>Ga0307509_10000141_pt1 | contig 108249 bp, 107 predicted proteins | sample 10_EM_MG_FD_202245 | JGI IMG/M metagenome (GOLD analysis project Ga0307509, IMG submission 202245) | Populus trichocarpa ectomycorrhiza microbial communities from riparian zone in the Pacific Northwest, United States - 10_EM | ecosystem: Host-associated > Plants > Roots > Unclassified... | reverse complement strand
CGAGCGTGGCGGGGGAGGCTGGGGGGGGCGAGGTGGAGGTTCTAGAGCTACAGGGTTTTGGCCTGGGACTAATTGGGGATTGAGTACCAATGAAGTCGGGCGAACGCACTTGATTTGGTTTGGTCGGAAGGTGGGTGAGTGAAAAAAGATATCCCTCCAGATTTTATCCCCTCCGGAAATACATGCAAATTTACCATCGATGATGCACACGCTGTAGAGGTACGCTAACCCTCTCAGCCAAATCGGCACAAACACAATTCTGCTTCTACGGCAATGATATGGCAAGAAAGACTTTTGTACTCTTGCATAGAAAAACACGAGTATAATCTCGTGACATTTGCCATTCTGAGTAAGAGAGCATGTCCCTTCCTTCCTTCCTTCCTTCCTTCCTTCCTAACTAGTGGTTACTGCATTACTAGTAAATCGATATGGTTATCAAGCCTATGATAAATACCTCCTACAAATCTCCGTGTATTAGCTACTACCACGCAATTCCTGATTCCACCTACAATCCCAGCCATGATTGGATGACAGCTCTCCAAGTCACGCAGTCAGAGTGAGGAATAGTCTACGAGTAAACTCGGAAAGAAAAAAATCAACTCACAGAGACACCAAACTATAGACAACACCAAGTTCTCCAACGCGAACCTCACTCCTTTGGCCAGGGTGGGAGCGCCGGCCTTACTAATCCCTCACCCCTAAAATTCTAAAATAAATACCTTTTGAGGGTCGGGAATCGCTCCCGTATTATACGATCTTACCCCCCTTGTGTCATGCCGGGAGGTTGTGAGTTAACTTGCAGGTAGTAGAAGCCTAGTGCAATACCACAGCGGGAAATCCGATCCACGAAGGGTGCTTCTCCTTTCCACCCCGTGCGGGGGGCTCTTCACAGCGCTATGGGACACAGACATCACATGGTATATCTGATGAAGTGTGCCATCTCGATTTGCACTACTCGGGAAACACTGCCCCCCCCCCCCTTCAACGTGATTTCACAAAAGCTCACTCGGAGCAGTGATTAGGCTATACCCTGCTATTGTGCTGTCGTTTCCTTTCAGGTTATTCCCAGACTTAAAGTAGGATCTTGTGGTATATCTATGTTCTCGGCTCGGGCGCACGTGCCTAACTGGCTTGGATCATACACAGACACAGTAAGGACTGGTGGCTGCGAGAGTCATTCGGGCTGTTCTGGATACCTGCCAGAGATTTCGTACAGTACAGTACACAGCAGCAGCATTAAAACAATGCCACACCCCCACAACTACGCTACCTTCATCCATCGCACTTGCGCCCATCAACTACCCCATACTCCTCACTAATGTACTTCGAAGCCACTCACCACCAAATACTGCCGCCATCAATTTTCGCTGCGCACGCTCACTATCCTAGTCACACAACCTCTCCCTATCTCCTCTCCGTACCCAAAAATTCACCTATTATAAACGCCCCCAATAACTTCGTGACTCGTTCCAAGGTACGCCAAGATAGTACCCCTGGCAGCCCCGATAAAAAATAAAGAAAGTTCCACACACGTCCAAACCCCAGGAGAATCAGAAGGAATAATACAAAAGGCCTGAAAGGTTTAAAAAGGAAAGAAAGAAAGAAAAGGTAAGACCCCTAGAACGATGTATACAACAATAGTAGGTGAAAAAAGTTAAGAGACAAGGGGGAAAAGGAAAAGAGAAGATGCTAGACTAAAACTCTGGCATCTATACTATTTATGACGAACCGGAGCTTGCGTCTAACCTGCTTAACAACGTGTCGAATCGGCTGAGGAGATCTGCGATCCGGAACGGTTTTGATATGGCATCATCCTGTGATTGTTAGCCACCCATTTGGAAGGTTGTGGGTAAGAACAGGCATGGGTTTAGGGGGGGGGGGTATACCATTCCCACTTCAGTCATCTTCGCCACTTGCTCCGGGCGAGCGTTGGCGCTAATGCCCATTATTGGAACGTGCCGTCTGATCTTGCCAGACCTTTCCAGCTCTCTGATCTTCACTGTCGCTGTATTTCCATCCATCACGGGCATCTCCATGTCCTATGATTCCCGTGTCAGCACCTCGCCCATCAGAGACAATGGAAGACCGACCATCAAGATGACGTCGACCTTAGTCGCCCCGTCATTCACGAATTCACTCTTAATGATAAAATCCAACGCCTCCTGCCCATTACCTGCCACATATGTCACACATCCTTCCTTCCGCAATTGCCTCCTCAGAACCTCCTGATTGATCAGATTATCCTCCACAATCAAGACTCCATAACTAATCTGCCGCCTCTTCTGAACCCCTTCCATTGCTTTCGGCGGCGGATAGTCTTTCGTTGTTATCACTTCTGGCTTTGGTAGTTCAGAGTATTTCACCGGAGCTATGTTCGGACTCGGGGAGGGCGCGGTGCTAGATTGACAGGCTTTTATGTAGAATGAGAAGGAGCTACCTTTACCCTCCTCAGAATAGACACCGATCTCTCCACCCTGGATACGACAAAGCCGACGGCAGATGAACAAACCCAGACCTGAACCACCATACGTAACGTGCGTACGGGGAACTTGTTCAAAACGCTTGAAGAGTTTCGTCTGCCACTCGGCGCTAATCCCAATACCGCTGTCCTGCATAATGTCAAAAATGTGAACGCATGGTAAATTGAATGAAATACCTGAACAGTGACCAGAATGAAGACAGGGTCGCCGGTTCCCCATTCTTGGGCCATGTCTTGTGGAAGCCGATCCTCGGATTCCCGGTACATAACTTCGCCATGAGCTGTCGGTCTCTCCAAACTCGCTCCTAGTTTGATGGTAATTTCACGTTTTCCGGCTTGTTGGGAGGTAAATTTGATAGCTTGAGAGGTCAGCGCACGCCCAATACAAAAAGCACAATAGCGCGAACCGTTTGTCAAAAGATTCATCTAACCCAACTACAGTTAAAAACTAGTCATAGGGCTAGGTTGGAAAGACCTACTAAAATCTGCGAGAACCGCGCTGGATCAGCCTTAACCCAATCAACACCCAACTCCTGGTAAGAGTCCTCGAGCTAATCACCATATTAGCTTGAAGATACCTCGCATGATATTCGAAAAAAAGTAGGAGGGCAAGACTCACGATGAACTCGGAAATGATGCCCTTCACGTGCAATTCAGACTGGAAAATCTTCATCAATTGAGATATAACCGTATGAATCTGTACATCTACAGGCACGACACTTAGAAGCATCGAGTCTAGCTTACTAAGGGTAAGAACGTCATCTATGATCCGCATCTATCCCTTGTGTCAGCTAAATACTGCCCCCCCATATCCCCCTCCTCTCAACACATAAAAACCAAAAACAGACTTCACATGACTGGTCTACAAACAGACCTGATGCTGCACGCAAACCAAAATTGTGGACGCTGAATCAATCATCTCCTCCAGATCCAAATTGCTATCCTCCCCTTTTTGATATGCGATCAGTGCGCTCAATATTCCATCCGCGCACTGCAACGTTGCAGAGAATGGATTTCGAAGTTCGTGACTGAATATGTCGATAAAGTTTTCCTGCTGTCGTCGCCGCTCGACAGCTTGTGTAGATAGCTGCCGCTGATACTCCTCATTACGTTTGATACTGGTAATGTCAACCAATGTTAAAATGTACCCTGTAACCTCTTCACCTTCGGAAGCCGGCGTCCTTCCGGTCTGTACAACAACAGAACAAGAAACCCAATACTTCCATCCGGGAGACCGCAAAGGGTCGTTACCCAGCCTGTACTCAAGTTTCATGTTCGACCTTGTTGCGACCGCGTTGTCGAAGGATTTGGTGACCCATTCCGCGTCCCCCTTGTAGACCATTTTTCGCCATGCATCACTTTCGTGCTCCACCGGAAGGCCCATCAAATTTCGATATGCCTCATTCTCGAACCAGATTTCCCCATCAGCATGTAGTATCGCCAATCCCACGGATATTGTTTCGGCTGTACGTGTGAAGAGCAGTTCGCTCTTTCCGAGCTCCTCGGTTCGCTTCATCAACTGCTTCTGTAATTCTACCGCCCGGGCGTGGGCTACCCTTTCGGTCTCTTGGTTCACAACCTTAGTAACTTCTACCCTCGAAAGCCTTGCTCTCCCTGCTGTCGCAGAAAGCTCCTTCATCAATAATTCTATCCAGAGTCGACAATCTGCATCGACGGGCCTCCGCGGGTTCAGCCCGAGTATGAGGAACCCTTGAGTAATTGAGCTGGTGGGCTGAATAGGTATAACGGCTGCGCGGGTAGGCGGCTCATCAAATCCTCTGCACATAATAGCCTCGCCCTTGGGCAAATCGTTCATGGACTTAATCACGGCCGCGTTCTCTTCTCGGGCTTGAGCCATTTCGTTGGCGAAATAGTAAGATCGCTCCTTGAGGTCACACTTCCTGGGAGCCAAAACCCCGCCTTCAAGAAAACCGATGCTCCCCTCAAGCACGCAATATTCGCTCTCACCATTAACCCAGGAATCCTCATCCACCAGTGTGCGATAGATGAGCATAAAGGGAGAATCTAGAGGATTATCGTGGAAAGCCTCTAATGCCAGTTCCCAAAAGTTATCCTCATCTAAATCTCTTACGGGGGCCATTAGCGTTCCCATCTTCTGCAGTGTATCCATCCTCCTGACTGATATGACGTGTCGACTGAGCTCATATGCTTGTTCCAGAACTCCCTCGGGCGCACCGGAGTCGCCGATTATTGCTGATATTGTGAAATCAAAGTAGCATTCTTCAATCGAATCACCGCGGTTGAGAAACAATTGCTCCGCCCGTTTAACGATGGATCTCCCGTGGCGGAACGCCCCATTGAGTAGTGGCATGAAATAGCTCTGGAGCTCTGACCACCCCTGAGCAAATCCTTTCCCAAGGATCTGAGGGTCCTTGTCCTGCGCTATCTTGACCCATTGATCATTATACAAGATCATATGCGACGGGCCCCAATATATCGAGGTAGGGTAAGGCATGGCCATGATCGAGTTGGCCCATGTGCGCAGAGAGCTTGACCACCCATCGAGAGGGCCACAAGGCGTGGTAGACCTAGAAAAGTGTTAGAAAGCACAACCCCTAGGGAAAATTCATACCACTTGACGTTCCCGAGGTTGCGCAGGTGTTGAGTAGAGCTCCTGTACAAGGGGTTTTTGATCCAGTCCATCGATGGCCCAGTAAGTTGCGGATACAATTTACTGCAAGCCGGCTCAGGCTCGGACATCGCAAATATTGGAACGGATGATGGGTTATCTTTTTCAGGATTACCGGCCTCGACAACTGTGCCATCGAAACCTCCCCCCCGGTTCACTGCCTCTTCTTCCTCTTCACCATCCTCAAAACCAACCCGCAGACTATCAGCGAGCTCCTTGCGTAAGCTCCCCATAACCCCAAAGCCTCCATTCGCAAGCCTTTCATCACGTTCATCGATTCCATGCTTTCGAGGTTGCATTTCCACCTGAACCCCTACATTACCCTGAAAATCAGCAGAAGGGCCGGGCCGAGGACCTTCCCAATCCGGAAGATTAATGTCCGGTCGATTATTGATGGGAGTAGCGACAATGGCCCTGATTTCCTCCACCCCAATATCCATAGACTTGAACATCCACAGTCCGCCGTCAAATGTCCCGCTCTCTCTAACGAACAACTCGTTCAGCAGATTGTCCACTGAATTCTCAGAGTCCGCTCTTGTGCGTAGTATCCGATAAGCTTCATTCTCCCACAAAGGTTCTGGTCCCTCGAGTGAGGCGATGAGTGTAGGCCTTGGATCCGTTTCCAAAAACTTGAACAAGAGTTGAGATAATGGAGGGCTTGTCTTTTTCTTGGGCATTCTGAATACACCGGTATTGGAAGGGTTTTAGACCAGTGCGGAGGAGTGCGGGGAGGAGGGGGCTGGGGCAGGTAGAAAGCGGAGAACGGGGGGGGGGGAGATACATACGCGTGCGCGGAGGGAAAAGTCCTCATCCTGATAAGCCAAAGTAGAGCCCAACCGACCAGCGATTAGAGGATTATGGTGATCGCCGGCAGTGGTAAGAGTTAGGAGAATTTAGACTCCTTACGGTTAGACTAGGGCAGAAATCTCTTCAGATGCTTTTTCTCCTTTCTTTTCTTTTATTTTCTTTTATTTTCTTACTCCCTTTTGTTTTTCTTTTTCTTTTCATTTTTCTCACTTATCCTCAGCTTTCACTTTCCCTTTTCTCTCCTACAATTCAGCGCCGTAACGTATCACATTTCCCCCTCCCCCCTGCTCCCGGAGGGTAAGAAATGCCCCGGGAATAGGAACCGAGATGCGTTGATTCGCCACAGGTCTCTGTGCAACCTAGCCTGGGGGAGGAATGGGCATTGTACCGGCAGTGGGTACGAGAAGAAGACTCGAGTGCAAGTAGAACCCGACAAAACCTGACATCATTATGGCCAAAACTCTACGGTTCTCGTGGTTTAATCCGACCGTAGTCATCACATCAGGACCGCAGTTCGGTGTTATACAAGTGCTTGTGCAAAATGATCCTTATATATATCCTCAAGATGCTACTCTCGAGTGCCAGTATCTCTACTTTTATGGTGGGCATCATCAGATGTCCACTCTCCTGCGCTAGGAGCACTCGAGGAGCGCAACACCAACATCAGCAATTCACAAAAGAACAATTCAGATTGGAGAAGGTGGGGCATCCCACTAGGAAACGCCATGGAGCGTTGACTGCATGATAAGCAAAGTTTTGGCAGCTTTCATCCTGACAGCTGATGGCTAAACACCACCATGCTATCTCTCTAAGAACTAGTCGATGACCACGTCGAGTTAGCGAGATAGCGACTCCCTATTCTTAGCTTTCCCTCACTGGCAACAGCGTTTTGTGGTGTCGCCCGCCGGTGCCGGTATAAACTGGTTCCGGGCGGGTATGGGAGATTCCCATTGCGATGATGGACCCATCAGCCCAAGCAACGTGCTCGTGCTCTGCCGGTAGGGCGGTGGTAAGTATCACAAGTTGTCTTACAGCGCCGTACTTGTGCCGCATCCGTACTGTACTTGTACGGTACAAGAACCCGAGCACCCAGGCATGTTCAACTGACCCCTCAAAAGAACCCACCTATCACTTAACGTGCCTATGGGATATCTAAGGAGCAATCCTTCCCCGCCACCTATCATTTTTCCCTGATCCCCACAAAACTTTTCATCCCCCGGCATACCCTCAGGTACAGTCCTTGTTTCAATCGCGTCCATCTCAGGGCTGATCTGGTGTGCTCAATCGATCGGTTGGAAATCGAAGACAGGGTTCCAGGATGTATCGAACAGGGCATTTTAGGATGGGAAAGTTTTTTTTTCGCCTTACCGGTGCTCGTACTACAGGTGGTTGCCATTGATTGGTAAGTGGGCAGATTAGGGGTTAGGGGTTGGTCATAATATTTCACTCGAAAAAACCCTTGGATATTATGGCACTCACGGGGCAGTCTTAGATTTTGCTTGCCCGCTATCTCCAATGGGCCTAAGCCTCCTGACAATGAATTGGAAGGTTTGAAGCCCAGTTCGGGAGCACGGCACCTCCGAAATTGATGTAAGGGTGTCTTGGGAGATGAATCGCTCAAGTTACTTTTAAGTTGGTATAATACCTTCATTTTTGGGCGTTAACCGATGGATTTTCCTTTGGCCCCACCTTCAAGTCAGCAATTCCAGGTTTTGGATTAACGATATCAGGAATTGCGATGCTAGAGATAAGTTAGTCAAGCGGCGCAAGCTTTAACGGGCCCCAGCGCTTTTCACCTAGTGTCCACAGGATGGGCGGCGTGTGCATCCGTTGAGCATCGAATGTTGAACGCCTTTTACTGCACAAACCTCCCACAGATAGCCGATACTTTCTCACTACCCCAACATGCAACGCCTGGCCTGGGCCGGGTGGGCTGCCACATGCCTGACTCCTCGGAAGCCTCCCAGCTATCCGGCTTCTGGCACCTCCCCTTCACTTTCCTTCCTACCTCCAGATTCTGCCTGCACAACAGAGATGTGGGTATCATATCAACAGCAATAGAAGCAATCGAGCGAACAGAGCGAAGCACAAAACACAGGTTGAAATGTCACTCTAAGACCTCAATTGTTGATGTTGGCAAGACTATGGCATGATAGCTGATTAGATTCGGTGGCAAGACAAAAAAAGGAAGACCATAATATTATATTAGGCTTAGGGGTATTAATTTAGATAACCTGCCCGCTCAAAGCATGCACCGGCATTAACTTAATTGGACGAGACTCCCAGTGTGTTTGCGGAGCTCCTCAAAACCCTACATAATAATTTATGCCCTACCGAATCCTCGAGTAGTGTTCTGCATAAGGCGAGGATCTTCAACCAGGGCAAGTCTCTGACAAGGCGAGGAGCCACGTGGGGTTTTTTTTTTGGCTAATGTATGCTAACGGTGGGAGAAAAGATAGTTAGGGTTGAGTCGCAACCACCAAGTCAAAAAAAAAAAAGAAAAAGAAAAAGAAAGATGAGTGGATGCTAACAAAGCGGTGGAGCTAATGGAGTCGATAGGACATAATAGAGGTCTAAGCGCCTCCAATCACAAAGGCCCGGAGCCGAAAACTGCTGCGGGATTGAAGAATTTCTCCCTTTCTCTATCGCAGTGCGCTCCGGAATCCTAAAATGTATTCCAACCAATCACTCAAGCCAGAGAGCTCCACGGTCCCGAAATCATACCACTTTCCAATATTCTATTGATTTGCCTAGCTCCTAATTTTGGGACCGGCGGGCACAGATAGGTGTCGGACCTTCCCCAGGATCTCTAACGGAGGTGTCCAAGTTGGAGCACCCGGGAGCGCAAGAAACTATATTTGCATAGTGTACTATCTCTTAAGCCAGCATGCCTCTCTCAGCTCTCCTACACCTCGCGATCATAACTCCATAACTCTATTTCTCAGGACCCCTAGTATTATATCAGATATTGGATTTCCATAGAGAACCTGGAGGATGGTTTTGGAATCCTAGAGAGGGCCATGAAGCCAATCCCCATACAAAGGGAGGGACCTCTCCGTAGGTTCCAGACTCTTCGAGAGGACCTTTTTCCCGAAAACTACCCCCAGATTTTTCCTTTTACCTTTTTCACGATCCAGTGGGCTCGGTCTTCTTTGATATAGGTCACGATCACACTTGTGCTTGGGTCCAGTTATGTTGTAACCCAACCCATCGGTTCCCAAGACGACAGAAGAGCCATGAGAAGGATTAGCGAGATTCTGCCTCGGGGGGGACAGAAGCTCAGAGCATAACAAGTAGTAATGCGATAAGACAGCAGGCGCAATCCCCGTCAAAATAGCCTGGGGGTATCAGGGATATATGGCCTGTAGTTTCAAGAGCAGCTAGAACCAATAGTCTACCGGGCGTCAGGAAATTTCCGGTGGGGCCTGTATTTGTGTGCAAGCACCATTTCGAGGAAAGAGCCCATCAGTCAGCTCTGCCCAGAAACCGTACCACGAAAGCAAAGGACAAGTTCAATTCGAGCGCGCTGATAAGAACAGATAATGAGTTAGAGTCTGGCCGTCCGTATACCATGATGGATATAGATACACTTCTGATGGGCTCATTGATATCGACCGCACAGGAAACGTTAGAAACTTACCACACAAAGGAAAATAGCTGGGGACAGAAGGATGAGGGATTGTGACCAGAGTGCCCTGGGAGAAGTTTGTAGCCAGTTTTTCTTACACGCGAGCTAACACCATCTGTATGAAAATAAAATAATAATAATAAAATGCCTATTCATCCCTTCCTCCTTGTGCCCCTGTCCTTCCTTCTCTATAACCCGCCGAAAACATGAACCGAGTGAGAAGCTATGATTAGTCACCAACTTAAACTCTCGCCCGATCCTACCATATCACCTCCGAGCAATCCAAGCCTGTCAGCCTACGAGCTAAACTTGCTCCTTCCAGTCCGTAGTCAGGCTCGCATAAAGCGGACGTGAGGAACACCATACGTATATCAGGAAGATGGAAGAAGAAAAAGAAAGGACCATAATTATTATCTCATAGATATCTCGAATCCCCACCCCTTCTTTGGAATCAAGCAAAGTAAGTGCCTCGAAGCAAGTTTTCGGGATCGGACAGTGTGATACGTGAAAGTGACTTCTAACACCGAAGGTGCAACTTATTCACTATTCGTATTATAGCAGACGTAATTTGTTTGAATGCCCTGAACTGGTATCATAGCTTGTATGATACTGCTATTATATATAACCTGTAGGATCTTATATAGATTCACTGATCCTCACTGCGAGGATCGTATTCGTGAAGGGAATCTATTTGTCCCCAGTGATATTCTACGTTTCCCCTCTTTTCTTTTCTTGATGTCTTGAATTTCAAGTATGCTTTTGACTTGTGGCTGTGCATATTCTGGGCGGGTTTTTACGGGGGTTCTCTCTTGATTTATCTTTTGTGTATGATATCATGCTGGGTGTTGATATCTGTGTCATAGTAAAATTGGTTTTTTTTTTTTCATCAGGGTAGTTGGGAGTTTCTTTTTAATTTCTGAAATGTTTCGGACTGAGAGTGGGTTAGTACTACTACTTGAACTAGTCTAGCTATGTAATTGCATCTTGAGCCCGTATTTCTGATAGATGTTTAAAGAATGGAAGGAGTATCATTATACTTTCTTTTTTTAATAAGTGATATATATTTATACATCACAAGTATTATCTTCTAATCTTGTAAGCCAGAGTCCTGATTTCCCGGATTAGAAAGCTTGTAGTTTTTTTTTCCATTCCGAATATAAGCAATCCAGGAACTGGGAAGATATCGGAAGAAAAGTGATATCGATTTCAACCCCGTCAAGTTTCAAGCTTTAGCGCGCACGAGTATAAAATACCATCCTGCTTGCGTTCATATATCGCGGCCATATAGGTATAAGGTCGTCCAGACCTAACCCATCTTATTATTGTTTTCACGAGGCATTTTGTATACTACAGTATGATACAAGTAAAGAAGTATAATAAAGGTAGTGTTACAGCAATGACCAATATATACAGTAAAAAAGAAAAACGAAACCATTTCAGGTAAAAGAATGCTAGGAACGAGGGAAGAAAAGGACCCAAGGCCGCTAGCTACTGTGTTGGTGTTGTTTGTATCATAACCCCTCTTGCTCGCGGAGGATCTTGCTACTGTCCTCGTGGTCGGTTCTCGTCTTCTAGACGGGTCAGCCGGGGAAGCCAAAATTTTTATATCATATCATACCTCTCCGGAAGTGCTTTCCCCACAAATCCTCACGATCGCCATCAGCTAATCTAAGCCTATAAAATACTAGCCCCATTGCCCACCAACAGACCTAGAAAACAACACGGCCCACGGGCCGAGCTGCTCAAGTCCGTGGCCTACAAGTAACCTCAATGCCCCATTATAATACCCTGAAATCCAGAATACTCGACGAGCAAAGGCACGCACAGCACGCACAGCACAAGGGAAGAACAGAAGGAAAAAAGTTCTTGGATACGTATGATATTACATTAACCTGACATAACGTAAAGCTCCACAGTCGTGATATATACACCCGTCCATCCAATCCATCCTACCAGATTATTTCCAATACAGTCCGAAATGGCGACACGCTAGAATTGAAAACAGGCGGGAGGAAGGAAAGAAACGGAGAGATGAAGAAAGAAAAAAGGAAAACATAATAACAGCTAGATAAATACAAAACTTCTGCTCCCATTAAAGTTACCCCACTGGTTCCCGTGTTTATGAGGTGAAATGAAATGAAGTGAAATGAAACCGTAAAAAAGGAAACGACAAGAAAGGAAAAGAAAGGAAACTCGCGTCTACCTCGTAACCGAAAAAACGTATCATACCAGAAACATGGGCCAAAACAGAAAGCAAAGACATAAAAGCACAAACATAAAACAAAAAACTCCATAAAAATACATCCCCCCAACCGGCCACCCTCCTACAAGGCCAACCAACCCCCCCACCCCCATCCAGATCCCATCCCCGATCCCAATCCCGGTCCCAGTCCCAATTCCAATCCAATTCCAATCCCAATTCCAAAATCCCAATCACAGCGTCCTCCGCCTAACCGCTACCGCACCCGCCGGTCCCATTACTAACACTGCCGCAAGTCTCAATACCCCCTTCCAGCCGAGCCCTTCTTGCAATTCTTCCTCCAAAGCGTTCGCGCCAGGATGGTACTCTCCATAGGCGTTCTCCATCCCGCTGCTGGTGGATTGTTCACTGGTGGAGGTGCTTGGGACAAAGTACATGAAGTCCATGTCTTCCCAGGGGCCCGATGTTGGAGCTGTAGGGGCGAGTGGGGGGGAGGCCGCTTTGGAAGAGAATATGCGGGCGGAGAGGGCTCTGGCGAGAGTGGTTATGTGGGGAGCGAGGTATTGTAGGGCAAAGTAGCTGGCTATCAGGCTAGTGGCAAAGAGTAGAGATATAGTGAGGCGGCGGATGCGTCGGGGGGTAAAGTGCCCTTGTAATTGGGCAGCGACGGCGTATAGCTTATCCAAAAAGTAATCCAAAAAGTCCTCACTCATATCTTCCTCCACTCCTGCCTCGTTTCCTTCGCTCCCCCCTTCACTACCCTTCAATCCCTCTCTCCGGTGATACACTGCCACAACCGCAAACAACACCAAGTACGGCACCAGCGCCCACGCAGGGTTGAATCTCGCCATGGGACTCCCAACTTCCGGCTTTACAAAAAGCTGTGCGATTCCATTAACTGTCCAGATCAGAAGTGTGAGCGGTAGCACAGCAAGCCACATTACGATAACCGCGTTCGAGGCGAAGTGCACCGGGCCGGCGATGCGCCGGACGATGCGGGCTGGGGAGATAGTGGGGAGGGTTAGAAACGAGAGGCGATGTATCACTTCTACGGTGATATTCTCCGAGAGTGGCTTTGACGGCTGCTTCTCGGGTTCTCGCGTCGCGAGGGTGGCAGGAGCATCGGCGGTGGGGGCTGGGGGAGTGGCAGTGGTGACCTGCTCAGGGAAGAAATCACTCGTAGAAACACTCCTAGAAACAGACTTCACCCCCGAACCGTCCTTCAAGTTTATCGCTGGGGCGAGAGGACCCCGTGCCGGAAGGAATATAGAAGATGCGGGAGTAGTAATTGTAGATCCCCCGGCAAGACTTGGCGGTGGTGGGGACGGTGCTCGCGAGGCAGGCTCCGAAACGTCCATGAATGGAGACGCGGTTCCCGATCCACTAAAAACCACCTCTGGCGTTGACGGCCGCGCAAATTCCTGAGAAATCAGTCTCGAGACTTCAGGGGCCTTTGGTGGGAGATTCATATACGAGGATGACGAGACTTCGGGAGTTCCGGGGAGACTATATGACAGTCGGGATACCGGCGGCGCGGGGGTACTCGGCCCGCTGTGGAAGTGGGTTGTAAAGCGCTTGACTTCCGGGGAACTGTAGGAGTGTGAGAGTGGTCTTACAGGCTCTGGAGTGCTGGGGACGCTATATGAGTATGAATATGAGGGCAAACTTGACGGTCGGGGACTAGCCGATCGACGGAGGTATGGGCAATCATGCCCATCATGCCCATGTCCGTGTCCACTCTCCGAGTCGGCGGTCTTGCTTGGCTCTTCAGTCTTCGGGGCTTCAGCCTTAGGCTTCTCTTCTTCAACTTTCCTTTCCTCAATCTTTGTTTCCTCAGCTTCGGCGGCCGATGCCGCCTCACTGGGAGGTGGGGTTATCGTTCCGGTTGGAGCGACGTATTTACTACTAGTACTCGTACTTGTGCCAGTAATTGAAATACTCTCCCTCGAGTTCTCCCTCGAATATAGCAGACTCTTCCTCCTCGCCGGGGTTGTCGGAGGGGTGGGCGGGATTTGCGCCCCCCCGGACCGTCTCGCGGGGGTGGCTGGATAATTGGTTATAAGCTTTGGTCGTTCCGGTGGTGAGTATACCTTACTTATTGGTGGCATCGGATCATTACTGTCTCTATTATTCGTTTCGCTTAATACCTGGGGTTGTTGTTGAGGAGCGGTATACTTCAAAGGTGTGGTCTCAGGCGTAAGCGATCCGTTCGCAAGTTGCTGCTGCGCAAAGTATGATGAGGATTTCAAGGGAGTCGTATCAGGCGTTAAAGTCGTTAAATTCGTAAGTTTCGCGGTTGTTGCTTCTATTACTTCTGCTCTCTCCCTTCGCTCTATTATTCCCTGCGGGCTTTCCTCTTCTACCGGCGTGAGGGCGGGTTCCTTGAGCTTCAGCGACGAAGATCTTGATAGTGTTGGAGTAGGTGCAGGGGTTGTCCTGTTGCTGCTGCTGCTGCTCCCGTGATGATGTCCCGCGATTCCAATGATACAGTCTATGCAGCCAGGCTGGGCGGCTGTGAACTCAATCTTCTTGCTACCGTCGGGCGTGTTCGGCCTCGATGCTGTTCGCGGCCGACCGAAATGATCGGTATCGCTATCGATCACCCCCGCGAACCCTGCACTACTCTCTAAAGACGGACCGAAGGGTACGAGCGGTCGTGCCTTCTCCGAAAAAACCCTGCCAAAGTACCCTTCGTTCCGCGATTCCTCCGGCGAAGACTCGATGAGTGGGTATATGCGCTCGATCCCGCCCTTTGCCAAGGACGAATCCTCCTCTTCGACTATACTTTCTAGGAGGGATAATTTCGTGCCCAAGGAGCTACTATTACTCGATCGGAAAGACGAATTACCTTCGTCGTCTTCATCCTCGTATTCGTCCTCTTCGCCCTCCTCCTCCTCCTCTTCTTCTTCTTCATCCTCGCTTCCATCACCTCCATCGCACGGTCGCATCAGGTTGCTCGAAAGTGAAGGCGCAGGACGGATTATCGCAAGGAATTGATTTTTAGTGGATAAGGGCATAGTCCCTTGCGCAGGGGAATCCATCGTCGTTACAAGATAAAAAAGATATATAAAAAAAAGATGAAATAGAAATTCGTAAATTTTTTTTAAAAAAAAGTAGAAAGAATTATAATAACGGGAAGACAGATATAATGTTTCCAGAAACAAAAAACCCAATAAAAACAAAAAAGAAAAAGAAAAAAGTTATGCTTTCGTCGATATATTCCTGTAGTGTTAGTAGCAGCTTAAGAAATCGAAAAGAGGAGAAGGAAGAGGGGGGGAGGAAGAGGATGGGGTAGGGGAGGGGGGTGGGTGGAAGCGAATTATGTATCTCCGGGTCTTCTCTAAGGCCGACGCCACAAGAACTGCAAAAGCATCTGCAGCTTTCAGCGTTCAAGAGATGGATGCATGGACTGGGAGGTCTCCAGTTGGCCCGTACGGGGGGGGGGGGGGGAGAGGTCAGAGAAGAGGTGCGAATAGAAATCTATCCCTCTCACTAAGCACGAGTAACCCGACGTGGCAGTGGAGTGCAATGGAACAGCAAGGGTTAGGTGAGAAGAGCGACGTGGGGAGACGTCTGTGGTGGAGATTCGTTTTAATCACCGCAAAAGTTCTGGATGAGGAAACGGAAGGGCAAAAACGAAACGGACAGAAAAAGTGATGTCTCAAGGAAAAAGTTTCTTGCAGCGCCTAAACGGAGAGATGCAGCAAGTACTCGAGTACTAGTACGGTATCTCCAACAATTACGGAACCCTACGAGTTGGTGGGCATCAGGCATCATACCGTATCATACTGTGCAGGCAGTGCGCCATCCCAGCCCAACCACCCAATTGATAGATCACCTTCCACGGCCAGTCCATCACTCGTCCATAGATCACCGGAGCACCAGAGCCTTTTCTGTTCTGTTCCTCTTCCTCACGAGACAGGGCAGGAACGGTACCTTCCCCCCCCCAAAAAAAAAAAATGCCAACCTCTCCCATAAAATTTTCACCAACTCTCCGAATATTAATTTAATAAAGCCAATCCCGCGTTTACAGAAACTTCTCGCTTAGAAAAGAATAGCTGGACCAACTCCAAGTTTTCCCCACGCCCTACTGTACCACTTGGACAAACCCGGCTACCCGTATCGGGCTAGTATCTGAGCTCTAACCAATTAGTCGGGGCGGAATACCGTAAACCTGGCGTGGCCGATGGTCGTCGTGTGTTGCGTTGGGTGGCGATGCGCGACCGTGCGAGGAGAATGAAAACCAAAAATAAATAAAAATACCGGTACAGTACAGTACCGACACAAGCGGCTGAGACGAGACCGCTGTGAGGAAAATAGACGAAACGAACCATCAGAGGAAGGGAGGGAGAGAAACTTTACTTTGCCATGGTTTACAAGTTGCGAGTTACAGGTCACGGGCGCGTACTGTATCATGAGCCGGTACGAGAGGGATGTACTCGTACTTGTATCTTCGAGTGATATTTTGGGAATGGATTTAAGGGGATTGTTGAGATTTGTCCGGGTTTTACTAACCTAATTGTCGACCTTGGAGCAAAAGTCCAATACGGTACTACCGGTGAGTACTCGAGTACCTTGGGGGGTACAAGGGTCGGAATCCATTAACCGGAATGGACAGGGATATGTTTGGCTGGTTAACCTCAAATAACTGTTCCATAACTTCTTGCCGGACCTTGTATTGTACCGTAATCCACGCCCTCCCGGCCAGGTACGTACCTACAAGTACGGTAGACGGTACCGTATCTCCGCGACTCCCCCTTCTGCGTGCGATGCCGCCCTACGGTTGCAAATTCCATCAGTTCTCGCCCGTACCCTTACGGTACAGCAGTCACTATCCCAGGCTATCCCAGATTAGCCCAATCCCCCCTTTTCAATGCTACGGTACTCGTGCAGACTCGCAATATCCCATCATGCCAGCAATGGGGAAAATCTTCCTTGAAAGGGGACCGTCACACTATTACTATCACCGCCATCGCTGCCGATGTCTTCAACACAGTGCGCCTACTTGGGTAAGTAAGTTCAAATCAAAGACACTTCACAATGCGAGTGATAGGGGGAAATTAGCCTCTGCAGGTGCAAGATATATGTACTAGTACTCGTACTGTAGGGTACGGCGGAGGAGAGAGCTCAACATGCCGGTACCCATACGAGACAAGTCAGCTGCAGGGGATGCTAGGGGCCTTCCATCAAGATATCAACAATTCTTCTCTTATAGTACGGTAAACTTTGCTTCAGCTTACTGGTATTGGATCGAGTAAACTCAATTGAAGCAAAGCGAACTGAGCCTCCCGACTCGCTTCCTCGGGGCTCCTACTCATGTGCTTGTAGAATCATGCACTTTTACCGAGCTAAATAGTTACGATGCCGTAAATACTGCCTGTCAAGACAGGGTTAGGGCTCAATCAACCGCCCACCAGAAAAACCGCGGCTCTACGGATCATCCCAGGGAACGACAAACCCCGCAACCCCTCTTTTCTTCTCTTCCTCCTTCTCCTATGATACTTGTACCTCCCTCCCCTCTCCCCGTCTGAAGTCAATCCTCATCATCAACTTCCGCCCCCTATCGCCTACTCGCTCAATCAGCCCTACCCTGCAGGAACGACTTGACCAAACTTGCCCTCCAAAGAGCACAATCACAATCACCGTTGCTTTACACGTCGCACGTGTAACCCTGCCAGCGAAGCATCTGTCCATCAGTAATCCCTGTCACTCATGCATCATGCATAACAAAAATGAAGTCCGGGCTGGAGTAACCTGTTGTGGAGATGTAGATCTGTAGTTTTTTTGCTTTGGTTGGCTCGATGTAGGTGTGTGTCTGATGCGTTTGCAGAATTGAACTGTTTCTTTTGCTTGCTTCTTTTTGCGCTGGTGAGCTCAAACAGGAGAGAGCCAGCGGTGAGAGAGGGAGAAGGGGGGGAAATGGGTGAAATGGAAGCCGGGCTGAGAGGTGGTGGTGGTGGTAACGGTGGTGAGTGTTCCTGCCCCTGGCTTGCGAGCGGGTATGATAACGGACGGCTCTCTCAGGTACGGTGCCTGTATGACAGACGAACCCGCTGCCATGGGATCTTTTTTTCTTCTTCTGACGGGTGGTGATTTTGCTGTTAGGTGAGGCTTAGGTAAGTTACGCAGGTTTGCTCGAGTCTAAGTGACTGCCCAGCTCTCTCCTGATGCAGGTACGTACGGTGCTCACACCTCATCAGACTTCCTCCGCTACCTATAGTATCCCACAGTATGAGTGCTGTGAGTGCCATGGCCATCGCAGCCCATTGCACTTCTCAATACGATGCGACGCCCATACGATACGAGCATCCTACCGGTGCCGGCACCATTGTCTTCTCCCACTCCCCAATCGAACAAACCCAATCACGCCCAATCCTTCGATGCGCCTTCCACGCCTACCCAAAATGGTTCACAACCCCCATCCCATAAATATAATGCTTACTTTGCCCATGCCCCATGCCCCATGCCCTAGCACCTCACCGCAACAAGGCCGAGATTCGGGGGCGAAAATCATTGGCCAGGACCGGTGATCGGCGATACAAGTCACGAGATGTCACTCGGTGTTGTCTCGCCTTGGCCGGGATTATCCTGGGTGTGTTGGGCGGTGAGTGGGGGGTAGGTGAGCGATTAGCTGTGATTGGGGCGAGGGTTCTGTGCGGTATTTAGGGATTGGATGAGATGGATGGTGAAACGGATGTGAAGGAGGGGGGGGGTGGATGAGCTCGCGATGGGATGAGAGAAGCATCTTGAGGGATTTGGATTAGAGGGTGGTTTGTTACTGGAAGGAATTTAGGTTGCGATACCGTATTGCACAAGCACAGTATCCGAGCTGTGGACCTCTTCCCCCTCCCCCAAAAGCTTCTGGAGTGGGGCCAGAAATAATGAGTGATTCAGTTACGGTATGATTCATATCTGCAGGCACCAGATTTGGCGGGAGTTTCCATAGGTTGAGCCCGCGGGCCCGTAATTCGTATTATGGAGACCTAAGTGGCGAGGAATAATGACCTTTTCTTTCTTTCTTTCCCCATCTTTTACTTTTAGGGGTATCGTGATGTTCCACTTACCTGATGCTTTGCCCCTGCGTATTTTTCCCACAGGGGCACTCCCCTTTGGTAGGCTACTTGACGTTTCTTAAAGTAGTCAAGTCTCAAGCCCTACCCAGTATACGTGAATATTACTGTAGACAGCTTCGAGGGAGGCTAACAACGGGTTCCACGAGTACAGTACTCGAGTACAGTACACATAACGTATGGGGTAACTTTTTTCTCATCCATTAATCGCCGGCATCTTAGGCTCTTGAAGTAGCGAGAGATCACACCGCAGACACTATTGATTTGAACAAAAGGGAATTGCAGAACGAATGACATCCGCCCAGAATTTTCGAAATCACTGGCTATCACTCGAGGAATTATTTCGTGTATCATATTTGTTTGTGTAGGCATTCCATATTATGCCCTCAGGCGACCCCACCGAAGCCCTACCTCTTGTGAAATTGAGGCGCAAGTTAGAACTGGCGATTTCCGTCTTGTCTCTCCTTTTCTCCTGATCGTCGGATCTGTGGGAGCATATTAAGAAATAGCTCACCATTGTGATATACTTGCTTACATTATATATATATATGAAGAAATAGATTGGTCCCTCAAAACGGCTCTCGAAGGGAACCCAGAATCCTCTGGCACACAGGTCAATTGCGTTCGGCGGGCATATTAATTAGGACCTCACTAACACTCAGGCTAGGCTAGTGACAGTTTTACCGAGAGCAATATACGAAAAAATTGTGGGTTGCGTAGTGCTCCGTGCCCGAGAGTTGCCGGAGAGGGCAAATATCTGGACCGGGGCTCACACCCCCCCATAAGTGGGAGAATGCCAACAGGCAGGGAGGGGGTTCATGACAGTGAAGTGGGCCGCCCGATGTGACTGTGTCCCCGGATCATCACCGCCAGTTGTAAATGACCGTCGCTGCTGTTGTGACTGTGCCGAAAGTATCTAGTCTAGTTTTATCGCACCAGTACAACTCGGGCCTACGCTAGCCTTCATACGTACCAATCTCTGAAATTCAACGTATCCCGAGTGAGAATCGATGATCACTTCGGGGGGAAAACTTATAACATTTTCCTTATAGTGCCGGTGTGATAGGCATCGCAAACTCCGTGCACAATTCCTGTATTTCCCAGATCTTTACAGCCTCTTGCTCAAACCTGTGCCTGAAATACCCATCCAAATGTATCCAACGCAAAGCACCCACCCTCCCTATTAGAAAAAGTCAAGAAGAAAATCCTGAAATCCAGCTTTCTGCGGGATGAGTATCATGCTCCTTCCCAACTCGCCACACCATGAAATACCCAGCCCTCCGCACCGACCAAGATGTCAAGGAACCGATTAGCTTAGCCCACTGTGGCAATTGGCAGGATCCCAGGAGTTCGATTCACGCATGTAGTACAATGAATTATTATTGTTGAACGATCTGTAATGTAAGTTAAGGCGGGGGGGATTAAGATAAATCCTGCACTATGTGAACTAGGAGATTGGAGAATCCGGGCTTTCATCGACGGGGCTTCAGGGGCTATCAATCTTGCTATCATACATACGAGGAGACTAGCTCACCAAGCATCCTCTAGATTTGTAAACTTCCGTGATCGTTCTGGTCACCCTCTCTCTCCCTGTGGCACTGATCATATCACTATAGACAATAATTATTTTCTACTATCATACTCACACCCTCAGCTAACCCTCCCGAAACTTCTTTATACACAGCTTGTATTTTAACAATTCCACCATCTTCACATTGGATACCGTATGATACTGTTCAACCAACACAAGGGGTATATAAAGCAGAGTGGTCTAGAACTTTAAGAACTTAGGGTTTGGCGGTCCGCGGGGTAGCAGAAAAGTAGGTGTCCTACATCACTGGTCTTTTAAAACGGTGGATTCAATGGTGTGTGTCCTTTCCATTTCGGAGGTGTACTCGGACCCGCGAGGGTCTGGATTTTCGATACTAGCGGTTGGAGTAGTTTCTATGAGAGAAGTTGGTGGGGGGTTCGGATGAGATGTAGCGGTTAATCCTCTGAAGTTGCTAGGGGATGTACGGCACTGGCGTAGGAGGTAGTATAATGTAGCTTTGCGTATTACGACCACGGAGCGCTCTAGACACCGTGGTACTGAGGCACAGTGAGGAGGGATCTAAAGGAGGAGGGAAGAGTAGACGTCTGGGGCTGTGACTTCGAAGATTGCGATGGTCGATGAGGAGTGAACATCTTATCTCATACCTTATCACTCGAAACCCATATTCTCTACAGGAAATGTTTTTTTTCTTCTATGGTGAATAATCTCTAATACAGAATTCATACAATTGTACTTCCCATAGAGCAGGTATCACTAAATGACCCTAGAATAACGAAAAGAACCGTTCAACTTATAATCCATACCTTATATCCCATAACCGATAGCAAAGAAGAACGCCGATGCCATTTAATATCCAGCCAATCAAAAAAAGGTAAAAAGGTAAAAAATGATACCCCTACACTCAAGCTACCTCTTCTTCCTCCTCAGCCTCATCATCAATCAGCCCCCTCCCTTCCTTCAAAAACCAAGCCCACCAGGCCCCGACCGTGGCGATCCCCGCCATAACCCAAAACACACACCCGACGACCCCACCCTCCAGTCCAGCTGCGTACAGCACCCCGCCCGTGACCGGGCCCACAGCGCGGGATCCGCTAGCTAGGGAACTCCCGACTCCGTTCACTGTTCCCAGAATACTCCTTTTCTCGACAGAGTTGGTCAATAGTATCACGCTACCCGGAAGCGCAAACGTGCGCGCGGTGACTTGCAATAGTAAGACACCAACGATGGAACCCCACACCAGCCACCCACTTGCTGCTTGTTCGGGGGGTGACGTAGACGGCACGCGGGCAAGGAATGGGGTGAGGAAGTACGCTATTGGGAAAATCATGCAGGAGATACGGAAGCTGTGTAATAGACCTAGTTTCGCCTGGAGTGGGGGGTAGAGGAGTAGTTGCATCAGGATCCCTATAGCGCCGAGGTAGGACATTGCGATGCCGACTTGGGTTGCTGGCAAGCCTAGCCCTCCGGTGAACTTGAAAGGGGAGGAAGGATGGGGCGTGAGGGAGCGAGGTGTTGAGAGAAATATCGCCCAGAGGTGCATGAATGTCGCATTGTGCAGGGGGAGGATTGCAAAGGCGATGAGCGTGAAGATAATGTTCTTTGTGAAGATTTTCCGGAGAACCGGGCGTCTGGGAGGTTTCTTCGGCTTGATAGGTATAGACCGAATAGAGGCAGAGGAAGAAGAAGGCAAAGGTGTTGCCGAGCCCACTACGGTGGCATCGTCGTCGTCGTCGCCTTCGAGGTCCGTCACAAGTTGGTACTCTCCGAGCTCATCCGCTTTTGGAGAATTCACCCTGCGGGTGACCATGCCGTACAAACGTTTCGCAAAGGAAGTAATCCCTCGTCCAATTCTCAACCCGATATCCATCCTATTCCTGTACCTTTTCGACTCAAGCGTCTCTTCCAGGAAGAGGAATCCCAATAACATACTAATGCACAGAAACACCGCGCTGGCAAGGTTGGGCAGGGCATACCGCCACCGACGCATCCATTCCACCTTGCCGAACAACCCGGGGTAGGTACTTGCGGGGTCAGCCAGGATCCCACCAATAGCCGGGCCAACAATGACCCCAATATTAAAACACATGGGCATAATCAAGAAGGCCCTGCTATGGTACTTTTTCTCGACGACAACTTCTGCGACCATGGTCCGCAGAACGCCTACATTTCCATTCAGGCAACCGCCTAGGATGCGAAAGGTTAGCGCCATGGCGAGATTTTCCGAAAAGCCGAACCCAATTACTGATATTGCAGTCCCCGCGAGGCCGAAGAGGATGCAGGGCTTTCGCCCTATCTTGTCCGATAAGCGACCCCACCACACACCGGTTAGGCACTGTGCAAGGGCAAAAGAGGAGGCTATTATTCCGGCCTGACGGGATATTGTCTCTGCGCTGGGAGGCGGCTTGTTTGCCGGATGAAAAGAGGATAGGTAGTAGTAAAGATAGGATGCCACAGAAGTTTGCGTGAGTGGTTCGGAGAAGCGGCAGAGGGTCAGAACGATGAGTTGTGATTTTCGAGGCAGAGAAAGCCATGTTACTGGTTTTTCCTCAGAGCTTTGAGAAGACGCTGGTGGGGGAGGAGGAGGATGCTCTGGAGTATCGATATCTACCAACAACCTCCTCCCATCCCCCAGGCCGCTGGGCGACGGAGATGGCAACATGTAATTTTTCCAATCTCTGCTTGTCTGTTTCTGTGTCCGTGCTTGTGTCTGAGTGTGCGGATGCGCAAGGCGCAAGCGCTCATCACTCTCACTCGTTGTCATAGTCCCGTAATCGAAGTGACGATAATATATAGAAGGCGTCGTTGGAGGGGTATTTGTGGCGAGAGAGGAAGAAGATTTTTCAAGTGAGGCCAACAACGTTTTCTTCTTCTCAGGGCAGGCGCGGACCCTGGCACACCAACCCAAGATTTCCACCTCGCCGCTGCTGTAGCGTCTAGCCAGGATTGGCAGTTTATCGTCTGCTTGACAGCCATCTTGGGTTGAACTCCACCTTTCCGGCAGCTGCGGTGGCGGGTCACGGGGATTCCTGGACATGGGTCGTTGTCACAACGTCGGATTCGAGCCGTTAGACTATGCGGGAATCGAAATTTGCAGGGGAGTGCCACTGATGAGAGTAGTATCAATGATGGCCTTTGAAGTAGCAGGAGGAGGAGGAGGAGGAAGGAGGAGGAGGAGCAGAGACAAAATACTATTATTACCTTCTTCCTCTTCTTCCTCTTCTTCTCACCCCAACTCCTTCTTCCTAGAAAACACCATCTTTCTAATGTTGGCCAAAGGGAACCTCTGCCTGGGCGGTGAGTTGCTACCGCTTACACCGGGTGAAGGTGAAGACACTTGATCCCGAGATTCAGGTCCGGATAGGTGCTTGGCTGCCAGATGGGGTTTCGCCAGACGGATTTGGGCTGGGTGAAGACTACTTTTGGTGTGGTTACTAGACCTTGCTGCAGCTGATTGCTTAAAGTCTTTTATATCTGTGGCGAGACGAAAGCTTGTTCAGTATCATTCACTACAGTATACTCGTAGATTGTAGGGATCATGCGTATTGGGATCCGGTATGGGCTATTGGACATCCTAATGCAATTTTTAATACATATCATAGTATCATCATGACCTTTCTGTTGGGGTTGGCGATATAGGGTAAGTGGGGCACAAACCCCCCCCCATTTATAATAATAACTCGAACCTCCTCAATTTTCCAAGAACCTTTAACCAACTCTAGTAAGGCCCTTCCCACCCGGATCAGAACAGGTCATCTGAGGTTACTCTAATCTGCCAAATGTGTCCCTGTCTGTCCCGGCTAACGGGTCACTACCCTTGCAATGCGGAGTCATCAAACGATGGCATCCAAAACCTAAACCTAACCAACCCTCCTCCTCGGCCCCATCACCTCGCCACCACCACCACCTAATACCGGTACCATATCACGCCTTCATAATCCACCCAATAAATGACCCCTCAAACTCTCAGAATCCCAACCCCGACATCTGATGAGACCCCCTCCGCCCGAGCCCTGGTTTCAGCCTTATCTCTGACCCCCCATCCCGAAGGCGGTTACTTCAAACGCGCACATACAAACTCCACAACCATCACCTCCCCCTCCCCCGGACAAATTGACGAGATGCGTCCACTGAGTACGTCCATCTTCTACCTTCTAACTGCACATTCGCCCATCGGACATTTCCACAAGAATCGGTCCTTGCTTCTGCACACGGCCGTCAGGGGGCGCGGGCGATATGTGCTCATTCATGAGAACGGGAGGGTGGAGACCTTTGTTGTAGGATCCGATATTGAAGGGGGAGAAGTGGCCCAGTGGGCCGTTGAAGGTGGGGTTTGGAAAGCTTCTATGTTGGAGGGGAGCGCGGAGGTGTTACTTATAACGGAGGTACGGTTGACTTGTTGGCATTATCTCGGTGATTGAAGTAGAAAGGTGGGGTAACGAATGGAGGGGGGACAGGTTGTAGTTCCCGGCTGGGACGCTTCGGACCATGAATTCCTGACGAAGGGCAGGTTGGTGGACATTGTTGGATCAGAAGTCGCCGAGGAACTGAGCCCGTTGCTACGCTCAGATGATCAGAGTCGGGTTTCGTTAGTGTAGGCTCACCGCGTGATTTAAATCTACACTACACATATCCCATAAGCGAATCGGAGTTCCCGGCGAGGAAGCGTACTGTACAGTACTCGTACTGTAGTGCTCCACAGTGCTCATACTCCAGTATGATACTAGTAGATATATATATCACATAGAAGGAAGACTCGATACGGTATCTTATTTCACGGAAACGGTGCCCGTCTAAATACCTTATCGGGGGATCTGCAGAATTGATAACTCGTGGTGATAGCAATCGTGTGAATGGAGTGGAACGTCGTGTCTTGTTCTGATGTCTATCCTTCCTACCCACCTGCACCGGAGTGCACTATGACTGGCAGAGAAATCCAAAGGGTAAAAAGTCCCCATGCTCTAGCGCCGCACTCGATCTATGTATGCATTGTCTCAAGAACACTTTCATACACTACCGTACTCGAGTAGATGTCCCGAATCCCCCGGGGGTATAGTTTTTCCGGCGGCGGTCTGGTGTATAGTATCACTAATTTATCGTATCATACTCGAGTACGCTTACTGGCCGTCTATCGTGCTGTGGTAAAGTAGACTTATGGAGTAAAAGTGGCTTTACCGCCAAACCCGGCCTCATATGATATGTGCCAACCTGCCCAATCATACACTAGCCACCGACACGATTGGTTCCAAGCCACAGATACACGACTTGCTCCTCTTCCAATCCCGTCTGTCCAGCAACAGACCTGCAATGCCCAACCAACCACAGACCTATGTTCTCTCCTTTGTCTTTGACTCCACATCTCTGACCACGCTCCCCCGGCATTGCCAGCTAGCAAGCTGTGCTGCACAAGTCTTCCGTCTCTCAATTGGCAGGCGAGTCCATCATTTCGCAAAGAACCAAGACAAAATACCCGCCTCGGGAAGGGAAAGGGAATGGGAAGGAAGGTGGGAAGGAAGGAAGGAAGGAGGCAACGTCTGAGAAAGCTATTATAATGCCTTATCCAATACGACACGGTGCAATAATGGTTCGAGTACGGTAGTCTACGAGTACTTTGTTAGTGGATCTACATGATATGGTACGCACATGCTGGCCGCAACGCCAGCTTGATCATAAGCTATTTTTCCTAAAATAAAAAACATAGAATGCTTCTTGCTTTGCTTTGCTTCTATACTCGGTTTCTGATTTAAGTTTAATATCCCCCTCTTTCTTACAACTTCCCCCCCACACTCACGGTAGCGTAGGGTACAGGATGCGTTATCTATAATATTCATACATATAGAACATAACCCTCCTCCCCTCCCTTCACAACCCACCCCCTCACTCTTTCCCCTCATTCCATCCCTTAATACCCCCCCCTCTCTAAACCCTTAAACCCAAACCCTTTCCTACCATTCATTCACAGCATAGCTCCTCCACCTCCCACATTTCACCAAAAACAATAATGAACCCCCGCGTGCTCCTCCGGTCACCGGGCTTCCTGCCGGAACGACAGCTTCTGAAGAGTAGCACACAGAGCTTAACCTCGCACCTGGCTCGTCCGCCGAGTTTGAATTTTCAAAAGAGTTTTTTGTTCGTTGCTTCTTCGAGTGGGAATAGTGGGAGGAGGAGGGCGTTTTCGTCGTCGGCGGCCGGGTGGTTTATGGATGGTGGTGGTGGGGTTGCGGGAGGAGGAGCAAGCGGGGGCGAATGTAGGAAGGGGGGTGAGGCAGAGGGTGGGGGTGGGGGTGGGCGAGGAGAGAAAGGATGGAGCTGTGGGGAAGAGGAGGGGGAGGGCGGTAATGTGGGAGATGGGCGTGGGAGTGGGGAGTATAAAGGTGGGGGTGTGAGTAGTGATAGTAGCGGCAGAGAGTCACAGGGAAGTAGGGAGGTAGGAACAGGCACGCTTTGGCATCACGAAGGCATCGACCAATCCGCCGCGAAGCGGCCTCCGGAGCCAAGCGTTACCGCAAAAGGTATGGTGTTTCATCCCCCAAGCGTTCCCACCTCTCATCACCATTCTCACATTACAATCCCAAGGAAAACTACTACCAACCCCTTCTCGACTGCTAAAGCTCCTCCTCCCGCTAAAGCTTGCCGACACCCCCCACACCATTGATTCTCCCCTCGTTCTGCTGGTCCACCCCCAACAGCCCCTCTCCTACCTCGAACGCCTAATCCAAGCGGAACTCCCGCCAATAACCTCCCCCAACTCAAACCCCCACGCCCCAAACGTCTCCTTCAAAGCTTCCGAGACCCCAGGGGAGGGCGGATACGTGCGCTGGTCCAGGTCCACGGAAATAGGCGACTTTATCCGCAACGTAGCGAGGGGCAAGGAATTCGTCATCGAGGTTGAAGGGCGCGGTGGCGTGCCCGTCGGCATGCCCACCTTTAAGCAGTGGACGCATTACCTCCGCCAGCGATTGATTGCCGCGACGAGGGAGATGGAGCTGCAGGCAAGGCTCAAGTCTAAGTGTGATATGATTGCGCGTCGAGAGGCGCAGAGGGTTGTCGTCAGTAGGTTTTTTGGGTTGATGGGGTGTTTGGCGGCGGTTTGCTGGTTGACGTTTAAGGCTGGTTTGGGGGTATGTGTTGTATGAATCAAGTTATACTCTAGGATCAAGTGCTCACTCACGGTGGTGGTGGCGCAGTGGGCTGCTATGGAGCCGGTGACTTACCTTGTCGGATTATCCACCGTCATGAGCGGATATCTCCTTTTCTTTTACAATAGCCGCCAGGGCTTGTCGAAACGGCAGAAGAAGCTCTATCGAGAGAAAGGATTTGATATAGACAAGTGGGAGGAATTGGTCTATGAGGGCAAGGCTTTACGCAGAGAGATTAAAGCCATAGCAGAAGAGTACGACGTCGGTTGGGATGAGCGGAGCGATGAGGCGGCGGGAATAGGGTCGTTAGGCTGCTAAGAGGGTGAAAGGGACGGGAGGGAGAGGCATTGGGAAACGCGGACGCGGGAGGAGGGAGAGAGGGAGGAGACGGCGAGGAAGTAAGGTTCCAATTTGTGGTTGGGTGCACATATATATACTCCTGTGTCTTTTTCTTTTGTGGGTTGGAGTTTGGGTTGCATTTGCCGTTGGTCACGTTTTCACTTTATTTTCTTTACGCTGCGAGTTTACCCGCGAGTGCTAAATTTGCAGGGCACACAATGCTGTGCTCGAGCACAGCCGTTCACTTCTCATGTCCACTATCGATATCATAGCGCACAAACTTGTAAAAACAAATCGAATTCTACTGGTACATATTCCCTCCCTCCACTTTTACCAAAAATCAAAGTAATATCATAGCAACATCAACTCTCTCGCCCAACAGAAAAACACCTATTTCCCCTTCCGACTCTCCCCCTTAACCTTTTCCTCCGCCAATCCCCTCCCCACCCTCCCAACCTCCCCCTCAAACCGCTGCGCGCACCTCCACCCCTCGAGCGCCACATTAACCAGCCAAAGCGCCCACACCCCACGCCGGCGATCGACCCCATGCACCCTCAACCTCCCAGCCAAATTAACCACATCGCGACACTTCTTGACCAATATCCCAGCATGCACCACGGCGGTAACATCAAACTTCCAATCAACATCCCAAACCCTATCCGCCAAGAATCCGCCAACATACGGCGCCTCCCTCCCCCGGAGAATCCAGAGCGCGATGACAAACGACAAGGCCACGAACCAGCCCATGGCCAGGAAGGACCCGGGTGACGTCGGCGGCAAGTACCGCGTGACGACGATGTCGGAGCGGTTATCGTTGACCTTTTCGCTCGCGGCGGACATCTCCTTGAGCCGTGTGGCGCACGCTTCCTCCCAGTCGGAGTTGGCCCGCTCGTCCGCCGGATCCGCCGCCGGGATGGGCGGTAGGGGCGGAGTGAAGGGGATGACGGCCGTGCGCGGGATAGGCTTGTACCAGACTTCGCGTAGCGGTTGCAGGTAGGTTATTGTCAGCTCCGTCGGGGTTATGGAGGTTACGGCTACGTCATGTGGCTCGAAGGCTTGGGCGTGGTGGGTTAGGAGGGGGATGATGATTCTGGGCGGGATTTGGAGGATGAGGTTGCGCACGGGGAGGGGGTGGGCGAGGAGGGCTGTTGGGTCGATTTTGGTGGCCATTGCTGCTGCTTGTTTGGTGATGATGATGATGATGGGGGTTTGGATGATAGGAGAGAAGGGCAGCAAGGGATTTTGTATGGTACAGTAGATAAACCGCCAGTGCCCGTGTTATATATATATATATATACATGCCCGGTATTGTAAAAATAAAATAAAAATTCATCAAAGCCTAGCCAAGGATTTTCCAAGAATTTTACCCAGGGCACGTGGTGTTGCTGCGGGGATGCAATTGGGCCTTATCCCACTCTCCAAGCCGTGGTACAGTAGGTTTAGGAATACAGTAAGTTCACAAATGAGCCGCCATCTAAATTGTTCCCGTCTACCCATCCCCATCTGAGAATTGTGGTTGTGCTGTACATTGTAGAGATTAACATAGTGGCCCCTCCCACGCCTCCCTCTTGAGTTTCATAAGCGCCGCCTGCTTGTGTGGGAATGCAAACTCCTTTTCCTTGTAGAACCCGGCGTCCATGAGGTATTTGATGAATCTGCAAATCATGTCAGTTCTCCCTTCCTGAATACCACCAATCTGGCTTTGGAATGCTAACTTTGTGTTGTCAACCCTTGGTTCGAGCATCACTGTCTGCGTTCTTGGATCGTCGAGAAACATGACTGGGCTCGTTAGCCCTTCTCGTGACAAACTTAACAATACCCCACGAGTGACTTACAATGCACAAGGCTAGAAATCCAAACCCCCACCCTCTGTGGCCCTCTAAACTTCTGTTCCCCAACCAAACAGTGCACACCCCTATCCCACATATCCACATCGCTGGCATATCGTCCCAGCGCGTCTTCCTTAACCCAGTAAACCTCAAAGTATCCGAAAGGCTCATCGTCCCAACACCCAATTATTGGGAAAAAGTGCTTAGACCCCAGCCCCTTCTTCAGGAATGACCTCGTCTTTTCCAGGTCGTCAGCCTCCTCCCCCCAGAACATTGCGACCCTGGGATCGTTCATCCATCTGTGCACCACCTCCGTATCCTCGTCCAGGTCTGCCAATCTGAAAGTGAGGAACTGCCTGAATGATGGAATCCACCTTGTGTACATGTCACCGTTAGGCTGGGGGCGAGGCCGGACTGGATGCCTAACGCGATCGGTGAAAGTGTACTCCACCGGTTTCGGCATGCGCAACGGCTGCTTAGCCGTGCAAACAGGGTTCAGGAACGGCTCCGGCGGTAGCTGCCAGAATCCCACCCTGGTGGCATAGGCTCCAATCCATTCGCCGGACGCTGCTCCAGAGTCGGGAAACGATACCAAACCGGCCGCCTCAACGGCTTGCAGGTTGGGCAACCTGAAGAAGGGACCCGTATTGTTGAAGTGCACTTGCCAGCTCCCTCGAGGACTGCCTTGCTTATTCGGGATCAACTCGGCGGGAGGAGCGGGCAGCTGAAAATACCAAAACAGCATCACCCAGACTTTGAAAAGTGCGTATTCCTCCTGGTTATCCTCATTCCTGTAGTTCCTGAATGATAGGACATCGTCGTGGAGGGTTGGGTAGGTGGAGGAAGAGGATATTTCGATTCCCCATCTCAAGTGGTTGCATTCGAAATCTATTTTGCGGTCATCATGGCCGTCCGTTGTTACGTGAAGGGCAATACGGTTGGGAAGGTGAAGCTCCTCGACTATGGGCTGGAGAGGCTCTTCCGGTTCATGTTGTGGCTCAGTGTCATCGAACCGGCTGTCGTCAAACAGGGGCCTGGTTGGCTCGGGGGCACGTGGGGTATGCAGATCTGAAGTGACCCGTGAGTGGATGGTTATTATATCTGATGGCATTGCAGATTTATTATTATAATATTATAACCTCAGAAGGCCGGAATAAGAAGGAGAAAGTATTGTTGTTGTGGGTGGTGGTAGTGGTGGTGGTGGTGGGGTTGAGAAGGAGGGTGGGGAAAGGAACCAGACAGAGGAAGGGGAGGGGGTGGGTTGTTTGATAAAAATGAGGGGTCCTGATACCCTCTTTCCTTGTATGACGAGGTGCATTGTGTCTGTAGCGGCCCAGCTAATTATATGTTCCATTTTTCCCCCATTTCTTTTCTTTTCTGTCTAGCATTGACTCGCATGAGACGTTTCCCCAATGTTACAATATATATATGAACATGGCTATCAGATCCTCGTGGCCTAGGGCTTGGGTTTGTTTTGGTATGATACGCCATTTGGGTGTGTAAAAATTGAATCAGATAAGACCCATTGAGGGCGGGGTTGGCTGGGCTAGAGCTTGTCCCGCGTGAAATAGTAGAATTCCACGCCGAACCAAAAGTAGCTATCAAATAGCTGTTGTTAGAACAAAAAAAGCTGGTGTCTCCACGCCTCAAGAGCTGCTGAATTCTCAAAGAAATCACAAAATCTAATTCATTCCGTATTAGGCTCAGTCCCCCCAGCCAGGTAACGAAGGAATCTTACCCTCTCAGACATCCCAAGAAATACTGCTTCCGCCAAGACAAGGTATTCCTTAAGGATTATTATGTAAGCAATTTATTGAGCAGTGAAAATTAATTGTGAACATACGGGGGTATCATACAGCCCCTAGGTTTTGTATGTTCCACAAGCAAGTTTTGCTGCCCTTGCACCCTGTGGAACATACAAAACTTAGGAGCTGCATTATACCTCCGTAATAATATTATCATAATAATATTATGATATCATACCACCATCCATAGCATTAGAAGATCCTAGGAATTTTCTAAATAGAAGAGTTTGATATGAAGATTTATATTATATAACTGAACACTAGGCTATAGAAAGCAGGCTAGAGATTCCGAGTGTTGGAATTGTAAGAGAAAGAGCCAACGAGTGTAGTGCTCCCACGAATGCCGGTTTGTGTGAAATTTCTGCATGGTAATTACGAGTACCGGTGAGCTGGGCCGGCATCTCTTACATACAGCCGGCGGTGAGTAGAGCGAGGAGCATTGGCCATTTTATATGTTGGATTCTCTACGAGTCCCTTTCGTTTCACTGCTTGGACAAAGTCAGTCGTATAATACGGTACACTTTGTCTCGCTGCTAGTTAAATTAAACCTGTGCAATCTTATATGGAACGGGGTATCATACGGATTAGTTTCTTTTGGGTAACCGTGCCAAGGTTGTGGCTCCGCCACAACCCTAGATCGCTCGCTTGCTCACAATCTCGGGCACTCTCAAGAGAGTGCCTAACAGCTCAACGGAACATACCAGCTCAACGGAAGATTTTTCACTTCTGCAATTTCGAAAGCCAAAAAATACTCCACAACCCCCAATTAATGACTTCAAGATGTCTGAAAATTATCGAAATATTGAGGAAATAATCCAATATCGGCTGTTGAAGACTTTTACGATTATAACAGCTTTTAAACTTTTGTTTCCGCTGATGCAGCTATGAAAACAATGAACTATCATGAGAGTATGGTAAGCATTATCTCGCCTTTTCTAACAGTGACAGGTATATACTATCCTCTTCACCTTGCTTACCATACTAACAAATAAAAGACAAGATGTTAGGTTTAGTGTAGCTTCTCCGCTTTCTAGCTTTTCCACTTCCCAGTCCAGTACTCACACCCCCTCTCCAACTCCACAGTTCTCCCACCTCACAGCTCTCCCAGTCCACAGCTCTTCTGCTACATAACTTTTACGCTTTTCAACTTTCCAGCTCCTTTGCTTCCTGTTCCTGCGCTCTCCAGCTCCTTCACTTTCCAGCTCCCGCGCTCTCCAACTCCTCCGTGGTGCAGCTCCCCCGCACTCCAGCTCCCCTACACTCCAGCTCCCCCGTGCTCCAGCTCCCCCGCACTCTAGCTCTCCGGCTCTCCAGCTCCCCCACTCCCCCACTCTCCAGCTCTCCGTCTCTTCAGCTCTCCGGCTCCCTCCCTCTCCCGCTATCCCACTCTCCGGCTCTCCGGCTCTCCGGCTCTCCGGCTCCCTCACTCTCCAGCTCTATGGCTCTCCAGCTCTCCCGCTCTCCATTGCTTTCCAGCTCCCCCGCTCTCCAGCTCCCCCGCTCTCCAGCTCCCCCGCTCTCCAGCTCCCCCGCTCTCCAGCTCCCCCGCTCTCCAGCTCCCCCGCTCTCCAGCTCCCCTGTTCTCCAGCTCCCCAGCACCCTGCTTCCCTGCTTCCCTGCTTCCCTGCTTCCCTGCCTCCCTGCTTCCCAGCTCCTTAGCTCTCCAGCGCCACCACTCTCTGCTTCCGTGCTTTTCTGCTTCCCAGCTTCCCTACTTCCAAGCTGTCCAACTTCTCAGCTCTCCTACTATATTGCTCCCCCGCTTCCCAGCTCTTCCACTAAACAGCTCTCTTATGATGTAGTTCTTCCACTTCCCAGCTCTCCCGCTACTTTGCTCTCGCCTTCAAGGTACTCCCACTCCATAGCTCTCTTACTCACATACTCATGCTATAGCTTTCCAGCTACCTAGGTCTCTTGCTCACTTACTCACTCAATCGCTCAACCACCCACTCTCTCGCTTGCTTGCTCACTCACTCACTCAACCACTCTCTTGCTTCCTCTCTCAACACCTTGCTTGCTGGCTCCCTTACACACTCACTCACTCAACTACTTCCTCGCTGGCTTGCTCACCCACTCACTCAATCAAGCTCTCACTCGCTTTTCCGCCCAATAGCTCTCTCGCTCTCTCACCCCATTGCTCACTTGCTCTCCTACCCTATTGCTCTCTCGCTCTCCCGTCCAATATCTCTTCTGCTCTCCAACTCAATTACTCTCTCACTCACTCGCCCACACAATTACTCTCTCACTCGCTCACTCACTCACTCACTCACTCACTCAATCACTCTCTCGCTCGCTTGCCCACTTACTCACTCAATCGCTCGCTCGCTCGCTCGCCCACTCACTCACTCAATCACTCGCTCGCTCGCTCGCCCACTCACTCACTCAATCACTCCCTCGCTCGCTCGCCCACCCACTCACTCAATCACTCTCTCGCTCGCTCGCTCGCCCACTCACTCAATCACGCTCTCGCTCGCTCGCCCACTCACTCAATTACTCTCTCGCTCGCTCGCCCACTCACTCAATCACTCTCTCACTTCCTCTGTCTTCCAAGAAGTATCGGAAAATTATCGATCTAAGATCTCAGTTGAATCGTGAGTATCTCTCCTACTCTGCAGTTATGAGTAAATATGATATACCTTAGGAGCCCCTAGTTGGAAGCTTCAACCGCTTATTTCGTTCTCTTACTGATAGTTTAAGTGCCCTGAAAATAGGTTTCCAAATCCGCTTCCGCTCAGCTGCTTGAGACTTCTGCACTCTCTCTAGCTGATATTGAGCTTGACGGAGTTGTTTCTCAGCTTCATTCTCCTCCCGTCTTTCCACCATCGTTCTTGCCTCACTGGCATAAAGTACACCCCCTTTTTGTACTGCCCTGCGTGTTCGCTTTTGCCGATTTGCACGTGCTAGCTGTGCTGCCTCAGTATGCTCTAAGTCCTGCTGCAGCTGATTTGCGAGATGAGCTTGAGCTAGACTACCTTTTAGGAAAAGGTTTAAGGAGTTTCGAAAGGTCGAGGAGTCAGGATCAGTGTGCCATAGAAAGTCTGCATGTCGCTTGAGTGAGCGGACAGTTTGCGGAGTGGAAAGGAAAAGTTCAGGATTGTTTGAAGGTGGAGTTGAAGGCTGTGGGGTTGCTTCTCTGCTTGAAGAATATACTGGATAGGAGGGCTGTTCGGGTGAGTGTTCTCGGAGTGTGGATAACACGATATTCGGGTTGTATGGTATAAGCCCCGTCTTTTTAAATGCAGAGATAATTGTTGATCGCTTAAAGGCCTTTTCTCTGATCGATCCTATCGCTGCAAGGAATTCAATTTTGTTGAAATCTGAACAACCTGTTCGTGTAGCTTCCTCGATTGCTTCGGCATGGTAGTGCTTCAGTGGTTGGAAGACCACTACATCAAGTGGCTGTAATAAATGTGTGCTGTGAGGAGGGAGGCAAAATGGAATGATGTTTTTTTCATCACAGAACTCAAGGAACTGCTTTGTACAATGAGATCCATATCCATCTAAGAGAAGAAGGCGGTGACTTCCAATTTTTCTTTTAGAAGAGAACCGATCAAAGTGTACCAACCAGTCTAGTGCCAGCCGGTCATTAGAGTAACCAGTTTCTGACACTCCTATCAATACATTATCATCAAGGTCCGTCTTTGTTACCCAATCCTCTAAGTGGATTGTTCCCGGGAGAATTAACATGGGAGGTAGTACAAATCCATCGCCGCTAATAACCTCACAGGATGTTACAAGTTCCCGATTGCTTGAACTAGCAAGGTAAGACTGTCGATCAGGATCTAGGGTAATTATCCATTGGTCTCTTCCTATTCCTATTCTGAAACCAGTCTCATCAAAATTGTAGATATCGGTATTCTGAATTCCATTTTTGTCACAAATGGATTTATATTGCTCGAACCATTCCAATAGATCAGACTGATTGTGTGCCTTCTTTCTGTCAAAATCAATAGTTTTTTGCTTTCGAATATGGAACTCTGGATGCCTTTTCAGAAACCGGGCAGTCCAGGTTGGACCTACTTTCATAGGCCTTGTGCTCTCCTCTGACCTGGAAAATCCAGTTCTCTGTTCCAAAATCCTATTTGCGCAGCCAGTCACCATTGGAACTCTGGCTGAAGTTCCAATCGTATCCAATCTTTTTAGATAAAGACAAACTGCTGCTTCTTCTGCCTCAGATAGTAGTCGATTGGTGCCTCCACGCTCAGATCGTGATGGCCGTCCCTCAATTCTTGCTCGGAGTCGCCCTTGGGGAACCCTAAAATCTCTGGCTAGTTTGGCGATATTTGGTTTTTCGAGTTCCTCCCACACCTCATACGCATTCTGGATTCTCTTCTCTATCTCTGCATAATTTTCAGACATCTTGAAGTCATTAATTGGGGGTTGTGGAGTATTTTTTGGCTTTCGAAATTGCAGAAGTGAAAAATCTTCCGTTGAGCTGGTATGTTCCGTTGAGCTGTTAGGCACTCTCTCGAGAGTGCCTGAGATTGTGAGCAAGCGAGCGATCTAGGGTTGTGGCGGAGCCACAACCTTGGCACGGTTAACGGTTTCCGCATAACTTGTGCCTCCACTGGCATTGCGAACTCTCATCGCAATTTTTCTTACTCAACTGGGGGGGGAAGGATTGTGTCCAATGCCCTTTTTGCACCAATGGTATCAGCCATTCCACCTTAACCACCCTCTCTCATAGCAGAATGTCAAGGAGAACCTGCAAAAATTTGGTAGGGCATTAATAAGCCTCTACATAACATGAGTAATATCACAGAGTTTTTTAAAATTATAAAAGAGTGGAGAAAAGGTTGTTAGAGTACTGGTATCAGGCATAAGTTGGCATGTACTTTTTGTATGGAGCCCCATACAAAAATTTAGGTCACATTTTACACGGGTTGATGCAAATCATAAATGGTGAGGACAGCTTGAATCCCTTGCACTTCTACCCCTAGATATTTGAATAGATAGTCATTATTTCGCTGTCAGAAAGATTTGACGTGTTTTCATGAAAGCAGTGTTGGGGGTTCTCTGTTTTCAAACATCCATTTTTCTTTAAATTCGGTGCAGGACGAGATGAAGGGCTTTTCAGTATAGATACCTGAAAATGTACGAGAATTTTGTGGGCCCGGCTGTACTCGAGTACTTGTATCTCGCACAGAGCAGGCTTTTTTCCACTGGCTGGGGGTCGTGTAACATCAGACGTATTTTCCGGATGCAAGTGCAGGCAACGGGCAAGGAGTATCCGAATATTCGTGTAAGTTACCAGTACTCTATCAACTCAGCATGGGCGCTCGGATACGCACAGATAATTAGCCATATATTTTTCTAATCCCTGTGTTCGGATATATCTTGCCTGTTACTTGTGCCTGCGGGGGTTCACTTGCTCAATACCGGTACCGGTGTATCACAAAAGGAGAGTAAATTGTTTGAATGATACTGATCTTGGGCCTAGTGCCACAATTCGCTACCGACGGATCTTCTAATCCCAACAAAACAAAACACCCAAGGACGACCTTGCAAAAGAGAAAATAAGAAAGGCCTGTCCCGAAAAGCAAAACTAATAGTATTTATAGAAAAGCACGTCTCTGCCACGTAAACCCTACCAATACCGGAGCTCCTATTTACATCCCACCGCGAAGACGGAGGACCAAGTGCAGAGTCGACTCCTTTTGGATATTATAGTCGCTCAAAGTGCGCCCGTCCTCCAACTGCTTGCCGGCAAAGATAAGACGTTGTTGGTCTGGGGGGATACCCTCCTTTTCCTGAATCTTGTTCTTGACGTTGTCAATAGTATCAGAGGATTCAACTTCCAAGGTAATGGTCTTCCCGGTGAGAGTCTTCACAAAGATCTGCATACCACCACGCAGACGGAGGACAAGGTGGAGAGTGGACTCCTTTTGGATATTATAGTCGCTCAAAGTGCGCCCGTCCTCCAACTGCTTGCCGGCAAAGATAAGACGTTGTTGGTCCGGGGGGATACCCTCCTTTTCCTGAATCTTGTTCTTGACGTTGTCGATCGTGTCCGAAGACTCAACCTCGAGAGTAATGGTTTTGCCGGTAAGGGTTTTGACAAAAATCTGCATACCACCACGCAGGCGAAGGACAAGGTGGAGAGTGGACTCTTTTTGAATGTTGTAGTCGGAGAGAGTTCTACCATCCTCAAGCTGCTTGCCAGCGAAAATCAGACGCTGCTGGTCCGGAGGGATACCCTCCTTCTCTTGGATCTTGTTTTTGACATTATCGATGGTGTCTGAAGACTCGACCTCAAGAGTGATTGTCTTTCCAGTCACTTTAAAAACTATTAGCAAATGGCAAGGGAGCAAACAATCAAACGAGAAGCAAGTCAGGAAACATACAAGTCTTTACAAAGATCTGCATACCGCCACGCAGACGCAGGACAAGATGAAGGGTAGACTCCTTCTGGATATTATAATCCGAGAGGGTACGACCATCTTCGAGTTGTTTACCGGCGAAAATCAAACGCTGCTGGTCTGGAGGGATCCCTTCCTTCTCTTGGATTTTGCCCTTCACATTGTCGATGGTGTCCGAGGACTCAACCTCCAAAGTTATGGTCTTTCCGGTGACTGTGCCAGCGTCAGTTTGTGGTTTCGTTAATAGAGTTTGGGTTTGGAGAGGAATCTCACGAGTCTTTACGAAGATCTGCATGTTTGATTTTTGGAAGGATGAAGTTGAGAGTAAGCTTGAGAAATTTGAGGTTCTGTACTGTTTTCGAGAGTAGATGAGGATTGCGATGAGGATGATGAGGAGCGGGAAGGTGAAGAGGGAGGGAGTGTGTGTGTTACGGGAAGGGAAGTAGATGGACTTTGGAGGTGTGGAAACGAGGTTGTGTGGGCTGGGACTGTCTGGGGGGGTAGGGCAAAGTTTGCTTTAGAGAGGATAGTTCTGCTGTGTACGTCATGTCACTGCGTTCTGTCGTAAGGTCTCAAGGGAGCCCCGTGGAACTCGCGGGAAAAGTCTTCCCCTCTGCCTGGCACGTACTGGTATACAGAGTGGGATATCCAGGGCGAGATATCTGTGGATGGTCTCGATCCGTCTTGAAACTTCCTCTAAGCTATCAACTTAGCTAATCTGGAGATTTGTTTATTACAATCGGGTCCTACCATCTTCCTGCCCTAGCGGTACTCTTCTCTGCAGGAGGCTTACCTCTCTTCCTAGAGGCCAAATTTCATTCGCAGCGCAGTAATCGAACCTTTAATAGGCCTTTCTCTTACGGGAAACCGGCCGATAGTGGGCTTCGACTCTTTGAGAATTTTACGGCACATTCCTGGGAACACAATTTGTACAGGTACATTAGAAGCCTCTGTGTATTGCCGAATAGCTCTAGCTACATGGTTAACTTATCAATGCCTCCGTGCACTGCATGTTCCTGACGGGCTATGACATAGAGACTGATTGGCCAAGCTGAAGTGGTTGGTTTCACTGAATATCAGAAACCCTGCAGCAGACCAAACATAATCAATCCCACGTGGTCTGCGAACCGGTTTTCTGGAGTTCGCAATAACTTTGATCATATCTCACTCGTTTGGCGGAACATCCGCCAACAGAGTACCCAAAATGCGTGATCAGGCGCCACCCTGCAATTGTTGGAGCAAGGCCCATGTGGGGTACATCTTCTAGTGCTAATAGCCGGCTAGCCTCTAGGTCCCGAAAGATCCAAGGTTGGGGCATGTTGCGTCCTAACTTCTTTGTTCTCTTTGGCGACTCAATCACTCCGTTCATCTCGACCGAACAACCTATGGTGGACAACTGATCGCCAAGTGAAGTGAAGATAAAAGACAGGACCCCTCTTAACTTCTAGAAAGCCAACACCTAGTCGCCGATTATCGCCCTTGTTCCCGTCGTGAGTCTTTTTTATCTGGATTGACCGCAGTGCCTACCTTCCACCTGCATTGGCGACTAGCCTTCGGCAACTGCTGCAACTGTGTGTCCAGTTCTGAAACAGAGGCATTTTCTTTGCCGATAATAAGAAGCAAGCGCAGGTCAGGAGATATCCAAGTGCCAGCATAAGAAAGCCGTACACCTGGACTGTATCTGTCCCTGTGTTGTTCTACTTTGTGTTTCTATTACGGCGTGGTTAAAACACAAAATTTGGTAGTGTCGACATTGGGGATACCAGATGGCGGTTTCGCACACGAGAACATACTGGCAGTCACACCTACAAGGTAGGCTTCATCTCGCAGCTTTTCACAATCTTCGAACTAGCCCTCAGGGGAATCTTCCCACTCCCCTTGTATTCTTCTATCTTCCGTAACTTCAATGCTGCAAAAGTCAGGAGGGCTACACTCACATTCTTTGGGAGGATTGATATAGAACTCTGCGCTTCCAAACGCATTCCATCCCCTACTTACGAAGTTTACGAACATAGCGGCGGAAGCATACCCTCACCCCCCAGCCCCGATCCTGGACCGGCAGCATCACCGCACTCCGGGCAATCGTGGTACTCCTGCGTTGTTAGTGTAGCCGGCAGAGAGTACGAAACTAGTTATGTGTACAAAGCCGAGGAGAACGCCAAAGAGAAAGCAGCAAAAAAGGCCTACGAAGCTCTCAATTCCACTGCCTAGGGAGTGGCCTCCCCGTGCGTGTACCGACAGGGCTGATTAGTGGGGGGAATGGCAGTTGCGGCCACCGGATGCGGGGGGCCTCGTGCGCTGTGCAGGCACACGGGAGCTGGTACGGATCTGGACGGACAGGACCTGGTTCTTCTTATTTTTTTCGTGAAAGTGAATCTGGAACACGCACTAAGTATGGGCATCAGCACAGCTCGACTTCCGGCCTCAATCCTTTCTCCCTCTTTACTTTTTCTCTTTATTTTTCCCCCTTCCTTACACCCCACCCCGTACACTGTTCAATTCTTACATCACTATTTCCTCTTTCTCTCTTTTCTTTTACTATCAAATTTCTCACTATCTCTCCATGCTTCGTGAGGACTCCATTGGCCTCTATTCAATTCGTTACGACTTTCTTCTTAAGATGTCTGGTGATATACAATACCTATAGGTCGAGAACCGGTCCCATTTTTGTTGGGATATTTTAAAGGTGCGGTACATGGAATAGAGGATCAAAGACTAGGAAGAGAGGGAGTCATCGGGGGCAACCATTCAATTTATGATGTAATATTAGCTAGTTGCTGCAACTTATTGTTATGATTATATCTTAGGTCTCTTTCGATCAAATCGGCACAGGAATGGTGTTGTTGCCTATTGCTCTGCGGTATCTCAAGCCTGTTTTGACCCGGCCCCCCCGGCTGGCGAGGGACGCGCCACACTAGACCAAGTCGATTTCATTGCTTTTTCCACATTGAAGATATTCCGATGCTCTTTCTCGTTTCTGATTAATACGCTTATTCGCCCGCTCATGTTCACGGGTTACTATCATCGCAGAAGAGCCAGCCTTCTAGAGCGCTAAGAGACGCGATTTGTGGGCTTAGTGGGCGGATGCTGCCAAAAAGTACTGCTCTAGCCCCCCCAGAGCCGGCTTGCAGGAACCCTCATGCAGTTAACGAATCATGTACCCCAGAATTCCTTCCAACCTCAACGGTATCTCTCATTCTTGCTCAGTAAGTCCTCTCAGATATCACAATTGCACTACAGTACATCGGCCTCTTGGTCTAATTTGCAAACGAACACCTGTTCCTCAGCCCTCCTGCATGTCCTTCCAAGGGCGCACCAGTACGATTCCTTCACGTATGCGAGAAGGCCCTGAGTCTCTGATCCTAAGTCCTGAGGTAACGCTAGATAATGCCAGGCTTCTTTAGTACTCCATTTAGGGTATGCTGCCGTTTTAGGACATTGGTACCCCAAGACCAATAGTGGAGAATTGGACTCTTCGGGTATCTCTCCTTTGACTTTCGCCCCCCTCGCCCCTCTTCCACCACCCGACTGACTCTCATGCCCCGGCTCGCAGTCCCCTGAGGTCATGTAAGGAGTACGGTAGGGAGTGTGAGAAGAGGAGAAGGAGAGGGGAAGACTGGGAAGGTACGTATCGTATGCAGAGGGGCGAGAAGTAGCCAAGGTCGCAAGTCGATCTCAAACTCCCGTTGTTGCCTAGGCACCGTAGGTTACAGCAGTACTTTCACATCTGTATCCAGTATGTACTCAAGTATAGCGCAATATTGACGACTTCGTCGATCATAATTTCGCGCCGCTTCAATGTGGGACTTATTCGCGCGCTCCCACTCCGATTTCCCTCACGTAAGGCCTGGCGCACTTCTTGCTCGCGCAGGCCATAAAAAACGAAAGGCCGTTAGTTATGCCAACGCATCAATGCATTTCGTCTTCCAACGTTTGTTTCTGCCTATATTATCAATATGTCAGCTAGAGGCTAGTCAATCCGGAAAGAAATAATCCAAGTTCTCTTTACTTAATACATTTTCGGCAACCCAACCGGCTAGCGGTCTTTAGTTGAATTGAAATGGCTAGATAAAAGCTTCTTTACTGCAGCCTAAGTCTCCACCCCTTAGAATACTGTACTCGAGTAAGTAAACCCTTCTGCTGGTGTGCTAACTTACCTCTCAAACTATCTCCTGCCTTATCTGCCCTCTGAATTGTTCAATGTGCCAGTAGGCCCTCTGGATCCGATCTGTTAAGACGCTTCCTCTCCCCATTTTCTCCCTCCAATCTTTTATCTTTTCTTTTTTTCCTTCTCTTTTCCTCGCTCAGCACCGTGCTTTAAAGCCAAGTTTCAGAGGAAAAAGAGTCCCACGATTATCGGGGGGTGGCTTCGGTTATTCATGGGATTGAACGTAGGTTGGGGAGAGGAATTGATATACTTAGCCCGGCAAGGCGAACATTTTTGATACCCAGGTGGGGAGGGGGAGAAGGCCGAGAGGTTATTAGAATTGCGTACTACAGTGAAAAAATTCAATCGAACGAATCGGTTTTCAAGATATTTGGATTTCCTTTCTTGGAGTTGTCTCGTAGGCAGAGAGAGAATTCCTCGCCCGGAGGACTTCTCGGCACAATGATATCGTACCAGTAGATTGTCTTCCACTCCCGGTGAAGGGGCGGACGTTTCCCATGCGTAGCTGCACATAGAGTGGGGAAGATGCTCTTCTCTTACTTACCTACCTTCTTCTTTTATTTTCATTCCCTTTTTATCATCGACACGTTTGGCTATGACCTGGAGCCGCGAATTGCAGACCGGAGTAGTGACCCTTGGCCGCCAGACACAACATGAGTGGCTTAGTGACTCCCACGCGTCTCAATACCGCCACCTCACCCGAAGATGTTTGGAGATATTTCGTTTTGGCGTCGGATGACTGCACCTCTGGGTTGCTCCTCTCACCTTCACCTCTCCTCCCTCATACCATCCCCACTCCGGCAACTCAGTCTATCCCGCTCCCGCTGATAGAGAAAAGCAAAAAAGCAACGGGAGCGCTGTCACGGGAGACAGCACTCCTCATTGGTAGTGAGATAGGAATTAGGTCTACTCATTCCCCAACAACGTATTGTGTAGCATGGTTGCTTACAGGGGTGGAGGGGGGTTCGAAAGCATACAATATCATTCGATCAGATATCGTCCACCATCCTCCGCTTCGACGTACTCAATACCGCCGGACCTTTCTATTCGTTCACCAACCGCAGGCCTTCTTGCCCCAGCGAATCGGCCGCTCCCAGAGGATGACAGCTATGACTGAGGGGCCCCCCCGCACTCCGGGTCATATATTACAGCTGCTGTGCTCTGTCTGGAGCAATGTCGAGGACAACTCACCTACACCCACCTACTGGCCCTCTCAGGAATTGCACCACGCTACAACAGCCCTTCGCCCTCCATTTTTACCACTTGACTTTTTTTCGTATAAGACGGTTCCAGGTCATATTTCCTAGGCCGCAAGGTACGATCATCTTCGTTCAGCAAGCTCGGGGCAATTTCAAATCTCTCGAAGACGGCATACCAATTGCTGGAGGAAACCTGAGAAAGCAATACTCCCCCCCACACTCCGTCCCTCTCCCAGCCGTGTATCGAATACAAGGCCATTCCCCAGAAATACGCTATCATCCAGCGCTGTTTACCATCTCTCGGCCGTGGCAATAGACGTACCACATACCTTTCCATATAACCCACACAGGGCCCTAGCTCCCGTGCCCTTCGTACTATAATTCAGCCCTTAGCACGTTTCACTATCACCTGAAATGTATTACATCTTGTATCTCTCGAGTAAGCTTTCCCCACCCCCCCAATATCTCACTTTGACATATTTGTTAGCAAACTCAATACTTAAGCTCAATTGGCCTTTGTCTTCCATACCTCCCATGCGCTCCCCCGCAGAAAAAGCACCCCCAGCCTGCTAGTCAAACAGGGATATCAGAAAACTAACAAGCTATCTCAAACAAGGTCTCTGCCGTCGCCGCAGATGGTCAGACCCGCACTACGAGTGCCAATACCTGCCCTCGGGTATCTCGTGCATAGTTCGGGTTAACAACAGAGAATACCAGTCAGAAGGCTTGGTGGAGAGCGAAGTCCTCGCGCGCGAAGCCGCAGCAATGCGCGCTTATTTGCTCTGCCGGAATTTCTCTGTGACCGACGGTGCGCACCCTGGCACCAATGCGCTGGGCTCTGGGAATGGTACGTCGCCCCCGTCACAGCAGGCTGCATCATCTCTCGCAGGCGGCCTTACACCACCGCATCGTGGATATCCTGTCCCCGGAGCAGGAAACGCTTATATCACTGGCTCACTTCCTGGCCAGGGGAGCTTGCCCATGAATAATGGATCCTCCGGTAGGATGGTCACATCCCAGGGGGTTGTCATCGTGGGCCATCCGCAGGTTGGCACTTGACTTGAGTGTTTCGGAAAAGAAACGGGTTCGTGGGGTGTCTTCGTGTGGTGGGAATGGAGAGTGCGGGGTTTTTCCAATTTTCTCTTATTTTTATTTTCATTTTCTTTTCCCATATGGTCCCCCTTTCCCCCCTTTTTCCCCTTTTTGTGTCTGTTTTTGCCTCTTTCTATCCCTTGCCAGTTTTCTGACGCTGGAGATTCTTATCTATTGGATGAAGTTAGTGATAAGATCCCCCCCCGCACTTTCGTATTTTCCCCATTCCTTGAAGGGAGATCGAGAAGTCTTCGCTGTCGGCATATATCGGTCAGATCCCCTCTTGCATGATGTCCTCGATCATATATCGCGCTAGTTTTTGAAGAGAAAAAAAGCTGTTTTCTTTCTTTTTTCTTCCTCCCCGCTTATGTGTACTTTACCCCCTCACTCATTTTTAACTACGACTTTGAACCTACTTTATAGCGGCGGAACCCCTGGCGTGGATAGCAATTCCGTAGATGTAGACGCTACAAGGAAAAGCTGTGATAAGGAGCCACGTAAATCTACTATACCAGAGTGACACTTCTCGAAGGAATATGGCTTCGTGCTCGGGGGTGATAGGCTGTTTTCGGAAATATAGTTTAGCATGATGATTGCCGGTATTAGATGGCATCTTTTTTCTGGTCCTGTGTCACTGTTCCCTGTCTTTTCTTTTTTCCTCCTTACAATGAGAGGATAGGGGAGGGCCCTAGCCCTAGGAAAATATTGGACACACGCTCTAAGCAGAGATCGTGTACTAGCTATTGGTCCCACAAAGTAGTGTGCCACCGATCTGATTCAACCATGGCTCTGTCACCTCCAAAGAAACCGGAGCCTTGTTATGATACTACCCTCGAGTAACCGATTATCATTGTTGGTTATACGTACGCCGGAATTTGCAGCAGTATTGATTTATACAGTTACTATATTTTCTATGATGTTAATCTACAATCCGGTAGCCTAATAATAATTGTGAGTAGGCTAATAGTCTCTACTAATCAGTCTACCCCCAATCAAGTACGGTGGTACAAGTACCGGTACAGTACTCGAGTACTGCACATTCATAATAAACCTTACTAATACAGTTAACACTTGACTAAACAAACCCATTGGGGTAACGAAAACATTACGGTACTAGTGATCCACTTTTGGAGCAAGCATCAGGGTTACAAAAACCTCCGTTGGCACATTATTACCCCAGTAAGATCTCAGTAAAAAGAAACACATTCTTGAGGGCGCATACCGTACCAGCAGAGCCCTACCGGTACATCGTTGAAGATGAGAGGTCCGAGACCTCTCATGTGACCGAGAAAACACCACCACACTGAATATCATACATCGTCAAAGCGTCAACCACCTCCCCCCCTCCCGCTGGTCAAAACCCTCTCTGCTGTACCGGATATCTGTCACTTTTAGCGCCGTGATAGACAAGGCTATCACCTTGACCAGCACGGATACCACCTATTGGAGGAACAGAAAGCCAGCCTACGGTAGACAACCAACAAATCTGAGATTGCCCAAGGCTGAAGGAAAACCACTGCGGTATTACTGCCTCCCGGAGTTAGGAAGGTCGAAGAAAAAAGAACCCCCAGTCCCTAGCTTCAACGATTTGCCACTTGATATTTGTACTCTCACATCATCCTAGCACAAATCCACTAAACAGCATCACGAAGCCAGACTCACAAATCGCACTGATAATTCACCGCTGCCACGCCGTCGGGAACAAAACGTTGCGTAGGAAGTATGAGTAAGGAAAGCGCGGAGGGAGGAAAAAAAAAAAAGAGACTGAAAAAAAAAAAAACAACCAAGATGCCCCTCTTCCTCTTCAGGGATTTCCCCCCAACCACCAGTTCATCGCATGCACCCCGGCCGTTACGTGACCGTTAAAATCCCAGAGGACCTTTGGGGCTGGCGAGTGATGTTTCATGACGGCTGAGTACTAATGCCCATCGGTTGGTGTCGACTACCACCACGTCGGAGACAGGAAATGAAGAGAGGTTTCTTTTCTTTTCTTCTTTTTTGCAGTGTCGTAATAGCATTGGGATTTTCGTGCCGTTTGAGTTGGCCGGCCGTTTTTTTTCTTTTCAAACCCGTGTTGAACATCACACCCTGGTTACTGCTGTGTGTTGAGCTGGGATTGGGTTTGTTATTGTGGGACTTTGGAATTACTTATCTGGATCAGGGATTGATAGGTGAGGTGAGAAGGGTGGGGAAGGACAGATAACAACGAGCAGCCGGGTACCGGTATACTCGTAGAGGTACTGTGCGAGTAAGTGATGAGACGGACAGGGTATGGGTGGCCGGAGACTTTACAGTCATTGGTGTTGGAGGGATATGCTCTCGGACCACTCATACCCTGTCCGTCTCATCACTTATTTGTACTTCTACTCGTATACCCAAGTGCCCGAGCGCTTGTCCTCGGTTCAGTAAGGTCAAAGCGCGATGGAACAAGCCTTGACCAATGATACTGATGCAGGGAGCAGGGCGCAGGGTACAGTAAGTTCCTGGCAAGCAGGCCAGCCCAGCTAGCCCGTGGAAAAACGTGCGGATGCTCGAGTTGTTCTGGCAAAGTTACTTTTAGCATCCCCGCAAGCCCCCAGTTCAGCAGGAGGGTGTTGTCCGGGGGTGGAACGCACGGACCGTGTCTCTCCCACGAAAAGGTTCTGCCCTGCTCGATCACTCCCCCCGCAGGGACCGCCGCCGGCGCCGCAGAAAGCAACTACCGTGCTCCACAAGGAGCGGTAGCAAAAAAAGTTGGTGGGATCCCTGGTGCCTGCATGTCCCCTGTGTGCGTCCCAGGATATGAAGAGAGAAAGAAAAAAAAAGTGACTGCTTTTATTCTTCCTTCCTTCTTTTTTCCCCCTAGTTTCCCGGTGGGGGGACGGAGAGGACGGAGGGGGGGAAGGGGAAGAAAGGTGCCGTGAGCCAGATTCGTGGGATTCTCTCCGTGCAACTACGGATACTATATAAAAATCTCCGCCCACAGCTTATTGCCCCGGATTGGGATTTTCTTTGGGCGTGAACCCTAACCCTATGGCGTCGGAATTTCTTAGTGGAGAGTCTAGAACACACATGTTGCTGCGAGAGAGAGAGAGAGAGAAGTTGGAATGTGAGATTGGAATATGGTATGCTATCATACTTGGCTGGCGTATCACCTGCCATGGACTGCTAGGTGATTTCGGCGACTTAGCTTATACAGACAACTATCTTGCTGCTGCTGCATACAGGGTTGTTGAGCGAATTAGTTCTTTTCGTGAATTGTCCCGAGTCTATGATTTTGGGAGTGCCTATTGGTGTTTGGAAGGCTGCAGGAGCTAGTCTGGTCTGTTAGACTTATTTCTACGTCACTGGGAAGCAGTTTTAGGAATGTCGGTGCGGGGACTACAGGTTATTTTAATCTATGCTAGGTCAATCTCGATGGTCTTTCTGCAATATATTGTAGTGCAGGTTTAGTACTCGAGCATAGGAGTGAAGTAGGTAAGAATCTTTTCTATGACTTTAATGCATACACTAAAATGTGCGCAGACTTTAGTGAGCTACGACATGTAAGGTGCTACGTGGTACTCGTACTCGAGTACAGTACATGCGAGAATCACACATGACGACTTTTCCGACAATACAAAAAGGAAAGAAGAAAAAAAACTCCTTCATATCCCACCACTGAATCACCCCAAAATCAATGTCTAAAAAGCCAACCCGCTGCACTCTTTAGTTTAGATAACCTCCTCTCTTCTCGCCACAACTCCAATCAGACCCTCAACAACTCCTCCCTCCAGGCATATGCAGCGAGAACAGTCGCTGCAGGCCCAAACATCGCCGAAGCTGCGGTTATATACCCCAGCAGCTCCAACCATCCAGCAGTGGTCTTCCGGAACCTCTTCACGTCATTGAGCAGTACCAAAACCCAAGCTAGCCCCGCGGTGAATGCAACGAGGTACTCAGAACAGACAATCTCCATTCCTGTCTCGGCGAATGAGTTGTCGTGAGTCGGAGGAGCTCCCAGGGCCAGACGGGCCACGATGGAGAGGAAAGAGTCGTTAGTGGCGACGGCGGTGCGTAGTGCATAGAGGTGGGCTGATGCGGAGACTACAAAGCTTAAGAGGTATGCTCCTCTGATGTAGGGCAGGTCCGCGTTCTTCGTAGGTACTGCGGGGGTGGTGAAGAATGATTTCAAAATTTGGTGCATTATTGTAGTGTATATAGGGAATGGTAGCCAAAGTGCCATGGATGCTTTCAAGCTTTGCTCCCGGACTAACACGATTGAGGTTGGGATGAGGAAGGAGATCACGAGAGCGGGGATGAGAGACTTTGCGTATGCCATGGGGATACTAATAAAGTTCTTTTCATAGTACTTGGCCGGAGTGATCTGGTATGCGTGGAAAAAGAAGTAAACCGGAAGCACCATAGATATCGGGAATATCTGGTACAGAAACCCCCAGAATGTGGGACTATTATTATAGAGTCAGAATCCATCATCTAGTAGAGCAAAAGGCGCATCTCACATCTTTGGCAAGGTCATTGTATTTCCACGCCTTAGGCTTTCCACAACCATGATGGTCAGAATTGGGAAAAGGCCAAGTGCCGTCTGCGCGGCAACAATCCTAAGCCTGGAGTCCAATTGGTTATGATGGGTTAGGGAATCCCAAAGACTGGAAAAGCTGCTAGTGAAAATATTTGCCAATCCGAATCTACCGCTAGAATAGATTCCGAAACTAGGTATTCCAGTCTCTGCAGCTGCACGACTAATTTTCTCGTTCACCTCAGCCTGCGCGAATGCCGAACTCCGCACACATAGATAGTATCCCAACAGCGCGAACGCAGGTAAAATGTATGCAATCCCAGTGATTAGTTTAGCTCTCTTACTCGGATACCGAGGGCTGAAGACCATCGGAACAGCACCTTTATCGGAGTCGGGTAGGAAATCGAGCCTTTCGGGGCGGATTTGAACTTCGCCTTGCAATTCCCATAGGTAGTCCTCGCCAATCAGGTGCCGGATGATGTACTTGGTGGTGAGTTCTAGCCTTTTGGTTGCCCATGCCTGCATGCGTGTTGATTCGGATGTGACACCGCTGAGGAACTCTACGGTATTCCTACGGTGGGCTTGCACGCCTTTAAAGACTTTATCGATCATTTCTGTACTCAGGCCTTCTGGGTGAGCTTTTAGAGCATGATACAAGCCGTTTGTTAGAGCTGCGGCGCTTTCAATGGCAGCATTTGCCCCGAGTCCCAGGTTAATAGTGAACTATATTTGTGTTAAAGTGATTGTCAGCATTTGAGGAAACTAGCTGTCACTTGGGCGATGTGAAACAGTAAAAGTCGTTACCATAGAGGCTAAACCGGATATGGAATGAATTGGGTTTGTGATTCGTCGAGAATTCAGTATTGCTGGAGGTGCTAAATCAGTCACTACCACAAAAGCCCAATTTTGCTACCGACAACAGCTATTTGGTGGTTACTTTTGCTTTGGCCTCCCTGATAACGAACTTTACTGTCTCACACCGCCACAGGGATATATAAGTGCGTTCGGAGCCAACCTTGTGTGCTGCGTCACCAATCACGATCATCCTCCTGTAGTGCCAGTGCTCGAAGCATCCCTCTTCCATGGGGACCGTGACATAAGTGGTTGTTCTGTCCCATAGTTCCCCAAATTTGACGTCCTCCGTCACTAGATCCCCTAGCCTCTTCTCCGCAAGTTTCCTCCCATCTTCTTCCGTGAACTTTGGAATATTCGGAAGTTTGTAGACTTTGTCCAGTTTCTCAAACAAAAACCAAAAGACACGCCCTCCGTAGCCGGTAATGACTCCGGCAGAGCGACCATAGTTGTGGAGGGAGTTGCCGCAGTCAGCTTCAAGCCCCGGATGTGGCGTAGCTATGCCTACCACAGTACAGTACTCAGCCGAGAGTGCTATTGTTTGTTAGCTTAGAAGTTCGATTAGATTAGGAGGTGATATTATAGCTCCCTATAATGGAATCGTACTATCTTGCTTTTCTTTGTCTGTAATAAATCCGGGGTCTAATTTGTCGGCCAAAGCCCACATCTCTTGTCTAATCGTGCTATGCACTCCATCCACGCCTACGACAATATCACCTGCAAACTCTTCTCCATCCTTGGTAATCACTCGAACGCCAGTGTCTGAATGTACCACCTTGACAACTCGCTTTCCAGGCAGAACCTTGGACTTTTCCGGGACATGTTTATACAGCACCTCGAGCAATTCCCGTCGGGGAAGAAACCCAACCTGGTATCCATATCTAACAAACCAAAATACAACGTTAGCCAAGACCACAACTTCTCATCTCCAAACCTTGTAACTGAAAAAAGAGACTTACCTATCAATAGACCTCAAAATATTATGGCTATACATCAGTTTCCCCTTATCGTCCCTCGCGCGTAATGCGTGTACCGGCGTGGAGATGGCGAGCAAGTCCTCCAACACCCCCCCAACCTGATCTAACGTCCTCGAACCAGCTGCAGATATGGCAATGCTCGCACCTGCCTCGGGAGCAATCTCCGGGTGCGCTTCCAAAAGCACGTAGTCGATGCCGGCTTTTGCGAGTGTGAGCGCTAATGCTAATCCACCGACTCCTCCACCAACGATGACAACCCTGAAGGGCCGAGGCATGACGATGATGATGCCTACAGGTGAACTGGCAAGTGGACGGTGAAGACGGCAATGGATACTGATACCCTGATTCCTGTCGCTGTCAGGGGCACTTGAGTGTTTCTTATGAGGTTTTAATAAAAGGCTGGCTCTTCACTGCCTTACTCACCAATTTTAGGTGGACGTGTTGGCTCTGGTGGATGGCCTCTATAAGCGCTCGAGCATGGGCAGCAGTGGAAGAGGCATCAGGTCCCCGGCGTGGCTATCTGATTGAGAAGTATGGCGCCGCTGATGGGATAAGTGTCATATAGGTACCCGGGTACGGCACCAATAACCTCTGGAAGCACCACGGGTAGTTTTTTAAAAGTCTCCGGGGCGTGAGTTACATGTCTTGAGCTTAGATTTCGGTAATTCTCACAAATCTAGCATGAATAGCGTCACCAATTATTCTATAACTGAATTACCTACCTGCCTCCCAGTCTGGAGAATTTTTTTTTTGGGAAAAAGGCGGCTGGTACTCGAACAGGTCAGGGCCGGGTTTTTTTTGGAAAGGGGTGTCTGTGTGTAAATGCTTTATTTAGAAAATGAGGCAGGGCTCTTTCTACTCTAAGCTAACTTTACAGTATTACTCCCTCCTTGGCATCTCTCGAAGAAATTTCTTTCCTTGTTAACTTATTTTAGTCCTTTCCCAGATTTTACCGTACGCTACCTTTTCTAGGAGATTTGGGTTGTTCTGCCACTGCAGGCGCCCGGGGGGTCATTAAAAACTGGAAAATATAACCATTGCTCTCTGCGGAGAATTGCATGGGATCAGCAGAACTAGTTTCCAGTTTTTAATGACACCCCGAGCTCTGGCACAGTACTCGTACTTGACCATCTGAAAAGAGGGACTGTGGATTTGGGTGGGCACTCAGATATTCCAAAAAAATTTCACAATATACCGGGATATTAATAATTCTCGTTTTAAGCGCTGCCTGCCAGCCAAGACCATCGCGATAGCACGAATTCATTCCTACACACACCCTGTGGGCAGGGTCCACCGGGTCAGCTTCTTGCCGAAAAAAGGCCTAACTGTGGTTCACCATTGTGACCTTTGGTTTGCTGCGAGATCTTCTGGTCTTACTGCCCGCAAAAACTCGTGTTATCTGCTATCTCGGCCCGGTGCCTAATCTCAGTGTTCAGAGACAAAAGCCCCTAGGAAGGATTAGACGGTCAAGCCTAAAGTGTCCCTGACTGTTGTTGGATCTCATTAACTGGTATTCGCAATTCTGTTGACTCTGTTAACTTTCACCTTCTCGGAAAATTTTTGTGATATCACATTACGAGTTGTTGGCAGAATACTACTGGCTGAAAGGAAAATTTTGCATTTTTACTGGCTGAGAGGAAAAGAAGAGGGGAAGAGTGAATAACTTCAAAGAGGGGAAATTAAAGACTTCGCTTAGGTTCAGGTTGAGATATCTTGGTTTACCGAGTAATACCTGGGCCATAAGGCGGGGGATTTGATCCCTGTGAGAAGATAAAGAGTTGGGTTCACCTTGAGAAGGCGTCAGCACCCATTACAAGTGCTGAATTCCGGAAACAAGGTGGAAATGGCGGGAATGAGTGCTGGGCGTGTTACGCCGGACGGGATGAGTTATGGAACGGATTCATCAAGAACAGCGACCCGAGGACCGTCAGTGAACTGAACACGGTCATCAGAGGTCTGATGAAAACATCAGGTTGCGACGGATGCTCCCTGGTTAAGGACACTACGATGGGAATTCTATTTGACCATTCCCAAAACTCAGAATACGTACCGTCGACCCGTTCTACTCAGAGCGACTACGTATCGGTCATGTCACCTAGCTCGACGGCAGCTAGCTGGCCAACATCAGATGGGCTGGGGAGTATCCCGTATTCCGAAAGAGTCCTGTACGGCAAAAAGTTCAGGTTGGACAGATCATCTGACTCTGACTACGCTCCGCCACCGAGCAAGAAAGCGGTGAGAACACTAGGGTCGAAGGTTGACGTACCGATGACCCTCGAGGACGGAAAAAAACACGGAAGAATCCGGTGTGGGAAACAGCAAGTAGGCTGTGATCCCTGGAACACAGGAAACTCTGCCGGAGACTGTCGGGTACACTCAATCCCGATCTGAGGCCATGTTGGAAGAACTGGCCAAGATAAACACCCCGGAAGCGGTACCGGCTGTGGGGGAGGACACCCCCATGACTGAAACCCGGGAGGTGGAAACGATGGAATTCCGGATAGAACGTGTGGAGAAGAGAATCCTGGACCTCTTGGAGGAAATGGATGAGATGAGGGACAAGATCGTGGATCTTGAGATCGAACTGGAGAGTAGGCCACGAAAGGTGGAGGTTTCAAAGGAAACTAAGCCGGCCATCCCCATCCCCACCCCGACCATCCCGTCCCCGCCCCAACTACGAAGAAAGGGAAGGGGAATAACACCAAGAAGACGCGGGAGGAATGTCTGGTTACGGCAGTTCCTCCGGTTAAACCAGCATATGAACATGGTATCGCCGCTGGACCGTCTAATGCGATCACCTATAGCAAGGTCACCGTCGATGCGAGTGGAACCAAAGAGTTCGGCATCGTCAGAGGACGAAAGAGATTTGAGAAGAAGAAGCCGGTGACGGTTGTCGAAACCTTGAGGATCAAGGAACGGGAACGCCACCTGAAAATCAGGTACAACACTGCCAAGGGTGTTGTGACAAAGCTACCGGTCGGTGTGAACCCTGAAACCATAAGGAACGGGTTGAATGATTGCCTTCGGAACCTCAACGAAAGGAAGGCATACTTTTCAAAGGCCAGCCTGAACAGATTCGGGGATGTGCTACTGTCCCTAAGGGACACTAGGGTGGAGGACATCCACCACTACCTGTATGCCCTCGGTGAGGAACTCGAGAGCATGGGTCTCAAGGATTTCCGGTGTGAGAGAGACGCCGAAAAGGTTAAGATCTTTGTTGGGATGGTTCCACTGGCAAGGGTGGGAAAAGAATCGTGGTCCCCTTTGGACTGGGAGGGCGAGGACGCATTCCGTTAGATGGCCAACGACATCGAACAAAGTAACATGGGAATCACACTGGCCGCCAAACCTTCATGGGTGGGCAAACTGGGTAAATTCCACCAGAGACGACAATCGACGGCTGGTGTTCTCCTGGTTGTCGAGATGAGCCCTGAGGTCAGAGCGATGATGGCCGAAGACACCCCACGGATCACCGTATCTGGCAAACCCAGGATTTGCCGACCGTGGAGGGAGGAAAACAATAGTGTGCTGTGCACAAGATGCATGAAGATCGGGCACGTTGCTGCGGGGTGCAGGGCCGAACCGGTATGCAAATACTGCCGGAAAAACCACGTGTCCACGGAACACAAGTGTGCGGTGACGGGGTGCCCCAACACCTGTGACGGATGCAAGCACTACCAGGTTTGGTGCATGCTATGCGAGAGCAACAAGCACATAACCGGGCACCGGGAATGTCCTGCCATCAGGAAGAGCTCGGCATCACCCAGCCGGATGGGTCCCAACACCGCCGTGATATCTGACCCGACCTCCGTGACGGGAGTTGCAGACAGCACAAGAAACCGGGAGAGAAACAAGACGAAAACCGGTAGAGGCACTCCGCTGGTCGAACAACAATCCGAATGCAATGGATTGAAACCGGTCGGCAATGCACTGGTAACAATGGAGCGATATGAGCTCCGGAAGAGGGAGCATGGCGTTGTTAAACCCGGTGCCAAGATCGCCGAGTACGAGAAGATCGGCGAAGTAGTGGGAATCCCTGTGGTTAGAGGGAGACCGCTGAAGAAAGGAAAGGGTAAGGAAGTGGCCAGACCGGCATCGGTACCGGCCAAACACACCGATACCGACCAGGATGGTTCCCAATTTATGAGGGGATCATACCTGTTCGGCGAAAGCAGTAAATCCTCGTAGATATGAGGGTTACAACTTGTACGATAAACGTGGGAAAGAGTTTGGGTAACCGGGAACTAGTGATGGAATTACTTTCATTTGTTGATTTATTTTTTATTTTGGAAGCGCCTGCCAAAAGGAACGAGGAAAAGGAGGAATGTGAAAGGGCGGGGTTTGAATTATTTTCCTTTTGTAAAGGGAGTGGAGTGGAAGTTTTTGTGAAAACGGATATTGTAGGATTAGTTTCTTTGGTTAGACATAATGAGTGGAGCACGGTGGTGAGATACAATACGGCGAAAGGGGAGGAAAAGTTATTTGGAGGTGTGTATCTTAGACCGGGCGAGAAGAAGGAAGAAGCGATGGAAAAGCTGGAATCGTTAAACGACTGCGACATAATTGCGGGGGACCTCAATGCCAGACACCCCAGATGGGGTTCAAAGGGTGGGGACAACCACAAAAACACCTACGGATACGCGGTCAACGATTATGCGAATAACCATGGATACCGGATCGACGCACCTGAAATACCAACATTTAGGGACATATCTGTTATTGACATATGCCTGAAGAAGGGTACCGAAAGATCGACATGGACGGACAAAGCAGCTTTGGAACATCAAGGGATAATTACCAGACTGGATATGGAAATCCCATGGAACTACATCGAACCCCAAATTGCATGGAAGAAGGTTGATTGGAAAGAGGTGGAACATAGACTGGGGGAGATATGCAAGGAAGGGGGCGGTTGGGGCGACATTACAGCTCTGGTAAATGAACAACCCAGAAAGAGGAGGTTCTGTGGCAAGGACGAGTGGTACAACGAAGAAATAGCACAAATGACAACGGACACTAAATTCCTGAGGAGGGGCGGAAAGAAGGAGGAATGGTCACTAGCCCGGAAAGTGCTAAGGAACAGGTTGATCCAAGGAAGATACGACAACCTGAAAAACAAGCTAAGCAAAGCCAAGGACCCGGAAATATTCCAGATGGTCAGGGACTTGGAAGGGAGACGGTCTGTACCCCCGATTAAAGACAAGGAAGGACAGCCGGTGTACACGCACGAGGAGATCAGCGACATTATTGCCGAGCAGATCGAGTCGGACGAACCGAGAGAATGGTCCAATGTCGAGGTTAACATAACAGTGGACGCCCAGGAACTGAGAAATGGGCTGGACAGATCACCGGGGAATACGGCCGGAGGATACGATGGGATAAGTTATCCATTCCTACGATTTTGGTTTAAACACCAGGAACAACACATGGTTGATATGACGAACCACCTGATCAGATATGGCGAACCGATGTGGCACGAAGCGAGAACAGTCCTTATACAGAAAGCCGGGAAAGACGACTACCAGATGGCCAAATCATGGAAGATGATACATCTCCTACCGACGATGGAGAAGGTAATCGATCGAATAATACTACTAAGGATGGAGAACGATGTAGTATTAGGAGATACACAATATGGTTCACGAAAAGGACGATCGTGCCACGACAGTGTCAAACAGACGTTGGAATTCCTCGAGTACCACAAGAAGAGTCACAGAGCGGTGATGACCATGGACGTGGAAGGAGGATTCGACAACTTCAAGACTGACCTGTTGGTGGACATTCTGAAATACAAATCCTGCAACAATGAAATCGTTAGATGGATTGACAGATGGATGTCAGCCCGGCGAATGAGGCTGAAATTCAACGGAAGGATGAGCAAGGCTTACCGGACCGACAAAGGGGTACCACAAGGATCCCTGATATCACCATACCTATTCGGTGTGTACGTGGAAGAAATATTCAAACCACGCGTATTACACACACCAACCCGGAGCTGCATTGTGAGCAGTTATGTAGATGACGGTACGATTGCGGTCGCAGGAAGTACCCAAAAAATCACGATGGATTTGATCGTGGAACTTTACGAGGACTGCAACTGGATAGCCAAGCTACGAAACATGTCCTTCGCGTTGAGGAAGACGGAATGGATGGGGATGGGGAGGAAAAGATGGAACAGACTGGCAACCAAGGAGGGGTTGATTGAACCAGTGGAGGAGATTAGGATACTGGGGTATCGGCTGGATATCGACGGGGGGATGAATGGACATACCGAGTACTGGCTGGAAAGGGGTGTGGGCGTGAGAAGAAGGATAGCCAGTATTGGACGGAGGTACGGATCGAAAGGGGGTATCGGGGCGTGGGAGTACAATCGCCTGATTAAATCGGTTTACCTACCAACAGTATGGTACAGTCTGGAATTCGTTGCCGGTGATGAAAAGATGTTGAAGAAGATACAAGTGAACATCAACGACACCATACGATCTGGACTGAGGACGCCTATTAAAACAGCAAACAACATCCTTTTAGCGGAGGCAGGAATAGTACCTACACTTATACAAGGAAGGTACTTGAGGAGAAGATGCCAACAACGTGACATCAACAACGGATACGGGAAAGAATATCCATGGTACGGCTGTCTAAGTACGGGGTGGGACAACGAAACGATTATCCCGACAAGAAATACCTCGGAACACGAAATGACGACATGACCAGTCACGAGAATAGCTAAGGACAAGGTAGCTGCGGTGAACGAATATACCGAAATAATGGAGATACTTACGACTACGGAAGGAACGTCGTGGGTATACAGCGATAGTGCGAGGAGGAATGGGAAGGGAGCGGTCGGATGGGTATGAATGGAAGGGGATGGACTCATCACCGCGAAGAGGGGAATTGCGATACACGGTAGATACGATTCCGTTAGAATTGAGTTGGCGGCTATCGCGTGCACGATGGAAGATGCAATCATGAGGAAGGTGAAGAAGTGTACACTTTTCACGGACTGCATACCGGCCATAAGGACAATCAATTCGATGCAAAAGGAGGGACAAGGAGCTGGGATCTGGAACATCATGGTACCGATCATGAACCAGCTGGAGGAAGTCAGGATCCACTGGACCCCTGGACACATTGGGATCGAGGGTAACGAGGCAGCGGACAGGGTCGCTGGCGAACACATCGACGAGAATGTGCAACTGGGCAGGTGGATCGGATGGGACGAAGTGGCAGACAATGGGGGAAGGGCGAGGGACCTGAAGTAGGAGGAGTGGATGTCATGGCACAAGGAACAGGGACACGATTACTATGAGCGCCTACCGAAGAAGCCCCATCATCTGAAAGGGCTAACAAGACTGGACGCATATGTGCTCATAAGAATACGATCGGGAACGGACAAGACTGGACATGAAGCATGTGTGGGATACGAGGAAAGATTCCACATGACCGAATGCAGCATGTACGAAACCCGAAGACCACCGAAGACAACGCTGTTCGACGACAAACACATCGACCAATGGAAGAGATGGTGGACACATCACGAATACCTGGGGATGGGAATACCAACGACATTACCGGAACAGTTAGGGGTGAGGGTAATGTTTGGGAACCCATTTGACTTGACGATAACGATTTCGAGGAACGGCGAAACTGTTACCGAACAGATTAAAAAACTCCCGTGTGAAGGATGTGATAAGATCCATGTGGGTGCCTGTGTCAAGAAAATGACGGACATGAGGGGTCAATGGTTTTTCATTGGGGAGACGGAGACGAGATGCGGCCACTGTGGGGGAAACTACGGGGGTGGGAGCAATGCCAGGCCCTGGGGATCGGGACTGAAAGGACATTTGCAGAAGAGGAAGGACAGGTGCGGGAGAGCACTTGAGATTGAATACTGAATGAGGGAAGTTGGCAACAAAAAGGACTGGGATGAAGAATTCCGGGTTGCCATGGTGAATAAATGGATAGCTTTAAATTGCTTGGGTATCAAAGAATGCTGGGGATGCGATAGAATGTTTAAAGCAGTTAGTGGACTGAGACAGCATATTAGGTCTCATGATATTTGTTTTGAGGTTGTGGAAAAGATGATGATGGATGATCTGGCGGGTTCGGGTTGTGATTAGTTTTGTTGTATTTTGTTTGTTTTGTTTTGTTTTGGTTGTTTGGGAAGTTGTTTTTGAGTTGGGTCGGCTTGCCCCATGGAACGCAACGCTGTAGGATAGAGGACCCGGACGGGTATGCTTCCTGGTAGTTAGGTACCGAAATTTTGAATAAATGTTGACCTGCCAAACTAAACCTAACGGGCTAAGAAGCGGGGGTTGATAGAGATTAGGGGCCAGGTGGAGACAGTGGACAACACGAGTCCTCGCCTGTAGTCCCGTATTTACCTGCTGAATCCACTATCGTTGATCTCAGCGATCCTTGCGTATGACTCCCCGAACACACCAGCCAAGTACCGGTACTCGAGTACCTGTACCCGATCCCCGATAAGTTACGGTAGTGGATCTAGCGAGTAAATACGGTATCGGATTGGCGGCTCTCAAGAATCCTCCGCTGATCCGCCGCTCGTCCGGAGAGTTTTTGTAAGAGGTCTTGGAACACTAGTTCGGATGGGGTAACTTCTTCTGATTACTTTTTTGGGGGGGGCTGCATCCAGCTGAGTCATATGCCAAGGTAGCACAGTAATGTAAGTGATAGGATATATTGGGGGGGGAGGGGAGGATCAGTTATCCTGTCCAGGACCCATGCCAGAATCTCCCTTGGCTGGGAGCTATTTGCGGGAGGTACTCGTATCTTTCATTCGTAAAATGATACAGCTGCGTGGCAATACATAACCAGCATTATGGAGGATAAGGGAGTGTTCTTGTACCCTGTCAATGATATGTGATCAGCCCCCTCTGCCAAACACGGCTATCATACAATTTTCACTTTCTCCAAACCACATCGAGAATTTTCCCAAGATTCGCTAATAGCACATAGTAATGATACCGACGAAAAAATGTGGGAGAGAGTGCAAAAAACAAAAATATCTGAGCCCTAATATCGGTACAGCACTCACGCACACTCACATTACGAGATGTTCCTAAAAAAAATCATGCTTTGAAAACGCTATGTTATACGAGTGCGAGTGCCATGCCAAACCCGATGAACAACTTTAATTTAATTTTGATTTGAGACCCAAATCATGAATTAAGATAGATAACGGCTTAAATTATGGTGTGCCAAACACCCCCCTCCCAATTCACTCACTTTCCATTCACTTGCATCGTCTAGGGTATGATGTATTTAGTGGGATTCTTCTTGGCTCCGGCGAGTGATCATTGACGGTCACTCGGCCCCCCCTAGGTTATCTAATCGCTGGGCTCTCTCCGAGCCCCGCACTCTTTTTTAGAGTAACTGCACTCTCCTTGCCGTTTGGCGTTTCTACAATTAGCGGGCTTACTGTTGGACGGATGTGCTTGGCTTTGTGGCGGGAGTGAGAAGGATCGTTTAGGAGATATGTAGATGGTTCGGATACGGGAGATTGTTCAACAACAAACTATACCGACATGTCCTCCCTTTATTATCACAGGAGTGCACGGAGGAATAATGAGGACATGTGGGAAATACAGAGATAGGTGCAGTGGTTCACAGAAAGATCAGGATATGGTATTTGTGTTATACTTACACATCTATCTCTACCGTTAGTTTAGTTTTAGAAGAGAGAGAAGTTGGGTGAGTGAATGAACGAAGTGCGAGTTTCACCACTCGCACTTCGTTCATTCCTATCCTTCCCACCAAGTGCCCAAGCTCCACGTGAATTCTCTTAGTCATTCCTCTGCTTCTGTGCGACTCCTATTCTCAACGTTAAGACTTACTGCATGATGCTATAAGCAGCGGAGAAGTGTGTAACCCCCCTGCGTCCATTTTTTCATAGATTGCTCGAATACCCCACAGGGCAGTACAGTACTACCGGTAGTGTCATAGAATCGCTCCAACCGGAATCTACTGTAGAATGCAGCAAATGAATGCCGCTTCTCTTGGGGTTTATCTTGGCTTAGGCGGGTTAAATATCAGAGCAGATGCAGTAGTGGAAGCCCTAAGTTTAGCAATATTCTTCGGAAGTCAATTGCAAATACCGCTACATTCCAGCAGAGAATGTCAAGTGATCATAACCCAATGCTACTTATTATACAGGAACCTCCAATTCTTAATGAAGGGGAAAAAAAATCTAATTATCCTTCAAGCAACCCACCTAGTACTCCGCAACCCAGAGAGCAGCCATTCCCATCCCGGTTCCAATACACATGGAAGTCAGCCCAATTCTTCCGCCCGTTCTCTTCAGCTCAGTCATTAAAGTTGAGACTTGGCGGGCGCCAGTGCATCCAAGCGGATGGCCGAAGGCGATGGCCCCTCCCTTGGGGTTGATTTTAGCTTTATCCAAACCTAACTCCTCCGCACACCACAAGCACTGCGAAGCAAATGCCTCGTTGATTTCGAAGATGTCGACGTCATTCTTTGTGATACCAGTCTTGGCGAACACTTTGGGGATGGAGGCCCAAGGACCGATACCCATCAACAAGGGTTCAACCCCAGCGATTGCCGATGTAACGAATTTGCCGATAATCTTCTGTCCAAGCTTCTCGGCGGTGCTACGGCGCATGAGAAGGACAGCAGCAGCACCATCAGAGATCTGAGAAGCATTTCCAGCGTGGATAGAACCGTCTTTAGCGAAGGCGGGGCGGATCTTAGATAAACCCTCTGCAGTCATTCCGGGGCGAATTCCATCATCCTTGTCAACAACAATGCGTTTAGTCTCTCCGGTCTTGGGATCCTCAAAGTCGACCTCGAGTGGGTAAATCTCTTCAACGAAGAGACCAGCTTTTTGAGCCTTCTCGGCCTTCTGGAATGATTCGGCAGCGAAAGCGTCCTGCTTTGTTCGAGAAATGTTCCTGTCTTTAGCCATCTGCTCTGAAAGTACGCCCATGGGAACCTTGCAGTTCTTGGCTTGAATGTGGTTGTCGAGGAGCTCCGAAAATTCGGTAACGGCACCAGGGCTATCGAAATGTCAACAACAATTACGAGAATCCGGGTCAGAGTAACATACCCATACTGAGTGCTCATGCTCTCAACACCAGCTGCAACACCAACATCAATTTGCCCACCACGGATTGCGTTGGCAATGTTGGCACACGCAGTCAGACCACTGGAACATTGCCTGTTCAGCGAGTATACGGCGGTTTCAACGGGGAATCCAGCAACCAAGCTAGCGGCCCTGGACTCTGTGGCGCCACCTCCGGGGGCGAGCACAGTTCCCACGGCAACGTCTTCAACAACAGCAGGGTTGATTCCTGAGCGCTCGATGAGCCCCTTGAGAACACCAACCAACAGGTCTTGTGCCGGGGTATCTTTGAAACCACCACGTCCGCCCTTTGTCAAAGCTGTTCGTAGAGCGCATGTCACAACAACCTAAACTTTTCGTTAAGCCCATTTTTCAAAAGAAGGAAACCAGGAGCTATCGTAGCGCACATCATCGGCATGCTTCTCGAGAAGACTATCGCGGGCTGACTTGCTGCCCGGAGCAAGTTGTTTCGTAATCTGGTTGAGGCGAGCTGAGGCTGGAACCGAGTCAGTCTACGAGTCCCTAAACAAAGAGAGTGTGAGGACAAAAGACAACAACAACCAACCAGACATTATGATAACTAAGGATTTCAAAACAAACACAAAACCGGTATATGTAGGGTTGGTGAGGGAGGCAGGCAATATGAGGGAGTAGGGGGAAGAAACGAGTGGAGAAGCGAGGAGGCGATAGAAATAGTTTGGGAAACTTTCGGTGGGGGAAGAATGAGCACTTGGGCTCCTGGGAAGCTTTATGGCATGTGACGCCAAAAAATCCTTGTTGCACAGCTACCCAGACAGGTCCAGATCTTTGAATACAGCATGTGAAAGCGGGCGATTCGAGTGGCCATAGGTATTTTTCAGTACGGGCTTACTCCGGTTGGTTGTCTGCCAACCGAGGTCTCATTCAGCCGATTGTTACAACAAGAGCGAAGACCCTTCATTGCTCTTCCTCGGACCGGAGTAGATTTTCACCAATGCTCATATCGGTGACTTTATGAGCCGGTTTTGTAAGCCTAACCTAGATTCCTTCTGTTCTCAATGGGCGATCCATAAAGTCCATTGGAGCCCATTTGTGAATTTCCCGGGATTAAAGAGTAAAAAGCCATGTCTCATTTTCTTGCCCAGCCATACCTCGGTATCACTAGCGGTCACTCGACGGAAAAAAACTACGATAGTTTCTGTATTGAAATCTGGCATGGCTCCTATCATACTATAGTTTTTTTTTGCAAATGAAAAGTACCAACCAGAGGTAGGAGATGGTTTCGGGGGGTGTATAATCGGGCATCCAGAAGTACTATTGGACTAGGTAGCTTACATGTTCCGAATCTAAAGCTTCTTTAGAGCGCTATCGCGAGCCTACCCCGCACAAAACTACCAGATAACCTTTCTCTCTGGGGTGTGGACTACAGGCCTCCGGTTTATCGTGAGCTAGGTCAGTTGTTAGCCGGGCTGTCTGATTTTACACGAAGTATCTCGACCTGGATGAGCCGTGAGCTTTGGGTGACACTGCTTGCACTAACTCTATTTAGGATACCGGTAGGGCTATTGACTATGATACAAGTATCTTCCTGCGCCCACCAGGCATCAAAACTCTTGAAACGGAGATCTTCCCCTTTGGATAATTAATCTAGCCATCGGAGCGGGAAAGCTCCGTAGGATCTTCTTGAGTCGTACTGTACAAATCCGTGCCAACTTACTCCACAGATGCCTATGGTGACTGATGAGTTGCAAGTCCTTTAGAATGTTATTGGCTATTCCGCAAGTATTACCGGTAGTGTGGCCCTATTGCTCTTAGTTCTATTATACCTAGTGATGACACATCTGCTCTTTAATCCGGGCTCACTTCGGTCCTCGCCCCCAGGAAACCCATCTCCTAAACTCGTGTGTTCACAAATTTGAATTCAAAAACTTAATACCTTTTGGAACTCGGCACCTTATAGATAACTTATGGGAAATCGCTCTAAATATAAAAGCATCGTTGAAATAAATTTTATCGAATAAGAGAAACTCGACATTAGGGTGAAATATTACCCAAGCGCTAATGGCGGTGTATCGTACCGTGGAATAAGCATGAGTTATCATCCGCAATTACTCATCCCCACAGCCGATTCCCACCACACCGTAACCCAACACTCTATCCAAAACCATATCAACTCCCCACTCCAGTTCATACCCCGCCGCACCCCTCGGGAACCACCGCCACCAGTCATCCCACGGTCCAGGTTCCATCGCCTTTACAAACTCCCAATACTCTGGATACCACCCTCCAAACTCCCAGTCAATCACCGCGGCGACTTCCAAGCTCTCTGGATCGACCATAATATTCCCTGGATGAAGGTCGCCATGGGACAGAACTATCCTATGAGACGCCGATAATAGAGCGTTTAGCTGTGAGGATTCAGTCCTCGAGATAGGGTTCGGAGGATTGGATAAGAGGAAGTCGTTGAATTCCTTTTCAGAACAGATGTTATGGCCGACGCGAGTGCGTTGGCGCCAGTCCTTCACCATTTGGTTCCAGCCTAGTGGACTGCCGGGCGCATACTCTATCTCCCTTAGGGAAGATAGGATTCCTGAGAGCTTTTCGGAGATGTAGATCCTCTGTTCGCAATCAAGGACAGGCCAGACATCGTGAAGGGTTTTACCAGCAATATGTCTCATAAAGACATACATCTTCGATCCGATACCCAGTACGCCATAGGTTTCAGGAATAGGGATGTTGCAGTTTTGTACCCTAATGTAATCGATTAGGTCCAAATGGTCTAGGTTCTCCCCAGAGATGTGGATTTTGATGGTTAATGTTGGGGAAATGTTTACAACACAGATGGAGCGGGAGGAGATGAATCTTGTACAAAGGATGTCTCCTGCGAGAAGGAGAGTAGTTAGGTTTTTGGTTATAGTTTCTGATGTTTGTGGAGATGAGAGGTGTGGGGAGACGTTTTTGGAGACGTTCATTATGGATAGAACTTCCGGAGATAGTTGCCTTAGTATGGTGATTGGCTTCTCGAAAGGTGGCAAGAACGATTCTTTCTGTTCAGGAGACCAGCCGGATTCATTATCAATCTCAGAGATTGGTGGAGAATCCTGCGAGAAGACTGACTCAGCCTTGAATTCTTGGCCCATGTCGACTGCTCGAAGAATAATGTTAGTAATGAGGGGACGGGGCGGGGTCCGGAAGGGGAACACAAATGTTAAGCAGGCCCCGCTCGCTGGTGGTTAACAATTGAAGAAGGTGGGCAAACGACGCCTTCGCACTCGCTAACTGGGGAGGTTTGCTGGGCTCGTACAAGCACAGGAGAGCAGAATGAATGGAAGAGAAACAAAGAAAACAAAACAACAATCGCCGCAGCTGTGTTCTTGGAAAGTGTTCGTGGTTGTCCTCCTTGTCGATGTGGAGCCTCCGCTGGAAATGGAGGGAGGTGTAGGAAGAGGCACTTTTATACCTCTCTAGAACAGCTACCTCATGAACTATCGGGAATTGACTGCAAGTAGTATGCACATTTGAGGGTGTGCACAAAAAACGAAAAACACATTTCCGTCCCCATAGTAAGGGCCTTCCAAACTCAATCTTATGATACCCTAACCATTAAACTCATAATTCTATGCCAGATAAAACTGGCAGCTAGTTACAGCGCCTTCAAATCCGCATCTGTATCTACCGCCCTATCAAGGTATCTCCAGAGCGGAATCCTATTGTCGCTTTCAAGAATGTTTCGAAAAGTCTTTAGAACCCTGTCACTGAACTCGGCCGGACTTTTCTTGTGCTCAGCGTTGAGGGAGATTGTCAACTTGGTCCCCCACTCCGCTACACAAGGGCTCAGTCATTAATGAAGAAGTATACATCGGGGAGCGAGCGCGCGTTTTCGTTCAAGATAGGGTCAGTCAGGTTGAGATGGCTGCCCTAGCGGGGTAATGGAAAAGCAAATGATATGCAGAGGGCTATACAAATAATACCCCACGCAAAGCTTCCGAAAACTCTCAAAATATGATGGATACTTGAACCGGGAGAACTATGTGTGAAGTGACACAGTCCCGAACAAGGGTATCTGAATTTTTCATTTTATCATTATGACTTCAAAAGCAACACTCAAACATGAGAGACCTTACTGCCGTAGTACAAGTGCACTCTCACACAATGCGGAACCTGGGCAAAACCGCCGCCGGTGACTTACCACAGGTCATTTTCGAAAAATACCCTATCGTCGCCATAACCTTTGGTGATCCCCACAATATCGCACTTATTCCCGGTTTCGACACCCCTGCTGTGCCGCAAGTTCCTTACCAGTATTACGGGATTATGGAACTCACGGCAATAGCAACTCACAGGTGATCTATCAGCCTTCAGCCAGCTCAATCTGTGTCTCCATTACATAGCGCAAATTTGAGAAGAGTTCCGAATTTCATTGCTGGCTATTTGAAGCAGTCGCTATAATCGTTGCGATCTGTAGCCTATGAGCGGCGGGCGAGAGAGAAGCTGTACTGCATCAGTAGTGTTGTTATGTTGTGGCGAGGTGAGGTTGTGGCAAGGTTATAACGAAGGCTTATGCTGTGCCCGAGCACCGGTATCGATTTGTAGTTAGCCAACTCTTAGCAATTGAAGATGAAAACCGAGGGTAGCCGGTGGGGGCGGGTGTGTTTCGACACCGCTGAGGAAAGACATAAGAGATGTGTGAAGTGGTCTCATATAGTGGTGGTCCCCCGCCCCGCTGAGCATACCCCTATCTGGTGTTACTTCTTTATAGCATTAAAGGGGAGGTCATAAGTGCGAATGCCTATTCTCTGGCGTGAATGATGCCGTGTCTCTGGGGGGCGTGTTTTGTTTATGAACCCAGTCTTATAGACCACCTATCCTTTATAGAAATCGGGCCCTTATTAAGTCCTTTGCCCAGAACTGTGGTTGAATGCTTGTTCGTGTCCTACTAGCACAATACAAGTACGGGACGGGACGAGCACGGTAAGTACAATCCCACTCCACTAACACTGCATCCCGCCCCCGGAACCATGGCTGGAGTGTGGGGATTCTGTTACCAACCTCCAATTCTCATACAAACTCACTCGCTGGGCCGGTGGGCCGGGGTGTTCGGGTTTGTATACAATTTAAGTGCACACTACCGCCTGTTCCCACACCATTTTAGTCTACTGAACCACATATGTGCGGCAAATTCAAAAGGACTATTCCTAAAAGGGAAAAGGAGGGAGAAAGACTGAGAATAATGATTGGATGATAAACTGATTTGGTAGGACCGGGGAGTCCCGGGTTTCTTCCCCCCTTGCACCCATATAACGAACGCACGGGGGTTGCCCTCCTTGGGGTACTCGAGCACTAGTACTACCTGCGATACCCCGCTTATACTGCAAGCTAATTCAAAAGGGCAGACCAAAAAGAAAGAAAACGATAAGCAATTTCGATTTCACTATTTGAAATAAAAGTCAGCAATATTGGCAGAGACAGTCTATTTTGCCTTGAAAGAGTGACGAATCCCCCCCCCCCAACTACTCCATATACCCCACTGTATTGGACGGGATCCGGAAATTTCGGTCGTCCGGGATAGTGGGGTGGGCTACCATAACTTCGGACAAAGATGCACTCTGAGCTGCCGAAATGAGAATCTTGTAGAGTGTTCGAGCGCAACTGTCCAGTAACGACAGAACACACAACAGCCCCACCGGAAATACTTGAGTAGGTGATCACGCTTTGAATATCGCTAGAATTTTCTCGCTTTCTAACTAGGCAGCTCTAACTTGCCTAATTCGGCCCGAAAAGGGCGCGCTTCTCCACAGGGATAATTTTTTGGGGGGTTGTAGGGTACCGGTACCCTATCGCTCCACGCCGGATCGCTGATCTATGATGCTGCTGCTGCTTATAGATCAAATGGAAGGGTTTGTGTGGTGGAGTACTGCAGTATTATTCCACCGCAAATTTGTTGTGATACTATGATACTATGCCGAAGGAAAGGGTGTTGGCTGCGTCGGCCGAGGGTAGAAAAAAGTATGGTAGTGATAGTCCTGATCTCCTTGTATCATAGCTATCATAATTTATCATATATGGATAGGAAATAGCCCTGGTTATAATTACCCTAAGAACTCGAATTATGATACCGAATCTCGACCTAGGAAGTTGGGGTTGCCTTTTCTAGTAAGGTCTGGTACTTTTTTGTTTTTTGTCTTTAGCTGAGGCGGTTAGTCTCTGCAATGCTTTCTTTCCCATATCTAAGAGAGGGAATTTTGGAACCTCTTAGCGCGAGGCCCAATTGTTTTCTGAGTTCTTATCGGACTCAGGCGTATAAGTTATTAGGAAAAATCGGGAAACTACTTCTGTAGACCTCATACAAATCTCTATGGAGATAGTAATAGTTACGCTCCCTAATATCTATGGACACATCTGAGCACTCTACGTTCTCGAATAGAAGATGAGTGTTCGAGGGCTTTAGGATTCCCCTTTGTTGGCAAACAGTACGTGGGGGGGGAAACGCCCCAAACTCGGCCCCCAGTTTGCGGCGTGAGATAAGACAAAAGGAATGCTCACAGTGCCTTATCAGGAGAAGCGACTACATTCGCCCTGACGCCTACTCGCCTCCGTCAAACACACCACAGGATCCCTTCATTGCTCTGGGGTGCTGTCGTAGTGGTATAGTTCGTCAATTACAAGTCGTTTGTTACCAAGACGATCATTTACCAATCCAGGAGTGATATGAGTCTTGGCTTCCTAATCTAGAAGATAAATGCCAATATATTACTCGAGTAACTTACTTGTTACAGTTAACCTCAGGGCTGTTGGTTCGTCCGCCTCCCATACTCGAGTACAATCTTAAAGTATCCCTAGCTGCTGCTCGAGTTAATATATTTAAAACTCGTCCCGCAAATCTCTAACATATTTACAGAAGCTCTTGGGCGTAGAGGTTATGGTTGTCGAGCTACACGAGCCTGAAGTCGGTATATCCTGGGTTGGCTGAGATGTTATTTCCAGTGCCTGAAACAGCACAGCGCACTACTAGTACTCGGGTAAGGGGGGAAATATTGGAACAAGCAGGGGGCACTAGAATTGCTCTAATTAGTAGTTATCTTACTTTTTTAGTTTTTTGACACTCCTTTCAAGGTATATGCACAGGCCTCAGTTACCCCTGCATGGCCCAATACTTCACCCCTACCCCTACTACTATCCCCGTGTGAACATGGCATGCACCAAAGAGACATCTGCAGTGGTCCGAGTGAGATTCAATGAGTCTAGATACATTCACCAGCTCACGGGATCGGTGCCGACCCACATTGAAAGAGCGAGATATCACTATGGATTTATACTATGTCACCAGAGCTCAGCACTGCTCAACACGATAATTCCCACACCCCAATTTTTTCTGGTCTAGTGGTGGGAAAAGAGAAAGAAAAGACAAAATTTCTAACATTTGGGCAAGGAAAATAGACAAAAGGTAGCTCTCTTGCTCAAAGAATTCACTGACTGCAAGAAAGAGGTTTTTTCAAGGAGCGCAACGCCCGGTCCAGCGAGGGTAAAGAGAGCACTCTTTAACGGTGTAGCGGTCGCACATCCATGCAAGCAAGCGCTCAAGGCCGATGCCATAACCGCCATGCGGTGAGGTACCATACCTGCAAACACTCGTTAACTCTACAGATAGAATGGGGTTACATGGGGCCAACTGACTTTCTCTGATCGGTGAACCAGTAATAGGGGCCTGGAGAAATCCCTTCCCTGGCGTAAGCTCCCATCAGTTCCTCCAGGTTTTCCATTCTCATACTACCGCCGACAATTTCACCCACACCAGGCATAAGGCAATCAACGCTCTCGGTGACCCTGGGGTCGGTAGGATCCTTCTTCATATAGAAAGCCTTAATCTTCACGGGAAACTTGGTCAAGAAGATAGGTTTAGCGATTATGTCTGTCATTGTGCGCTCGGCGGCCTCCGCAATGTCATCACCAAATTCGTGGGGCTCCCCTTCCTCGTTGGGGATGTTGTTTTCAACCAGCCAATTAATCGCATCAGCATAGGTCATACGCATGAATGGGCGCTCAGGGGCTCTGAATTTCGGATTGAGCTCCGCTACTGTTCCTGTAATGAGAGGATCGGCGAGGGTATAGTCGATTGTACGGCAGATGATTTCCTCAAGATGGTTGAGGAGATCATCAAAGGTTATGAAAGCTAGCTCTGCCTCGATATGAGTGTATTCGCTAAGGTGTCTACGGGTGAGGGAACGTTCGGCGCGGAAAGACTCTTGAACACAAAAAACATCTCCGAGGGAGGGAAGACAAGTTTCAAGGTATAATTGGGATGATTGGGTGAGATAGGCCTAGGGCGCGGACAGTTTAGTTTTGAATGACGATCTATGGAAAATTCGGGCTTACCTTTTCGCCATAATAGTTGAACTCAAAAAGTGTGCTACCACCTTCAACCTGGGTTTGAACCATGCAAGGCGGCGTAACTTCCATTAACCCCAAATCCTCGTAGCTCTTTCTAAACGCTCGTAGAACAGAAGCTCTAACTTTTAATACGGAACTTGCTACGTCCCCACGAATGACCAGATGTCTATTATCGTATTTCGTTTGGGGGTCAGCGTTCGGGGCTACGATGTTAGAGATGGTGTCATCCCCGCCGGGAGCTTTGCCGATAACTTGAAAGTAGTCTGCATGTAGCTCATGGCCATCTGGGGCGTGTTTTTTGTCGGGAACTGGTGAAATTACTCCGTAGATAGCAATAGTAGTCTCGACTGTTAGAGTAAGAGAGTCGTAAGTCTCGGTAAGTTTCCCAGACAAAATACACTGCAAATATCCGGTACCGTCACGGAGTGTGACGAAAACCAGATTTCCTTGATCCCTTAGACGATGAACCCAGCCACGAACGACAACCCGCTCCCCGCGATGCTTAATAGTGTCTCTAAGCTTGATAGAAATAGCCTTAGGCTTTTCAGTATCTTCGACAATAACAACCTCCTTCGCTTTTTCTAGTTGAGCATCCCTAGCAACCATCGCTTCCCGTGCCTTGATACTGTTTTCTACCTTCTTGGCTTCCTTTCTAAGGTTGGCCTGATGAATGTTGGTAGCTTTCTTCAAAGCGGCCTTAGCGACCGGGGCGTATACATGTGAGGTCTCGTCTTCGGCCCCAGTCAGTTTCTTGCGAATTTTGAACCTTGCATTACCGGTAGGTTCAGATTTATACGTATGAGTCATGGCACCGATGAGAGTCTTGAAAGGCTGCTCTTCCGTTCCAGGGGTCCCCGGGGCGTCAACACCGATATCCTCATCAATAAATACTGTAAAACATTAGCTACTGACTTTTAGGAACAACAAAGGGAATGAATTCTAATTTAAAATATATTATGAGGGTAGCGAACTAGTATTAACAGTCCCAGAAATTGCAGGGCTAGCAGCAGAGGAAGCTGGCATTTCGGCTTCCTCAGCCATGGTATAAGGTTCTATTTTTTTTTTGAAGCAAAAAGGCGTGTAGCTGAAAGTGTGAGGAAATGACCTTTTCGAAGTTGGTTGAGACTGGAGGGTGTTGGTTGGTTGGTAGTGGGGCAGAAAGCTGCCCCTCCAACCTCCCCACTTGTGACTCCCGGCGCTTTCGCAGTAGCACCTTAGTTACCCGCTTTAGGAACGAAAGGATGAGCGCAGATAGGATTAGATAAGCAAACGATCAATTCTACTCGAGTATCTGTTACCCTTCCTTACCCTCATGGTTCAGCTGACCAGTGCTCGCCATGGGGTTGGTCAACAGCTAATTTAAGTTATGATAACCGCAATGCAAAATATTCCCCTATCTTGTCCTAAAACATTACTCCAGGATAAAAAAGTAGGGAATAATTAACACGAGCAGGCGGGAATATATTTGGCTGGTTAATCTTAGGCAACTCTTCAATCACTTCTTAGAGGACCCTGGTCCAAGCACAGGGACGGTTTCTATGGTTAGTCAGCCACCCCACAAACATCTCGCACAAATCTTCTTTTTTTTGCCTGCTGTCAACCTGCTATTGTAAAATTCCGAGCCGGGCATCTGGCTTCATCTTCTCCCGGCATCAGTTCAAGGGCCACAGAAACGACAGGAACTCCACAGCAATCATGCAATTAGTAAGTGTCACTAAAAATCTGGTTTTGGCATTCCCCTCCCTTATTATAAATTTTCCTGATTGGATTTTTTTTGATTTTTTTTGCCTATAGACTTGGAAAACAATCGCGCCCGTCCCAACCTCCCAGGAGTTCTTGGACATTGTATTGTCCAGAACCCAGAGGAGGCTTCCGACACAGATTCGTGCTGGTTTCAAAATCAGCCGTATTAGAGGTTTGTTACTTCGTTGGGTAGGAATTGACCTTGTGGTTGACTAGTTCCAGCCTTTTACCTGCGAAAGGTGAAATTCACTGAGCAGACTTTCTCCGAAAAACTTGGAGCGATTTTAGAATCATTCCCGAGATTGGCGGACATTCATCCGTTTCGTACGTTTACTCGTTCCTTCAATACCCACGTTGGGTGATTGTACGCCGATGGCTGACTTCATGTTGCAGACAGCGCTCTCATGAACACCTTATACGATGCTGACCATTTCCGAATTGCCCTAGGCCAGCTCTCGACTGCGAAACACCTTATCGAGCAAATTGCTCGCGACTATGTTCGGCTAATCAAATATGCCCAATCTTTATTCCAATGCAAGCAGCTCAAGCGCGCAGCGTTAGGACGTATGGCTACCATTACCAAGCGATTGAAGGGTTCTCTAGAGTATCTTGAGCAAGTTCGCCAACATCTTGGTCGCCTACCATCTATTGACCCAAACACTCGAACTCTCCTAATTTGCGGCTATCCAAATGTTGGGAAATCCTCATTTTTGAAGTCTGTCACCAGGGCAGATGTCGATGTTCAGCCTTACGCCTTCACAACCAAGTCACTTTATGTTGGTCACTTCGATTACAAGTACTTGCGGTTTCAAGCCATAGATACTCCTGGTATTCTGGATCATCCCCTCGAGGAAATGAACACAATTGAAATGCAGTCAATTACCGCCATCGCGCATTTACGCTCTGTAGTTTTGTATTTCGTCGATTTGAGTGAACAGTGCGGGTACACTATCGAGGCCCAAGTCCAGCTCTTCCACTCTATCAAGCCCCTCTTCGCGAACAAGATCGTTTTCCTTGTGGTCAACAAAATTGACGCCATGAAACCCGAGGACCTTGACCCAATTAGACAAGAGCTACTGGGGACAATAACCAAATCTGGAGAGGTAGAAATGCTGAAATTAAGTTGCCATACGGAGGAAGGTGTTATGGATGTTAGGAATCAGGCCTGCGAGAGGCTACTAGCGTCGAGGGTAGAACAAAAGCTAAAGAACGTCATGAGTAGCGCTGCAGGAAAGGAGGCAACGGATATCCTCAACAGAATTCATGTTTCCAGACCAATCGGGGAGGGTTTACAGCCGTTCATCCCTGATGCCGTCCTTAACAGGAAGAGGTATGACAAAGAAGACCCTGAGAGGCGCAAGTTGGAGAGGGATATCGAGGCTGAAGAGGGAGGCGCTGGTGTCTACAACGTCAATCTTAAGAGTGAGAAATTACTTTTACTCATCCTACATGACAGCCGTAACTAACTAAGGATGACAGAGAACTACTTGCTGGAAAACCCTGATTGGAAAATGGACAAGATTCCCGAGATTTATGATGGCAAGAATGTTTACGATTTCATCGATCCTGATATCGAACAAAGGCTTGCAGAACTTGAGGCCGAGGAGGAGCAGCTCCAAGGGAGCGGATTTTATGACGAGCCTGAGGATATAGAGGACGAAGAGGAGGCAGAGATCCGCACCAAAGCTGACTATATCCGTGAGCAGCAAGCACTTATCCGTAACGCCGCCCGCTCTAGGAAGAGTACCAAGAACCGTGCCGTGATTCCCAGGAGCGCTGGCCAGGGGAAGAAGCTTAGTGACATGGAGGCACATCTTGACAAACTTGGATTGGACTCTTCTAATATTGCTGCGAGGGCAAGGTCGATATCTAGGGGGAGAGCGGCAGCACGTGCTGCGAAAGATGCAGATGCCATGGACCTTGACGAGGGCTCCGGCGCCAAGAGCAAGATGACACCTATTGAGCGTGCGAAGAGCCGGGCAAGGAGCATCAACAGGCGTGAAGATGGTATTGCCGATGAACCTAACAGAACCAAGGCTGAGAAGCTAGCCAAGTTGCAGCAGAAGAGGATGAACAGAATGGCTAGACAGGGTGAGAGTGACAGACACGTTACCGCCAGCTTACCTAAACATCTAGTATGTTTTATAATTCTTACTTCATCCTTGACTATTTCACATTTTACTAACTATCAAAATAGTTCTCGGGAAAGCGTGGTATGGGAAAGACACACAGGCGTTAAACTCCGTTCTATGGCGCAGTGAGGTTTGGAAATGGCTTGTTCACATAAAGGTTTGGATAGGGTTTATTTTTCTTTGTTTCACGGTTTCATGATGTTTTCATGTTGTATAAAATAAGTTCTTGTAGGAAACTGTCAGGGTGGGATAGTGTAGTATAGTAGCATCCTAGAGCATAACTCGGGCCTTGTGCACTATCATTATCTCTCAAACACCAGGCCAAAGGGGTTTTGTCCGCCAGATTCTCTTACCAACTCTCCCAGGTCCTGAAGCTGAGGATTCCAATTGCTTGCAGTGCGGTGGAAGGTCCAGGGTCTCAGAATGAGTGATATAGTGTGATGATAAGGAGGGCGTATGACTAAGTAAACGAATCCTTCGGGCGCCAACTTTTCTGCTAGAACAGCAACCAATATTCACCCCGCTGCACCCCCACCCCTGATACTTTTTTCAACTGGTTATCCCTCGTTAGCAATGTCGTTACAAATTCCATCCGCCCCTGGCAGTGGGCTCTTTAAACAAGGCTATCAATCGTTTGTTTCTCCCCTATTCCCAATCTTTTTCTTCCCTAAGCAATCACTTATGGCATTCATTCGTGGGATAGGTACGCGAGCGAGGACGGAGCAGTCATCAGGAACATAGATGCTTGTCAGACAATCGCTTCGACTGTGCAAACTTCTCTTGGACCCTATGGCCGGAATAAGATTGTCATCAACCATCTGCAGAAAATGATTCTTACGTCTGATGCCGCGACGATTCTACGGGAGTTGGAAGTTGTGCACCCTGCTGCTAAGCTGGTTGTTATGGCAAGTCAGCAACAAGAGGCGGAGGTATGAAGCTTGGTTTATATCTTTTTTTGTGGGGTCTGGGACTGATTGGGTCGATAGATGGGTGATGCTACGAATTTGGTCATTGTTCTTGCTGGGGAGCTCATGAAGATGGCGGAAGGATTAATCAGAATTGGATTGCATCCGTCGGAGATAGTTAATGGATATGAGAAGGCCCAAGACTTTGCTTTGAAGACTTTAGAAGGTCAGCTTTCTCCAGGCTTGCGAGCCTTCGCGTAACTTACTGACATTACCTTCTCCTCAGAACTCGTGATTGATAAGATTGCGGATATCAAATCGGAAGCCGAACTCACAAAGGCTATCAGGACTGTCATCGCATCAAAACAATATGGAAATGAGGATCTGCTCGCCCCCCTGGTTGCTCAAGCTGTTCTTGCCGTTCTACCTAAAAACCCGATCAATTTCAATGTCGATAACATCCGGGTGGTCAAGATTATGGGCTCGTCACTTCCCGAGAGCCGTGTCGTGAAAGGGATGGTTTTCCCTCGGGAGCCAGAAGGTACAATCAAGAAGGCTCTGAAAGCTAAAGTTGCCATATTCTCCTGCCCTATCGATATTTCTCAGACGGAGACCAAGGGGACCGTTCTGCTCCACAATGCAAAAGAGATGTTGGATTTCACTAAAGGGGAGGAATCACAGTTGGAGACTATTATTAAGGAAATCCACGATTCAGGAATCAGGGTGGTAGTTGCCGGATCAACAGTCGGGGAATTGGCTATGCATTATCTCAGCCGCTACAGTATCTTGGTCATCAAGATTCTCAGCAAGTTTGAGCTTAGGCGATTGTGTCGGGTCGTAGGTGCTACTCCATTGGCTCGGCTGGGTGCTCCTATGCCAGATGAGATGGGAATGGTTGATGTTGTAGAGACCGAAGAGATTGGTGGCGATCGAGTAACAGTTTTCCGCCAAGGTGCGGAAGTCCACATGTCCAACTGTGTGCAATTACTAACGTGGGAATAGAAAATGAGACAACCCGAACTGCTACAATTGTTATCCGGGGCGCTACTCAGAATCACCTTGATGATGTTGAGAGAGCTGTGGATGATGGTGTCAATGCTGTGAAGGCCATCTCCCGAGACCCTCGGCTCGTCCCTGGTGCGGGGGCTACAGAGATGCAGTTGATTGAGAGGATAGTTGCTCACGGGGAAAAGACACCCGGTCTCCTCCAGCATGTTATTAGGAAGTACGGTGAGGCGTTTGAGGTTATTCCTCGTACGCTAGCGGAGAGCGCTGGCCTTGATGCTACTGAGGTCTTGAGTAAACTCTACGCTGCCCATCACAAGAGGGATCCTTGGACCGCTGGTGTGGACCTTGAGGTAGGCTTCACAAATATGCTGATGCCAATAGCTTATTTACTAACTGTGCATTGAAGGACGAGAAGGGCACTGGGATTCTTGATGCTAAAGAGCGTGGTATCCTTGATCTCTTCGTGGCCAAGAGCTCGGCCATCAAATTAGCGACTGAGGCTGCCCGAACAGTCCTCGCGGTAGACCAGATCATTGTTGCCAGGCAAGCCGGTGGGCCAAAGCCTCCTGGGCCGAACCCTAACTGGGACGAAGACTGAACAGCGGGCTTGGGTAGCTAGTGGCGTAAAAAAAAACAAGTAACCAAAATCCTTAGAATATCACATTTCTATAGCATGGCTCATGTTAGGAGTGATAGGGAGACTGGGATTTCTGTAGTCTAGGGTTGCATTTAGAATGTCATCCGATCATACTCCTCTTTCTCCCTCTCATCCTGACATCTTGTAATCTCCGCAAGACAACCTTTGCCCCTTTATAGCTCTGTTCGTAGGACTTGAGAACGTCCTGAAACAACTTCTCCGCTTTCGGATGCGTACTAGTGAATGCCCTTTCGAGAACATACAAATCGACAGCCTTATCCTCATCTTGCGTAGACACAGCTCCAAGCCCAAAATCAATCAACACAACCTCCCTCTCCCCAAATCCCACAACCTCTTCCCCCTCACCGTTCCGAACCATAATATTACTGGTCGTCAAATCCCCATGCACAATATCGGCCGCATGCAGCGCCCCGACCGCCGTGCCAACCTTAACAATCATCCGGTCAACCGCCGCTTCTCCACCTTCCTGAGCAAGGGCCTCGTCTAGCACTTCCCGAACAGAACTCCCAGAAATCCACTCCATGAATATCTCCCCGCGACTCTCGTCGACAAAGTACACCGCCGGAACCGGGATCCCGAGGGAGCGGGCACGGATCAAGAGGCGGGATTCGGAGAGACAGCGGTGTTTTGTGAGGCGCGCATCGAGGGTTGGGTGTCTGTATCGCTTCGACGGACGGTGTTTTAGCAGGGCAGGAATGTGGGGGAGGAGGTAGGTTGTGCTGTAGACCAGTGCTTCAGCACCCTGTTTGATGAGGAGTTTGGGAGTCGAGTCGATTTCTGTTGAGCCCATTTTGGTGCTGATGAGAGCTTGCTGGTGTGGGCGGCTATGGAAAGCGGAAGGTTTTCTTTTGTTAGTATGATAGTTTGCGGAAGGGAAAGGGAGACATGTGTGGAAGAGAATGGACCTGAGTCGCGATTGATGTCTGCTGTTTCTACAATACAGTTAGTTTTAGCGCCAAGAGTCGTGAGGGTGAGCGAGCGGTTGGATGAGAAGTTACCCTCTCTAAATTGTGCGTGGGTGATTTGTTTGTGTGGCCTTACAGTAGCTCTTGGCGTTTGGTTTCATAACAGCCGTTTCTCCATTGTCCCTGTGGTCGTCCGTTAATTTGTCAGCTGGATCTGCGGTCAAGGAAGTTGAAATTGTGACGCCGTCACGTGATATCCCACCTTTGAGCCGCACAAGTTGTGTGCGTGGGATACTTGCGTGAGTCAGAGGGGTAAAAGTTATGGCTCAGATGTTAGAGATGCCGGAGCCCTCATAGACTCAGAGGGCAAAGTACCGACCGATATTACAAATGCTGAGGGGTAGGTCCAGTCATACCCTGTCTATAAAAACCCGCGGGAAAGCATACGCTGTTAGTACCAGTCCATCCTTGGGGCCAGCGTTGCTTCCATCACTCACGATATTCACTGCCCAAGAAGGAACGAATCACGACAAATAAACCAACAAATAAAAACCAGCAAACAATTCCGAAGGGACAATGTCTTCTCCATCCTTCACGCCTGTTGAGTTGTTTGGCGGTGCGATTAGAGCTGCTGTTCCGCAAAGCTTCAGAGATGCAGCGTAACCCCCCTCTTCCCCCCGTCTCCACAAATGCTGTTGGGCCATTTCTAATATGAGTGGATGAAATAAAAAAATAGCGATTTTCGTCAAATCCCAGATACTCAGGAAGTCTACGTCTCTATGGAGGAAGGAATGGACATAAGCGTAGTAATCGACCTGAACCAACAGGTGCAAGCCCCCAGTGATCTAGAGGCCCTAGACATACACTTCCAAGATGTCGCCGACGACCAAGGTCGTTCCTTCGCCGTTGTGTCCAAAGAGTCCATAACTCTTCCAAAAATGTACCCCCCCATCCCCACCCTCACCCTAATTCTAACCTCCGTGCCATCGTGAAAAAAGAAAGGAAAAAAAAACTGAGAAAAATCATTTCGTATGCACCCTTAGGACGGACAAACTAGCCTACGTGATAACCGGAACAGCCTCTTCCCGGGCCAGCGAGAACCCGGAATACTTTATCGGGATATTGATGACGTTGATACGACTACCGCAGCAAACGACTGACATAATAATCACCGTCAACGTCCCGTTCAATACCCCGGAATTGGTCCAGGCGGAGAAGTACCTTGTGTCACCGCGGGCAGGGACTACAGGCGGGGGTGGGGAGAAGAGTCCGATGTTGATGCTGGGCATGGCGGTTTTGGAGGGCGTGTTACGCGAGTTCGAAGTTTTGGATTGGGGACTTTTCTTGGAGGATGATGCCCCGGAAGAGGGGGAGGGGGAGGGGGAGGGAGGACAGGAGGATGATGTGGAGATGGAGGGTGTGAGAGCGGCTTAGAGATGTGTAGAAATTTGCGTTTCGCGCGGGATAAAAACTGGATAGGATTTTGGACTATGAAATTGTGGAAATCGAGAATCATGTATTTGTGGCTAGGGTTGACAACGACGAGAATTCACTGAGGCATTTATGGTACAATGATGGAATTTATAGCCAATTAAATAGATGTGCTTTCTTGACACGAAATTGTCTAAAACTCTTCCATTTTTTAGTATAGACGAGGAGCCAACCACTTTCTCGTTCTTCACAAATAATCACTCGGGAGATATACGGTATCTTGTTAGAATATGACTTGCAGTTCAGAAGACCATTGGTTTTCTAAGATGAACACAAGGCAAGATCAAATTTTTCCGGCACTCAATGCGATGCTCTTCCCCTCCGATAGGCCTCACGAACTGTCCGGAATCTGGATAACTCGTGTGCCTGTATGTATGTATGTAAACCGACAATGCAATCTAAAAATGCCCATCCATACTGATACCACAACGCTTACCCCGTAGCGCACCTCTTACTATCCGGCATAGCTCACCATGGAAATTTGAGCCAACCCTACTCAGCAGGGATTGTTTAGCTGCTAAGAAAAATACCCTCAGACAGCCCCCCCACCTGTATAAATGCCCGAAGCACCAATCCTAGAAAAAGTAAAAGCAAAATTTTTTATAAAAAGTGCATTATTATTATTTCTGTGACCGAGGGGACTTTACCTCTAAGCCCTTCAATCCTAGGTGATGTAAGTAGTCAGAAAAACAGTAAAAGATACAAATGAGTTGTATGATGGACAAAAAGAAAACATTATGGAGCCGCGGGTCCAGCTAGCTAATTAGATAGCTAGACAGCTGGGAAAAAAAAGAAGGAAGGGGGGAAAAAGAAGAAAAGAAAAAATAATACCAACCCGCCACATACCACTATTCAGCCACCGAGATAGTTGCTGTCCTCTTATAATAATACCTCCCTTTCTTGGTATACTCACCTTCGCCCCCAGCATCCACCTCCACCACCTCCTCCCTCTTCCTCTTTTTATCAACACCTTCCGCCCCCTCACCCCCCTCCCCAAATTCCCCCACCACACTCCTAACCTCCCCCCAAACCCCAACCCAAAACCTACTCCTCCTCACCAACCCTTCGACATCAGCATCCATCAAAACGCCACTTCCCCTCCCCTCTTTCTTCGGAAACAGGTACCTATACACGTCCCCCCCCTCCAGCAGGAAATACAACCCCCACTCGATCCCCGCAAGGCTCTTGCGGACTTCTGGGCTAAAGCGGTGGGGGTTGAGGTTCAGGGCATGCACGCGGGAGAGGATGGAGCGTAGGCTTGTGATGTGGGTTTGGGCTTTTGTGTATGAGGGGGTGCAGCGGTGGGGTGGGGTGGGGGTGTCGGTGGGGTGTGTGATGGGTGTGGTGGCCGTGGTGGTGGGGGTTGTGCTGAGACTGGGGCTGGGGGTGGGAGTGGGCGTGCGGGATGGGCTCGCCATGGTGGAGGACCGGAGGCGGCGGCGGAAGCGGGAATTTCTGATCGGGGTTCGTTTACTGTCCGGGGTTCGCCCGATAGGGCTGAAGGCTTTGTGGCGGAGGGCTTGGGGCGTAGATGACCTGAGGATGCGGGCTGGGTGGGGGATCATGGGAATTTTGGGAGTGGTTAGGAGTGTAGGGGTTTCGGGCTCTGGGGAAGTGGGAGGGAGAGGTGAACTTGCCATGTTGGTTATTGGGTTGAGATTGCTGCTTTGTGAGAATAGTGTAGTGGTTTTGGTTTTGTTTTCGGCTTTTTGTGTCCGTCGGGGTTCTTCTGTATTGTAGGCTAGTCTGGTAGATTTATTTGAAACGGTATAAGCAGCATGAAACCTAGTTGAAAGCACTGGAGAGTCAGTGCAACTGCGAGTGATTTGGATGCGTTCCGGGAGAGGGATAGAGGCAGCTTAGACATCAAGTGTTTTTGAAATCCACTAATCAACCTAGAATTGCCATGTCTAGCAATGGACAGGCCGACGCCCCAATCTTAAAGGTCTTGAAATGTTATTAATTATGGAATCTTGGGCTTTGGGACAAACGGCATAACCCCAATGGCGGGAATGACTACCTATTGATGCTGATCCTAGATAAGAGTCACTGCCAGGTTTCAACCAATGCTGGAATTCAAGATTCGAGATGGCAGCTGGCTTCAATTTTCCCTATGGTGCCGGACAACCAAAACCTACCCTCGCGGCCAACTTGATCTAGATTTTCTAAATTGGGGATAGTCTCTTTTTGAGAAGGTATAAGGGAATTTCCTCTGGCAAAATTATTTAAACAATAAATTAGAACTAGACTATGATTTTTTGGTACATAAAACATGGAGGTTGTTGTTGTGCTTAGAGTCGGGGTTGAGGATGTTGCTCGTCTTTATTAAACAGCCCTCTGCAACAGGATTCCAATCATTGGTTTTGAACCTCCAATGAAATGAGGATAAAGTAAAAGCCACAAGAGGTTTTGGAAAGGGATTTCTCTATAAAATTAACAGAGGGACCATTTTTAAAGTTTTTCCTCAACTACTAATAATTCAGCACGCCCGGATTTTCCGAGAACTTTGGGTGGAAGGCAAGTTTTGGTCGTTTGGCAATACACAACTCACTTTGGGAACCGGAAAAATTGAATTTATTTCTGAAGACTACGGTGTATTTGGTGAGACAAGTATCTATCGAAAATCCTCCGCGGTTTACATACTATATACCGCCCTGATCAGCAGGTACCTCGGGACATAGAAGCACAGGGGGGTACAAACCGTTCAACAGGAGTGAGACCCAGGAGCCTCATTCCATTGTTAAGAACCTGTCGCGCACTTTCATATAACGCCATCCTTGCAACCGACAACTTGGGCTCCTCTCCAACAACTCTCAAAACGTCATAACTAGAACTTAGTAAATGCGTCATCTTGAAAAGATAAGTGACAACCGTAGTAGGTTCGAGAGTCTTGAGGGTGTTTTGAAGAACATCAGGATACTGCGCAAGGCACCTAATAAGATTGGTCGCGTGGTCCTCCATAAGGAGAGAAAAGTCGGCATTGATGAGTTCCTCGACAGAAATACCTGACTTGCGCTGAATGGAACAAAGGCGGGAATGTGCATATTGGAGATAAGGGCCAGTATCACCCTCGAAGGAAGTCATCCTCGCCATATCGAAGGTGTAGTTATTGATCCTATCGTGTACTAATTTAGTCGTTTCTCTCTAGATTTGATGATTCTATACTACTCACCTCTTGCCAGACATGTCCTGGATCATGACGGCAGTACGTCCAACTACATCGGCAACCATTTCGGGATCTTCGACTTGATTGTATTTTTCTTCGTTCTTCCTCATGACTTCGTGCATCTTATCCCTGGCATCCGCCAGAATGTCATCCAAGAATACGACGGTTCCCCTTCTGGAGCTCATGCCCAAAACCATACCGAAATTAACGTGAGTAAGTCTATCAGCCCAATCAAGTTTCATCAATTTCAAAATCATGAACAGCTGTTGAAGGTGAAGGTCTTGTTGACAAGCCACAACGTAGATCATCTTGTCGAACTTGTACTTTTCGTAACGCTCCATAGCAGCTCCGATATCTCTAGTAAGGTAAAGGGTTGTGCCATCCTTCTTTTGGACGACCGCCTTTCCAAGCTTCTTGGCGTGTGGCTTGAAATCGACTACAATTGCCCCGTCGGACTCGGATGAAATACCCATCTCTTTCATCACCTTTCCGGCTCTTTCCATGCTCTCCCTCGAGACCTGGGATTCTCCAGAGTAATCATCATAGGAAATGTTAAGCCGAGAGTAAGTTGCCTTGTACTTTTCAATACTCAGCTCTCTAAACCGTTTCCACAGGGCTATGCATTCCTCGGAGCCTTCAAAAAAAAAAAAAAAAGGTTAGCTATGGTCAGTGATATCGTCGTTGGAAAAAGTCCTGTCAGCTGAGTTCAACTCAGTGTAAGTAGAGAGAGAGCGTGGGGGCTGGTTTCAAGCCACCTGCCAAACCAAAAAGAGCCCATTTAATGTCATTGGGCCCTTAAAAGCAAAGAAAATGACGGTTGTGGAGCGATGAGTCCTCTGAAAATTCATATTCTGGCCTTGTTGGTGTCTTGAAACCAGCCCTCACGCTCTCTCCCTGCTTACTCTGAGTTGAGCTCAACTGAGAGTACTTTTTCTAACGATAACAGTTCGTGACGGAACTCACCGTGCTCCATATCGAAGAAGAACTCCAGGGCTTCCTGATCGGTCGGCCCGTTGCTGATCTGTTATTTATGCCGTTTAGCCCCTGTGGACCCCGTTGCTTTTAAGGGTAACCAATAACAAAGTGAAACCCGGGACAAACCTGCTTTTCCCCCTTCTCCGCCGCCTTGGCTTTTTCCACTTCCTTCTCCTGCTCTACAATCTTGTTAATCGCCACGTATACCTCGAAGAGGTGGTTGATAGGGTCAGCTAGTAGCTTTTCCTCGGAACCAAATCGCTTGTAACCGACACCCAGGATTCCTATGAGAGTTTAGCTGTTTGGGCAAGTCCCAAATAGCAGTACCGTAGGGGGGATTTATGATAGAGAATACGCATCATCGCGCAAGCTCCCAGCACAAATATCCAAAGGAAATTCATACCAAACTGTTTCCCCCAATCTCCGAGGTAGTTCATTCTGATAACATCCCAACCGCAACTCTCGTAAAGATTTGACAAGAAGCCCCCGATAATTGTGCTCCTAAGATGTCCGGCATGGAATGGTTTGGCAATATTGGGGCTCGAGAACTCAACAACAATACGCTTGCCTTTCCCAGTATCAATGGGACCATAGGCGCTTTTCCTGCTGAGGATTGAGCTAAGGACAAGCTTTGAGAGGACATCTTTCTTGAAGTAAAACTGAAGGAAAGTACCGGCAGCCGTAGGGGGGAGGACATAAGGGTTCTCGGGGAACTAGAAACTCAGGAAAGCGTTAACATGGTTGTCCATAGAAAGAGAGAGGACTACCGCAGCGACGGATCAAACACAGTCCAGATCCAAAAACCCATTTTTAACGCACCTTCTCTGCCCACTCCTTGGTGAGCTCGCTGGGATTCTTCCCTGGAATCCTCAACCTTGGGGCAGCGAGAATCAAATCACCCTTCTCCAGACTCTGGGTCCACTCTAGCGCTGGATAGACAAGTTTGAGATCGACCCCGGTGATTGGAGCTAAAACATGGGCAATATAGCATCGGTAAACGTCGACGGGATTGGTGGTAGGATTGGAATCGGGGAACACTTGGAGGGGTTCGGACACCCCAAAGTTGCTAAGCTGTTGATGAAGTGACTCGATGGAAGGAACTCCCATCGGAGTGGTTGTGGTCTTCATGGGTATTTGTGATGTCGTTGAATGAAAAGGACGAAGGGGTTGGCGTGGGGGGGCGGGATGCGGGGCAAATAGGGATGAGGGGCGGTGGAGGGAGTGACGCATTCTCCTCAAGAAATTTGGCTTCAAATAATACCGGTATGGAGGGATCATCTCTGCTCGAGTGCCGGGACACAGCGCGCAGAAGAAAATTCTGTGAGTGGCAACGAGAACTCAGGCTAGTCCGGTCACACCTCGCCGTCCACGATCTCGATAATACGGGTACCTCGCTGTCCCGTATGAAATGGTGTGAATTCAAAAAAAATTTCACAGCTAAATTTGGCCTGTTGTTCTGGATCACTCGTTGTCCCGGACAGATTCTTTAGATTTTGGTCATCCAGGATAGCGATGTGTGTTTTCTGTAAACGGTTTACTATTTCTAGGCAAGCGAGCATGGCAACGGTGCCGGTATTGTCAGGCAAGTGGATGGACCCATCTTTGGCATTTACAATGATACTCGAGTACAAGTAATTACTGTACTTGTAACTTTATCTCGTTTTGCCCACAGCTACGGAATTGTGACAAGAGAACCGTCTCGACCTGTCTTCGGAAGTTGCCATTAACTTGCCCACCTCAAGAAGGCCCGGAGTCCCAGAGAACCTCCGACAGTAGAAAAGGGCGGAAATCTTTGTGTGGCGAGACAGGCGCCGATCGATTATGGATACCGTGGTTGGCTACAGTGCTCGAGTAGCTACAAGTAACATTGGAATGCCCCCCCCATTTCCCCTCTTACCGGTATTTCAATTACATCTACCCAAGCGTAAACTACCAATGCGAACCCTGTAATCATGTAATGCAAATGCACCTTGCAAAGAAAAGAAAGAAAAAAAGGGAGAATATCGAATACAACCGCCCAATTCCCCACAAAAACACGAATAAAAAAAAAGAGCTCAACGGCTCCACTTGCGTATCAGTCTCGCAACTCCTCTCCGTTTGCACACGAGTCTCACAACTCCTCCCAGCTTCTCCCCCTCGCTTTCGTTTCCCTAAACGACCCGCCCGCCCTATAGAATAAACCTCACACTCTGCATTGACCCGGGGGAGAGAGAGCGAAAAGAGGAAAAAGAAAAGGAAAAAGAAAGTAAAGGCTCTCCCCCACTTACAGATCAAAAGGTCTCAAATGGCAGCTTCCCTGGCCACCGTATACCGAGCAAGGTGCGTATTCGTCATCATCAAGATAGCTCGAGTCCACGCCACCATAATAGTCATTGAAATAGTCCGAGGTTCTGAACACGGGGTCCTGCGTCTTTTGTCCGCCAGCCACAGATAGCAAGGAGTGCGCAGAGCAATCCTCCCCCAAAGCGACAGTGGCCTGCCGAGACTGCTCTTGCTGCATTTCGTCCATAATCTGGGTCTGGATCATGCGAGCTTGCGCCTCCTGTTCCTCGCGCTGGCGGAGAAGCTGGCTGTGAGTCTCCAGCGCCTGGTTGTACATGTTACTATCGATAATTCCATGGGCAAGAGCTATTTCCAGATCGTTTGTGGAGGTCTCTGAGCCCAGGTTTGAGCTCAAAAGGTACTGAATGTAGGACCGTTCCTGATCTACAGTCGAACCCACGGCTGCTGACTCCTTGGGTTTATCCACAAGAGGTTTCCCGAAAGCAGTCGGTTGGATGTAATGCTGCGAGATGGAGAAATTGATGCCGGTTGCTGACTCGGTAGGGGGGGTTGGTGAGAGCACGGCTGGAGTATCATCCAGAAGGGAAAGGTTGCGGGAGAACAGGTTTGCGAGCTCATCCCCACCTGCCCATGTTTGGTCTGGCTTTGCAGGGGGAGTCGCGGGAACTAGGTTGGAAGTTGCAGCGCACTATGATTAGTGTGTGTCAGCAAATAAGCCTCCAAGACATAAAATTCGGGCTTTTGGAGGGTTTGGTACTTGGGAACAGTAAGGGATTTCGTCATAGTCCATGCGAGGAAATTGGTCCACATTGTTGCAGTTCAAGCAGCGGACGGCGATGAATGTCAACATATTTCCCGGCTAATGGTCTGGTATTTTATGGGGTGGGTAGGTTTAGATGTGTTATTATTCCTTCTGGGGGTCAAATGCAGGAAATTAGGACAAAGCTCTGATGTTGCTTGTAACTTGAAGCGGACTGAGTATCTATTTCCAAGATCTAGACACAGGATAGTACATGAGAGCTAAGAAAGAAATAGAATACCAGAGTGAGAAAAGCAGTTTTGTGTTTATTTTTTTCTTTCAAGAATAGAATTTTCGGGTAATGGCGGGGTAATTGGCGGGGTGAGGGAGTGGGCTTGATATGGGAGGTAAGCAGGTATGGCGGGGTTAGGATAGAGAGGGTGAGTTCCTGAGATTGCGGTAATTATATAGAAAATGGTCGACACCGGAAGTGGCAAAATGCAGAGGGTAAGCAGGAGCTATGAGCAGAGGGACGGAAAGAGCCAGGTTAAGCAGATGATGGCAAGCACCGGGAAGGCAATAGAATGGTGAAGAGGGCGGTAATGTACGGGTAGAGAGGTTTGGAAGGTGGAAGATGCAGAGGAGAGAGGGAGAGAGGAGGAAAGGGAGGGAAAGGACGGTAGATATACTGTTGAGGCAAGACAAATACTGCAGCACAGTACACTCGCACAATAATAATAGAGGGTGGAAGCGGTACACGAATCCTACACCGTTTCAACGCGCGGGGTGTTTTTAATGTGCTCAATTTGAATCTCTCACCAACGGCGGAAACAAGGTTATCCCACCGTCCCTCAAGACAAGCCACATTATCGAAATCTGATTCTGGGCCAATACGAGCATGACAGCAAAGGGCCAGCACTCGTCCTCCCTTGCATAATACCACACAGTACTGCACGGTGAGGTTATCCTCATCGCGACCGGCCCAAGGGAACATACTGGTAGGTAGAGCAGAATTAGCCCCCCCCAGCAGTACCAGTACTCGAGTAGGGAGAGAGTATGTGCAATTGATCGGCCATTCCCAAATGTGTGACCGGGAAACACACCGCCAAATGGATAAGCGTGACAGCAGATGTGGCTCGGCATTCGCTGTGACTATACTAGGATATGGTAGAAAAGGGCGCAAAAACAGATCAGCAAGATCATAGGTTGTAGTGACGAGATAGGTTGTGAGTTGCGGGTGGTTGTGGGGGTACGGTACAAGTGAAAAGGTTCTTGTCTTGGTGGACATCTGAAGTCTAAATTTACATTGAATGTACAAGTATTATAAGTAGCACAACCATTCAGATCATAATGAAATTGCTGGTGCTTGTAGGCAGCGAAATCTATCGCATCTCTCAAAAGAACTCCTCAAAGCACCCCATTTCTGCTCCTTTAGTCTCAACTATGGCCCTATACAACTTGATAAAATATGTGCTCGAGTAGATACACGGCAGTCACTTAGTTCAACTGCCCAGGGTTAATGGCACCCCGCGGCACCCCCACTTTTCTACCACCGGTATGTTAGCTGGGGGTATCTCAAAATAACTGTTAGCTTTGAGAGGTTTGGGTTTTTTCTTAGCGGGCAATCGCGTGCTGCGCGATTTGAGGTGGGAACCCGTAATCATTGTTCATACGGGCGCCGTTGCGCTGTGCCCATTTTCAGAGGCAAATGAATGGGATGAAGGCATTCGATAAGAATTGCAGATCGGCCTGCTGTGTCACAGGGTGCAAAAAAGGCTGGAAGCACGACTCTTCAAAGCCACCGAGTATGATCTCGTGAAGCAAACTGGACCGCAAAAGCCACAGTCACCTGAAGCCACCCGTCGGGCTGGCAAAAGGGTAGCTCGTCGTCATAAACCCAAAAACAGACTTTTGGGTACAGGTACAACAGAAGTTTATCTAATATACACATTAAGCAAGACGTGCCTTCTTCGCACTATTATCTTCATCTTCGTCAACTAGTGTCATCTCCTCATCTGCGTCATCAGTAGGTCTTCGCTTCAATCCCTTCATCTTCCTCGACTGCATCTTGCTGAAATCTTGTTTGCCGGTGTGTATACGACCGATCTTGTCACCGATGATATCCGTTTCGATGTTCTTCTTGGACCGAGCCTAAGAGTTATTAACATCATGAGTGCGCAGCAATGGCAGAGGTAGGAATATACCTCCAAAGCCCTAGGCTTCTTCAGCGCCTCCTTCATCATCGCTTCGTCCGGCTCTTGTACCCTTCTAATCTTGAAATCAATCCGAGGCCCCATCTCTTCAACCTCAACCCTCGGCAACTTCTGCCCGCTCTTTAAAGTCTTGATCAGGTGCACACGCATATGGATGGCGGGGGTCGGGTTCTGCTCGGTGCACTCGGGCGCGGAAAAGTGTATCATGTATTGCAGTCCCTCGACATTAATAGAATTGACTGTCTCCCCACGGAAGAAGTCTAGGAATATACTCTTGAAAAGCTGGTAGTTCGGTATCGAATCGAAGATTGCCCCCGAGAAGGATAGCAGCGGTTTCATTCCAATTCCTGGTTTCGAAGTTTTGAAAAATGTTAGCGGGCGGAAGGTGCTCTCGTCTATGCCAAGTTCTAGCATGTCTAGCATTCGGTGATCAAAGGTACGGGCAAAGGTTAGGTTGTGCGGGCGCTTCTTGGAGTGCGACGCGAAGACCAGGAACGAAGTGTCGTTTTTTGAGGAGAAGAACTCAAGAGGTGTTGCATCTTCGAATGGGTGGATGCTGTTCTTTTTTGTGAATTTTATTGCGTTGGGTTTTTTGAGGGAGTGCTGGGCGGGTGAGAACCGTAGTTAGTATTCCTTGGAAACAGTGAGGGATGTGGAGAGCGTACAATGTCGGTCATTGCGGATCGCGTTAGGTCGCTGGTACTTGTCCCCGAAAGAAAAAGTGTGTTCTTTGGGTTTTCGACAAGTTTGGGCTCACGGGCTTCAAGAGCCCGCTTTGAGCGGGCATTCCGGGGTTTTCTGCAGAGTATAAGCTTCTGTTGAATAATCCACAGAAAATCTGGTAATATGGAGCGACATACACAGTGCGGATCATTTTGATGGTTGTGATCGGAGAGTATTCTATGAAGCAGTTTGTCACAGCAGAGGATTGAGGACGTATGATACTGTAACTTTGTGAAGAAAAATGGTGGTGCCAAGGCTAGGGAGTGGGGGAGGCTCAAAATCAAAGGTAGGGTAATACTCATACAGCTCTACTGGCATGCCTGTCGCAGACTCGAGAAGGAAGAAGACACTCCCCGGCATGACAGAAGCACCTCTCTGATCTTCCAAAAGTTACTCCATTATAAATTCGGTAATGTTTCTTTTTACTCCTCTTCTGGGAGCTCAGTCGGATTCTCAGGCTTGCCAATCTTTACTCGAACTCGAGAATGGAATCAAGGTCTTAATCGATGTTGGCTGGGATGAGAGCTTCGATGTGAGGATGCTGGCGGAACTGGAGAGGTTAGTCGGTCGCGTTTGAACTCTTGAGTGTACCAGAGAAGATCGATCTTGGGTCCGGTTTTTTTCCGCAGCGTGGGATTGCGCTGATATAGGGATATCGGCTGGCTCGCAGACATACTCCTACAATCGACCTTGTACTCCTCACTCACCCTACCCTTGCTCACATGGGAGCTTATGCGCACGCGTGTAAACACATCCCGAACTTCTCCTCTATTCCTATCTACAGCACATTTCCGGTATCCAATCTTGGCCGCCTATTATTACAGGACATCTACTTGTCTACACCATTAGCATCCACCCGACTGCTAGACTCCACCCCCCCTCCTGTGCCAACAAGCAGCTTTGGTACACCAGCCTTCCTGCCACCTGCCGAGACAGGGGAACTACATCCCGACGCGTTGAAGCTACCTCCGACGTCTGCCGAGATCGACTCGTATTGTACAAAGATTGTTACTCTGAAATACTCGCAGCCTACCCCTCTGCATTCAGCCGTTGCGAGGGTTTCCGGGAAGTTGGGGAGCATTACGATTACTGCATACTCAGCCGGGCACAGCCTCGGAGGCACAATATGGAAGATACAGCAAGCGCAGGAATCAATTGTCTATGCTGTGGATTGGAATCACTCACGCGAAAACTGTCTTCGAGGAGCGGGATTCTTGACTGGCGGTGGGGTCTCTCTGGAAACTTTGGGGAAACCAACGGCATTAATTTGCTCGGCGAGGAATTCAGAAGTCGTGAGCATGGCTGGTGGGAGGAAAAAGAGGGATGAAATGCTCTTGGATGCTATAAAAAAGACAGCGCTGGAGAACAATGGCACTGTTCTGATCCCCACAGACTCTGTTGGACGAGTGCTAGAGCTTGTATATCTGCTCGAGCACGCCTGGAGAAAAGACCAGCAGCTATCTTCACGAGCAAGGGGCAGGGGAGTTGGATTGTTCCTTGCCGGAAGAAGAGTTCGCCGATTAGGTCAGGTGGTTGGTAGCATGCTGGAGTGGATGGACGAGGGGGTGGTTAGAGAATTTGAGTCAATTGCGGGTGGAGACCGGAGGGGGAACCGACAAAGGGACGATGCAGAAGGGAAAGGAAATGACGGAAATAAGGCTGGCCCATTTGACTTTCTACATTTAAATCTAGTTTCTACCCAAGGACACCTTAACAGGATTTTGAACGACGGAAACGAACGTGGGAAGGTCATTATCGCTTCGGATTCTAGTCTCGGGTGGGGCTTCAGTCGTGAGGCTTTGATGAGGCTTGCCGGCGATCAGAAGAATTTGGTTGTTTTGACAGAGAGGTCGGACGGTAAACTAGGGTGGGCTGGAAACTTGTGGCAACAATGGAAGGAAAAAACAAGCAGTGGCGGAGAAGCAAAGGCGACTGGCTGGCAAGAAGTATCTCTCGATGGGCAGGCCGAACTAGAGGTATTTCTCCCCGATCTGGTTACGGAGCAAGCGCTAATATCCAAGTGATTTAGATTTCTCATCGGACGCCACTGGTAGGCCAGGAACTTGAAGCGTATAATCGGCATCTCGCAGCGCAACAAGCACTGACTTCACAACACCAATCTCTCCTCTCCAATTCAGGCCTTCCCTCCTCCATTGGCGCAGAACCAGATGATGACGACGCCTCATCTTCCTCTGATGACGATTCGGATTCTGAGAGGCAAGGGAAGGCTCTCACTACTGCCAATAGTAAGAAAATTTCCGCGGCAACTGTAATGCTCGGTGGCACAACCCCATCTGGATATGGCGCAGGAAAGGTGGATATTGGAATCAACATCTTACTTAGGGGGAAAGGTGTATATGATTACGACGTACGCGGTGCTAAAGGGCGAAATAGGATGTTTCCATTCGTAATGCGGAGAAGGAGAGTGGATGAATATGGCGAAGTCGTTAGAGCAGACGAATATATGCGGGCTGAGGAAAGGGCTGAAGAGGACCTCCTCGATGCGACAGGCGTGAAGGAGGAGCGGGTTATGGGGAAAAAGAGAAAATGGGACGAGAACGATGCCAAGAGGGGTGGTCCAGGCGCTCGTAAGGGCAAAGAAACTGGAGATGTAGGCAAAAAGCGGCGCACAAGCAAAACAAAAGACAGGCCTGACGGGGACGACAGCTACGAGCCGGACGATGGGGAGCAGGAGGAAGCAGAGGAAGGCGAAGTTGAGGAGGATGAGGCTGAAGACGAAGAGTCCATGTTGACTGTGCCTAGCAAGATTACTTCCACAAAGATTGCTATACTAATGCAGTTCAAGGTAGCATTTATCGATTTCGCAGGATTACATGATTCTCGGATTTTACGAATGCTCCTTCCATTAATCAGTCCGAGGAAGTTAATCTTAGTTGGCGGCAGAGAACAGGAGACTAAGAGCCTGGCCAGCGACTGCCGGAAACTTCTTAGCGGGCGAGGCACACTATCTGGCAGAGGCGAAAGTGGCACGGACACCGACGTTTTCTTCCCTCAAATTGGCAACAAGGTCAACGCGGGTGTGGACACCAACGCCTGGGCGATCAAGCTCAGCGACAACCTCGTCCGCAACCTCAAGTGGCAGAACGTGCGCGGACTGGGAGTTGTACACTTGATCGGTCGCGTGACCGAGGCGCAGGATAGGAGGGAAGAGAGCCGCAATGGCAAGAAGGTTAAACTCTCCAAGAGCCCGGAGGCAGAGTCTAAAGAAGGCGGATCACAGGTAGAACAGAAGAGTGCTCTCGTCCTCGACGTATTACCACCTGCATTGGCTGCCTCAACTAGGAGTGTTGCTCAACCCATTCACGTCGGCGATATCAGATTGGCGGACCTGCGGCGAGTGCTACTCGATGACGGATTGGCGGCGGAGTTTCGCGGCGAGGGAACGCTATTGATTGATGGAGTTGTTGTCGTGCGAAAGGGCGGGGTTGGGAGCGTGATCATTGAAGACGGGGGAGGGGGCATGCTGAGGAGAGCAGGGAGGAATGGGAAGGCAAGTTTTGTGGAAGTTAGGAGGAGGATATACGAAGGTCTCGCGGTGGTTTCCGGGGGTTAGAAAAAATTCACCTTTCTGATTTTTTCTTCTTCTTTCAAGCCCCCCTCCTGTGATACTTCTGGCATAAGCGTTACTGTTTGTATCATAGCTTAGTAGGTTACAAGATAATATATCCTCGTTAGTTATGGGTATGTGCTGAATATAGAATTAAGCGTTGAATCGCAACCTAGGGTCCTGGATGACAAAGGGGTGAATCCTGGCAAGGCGGACAGTGTGCACAATCACGTATAATCACTCGGTAATCGCAATATTCTCGTGGCCTTTTATATCATACTAGTAGATGAAGTATGCGTTCTCCAGAAATGTAACGCAGAATGTAAATACAATCAACTGCGTCCCCTACCTGAGATGTGATGTGATAGTTAATGCAGCCAAAGTTTGGTCAGAGCATTAGGCTTTTTTGCTCCAAGATTTAACATTATTCCCCCTGTCAGTCACTGTCATCACTAAAGCTCTCCGAGTCAGAGCCAGAGTCACTGTCATCACTCTGGCTCTCCGAATCAGGGCCAGAGTCGCTGTCATCACTAAGGCTCTCCGAAACAGAGCCAGAGTCACTGTCATCATCAGGTTTCTCCTCCTCTTCGACCTTGAAGTTCATTAACCACTTCTCTTGAACCTTGAAGAGGATAACAAGGGCAGCGCGTTCCTCCTCTTTAAAGCCTGCAAATGGAACTGTGACAGTAAGACCAGCAAGACTTGGGGGTTTTGATACCAGAGACTCGAGGCGGTGGAAAGCAGCCATAACCTTCTTGGCATTGAGTCCACGTTCTTCCACTTGATTCTCAAGAATCTTGGTGAATTCCTTCCGTTTTGCCAGCTCGTCTAGTCCTTCTTGTTTTCCCGAAGGAAATAGTGAGATCTTTCCCCACAATTTAGCCTGGTTGATAACGTTTTCTATAGTGGGACATTAGTAACGACTCAATAGGCACACACACACGCACTACTCTTATATACATACCGACAGCTGCGCGAATGGTCAAAAATTGGTTTAACCGCTTCAGGTCTTTTTCATCATCATCATGGATGGTAGTGCTCAGCTAAAAAGTTAGAAAGTGGATAAAGAGAGGGGGGTAGAGGTGATGGTACCTGTCTGGATACACTTTTCAGAGACTCGCCTTCCTTTTCCCCGTGCGGCTTCTGGGAGCGTTCAGAACGCATGGCGTGAAGCTCCTTAGAGCATTTGAAGCAGAGGGAATCAACCTCCTTGAGACGTTCTGACCACTGGGCATCAAGCTCCTGAAAGCGTTTGGACCACTTCTCGTTGAGCTCGCTGAGGCTTGAACAGTCCTCGGACATGGGAACTTGAGCGAGGCCTTTTCTTCCCTGCTGAATGTGGGTGGTTGACAACTTGCGGCAGTAATTGGTAGTGCCAACATGGTGACTAGTACGACCAAATGCGGTGGTAATGTAAGTAGGGATTTTAAAAAGGAGAAACATTTTCGAGGTGAAGATGACTTGGTCAATGGGTGATACGGAGGGGGGCTGTTGTTGGATGTGGTAGAGAGGAGAGAGAGAGAGAGGAAGAAGCCCGGGTTGTGTGGATCTCAATATATATACTGTACACTTAACAAACAACGTGGGATAGGGCACGATAGACTGCGTGCGGTTAATGGTTAGAGCGTCAGTTTAACCTATCGCAATGTCGGACCCGATTATCTGAGTCTATTTAGTGTGATCGAATGGCCTATGAACAAAGGTTGTTTCGCAAATACAATAGACTATGTGAGGGTTCAGCGGGCATGGCAAGTATTTTCTAGTAGTTTTGGTTGATTCGTATCAAAATTGGGTGTCAAGCCATGCCATGCCTCACTGAGGGTGCTGCCTCGCTGAACCCTCACACGGTCTAGGTTTAAATGGAATACTGAGGTCAGAGTACCGCAAAATTTGGGAATAGCGCCCCGGGGCGATATTAAGGAAAGGAGGGGCGCATTGCCTTGTAGAGGGATCAAGTGGCAAACTCAGACTGGTCATCCTCAGTTTGAGTTTAGCTCCCGGCAAGAAGGGGGGCGCTATCATTGGGGGGGACCCCATTTGGGGGGGTGCTATTCCCAAATTTTGCGCTAATTGCCAAATAGCGTTTTGTGACAAAAGTTATCATTGACACGGCGGGCAACAGAGCTTGTCCGAGTTACCAATGAAGTCCTATCACAACTCTTTATGTATAGGTTAAAATATTTTATAAGATCGATATGGCAGTAATAAAAAAGGACGATTGTGCAATTTAAGATTTGGTAAACTACCTCTTTGCCTTAACTGCTGCCTCGATTTACTTGGGATACCATCTGTGTACTGTATTGTACAAGTGCTAGGGGTGATGTTTTCGTACAGAACAGGGTTTATTTTGCGGGTTAACCTAAATTAACTGTTCGAATACTTTATCCTTGTAGCTTGTACCAGTTTTCAAAGAATGAGTTCCGTGTCAGCTTACAGGAGTAAATAAGAGCTACCGGTAAAGGCAACTTTACCTACTTTGGTGATTTGATATTGTGATAGAAGCCGTACATCAGCTCTCAATCCTCTCAATCTCCTGGATATTTTCCGCAAATACAAATATAAAACCTGTCTCTCTTTTTCATTATCATCGGATTTTCGTATTAACGGTATACTAAACAATCCGTCCGGCCTCTACCGATCGATTCCGGTAGACATCGCCCTGAGTGCGCTTTGATGCACGCCCTTACGCCAATCCATTTCACAGAAATGGCGGCATTACAAGCAGTGTAAAATCTATTGAGATCAACGATCTGCATTAGCCTTGTGATTCCACAGAATTTTGGGTCGAAAGATGCTGAGGGGGGTTAGTATTTTCCCAGGGCGGTACAATATCGGCCCACTGGATGTGTTGGATCTCATTAACTGGTGTTGGCAATTCTGTTGACCTTACAACACACCAGCTACATCTTGTGACGTGTCACATTCAGTGGTTGAACCTATCAGATCCTTGGAGTCAATCTCGCGATAGCTTCAAGTCTTTAATTTCAGAGATCTTTCCTCTGACTTTAATCTTTGTTTAAGAGATCATTTTATCTCTTTCTTCAACTTTTCGAGTTCCCTCATCACTATCCATTCTTCCTCTTTTCGGTCGATATGGTTAAGCGAGGTTTCTCTACTTTTTCCGCCGCCTCTGTCGCTAAGGGGTCGGTGGTGTTATCACAGGCGATCGAGAAGAATTTTGCCCTCGAGGCAGAAGTTTCACGGTTGCGACATCACGTCTCGATACTATCTCGGAGGTTACACTTCGTTATGATAGAAAGGGACGGACTACAGGACACGGTCAGTTCGACTGTGGAAATCAAAGACCGGGGAGCGGAGTCACGGGAGGATGAGGGGGTGGCTGAGGAGGAATTGGGCGACGGAGCCACACCAAGTGTGGCTGGGGAATCGGCTAATGAGGCTGCACCTGGTGTGGCTGATGAAGATGAGGACAGCCTGTTTGATGAGGCGGACTGGGCGCGGATGTTGGAGAGGCGGGATGGAGAGTTGGCAGCGGCCGACGAATTTGTGCCAGTAATAGAAATCGATTTCAACAGGTTTCGGATGGACCTGATTGAGGAAATGGGTTCAGTTTTGGATCCGTTGATCCCATCACAGATGGTGGGTTTGGTGGGGAAAGGGAATGAGGGGTTGGCGAGGGAAGAGGGTCGGCCTGCTTTAGGAAGCCCCCGCATGAGTGAGACCCGGGAGTTGGGATCCTCTGGCGACGAGGACGTCGTCCTGGGTGGGGTTATTGTAGCTGGCGGTGCCTCGCAGAAGGCAAAGAACGCGGCTAGGCGGGGGAAGAGAAAGAACTGACGGATTCAGGCTTCCGCTTGGTGAGGGGGATGGGATAAATTGATGTTGTTTTGGACATGCGTGACCGGTCTGTCAGATTACGGACTTGGAATCTCGGCGGGCATCTTGTACGTAGTAGTGTTTGGGGGAAGTTAGGAAGGTGGATTTCTTTTGTTGTATCCTAGTTGGATGGTTTATTTTGAAGATTGCTGTATGTTAGTCGGATGCTCGGGGTTTCCTATGCGTCGCGCGGGTGGTACTTTCCATATGTACTACGGACTAGGCAGGTAGAGCTGGCGTACCTCGTGGACATGTACTGCTGTAGGATAGAGGACCCGGATGGGTATGCCTCCTGGTGTTTACCGAAAATTTGAATAAATGTTGACCTGTCAAACTAAACCAACCCTGGGCTGGTCGAGATGGCGGATTTCCGGAGACCTTCTGGTACCTGAACGCTCGCCGAGCGGGCTCGGGGATGGATGACAGCAGTCAGCCAACGAGGTTATTCGAACGACGTACTCGGGTGAGGGGGAAAATATTGGGACAAGCAGGGGACACTGGAATTGCTCTAATTAGTAGTTACCCCACTTTCTTGGTTCTTTGATACTCCTTCCAAGGTATATGCACAGGCCTCAGCTACCCCTGATTGTCCCAATACTTCACTCCTACCCCTAGTTATACGAGTAGTAGAGAATAGTCTATATAGCCTTGTCGGATGATATACACGGCTTCGACAGGGATGTCTCGAGACTGACAGCAGTAAATTACTCCAGTACCGTACCCCATCTCGCTTCCATATTTCACCTTGTATAATCACATACCATATATAAGTACTGGGTAAACCCGACCTAGTGCGATATTCCTTGAGTTAGGGATTGATAGCCACTATTTCTCTAACGGCGCAATAGTGTAGAGGATGCCCTCTCTCGGGGGTATTAGCACTTTATATGTCGGTAGAGTAGGGATCCCATACTATATACGGTACAAGTTTGTTTGGTGACGAGAGTTATTTTTTCCTATTTTTTTTATGGACACACATAAATGCTGACATACTATAGAAGATAGTGGTGGGCCGAGTTTGCCTGCGGCACTACGAGAAGTGCTGTACCGTACGCTCAAGGGCGCAATCTGCATATTGCGGGCATAGAGCAGGTCTTCGCTTGCGTTTAAACCCCCCATTGTTGTTCGAGAGCTCTTAACAAGTATGATATCAGTATCATACTGTACTCGTACCCTGCCCCTCTCCTCACCTTACACAACAGGCCTCGTACTGTACTCGAGTACTCGAGTACTCATAAGCGTGTTTTGAGCGGTGGAAACTGCTGGTAACCGTGAAGCATCGGAAGGGCGAATCGCCTGTCACTTTCCCATGCGCGTCATATGCTGCGCCATGCGAGGATCGCACGTGGCGATCATTGGTTCCGAGGATTCTAGGCTCCCACTCTCTTGAAAAACCCCATGCAACCCCCCGCTACTGTCGACACCACCTCCAACCCTCCAATTCCTACCCTCACGCAATCATGAAAAAAGCTATTAGGCGTGTCCTTGGGACCGCCCGCACTAACCCAAACCTTTCTCGCTTTACAGACTCTCCCTCCACTGTACCCCCTACCTCGTTCAGCATGTCTACTAGCTCGCACAGTAGTCTGGACGACAGCAGCTACTCACAACCCCTGCCGGATTGGCCTTTCGAGCTGGACCGCGGTTATACTCCACTCCAAGTGCTGGAAACGAAGATATTGTTGCAGAGGAAAGGTCTTCCGTTGGAAGTGATAGATACGATCCTTGATTTTGCCGAATATTGGGCCCTTGTAAGCACGACCGCACAATACGCAGAGGAGAGAGTTGCACATTCGTCCTACCAAAACAATCGTCTGGGATATCTGTTGTACTTGCGCACAAAGCCCCTACCGGGCGAATTCAAGCCCGAACCAGCCATAGGGGGCGGGGCCAGCGAAGGTGTTACAACAGGATGTCTCGTTGGTAGGGAACCCTAAGCCCCACCGGACATCGATACATGTTCTGTATTATTATGAGAGAAAGAATGTATCGGAGCTTTTTTCAACCTTTGCTTACTCCTTATTTCTAGGGGATTATCGGGCTCGTGGACAGTACCCGGTTCGCAAGATTGTCTTTCAAACTGTGAGTAGAGACCAGGGATGGTCTAGCAATGAGGGTCGAGGTATATCACACGTTCCAGTGCTGGATGGGATTTACTGACATCTGGGATTCCATAGGTACTTATAGAGGCTCCTGGTCTTGGTTTGAGATCTTCGCGGAACGTCCGAAATCGATCATCCCAGCGGACTTTGAGCCACTCGTGGATGCCGAGGTAGTGACCGAGGCCGACACCAACCATCATGACTCTCGGTGGGAGCGGGTTACCGCTACCAGAGGGGGCGAAATAAACGCCAATAGGAGTTTAGCACCTGAGCCTAGACAAAAGAACACCTGGGACTTGCAGAGAAATGTACACGCTGGGCAGAACTGGAGGAAACATTGTGTTGTGTGGGAACGTCACGGCCCTGATTCCGGTCCCGTTAATGAAAACACAGGAGCCGGGATGGGAGCAGATTTTGTCCGGTGTTTGAAACCCGGTGACCGAATCAATTTGGTCGCTCGGGCACAGGTAATCCGTCCAGATCTCGGTTGTGATGTCTTACTTACTGGCTATCTAGTTTCCTGGCTGGCGGAACTGTGTCCGTAGTGCGGAAGTCCACGTTTACTACGCAGTCTGATCGCAGATGGTTCCTTTTTTTAAATCATTATGTCCGGAGACACTTTTCAGAAAAGAAAAACTACAGGCTTTTCTTATTTGTTAAATTATGGTGTTTGGGGTGGATGCGTGATATGTTCATGAAAGAAGCTGATTTGATTTCCGGGGAAGTGACGAGCGACCATGGGGTCAACTACTAGTCTAATACAATCTTTCCTTAAGTTGCGAGCACCCGGCAAAGCGAGTAGGGGGCATGCCGGATACTCTATTGATTTAGCAAGGCAAGCTGGGGATGAATGAATAAACTTCCTGTCTATGAGAGATTAGGGTTTAGTTGAATGGTGTAAAGAACTGGAAAAGCTGAGCGGGTGACAGAGAGTACATACTTTGGACTTTTGATGTGGTGAGAAATATTCAAACCCTCTTTGCTTGAGCCGGGATACAGCATGTCTTCAAAGCCATATTCAACTGAGCCTACGATGTTTTATGATGACTGTGTTTTGCTGGCGATTGAGCAATACTGCGAGAAATACGGTCTAAGTTAAGGTTGACGGAGAAGGTTGAAACTAAGTATGAGTCTTCTAAACCAGCGCTAAAGTGCTACCCTCCTACTCGCCTGCCTTGCCGGGTGCTCGCAACGTGGGTGGGGAAAGATTGTAATGAATGCGTTTATTCCGCTATATCAAACAAAGGTGAATTTTTATTTTATCCGGTAAATTGCGAAAACGCGCCCTCTCGATAGGCTACCACAGAGCAAAGAGGAGCTAGGCATATCGCTCTCAACAGCAAACCCAAACAAAAATAATTGAAAACAGGAAGAAAGGGTCCAGCCAATCTAGATTCGTCGATCGCTACTGCGCCCATGCCCAGTGTATGGATGGAAAGGGTGGATAATTTGCTAGGCAGCAAACCCTTGAGACTCCAGTGCCCCGACACGCCACATAAATAAATCCGTACTTGTATCCGTAACCCATCTTGCAATTAATTAAAAACGGTTCGCCCGCATCCTCCGATTTCCACCTATTCCATCGTGTCCTGAATAATGAATCCATGGTATGATATCTCCAGCACTATTCATACGTGCTTCATCCCACCCAACGGCTCCGCCTTGACAGCCGACCAATCGATCCCGGCTTCCAACTGCTCGTCCACAAGCCCACAAATAGCAACGTTATCCCCGCGAATCAAATACAATCCGTGCTCAACCTGCTGCGTCGCCTCCTCCGATCCGGGTGTCGCAAAGATACGCTCGATGGTGTGGGAGAGGATGAGGTTGGTGGTTTGGTCGTGGCCCACGAGCTTGCCGGTAAGAGTCCTTCCGTCCGAGGTTATGATTGTGACGGTTTCTACCGAGGCGTGAATTAGCGGGAGTGATTGGAAGCCCATAGATAGGATGGAGGAGGAGCATACTGTTAACGAACGTTTGAAGGTTAGACATGGCGAGAATGGGTGAGGAGTTTGTCCTCGAGGGCGCGCGGACGGAGTGAGTTGGGCGGGTGAGGCGTGCGGGTTGTTGAAGGCTTTGTTGTTAGGTTTTAGCTTTTATGTGGCTGATGCCACATGTATTGGACACACGAGTGACTTATCGCCCCAGCCACAAATGCGTTTGGTAAGGGTTTTCCGGGAGCGGAAGCGCTTGTCGTTGTCAAACGAGGAGATACTGGCCCGGGGGGGGGGGGTTTGCTCGACTCGTGCTATGTTCACGCTAATGTGCCTGATGGAAATGCTGTATGATACAACGAAAATTTGGTGAGCAACACACACAACTAGGAAACAGGATGGCAGGGAAAAAATAATATTTATAATAATGTCAATTAACTATCAGATCGTTAAAAAGAACTAGAAAATAGGAATATTAGAATCAAATTAGAGTCTATATTTTCCGCCTAATCTGCAGCCTGAGGTAGATGTACTGTACAGGGTATCATACCTGCTCGACTGATTTCCAATACCGTAAAAACCGAAATAATTGAGAATGGCGCTAAGACGTCCAGAATTCCCGGCTTTGGATTAGGGGGAGGGGACACAGACAGAAGATCCTCCTTCAGCCCTCACTTGAGACATAGACCTTACTAGGAGAGGCAAGTCCAACGTCAAAGTGGCGTTCTCAATTATTCCAGTTTTTACGGTATTGGGAAATAGGTAACCTATAAGTATCAGGGAGACAGGATTCCTTTTGATGGACTTTGTCACTTGATATCTAGGTTAGGATTATACCTCATAAACACCCTGCCCAAATACACAGTTCCCTCTTGCCAAACCTTAGTAATCCAAGGACTCGAGCTACTCAATGGGGACTGTGTATTTTTGGGGTTGTGTATATGGGTGTTCTACAGTAGAATAGTAACCCCTGCCCCAAGATAGCGAATCCTAATCTTCCTTACTGTATTATGGCTTGCTTCCTGCTGGGGTTTTCCGTCTTCCTCCGTATTGAATTGAGTTGATAGCCCCTGAGTCAGCCTGCGCACATTAGACTTTCTTTTTACAATCTTTTTCCGTTTCGTGTTTATTACTGTCTAAAGTATGATACCTTTAGCCCTCACAATACCGGTGGACTTGTCCTAGGGAACAAGTATGATATCTGGAAACACGGATTCGCAAGATATAAGTTATGGCAAGAAGTTGACGTGTTCAGAAATCGACAACTTGTACTTCCAGACATCCTTATTTCTTCTCTGGGGTAAGTATTAATATGATACTCTGTCCATGATAAAGTCCACGTCCAACATGACCCAGTAAACCTCCGTGACGACGGCTCGCTATGTATGCGATACAACTTGGACTGCTTTAGCTATTACCAGATCTCTGAGGAAATATACCTTTCTCTTCTCCCCATTATTTATTTGCTTTTGAAACTCATTGGGGTGGGATCAGTTTGTTGCTACGGAGGTCGGGCTGGATGCGGCCCTTACGATTGGGCAAGCACTGTACGAGTACAAGAATCAGCCCTTTAAATCCACCAGGCAATTCGTCCTCGGACCCTTCCGATCAGAGACAAAATAGCCCCAGAAGGAGTTGAGTTATCCGGGCAAAGTATAGCTTGTGGAGCCGGAGCTTACAGGAACTCCTTAACTGGTGTTGGTTTTTTATTAATCTACTCTGCTAAACCTATTGCGGTTGACATAGTACCGTAGAGGAGCAGGGAATAATTAATCCGAACGGCCAGGGATAAAATGGCCTGTTAACCTTAAATAACTGTTCGCTCACGTTCTTTTAGGACCTTGTAATTTCCGTGGAGGCCTGCAATGCTAGATTTATGGTACTCGAGTAGAGGGGTTTTTTCGGTGCCTTGCCGCTGCGCTCATCTCGACAAACCCGTTGCACACAGATCTATCTCGCTCTGATCATCTAACACATTCGTTAAATTTTAAGATCATCGGACAAGAATCCCATCTACGGCTGGTTATACGTACTCGAGGTGCAAATGGGACTTGGTGGAATGGCGCTCTCTCAGTAAAGGCCGGGTAACTATTGTAAAGTGGCTAAGCGAGAAAAATGGCTAAGCGAGAAAAATGGATAAGCGAGTACATCTGCGAAGAGAAGAGAAGAGGTAAACGATGACAACTTATGGGACAAGAAAAGGTAATATGGGAAAAGTAAATATAGGAGTAGATAGCCCAGAATCTGGAGATTAAAGTTATCCAAGTGGTTAAGAAAGCGAAATTCTGAGAGATAAATTAAAGTAGAATTTGTTCTAGATGGTGAGTTTTTAGGAGGGTAACAGGGTTACTAAAGGCGGGGTAGTAAGGAAAAATCACATAGCAACCACTTCCTCCTGCCCGTTCTCCTTTATTTTTGCTGATCTCATCAACTATCGATCACCATCACCATCAATTATACCATCCACAATACAATATGCCTGAAGGTTTGACATACTGGGATATGGGAAGAATGATAAAGGCTCAAGTTCCTGCTGGCTTTTATAAGTTAGAGTTGAATGAGCAGTTTATTGCAAAGGGAAAGATAGTTGGAAGAGAATTTTTAAAGCCCTACCTCAGGGAGGATTTTGAGTTCTACCTACAACCAAAAGAGATGATTGAGACTTGGGGGAAAGCAATGGGACTTTCTATTCATGGAGGTAAGTTTTAAAATTTAAATAAAAAAATAATAAAAGCTAAGAGTGATTGAAGGGTTCTGGTTGCGCTGGCAGTTTGCCCTACATGGGCATAGTGTTGCCATGTCCCGGGAGGAATATGATGATATCAAAAAGTCCTGGACAACCTCTGCAAAAGAATCTATTACAATTCAGCTTGCAGTTGTTGGCCCTGATATGTGTATTGCCTTTCTGGATAAAAACAAGTTGATTCAAATAACTTGTATCCCATTTTACCCTACAACTTCCTCCTCCGGCCCTACCTGGTATGATACCAGCCTAGCACCCTGTCCAATTATGGATATTGAGGCTTTTATGACTAATCTCAAGCATCCAGACTATCAACAATCCCTCAGAGATATCAGAAAAACCAATGCAATTTACTTTGAGATTGCCGGATCTAAAAACAACAATCTTTGGAATGGAATTGGTACCTCTCATGCGGTGGAGATCTTGCATCTAGCAGGAATTCATCCAGAGGAGAAGACATATGTTGTTTTAAGGTCCCGGGACAAGAGAGAAAGATTAGAGAAAGCACTTCATGACTTTTTTAGTCAGATAAGAGAATAATATTCAGAATTTCTTTTATTTTCTAAATACTTAATATACAATACTAATATTTTTAATAGGCATATTCCCCGGAATATCAACAGAGAATTCCTGCAACCAAGACACCTACCAGAGCCTTTGAGTTTGCCAAGTCAACTGCCCGCTACTACCACAGTCAAGTCACTAAAGTCTACAGAAAAAAGGAAACCCTTATTCCATATCAACAGTATCATAGGTTATGGGAGAGCGGGCTGCTAGATAGTGAAGTATGTCAACCATTGCAGGAAGGATGGGAGGGAGACTTTGTGACAGAGTCTGGGAGAGAGAGGAAAAAGAGAGTTCCAGTATATATTGTGGAGTTTAAGGCCGGGGTTGCAGCTGCAAGTTCTTCAGTACAGATGGAGCTTGAAGAGATGGATGATTTTATTGTTACAGAGTCAGATGGTGGAAGTGGAAGTGGAAGTGGGAGTGGAAGTAGAGGTAGGGCTGGAGAGAAAAGGAAAAGAAATGTCAGGAGGGGCCGGAGAAGATATACATATACAATGATTTGGAAGCAGCCTGAAGGGGCAAAGGCTAGAATTATGACAACAGAGGTGGGGATAAAAGCACATAAGTTTTTAGACCCAGATATAGAAAGAGCTGATATAGGGCCGGTAAGTTTCAATGATACAGTTAAGGAGGGGAAGGATAGGGAAAAGGAGGTGAGTAAATTTTCTAGAATGTTATCAGTTAGGACTGGAAAGGTGGGGCGGCCAGTTGTGAGAAAAAAGTCTAAAAATCAAATGTAAGGTATAGTTGGAAATTTATTTAAGAAGGAGGATTAAGAATGAATATTGGAAGAAAAATGAAATTGGATAATTATAAAAGAGATATTTCATAATGCCGCCTGCTTATGATTGGGATACTTTCAAGCAAATACTCTCAGAGTTATATCTTGTTGATGGACTACCATTAAAGCAAGTTATGGAAGTTATGAGAGAGCAATATGGATTTACACCAAGGTTGATTTTTCTTTTAATATTATCTGAAAATATACTAATAGTTTATAGTCTTCGAGCATACCGAGATAGATTTGCTCAATGGGAATTTACGAAGCGGCAGGTATCTTTACATAAGGATAATCAACTTGTTGCCAGAGTCAAGGAGCTTTGGGGTCAGAATATGACTTCAGCAAATATTCTTCGCTGTTTATCAGTTCATAGATGGAATCTCTCTGCTATTCAACTTCGAAATCTTCGTCTTCATCCTTCACTTCGACTACTAATGGGTACTGCAAATGGAGCAGAAGCCAATTTTGAGGCAGCTGTACGTGCGGAGGACTTGGTTCGCACGCATATGATATCAGGACAAGCAATTTGATATGGTCGAGAGTATACTCTCACAAATATTCGCCTAAGTAGAGTTTTTATCTCTCAGTAAGTATTTCATATTTGAAATATAATATCTTATCAATGTGAGAATATTAATTAAAATAAATAATGGTGAATAGAAAACAGGTCCGCGATGCACTACAAAAGGGAGATCCAGAGGGGCTTGCTATTCGAGGAAAGGCATTTGCCTTATCGCGCCGCCGAAAAGAATATTTTGTGAAAGGACCAAATAGAGTATTTTCAATTGATGGTCATGATAAGCTTTCAAGATTTGGCTTTGAAATTTATGGTGCCATTGATGCATATTCTCGATATATTGTCTGGTGCTATATTGGAATTTCCAATCGAACTGCAGTATCTGTCAATAAGCAATATCTTCGCCTGCTTCGACACACACTACATATGCCAAAGCTGATTCGCTCGGATAAAGGTATTTACATACAATATTTATTTCCATTCACTTAGGCTGATCTTTTATAATATATCCTTTAGGTACAGAAACAGTTTTACTTGCTCAATCACATCTCACTCTCCGGGGCGCAAATAAACCTGATTTGCCATTTAATAAAGCATATTCTTATAGTAAATCAACAAAGAATCAGCGAATTGAAGCCTGGTAGAATATCTTAACTGAGGGTCAAACACAAGAATGGAAAGTATTCTTTGCGGAGTTAGAAGGAGAAGGGTTATTTGATGGTGGTAATATCGACAAATCATGTCTTCAATATATCTATATGGATATTATTAGGTCGCATATTCATCAGTTTGTCGCCATACATAATACACATAGTATTAGACGACAGCGCCACCGAGAACACTATCTTCCTACCGGCCAACCATTCCTCCTATATCATTATCCTGATAGCGTTAAGGACTATAAGGAGACTGTTGATATCAATACACTTACTAAGCTAGAAAAAGAGGTGGAAGAATTCGATCTTGATACATATTTGCCAGCATCTACACTTAGGCTATATGCTAATTTTCTTTCAGAAGGTGGATTTCCAACTGAATTTGTCTATAGTGATAATAGACACCGTGAGGCATATATATTTCTCCGACAAAAGGTGGCAGATTATTTGAGAGATGATCATGAGATCTCATTATTCAATACACCAAGCGGCACCGAGGAATGGATAAATTCTCATCAAAAGCATGAAATAGATTACCATTGAGAATATGACTTTACAATGATCATCGACAATACGGATAATGAGCGAGAAGAGTCAGAGTTAGAATCTGCATCGGCAGAACTGGAAAATAAGCAGATAAAGGAGGGATTAAGCCGGCTTGAAGTCAGAGGTAGAGAAAGTTCTTCGACTGATAAGACTATTTCTTCGGAATAAATTTGGGAAAGTAGTGAGGAAGATTATGATGACACAATTGACGGTTACTTTCTAGATCTTTAAAAAACTTTTATAAGTATTACCTCTAAATTCCTTTTAAAGAAAATCTTATTAATTTATTAATTTTATTTTCAGACACTTTGGCTTCCTACATTTACCTTTACCTTTACCTTTACCTCCGAAGCCCTTGTTTTCCATTAATTCTCAATCTTTTTATTATGCTGTTATGCCAGGTGAACCACTGTCTTTGCAACGTGATACTCCCGATGCGTGGGAATTCTGCTATCTGTATTGGATGCAAACATCCAATTGCCATACATCTTGATGACTCTGAGAAAATTACATCACAGTCTTCTGGTATTTAGTATATTCTATCTCATATTTTGATAACTATATTGTTAATATAATCTATTAGGTATTATAGCTAGATGTCCTACTACTTCCACTTTCATTCAATCAACCTTAAGTCAAGCAACAAGATCCTCGGCCATTGGCGATGAGGTTCGCCGCCAGCGTCAGCGCACCGACCATTCACGAGAACAACAAGAGTCCCTTAGTCAAACACGCTACAATACTCTCTCATCCCTTACCTCTCCAATACCTAGACCAGTCAATAAATCTCTATCACTTTTCTTTTTTCGGAAAGGAAGTAGCTGTGCCATCCTCCACGGGTCACCAATGATCATTTACCTTTCTAAATCTGATCAAATCATCAATTGGCACGATTATCTCCGAGCGCAGGTATGTGATCATCCAGCCTGGAGATCATATCCACATATTCGCACCCCGGAGATTGACCCACAAAAGCCTATCTGTGTGGGATATTGGGAAGGTGGTAATTTACTTCCTAATGCCAACGAGCTTATTGGAGGTGGCACTATTGTTGATTTATTAAAACTTGTTGATAATCCAAAATCCAATTCAATACTTACACAGCACAGCATGGCAAAGGCCCGAAGGTCTAACGAGTCTATACGGATTGGTTACACGGTTCATATTTGAACTATTGGAGACGACTCTGAGGAAGATACAAATGTTAATTTTCCATCATCCCCTCCAGATCACAAACCTAGGCGGCGAAGACTAGCCCATCAAGCACTACAAACCTCAAAGACTGAAGTTGCCAAGTTGGGAAAATCTTCTAATGAGGAAAATAATACTTCCAGTTCTGAGGACTCTAACTCTGCCGATGAAAACCGGCCAGTCCTTAAGCAGGAACAAAATGTACTACCAATCCGTCCAGCTTCTCAAGCATTTAGACCCTCAACTCCCGCCCATTCACTTGGCCAAAAGAGAAGTTTAACAATACTCTCACCACAGGGTATTTCAACAAGAACAACTCGGGAATTGAAAAAGTCCCGCAGTGCTGCAGCCCTTTCTACGGCAACTTCTACAACTATTTTCACCCCAACTATGGCCCAACAACCAAACTCCCAACAACAACACCAGAACACTGCCCGCGATAGCGACACGGGCGATACCACTGACAATGACCTTGAGCTTGGTTTCCAGTTTCTTAATTAACTTCTATTATCTTGTTTTTCTATTGACTGCTATTATCTTGCTTTTCTATTGACTGCTATTATCTTGTTTTTCTATTATTACCCATACTGGATGTTATTTCATGATTAATCACTCTGATATTTTTTATTTCATACTCTTCATTGATTGCCGCCCCTTCTTTTCAGTTTAACTTTATTCTTCTAATCTATTCTCTATGTTTATTTTCTTTTTTTCTTATTTGTTTTAGCTATTTTCTATTATCTTTCTTATTCAAACAAATT
>Ga0307509_10000140_pt1 | contig 108522 bp, 130 predicted proteins | sample 10_EM_MG_FD_202245 | JGI IMG/M metagenome (GOLD analysis project Ga0307509, IMG submission 202245) | Populus trichocarpa ectomycorrhiza microbial communities from riparian zone in the Pacific Northwest, United States - 10_EM | ecosystem: Host-associated > Plants > Roots > Unclassified... | reverse complement strand
AGGTCTATCATTGGTTGTGCGGGAGTGGGCTTGGCATGGGATTTCCTTTAAGTAGTCTTCTCTCTTGTACGACTAGTCATTAACGAACATCTCACCTCACACACGTATCACACACACATCCCAACACCTCCACCTCCCTCCACCTCCCTCCAGAAACAAAACCCCAACGTCACCGGCTGCTATCAACATCACCACGCTTTTTTGCAAAAACAGAATACGAGATATTTTTCTCACTCTACATAGCAAGATCCTCATTATGTCTTCTGCTGCAACTTTCTATGATCTGGAGCCTCTTGATTCTAGAAATCAACCCTATAACTTCAGCCAGTTGAAAGGGAAGGTGGTTCTCATTGTCAACGTCGCTAGCAAGTATGTTACCTCCCTAGCCTATTCCCCCGAGTCTTCAATCCAATTCCCTCATTGCTAACGGTGAATGCATAGATGCGGATTCACACCTGTAGGTTTATTGAACTAGGGTTCATCAACTTGTCTGGCGGTCAAGCTTACTTATCGGGAAATAGCAATACGAGGGACTTGAGAAGCTTTACGAGAAGTACAAAGACCAGGGACTCGAAGTGCTTGGTTTCCCATGTAACCAGTTCGGCGGCCAGGAGCCAGGGACAGCCGAGGAGATCCAAAATGTAAGTTTTCCTGACACTTGCAGATTGAACAGATGGCTCACTTACCCGTTCTAGTTTTGCATGTAGGGTTTTGTGATATCATCTTGCCTTCATCTTTGCCCAGTATTAACGACAGTTGAAGGGTTAATTATGGTGTCAAATTCCCTGTTCTCGCCAAGATCGACGTCAATGGAGATAATGCCTCCCCAGTCTACAAGTATTGTCCTTAACCTCCTTAGAAAAGGCCTTTCATGACTAATAATATGGTATAGATGGCTCAAAAATGAGAAAGGGGGCCTTATGGGAATAAAGCTCATGTAAGTATCCCAACCATATCGAGCTCTGCGTTCCAATTAAATCAAACACTAAGTCCGCATTCAGAAAATGGAACTACGGTAAGACATTATTCACGCCTTGTACAAACATCCGATAATGTCTAATACCTGTATAGAGAAATTCCTCGTTTCCAGGGAAGGAAAAGTAGTTGAGCGCTACGCCTCCACCACCAAGCCGGAATCGTTGGCCTCTGCTATTGAGAAGGAACTCAAACGGGATACTCCCCCGAAAGCTGAATTGTGATCCGGCTTGGGGATGGCTCGCGGCAGTTTTTCTCTGCATTTGCGGGGTTTGTAACAGTAGGCCCTGATGGCAGCCTTGTAGCGATCGTACGACGAATTTGTGGTACGTGAAGGGTGTTATACTTTGTCTTGTTTTCTAGGCACAGTGGAATTACGGTCTACACATCGTTGTAGAATAGGAGAATCAGATATCGTGTCTTCATTTGGCTTTCTCACTCACCCTCGGCAAGTGATATAAACTGTCACAACAACCCTTCATGTTTCCCTTGTGAAATGCACTAGAACCACGAGGACATTATGCGAACTTAGCTAAACTTAACGACAACAACGGGGTTGACTCATAACGTAAACCCCGCCCAAAATAATAACTGCTGTCAAAGGCCACCCATCGGGAGCCTGCCTAAAAAGAGGCTGTGTCAGTGCAAATAGACTATCATTATCAAAAGTACCGGTAGATGAAACCCTGCGGTAACCTTGCACCTGGGAGAGAATCGGGCAAGACCCTCTCCTTCCCCGCACGCAAGGACGCGGCTACGGCGGTGTGGGCACCTGCAGCCCAGGACACAGTAGAATAGAGATAGTCTACCTATGCAGCAACTCTTTTCGCAACTCTTTTCCAGCGATTGCTTGCCATTTGAGCGCAAACAGTTGGTAGCGCCACATGAAATCATTGGATTGCTATAAAATGCCGGTAGACGCCTTCACAAGCCACTCGGACACACCCCCCACTCGGACAGATGCTGATAGGATGAGAAAGGTAGGGATATAATTGGGTAGGTCTTGTGGGTATGTCGATCATTACTGCCTCAGTAATAGCTTTCATTTTAGTCTTGGCAGTTGTTTCTCGAGAATGCTAATTGTGATCAGTTCAGCTCAACCTCTACCACTTCCGAATCCCCCCATCCACCAAACCCCATCAACCTATGAAAAAGACTCTAAGTCGAGCGGTGAATGATAGAGGAATGAACGTCTGGATAGCTGCTATCTCTCTAGCCAGGGAAAGGCTAGGAGATATATCTCTCCGTCTAACTGAACAACAAAACACTTCTGAAACGCAAAAAGCTCTCTAAAGAAACACACGCAGCTAACACAAGCAATCTATCTAGAACTATCCCGATATTCCTTCATTTACTGTTCTCCTAAAGGCTGTGCCCTCTCAGTATCCTAATTTCTGTATTCCTAGTGATTTAAGATATGAAAGAAACAACGAGACCAAATACCGGACGCCTCATACCCTATGACAAGAAGCTTCAACAAAACAATAAAAGCAATATCATATGCCTAGCAGCATCGGATATGAAAATAAATAACCTCAGAGAACATCCCTAATCACCAGAAACCACAACGCCACATACCCTACAACCAGTTTTCTCAGCGGACGTCCCTCCTTCCAGGGCCAGGACCAAGACAGATGACATTATGTCGCCCCTTCCAGTCATTTTCTAAACTTGCCCGACATGTAAGAGCCAAGGACCAGGCCGGACAGCATTGCATTGTCCTCCGTCTTTCCCCATCATCAGCTGCAGCCCTCCGCCATTTTCAGCTGTTTTCCACTGCCGTCTGCCATCCTGCCATCCCCTACCGGCAATTGTCTCACATCATGGGGCTCATCGTCCTTCATAATAAGGTCCGTCCTGCAAGATCACAGACGAGGGTGGACTAGTCTACATTGTGCTATCACGTCTCGTCCAGGGCTCTTGGCAGTCCACCCGCGGGTTCTGAACGGTTGAGAACACTGCCTATAACCATATCGCCCTCTACTGCATATCTCCTAACATGCATATCCACCCAACTGCTTCATCGCATGCCCTATAGGCAATCTAACAGAGAGCCTGCTTAGGTAACAGTTATGCTCAGTGCCCCATACCAATAATCATTTCCCTTCCATTTCAAAACAGAGAGGTGTCTACTTTTACCGCGGAAATGGTTTTTCACAGAACTGTCTCATTTTTGCCAAACAAGTCTTAAATACCCAAGTAGCAAGATGGTTAATAGGTATAGGGGGGCTTTGGGGTTGTGCCAAGGTATGACCGGAACTTCTATTAGTCTTAAGTCAATCTCAGGTAGATGCGATCGGAGTCCTACTATATTGGTTCCGCTTCTCTTATTCCTTTACCTTTTTTTTTATCTTTTCCTGCAAAATTGGCAAGCTGGTTTGATGTATTTTGCTTGATGTTGGTTTGGTTGGGAATATTTGCTTGCGGCAAGGGTGATTTTCTTTATCAGCTTCCTCCTCACATTTTCGTTTTAAGGCTTGTAGATATTCTCCTGTACTGTACATAGTCTAGATTCGGCGAAGAGCTGTTTGCGACTTGGCCCCTCATCTGACACATGTGCTAATTTCTTTTGTGCCTTCTCTACTTCATATTGCAGATAGGCCAACTCCGTTCTCTGCCTCTCGATTGTTTGCTGCATTTGGTTAATAGTCTCAAGGAGAATAGTAGGATTCAACTGGGATTTGCTGTAGGTAGTAGAGGGTGATTAGTTAATCAGATCTAATTGGCGGTTGGCAAGCCAGTATGCATCATCAAGAGATTCGCGATGAGTTGGTAGTGCAGTCTATACACGTGTAGTCTTCGTTACAGGGCAGGGCGGGGCGGGTTTTCTCAGAATGGCCCCGCCCTCACTCCGGCCTGGGGCCAAAATTTTGCCTCTTCTCCCCGCCCCTCCTAATACGGGGCCACGCACGGGTGATGGGGCGGGGTGGGGATTTTCCTTCCCCCGTTGATTAGCCAGACGGGTCCCCATTCTATAATCCCCTGTTCTTTACCCTGCGCGGGCCCTATCTTTCACCCTGAGTGATATTCTGTGACTACTAATATATTTCCTCGATATTTATGATTATATATCGTATTACAGAATCCTGATCTGACTATCATACTAGTATATATTATGAACTGAGGATATAGAGCTCTATATATAGTGCTAGATCTAGTTAATAACTTGACCTGAAATGCTTTTTATACCAGATTGACATTTCAAGCAATGTGCGAAGCTAGTTTTTTAGTTCGCATTTTAGCATGATGTAGGGAAATTCGGCACTATCAACACTGCAGGGGATAGTAGCTGTTGGATATCATGGATATTTATTCGCTAAAGCTTAATCATTGGTTACGGGGCCCGCTTGTCTTCTTTGCACTCTTTTCGTTTCCCTTCTGTTTCTTCTCCCCGCTTAGACTAATAACTTCTTTCTACACAACAAATAAAGTCAATGAAACCGTTCTCAACACAGCCGTCATCTAACCTCTAATTTCTCTCTTATTCTCACATTCCTTAAAGTTCTTTCCGCACTGTCTGTACCCATCAAGCGGCTTGCAAGCACTTCATTCCACCCGCCGCTTAAAGTACTCGGCCCGTCACGGATCATTTCCAACGGTAACACAGGCACTCGCCCAGCATCCTCCATCCTCACCAGCCGCGTCCGTTGAAAGCTTTTCACTGATGTGATAATACACAAACATCTATAACATACCGGTATTCCACACCATAGTGAGCCATGCACCCAAATAATAGCCACTACTACAATGTTGACCGAAGTTCCACTAATTGTATTGCTCGGATCTGCATATCGCTCGCTATTTCGTGGGATATGTTGTCGCGGAATCCAATCACCTATCCCGCTGCCACAATTCTGTCCCTTGCCCACATCCTTGCCCCTTGAGTGATCAGGCAACCCTTCTCTGTTCAGTATCTCTTCGTAGCCCAGTACGCTACAACCGCAGAGCAAAAGTAGGTCCAATGAGAAGGGATTTTCGAATAGCTAGGAGCCGGGTATGGACCCGAGTCAGTCAACATAGTTTTTAGAACATTCTCAGGGATTGGCCCAAGGGAATGGAGAGGATTACCCCTAACATTTTGACTCTTGGTGCAGATTGCGGGCTCAAGATATTTTCCAGATGAGATGTAGAACTTGGGGGTGAGGTGGAGGATAGGGATGGGGATGGGGAAGCAGCGACAACATATAATTTCCTCCGGCCCAGATGACGCATAAGAGACGTGATTTACGGTAAAAACTCTTTCGATCAGGTATCATACCGCAAAAACTCACTATCGATCGGCCTCGAATCACATCAATTAGAGACAAAACACCCCGAGAAGGAATAGTGTTTTCCAGACAGGGGATAGGTCGGTGAGTCTGAGCTCTATCGAATATCTTAGCGGGGTAATGGTGCTAAAGAACAATAGACTTAGCAGCGTAGGCTAACAAAATAGCCAACATCAATAAATGAGATCCAGTAAGCTCAGACTCCCCAAACTATACTCCGTCTGGAAAACACTATTCGTTCTCAGGATGTTTGTTGCAGATTGCGGGGGTTGAGAACCCAGACTGCCGATACCCAATTCAACGGGTTTTTACTGTACTCGAGTAGTGTGTCTTTTTCGTAAAACTCAGGCTCACGCATTGCCTAGAGATACATGTAACCACTCTTCGGCGGCAGTCTCTTTAGGCAATTATTTGCTGCTTAAATATATCCATGTCCGTTCAGGTTAACTGTTCCCTACAGCCCACAGAATCGGCTGTTTGAATGGGCTGCGGACAAGCACAACTCATCATCTAGAATGATACCACATAATCTGCTGAAGCTCATTTTCACACTAAGAAGTCAAAAGAAAGTGTAGCTCAATAGACAAGTTCTTTAGAGTAGAGAGTAGCCGGTTTTTAAGATATGATCACGATCTTTATAAATATTCACTAGTGCTTGAGTACCAGCACACGTCTTATCTGCCATCATCTGGGGTTTCATCAAGACCAATTGCCGGAGGTTGCCTAAGGTTAGACGGTGCATGGAGTCTGAAACAGGCCCTTTCAATACTCCCACTTAACATGGTAACCACTCGCTAATTTCAGGCACTACTCGGGGGTGGGGTTCGTAATGGGGTGGACGTGGTTCGAGTTGTCAAAGCTTTTTACTCTTAGCATTATATCATACCTGCCAGAATAAATATGTTTTTCCCTCTTGCGGTCATGAACGGTGGGATCTCAAACCCCTGTCTATCCTATCACTAACCTCGATCCACGAGTACCGGCACTAGGCTCGAGTACTCCCGAGCAGACAAGAGTCCGGCCCATCTCCATTCCGAGGAGGACATATGTATGATGACTAAGCTGGATAAGGAAATTCGAGTGATAGGAGGTGAGTACCCCCGGGTGCTGTTAAAGAGTCAGAGCCAGTAATACAAGCACCCCTCCCAGCATTTGCTCCAGTAATACGCTAGGCGAGCGTGTCTGTGTTACAGTAACTGCTGCCCCTAAGTACCGGCACCCTTGCGCTCGAGTGCTCGCGGTAGGGGCAAATGTAATAGAACAAACTGGAGTCAATATGGCTAATGCAAAATTCCCTTCATTCAAACCCTAGGATGTTATGCCTCAGAAGGCTCTTTTTTTTTGTTCCTCACACAGACATTTGCCCTCCTGTGTGTTGCAATACTTTACCCCTACTGCGAGTACTCTAACAGTAGGGTGTCATTTTCGAGACTTCCCCCTACCCACTCGAGGGGTTTAATTGACCCAGGAGGGTTGGTTACATTGTATGAGAAACACCAACCCGGGACCCAAGTTACCGTTTGTTATAGTGTCGCGATTTTATCACCTCTAGCATTAGTCCTAAACTTCATGGCACTGTACTGTACTCGAGTACAGCTTCGTTCCAAAAGTTCTCGCACCCTAGCTGGTACTGTAACACGAAGGGCCATAATAAATCTGGTATAAAAATTTGTCACGGCACCAGCTAGGGTGCGGAACTTTGGAACGAGGCTGTACCATACCTACAGTAGGTTTACCTTAACAGTTTATCTTAAGGATAGCTTCTATTGTAGGCTAATTCTTGTTTCCGGTGCAAGCAGACTCCCTCATTTTATGCAAATATCCCTTGTTTCTATGCAACCTCTCTCTTAACTCGAATCTCATAACTAGTGATGGACACGATCATGATCGAGCATATAATGGGGGGCATGATCGATCATGATCTGATCGAGGGGACCCCATGATTGAATGATCGATGAAATGGAAGACCATGATCGAGTGATTGAGCATGCCGACTGCTCGAGCATGGTCGAGTATAGTCGGTTATCATCGACTATGCTTGAGTATGGTCCATTCCGCGCTTGTCAGAAATGAAATATTCATTGAATCCAGAGTTACTGAAATACCCGGATAGGTGTCAACTTCTTAATTATATAGTTGAATAAAGTTTGTTGGATGTGATTGGCGCATCCACTATCTGCAATAGACCCGAAACAATGAGAGTAGTTCAATATATATATTTAACTCGTAAAGTAAATGACGGCACCCATCCAGGCAAACCTATCCTTGACAGCAGTACAATCCCGAGGTACGCCAGCTCAAGTGGTGACATTATGATAAAGTCGGTATCTAGGATGGCAGTTAAAGAGCTAACGGGGTAAAGTCTGGCTGGAAGAATTAGTATCTAGTGTGCCAGTAGACTCCCTTTATATAAGTTCATTGTATCATTCAATCACCAAGATTAGTAGAGTGATCAGTTATGATTCAAGATGCTCGAGTATACTCGATGATGGTCGAGCATGATCGAGCAGTACCTATGATCGAGCAAATCGATCAGATCATGGATGGTCTGCTCGACCATGATCTGATCGCGGGGCCCCTATGATCGGGACTGATCGAGCAGACTATAGTCGAGCAAACCCCATCATGATCTGATCGTGTCCATCACTACTCATAACTCTAGAACATACCATATCGCGACCTCTCAGGGGGGGAACAAGCTTCACCAAGTCATGCAGTAGATATCATAATACATCTCCGACCCTCCCTCCACAAGACCATTTAAGTTTTTTTTTTATGCTAGTAAAAACACCACGTTTCACTCACGGCTAAGAAAAAAAACACTTCATTAATATCAGATATGGCTCGTTATATTGTAGAATTCGTTATCACACAACCCAATCGTCTATCCCACTGCTGCAGTTCTGCGCCCTCCCCCACAAATTATTGCCCTCCTCAGTGGTCCGGCAACCCTTCCCTATTCCATATAAACCGGGAAGCTGGTTCGATAAGACACACAATGCAAACCCCTTCGATCGCCATGAAAATTTCGAGCGGCTAGGGTAGGTACCAGTGTAGCGCGAAGTTAGCCGGCATGGTTTCTTAGAATATTCTCAGGATTGGGACAAGAGGGGGAGGGGGCTTACGCCAAAGATCATTTCGGCTTTTTGGTAGAAGTTGCAGGTGTAAGGTATTAGTATTTTCCAGGTCGAATGTAGAACCTAAGGATGGGGGGGAGGCAGAGCCCTTATATGATTTCCACTTGGCTCCTATGACGCACGGGGAACGTGGTTTGCGGTAAAAAAAAACACCCCCTAGATTACGCATCATATATCTCAGCGGGGTAGTAGTCTAGTGCTAAAGCACAATACTTGTACAGTCGCACCCTATTGTCCCGGACCTCATTCCCCCGGATCCTTCGTTGTCTCGGACAATTTTTCAAGATTTGTGCGAGCTGCTGTACATAGAAATACACCCCACTGTCCCAGATTTTGAGGTTTCCGGACCGGATGAAAATTTAGATATCTCTAACCCCTCTCCACATAGAAACTAGATTCGGTGTCCCGGATTTTCTCCTAATATTGGCCTGAAATATCACATCACAGCCACCCAAAGGCACTATTGATATACCCCCCCGGTCCAATGAGCAGGCAACAAAGCTCATATATCTGCAGCGGTGTTTGGCCAAGGCTCTTTGATTCTTTCCACTTATTGTCTCTGTATGCAAGCCCTGCTGGTGGCATCAGGCAGGTTGTGAGTCCATAATTTGCCTTGATCGTTTGAGACAAAATCCTTCGGGATTGGGAGGTTTCTTAAATTCCGTCCACTCATCTAGCCCATCTAAGCCTTATATGGAATAGCTCGAAGTCATATATGCACAATTATCACTCGCTTTTCAGTTTTTTCAAACATCATTTTCATCAACCATTTCACCCTCCTGGATGTTTCACTGTCCTGGACGGTCAACTCCTGATTTTGACCATCCAAGACAACGAGGTATGGCTGTACCATATTGTGACCTCTCAGAGGGGAAACAAGCTTCACCAGGTCATGTAGTAGATATCATAATACATAAAACAAAGAAAATCTTTAATACCAGCGAGTCTCCGACCCCCCCTCCACAAGACCATTTAAGTTTTGTTTTTATGCTAGTAAAAACACAACGTTTCACCCACGGCTAAGAAAAAAAACACTTCATTAATATCAGATATGGCTGGTTATATTGTAGAATTCGTTATCACACAACCCAATCGCCTATCCCACTGCTGCAGTTCTGCACCCCACCTCACAAATTATTGCCCTCCTCAGTGGTCCGGCAACCCTTCCCTATTCCATATAAACCGGGTAGTTGGTTCGAGAATACACATAAACCAAATCCCTTCGAGAACCCAGCTAAATTGGATTAGCTAGGGCCCAGTGCAGAAGTTAGCCGGCATGGTTTCTTGGAATATTCTTAGGATTGGGACAAGAGGGAAGGGGGCTTACGCCAAAGGTCATTTCGGCTTCTTGGTGGAAATTGCAGGTGTAAGATATCGGTATTTTCCAGGTCGAATATACGAGTACTGTAGAACCTGAGGATGGGAGGGGGAGGGGGAGGCCGCGCCCTTATATGATTTCCACTTGGCTCCTATGACGCACGGGGAACGTGGTTTACAGTAAAAAACTCTTTGGATTACGCATCATACACCTCAGCGGTGTAGTAGTCTAGTGCTAAAGCACAATAAGCTTAGCAGAAAAGGAGCCGTACTAAACATGAAAAAATCCGTGTCTGGATTTAGTATGGACACTTAAATGTGCGCAGATAATTTGCTATACAAGTTCATAATCCCTGAATACAAGTACCTCATACCTAGCACTTATAGATATCCGAGCGACACAGTTTTATAGGGGAAGTGTCCATGAGTTTGCGGGGTGGTATCTATAACAGGGGTAGGACTTCACTGGGCAAGAACGGCTCCTGGTTTGTTGTACGCTTCTAACCAAGGCAGCGTTTACGTAAATTACGAATTCCACTCAACCTAGGTCACTAAAGAAATAGATTCGTGTGAATGGGTTTTATTCTAAATGAAAGACTGGGCCTTATGGCTCAAGCTACGGAAAACATAAAACAGAGTTGGCCAAAGGACCTGTGCACGAAAGCAATAGAAGAGGAGACCAATTCAAATAACATCATAGATCGCCTTCAAGCCACGCTACACAGAATTAAAAACTATTCCCGGCTCAATTGGGATTCCCGAAGGCCTAGGCGAAAAGCTTGTGCTCCAAGGTCATATCGGACTCAGGGTCTAGCCCAACACAGGCGCGGAAGATGTTGGACATTGTCGCACGTTGTTTGGCGAGAGAATTGATGACAGGAGTTCCGGGGGGGGTGCAGGGGGCCTAAAAAAGAAGGGTCAGTTGTGGGCTCACTAGGAAGGGAGTGCGGTTCGTAATAAATCACCTTCAGCATGTAGCTCAAGATACTGAGGACACTATGGAAGCTCTTGTAATCCTTGGTTGCAACACCATTAGAAGCGTGAGACTTCCAGGTGATACGAGTCATGAGCTCGGTGATAAGGGCGAGATCGAGAATGAGCGGGCTCGCCAAGAGGGAATCCTCGCAAACATTAGACATGCTATGAATCGCTATAAGTTTACTGGCCTAGAACATGTGGGGAGCAGTGGGTGTAACTTACGAGATAGTTTGGTGGCCGCCCATGAAAATTTCGCCGTAGTACTCATCCAATGCGCGCTTGGAATCTCCAACGGCAGGCATGTACTTGATGACTACAGTATGATCAGGGTGTTCTCCCTTCTTATACAAAACGGAGTTGGCCTCCACCATGTCATCGACGACATTGCTCTTACTAATCTCTTTGCTGCGGAAGGTCTTCTGCTCACTCAAATTCCTCCCATCTGTCACAAGTTAGCAACGCTCAAAAAAAAGGGGGGGGGGTGGGGGCGAGCATACCGTTGTTTCCTAGATGGTTGTAAGAGGCAATCGAAGTAAGTTTGATACCGGCATTGACAAGAAAATCAACCAACGCGGACTTCATCTTAGTTTGGCCGGATTTGAAATCGTCGCCGCCGATGAAAGACTTGTGTTTCTCGGCAAGCTCAATCGCACCCGGAACAAACGTATTCTGTGGAGAACCATTGATGAAAGGGACCCCTTCCTGGATACAAGCGATAGCAAAGATAGTAGATGGTGCAACTTCATCGTGGCCAGCCTTGACGGCGGCAAGAAGATTCTCAGCGGTATCATTGACCCCGGGAATGATCTCTGCGTAACGTTCGGTATTGGCGGTCCAAAGAACGATAACCTTGTCGAGGTTCTTCTCTGCCTTGAAGTTACTATTAGGAAACAAGAGTCAGCATCACCAACACGATCTCTCGAAGGACATTATATTCTGCTTACCGGATATCACTACGGATCTTCTCGACATGTTCCTCCTTTGTACCTTTCAAAACATTGTCGGCACGATCCTCCTGATTAGCCGCAATGAAGTCGGGGTAGTAAACACTGGGCAATGGAACCATGCTCTGCATTTCCTTCTTCACCTGACGCTTAAGATCGGGTTCGAGAACAGCGGCGCGATCCATAGCATCGGCAAGATTCATGGCACTGATATCCCACCCGCCAAGGACAAGATCATTCGGATGAACCATCGGGAGGATGTCATGGAAAGGGATATGAATCTCCTTCCCAGTTTCAGCCTCATTACCCAATTTAATGGTAGATCCCATGATAACGGAGCCGTAATAATTTGCACACTTGGAGCCCTCGCGTGCTTCCCAGGTCAACCCCTCACGGTTGGCGATGATACCGGCAGTGACGGTGGTCCCATTGTTACCGCCCCATCCCACGAGCATGAGCCCCACCTTGCCAACTTTACGCTGGACATTGAAATCGTACACAGTCTCGAGAGGCTCGGCGACATACCTGTTGCCAGTCTTGGTGACTTTGGTGGTACGGTAAGTGTAAGTGGACTTGATGGCATCATCGGTATAGATGACATTCGGGGAGCAAACAGTGAACAATTCGTTGGGGGCAGCAGAATTTGCACTACGGCTATCGGGGGATTCATTTGCATGGGGAGCCATAATGTTTGTAAATGCAGAGGTGATTGCGGAAAGAGTGTGATTATAAGACGTAGGGTAGATCGGAGACGCCTCCTGCAGGGGAAGAACGTTTGCCTCCTTGGTGGGGGTGGTGAACTCTGACATTAGGGAAAGAGTGGTAAGCAGGGTGAAGGTAAATTTACGGGGAGTGGTAAATGAAGATGGGACAGTGAAAGCAATTGAGGAATTGCGAGAGAGGTGTGATGAAAAAGAGAGGTGCAGGTGGGAGCAGGGAAGGAATGAGAGGGAGAAATAGAGGAAGGAAAGGCAAAGAAGGGAGAGGGTGGAGGGGAGGGGAGGAGAGGGAGAGGGAGAGGGAGAGGGAGAGGGGAGGGGAGGGGAGGGAGAGGGAGAGGGAGAGGGAGAGGGAGAGGGAGAGGGAGAGGGAGAGGGTAAGGGAAACAGCACCAGGTGGGTATGTGGGTAGGGACGTAGGTTTATACGTGGGTGTGTACGTATGTTTTAGGGATCATACGTATGCACATGTTTTGTCGGGGCAGACAGATGAATTTACAGGAGAAGTTTGAGCAAGCTGGTAGCGTCTCCGTGACATCTACAATGGCAGCTACTATACGATAGGATAGAATTGGGCAGCAATTGTTACATGGGAAGGGGGAAGCATGCGTGCCAGGCCATGGAAGCAAAACAGAGAGGCAAACATAGAAATAACTCACGAGTTAAGAAGTGTAGCGAACGTCTTGACGACTTTCGTAGACCGCACTCGTTGAGCGACGATCTGGTGGGTTTGGATAAAGCTGAGGGCGCAAGAAAATGGTTGCAGTTGCGAGTGCGAGTGCGAGCGTGTGAGGGAAATAGGTTCAAGAATGGTTGTAATTGACGGCGGGGGACCCTTCTTAAGTAGACCTCGGGAGGTGGGGGGGCAATAACACCCCACCAACCCTACTAATCCACAATCTCACTAACTGCACAGCTCCCTGCACCCAGCTACTGAGATATCATACCACCGCGGCCATGAGCCATCTTTTGCAGCCCACTCTGCTGCCACCTTCCCAAGAGATAAAAGGCATACCCCCAATACAGCCCCCGGCCCAGCGCACTAGAAATTTGGAGAAGTTTCTATCCGACAGCGAGTCTGAGTTGTCATTCCAACATCCCTTTCAGCAATCGCTTGCGCTAGTCTGCTGCAAGAAGGTCTATTTCCATAGCCAGGGACTAGTCTACCGGTAGTGGAGTACTCGAGTACAAGCGGACACATTTCACTAAGAGCGAGGCTTGAAGAAGAAAAAATAGTGGCCAGGCCAAGCAAACCAATGGGAGGGCACGAATTTCCTTCCATGTCGCGATGGAGGACAGAACACTGGACTGTGCTCCAGGGTGCTGTCTCGGCATGCCGGTTGGGGCCCTGACTGAAGACGGACATGCATCGCGAGCCGCTTGGCTGAAATTTGCGATTGAACCGCACAAATTATTGGTAATCCAGACCCATTCGTGCTGTAGAGAATTCCTCTGCAAAGATTAGATTTAGGAAAAATAGCCGGGATAGATTGGGCCGCATTCGAATTTCGCTCACATCCAAATTCACCCTATAAAAAGGATGGGATTGGTTGGACACACCCTGCTCTGAATACAAGTATCAATACGGTACCCAATTTTACAATCCCCCCACCACTGGTGCGGTTCTCGAAGTTTGGTACTATTATGATAGGAGCTCGGGAATTTGTTGAAATTCCGAGAAGAGTTTATCAGGATCCCTCTATCTTAGCTGAGCCCAATCCTGTGGCACAGAATCCACTCCATTTTTCTTCTTCCCTTTCCTTTCTTACCCCATTTAACCATGAAACGAGCAAATACAGAGATATAGGCAGGGTCCTAACAGAGTTTTTTCCAATGGTTGGCTGTTTATCGCATCGCGCAATACATCGGAACCTGATTGGGCTCCCGAAATTGCTATCCGCATCCAATATCGGTAAGGCGTTGTTATTGAGTGGCTTGCATGCAACACAGGCGTGGGGAAACCCCACCAGTGCGGTGGAGGAACAGCGTTTTACAGCACCCAAGCGTCACCCCCCCCTTCTCCCACTACGAGTACTTGTACTCGTACTGGAGTGTATTTACGGTGACGAGGAATTGCGTCTCTTCTGAGCCCATCTTGTCCCTTTCCCTCGTACGGTACTTCCTTCTCACCGCTGCCCACCACCTTCGCGATACCTGTACTAAATAGACTCGTGGCTCCGTGCCAAGAACGGGCACCCTTTTTCCGCAGCCACTACAGGCCTATGATAGAGAAAGGGTGAATAGGCATACGGACACGAGTGTCTATCCCTGCGTTTATAACACCCGCAACATCAACTGCGATAAGTTGAGCTATCTGTACGTGAATGCTTCGTGGGTAACAAGAAAATCATGCATTATTCCTCAGGCCATTGTCCAAACACAGAAACGCAATACTGCAGCACCCATACGGTATATCTACCAATATCATAGCTTGAATAAGAGACCATTTCTAAGTATCATAGTTCGCTTGCATGTTCCTCGGTCACTCACAGCAGCCGCTGCACGACAAGTCCCGGTGCCTATAATACAACAGAACACGACTGATGATGGGTGAGGACGCCCCTCACCGGGCCAGCTGCTGTGCCCGCTACTCGAGTATACACCATCTTGGGTACTCATACTTGGCAAGGCATTCATGCGCACTTTCTTCATTTTTGCTTAAAGCGCTACTGTACGGTACAATGCCCAGCCACAGGCATCACTCAAATACCTGAGCTCGTTCTAATATAAAAGGAATGAATGACTACAAGTACGAGTAGCGCCATAGGTACGGTGGTACAATAGTATTCGCTGGGAGACCTCATATCAGAAATTGCAAAGAGTGTTATTATCCATCTACTTCCAAGCTATCATAATACCAAAAGCTGTAAATTTCGACGTTGCAATCCACGAATCACATGCGACAGGACATGGCAAGGCGCAAATTGAGGCTCCACGGTGATTTCACATCTCACAAACTACCGGTAGTCTAAATGCCCTGTCGATCGACCAGAAAACAAACCCACCACCCCTTCTTATACCTGCCCCTTTTCGGGGGTGATAAACCCCATTCGACTGTGGAGGGGGCGATACTTGCTTTTCGCATATCTCAGTCGCCGGACGCATGGGTTAGCCCCTGACAGGCCGGCGGCCGTTGTTATTGACATCGCCCTAATCTAATTGCTTTGCTCTCTCGTGCCAGAGGATACTATAGAAGCGAAGGGATGGATACGAAGTATTGGATTGGGGATAGGATCGGGGATACGGTAGGAGAAAAGAATAGAAAAGTCGAACGACTGCCGGTAGGGTTTTTGCTCATTTCCCCTCCATCACCTCCATTCCCTTCGGGCAGCCCCTCTTTGGTGCTTGTGGAGAGAGACACAAGAGGTTTGACCTCCCACGCGACTCTTCCCCTCACGTGAGAGTTAAACACAAGTAATGGGAACAGTACCGGTAGTAAAAGAGGAGAAGAGTCTACTGTACTAAGATAATCCTAAACTCGACGGGGAGGGAAAGAGGATTTGTTGCTCTTTCCACTCATTTCTCTCACGCCGGCTGCCTCCACCCCACCGTCTTCCCCTTTGAGTTTCACATTGGTCGGAGAGCAACCCCAAATTTATATCATCTTTGTCGCTAAAGCTCTCGGGTTGTGCGAAAAATAGGTAAGGAGCCATTTCTCAGTCCGATATCCCCCGTTTAGGAACAGCGAGTTTAGCCAAGGGTGCTGTGAGCTGCCAGAAGAAAACAAATTTCAGCACCTTCCCTATTGTATGCAGCAAGACAGGTACAGTACAGTACTGTGCATACAAAACATCCACCTCCCCCACCACCTTGCCTCAGTTGGGTGATCGTTTTTTGTTCTTTTGGCGCTCGCCCTTCGAGAGCTTGTCATCCATCGATCTTTAACACCTTCGATATACCCCCAGCAAACACGAGAATATTGGGTCAAAGCTCGGGTTTGGCGCAGGAACAACTGACTGGCATTGTTCCATTTTCAACCCGCTCCACGACTTTGATCTACTCCCCACCCGAAGAAAGGCAGAACATTCCCGGATGCTAGGCACTCGAATACTAGAATAGCCTTGAATACAGATAGACACACAGCGCACGTCCCGGACCCATCTTTTCAATCATACAATCTTGAAAAGACTCACGCTCGTTACATTTCTTGACTACAACAACACCACAGCACGCTAACAAGCAAGCTCATACTATAAGACGCTGGATGTCTCTTTCGAGCACAAAGTCTCGCCAATACACTTCTCTTTTTATCAGTTTTTAATAGCCTCTTTGAGGAAAGAATCTACTGCCGGCATTGCTACCCTGCTGCCTCTATTACTACCACTATCACTACTCTCTTCACAACGCAACCTATCAACAATTTTGATTTTTTTTTAACAGGTCGCAAAAGAAAAAAACATGGCTGGAGCTAGAGAGAGTCTTTTCTCTACCATAAAATGTTCGTTATGTAATGCGGACGTCGAGATTTCCTTAATGGGGGACCATGTGTGTTTGTCTGCAAAAGAAGGTAATAGGGAACTGAGCCAGCAAACGTGTAAAAGAGTTTTCATTCTCATCTCTTTTATTTAACTTTCATAAAGTCTTCGGGGGTGTTAATAGCTAATACTTTGCAGAGTCAAAACTCAAAGATTTCCCTTTACTCAAGCCAAAGCCAGCGAAAGGTCCACAGGCGCAGAAACCAATGGGCCACATAAAGATCGACCCTTTTGCAGCAAGTACGTATCCAACCACCACCCCAAGCTAGCATTCCGCAATGGAATATCCACAAGTTCTAACAGGTACATAAATAACACAGACCGGCCCTTCCGCGGCCAAGTCACCCCAACAAGCAGCTCCGCCGGATCCCGAGCACACTCACCCGCCACACCGCTAGACGGTCAACCACTCCGAACACCACTTCATAATGGCTCACTCTCACCGAATCCACTATTCCGGAATCATCAGTCCAGGAAGGACTCTTCGTCATCTTCAAACTATAATATAGAATCACCTTTTACTCTTTTTAAACCGGCAAACATTTCCCCGGTGAGCCCGCCCACACCGCCGGGTGCTACAGCGACTACTAGTAGCTTTTATCCCGGCAGTGACTTGTATGCCCCGGTTTCCCCACTGTCGGATGGTAGCAGAACCGTGGCGGCGCGGATGAACAACCTCGCACCTGGCCCGTTCGGGGTAGGTTCTGGTAACTCTAGCAGGGAACGGACGCCAGAGATATCGGCGCCGTCTACTGGGAACCCTTCAGAGAAAAGGCCGGTTAGGGTGTCGAAGGGTGGGGATTCAGAGACGCTGCCTGCTGTCGCGGCTTCGTTTCCAGATAGGGGAGAGGGGAGAAGAGGGTCTAAGCGGTCTCCTACTAGTGAGCATCTCATGGACTCGCGGACAATGGGGAGGAGTCTAGAGACTGGGAGAGAATCACGGGAGCATGGGAGAGAGAGGGAACAAAAGCCAACTTCCAACGCTGAACTACTAGCCAGGCTTCCACCACGACATAGAAGATCACAATCACCAAGAGGGGCAGAGGCAAGGATGCGTAGAAAGGAGCAGAATCCCCCTCAGGTTCCTTCACCTTCCCACAGATTTGCAAAGAGAAATGGAGAGGAATCACCGTTAGACCCAGCATCTCCATACACCCATCGTGCGATGAAGTCAGAAGTTACACCGTCAATTCCAAAAATGGACGCTTTGAGATTAGACACAAGATCGCACACTTTTCCCGTCAAGAATGACACTAAGTCCCCTGGTGCCAGACAGCCCCCGCATCCTGGATTAGGATTGCCCAGGTCTCCTTCTGTAACGGTGAAGAACCACATCCGTGGACGGAATAAGTCTTCAGTAAATCTGGCTAAAGGACTCCCACCCCCTCCGGAGGACAACTTACCACCTGCTTTGCCAGAAAAAGACCAACCAGTCCAACGGCGGCCCTCTGTTGGGACCAACACAGCGTCATCTGGTGGATTGGATAGACGGTCTGGCTCTAAACCCTTGACATTACACCGACTGTCTCCACCAAGAGCAGACGAATACACCCATTATTCATTAGGGAATCCCTACGATCTAGAAACCCCAGTAGAGCAACCCGCATCCCATATTCCAAGCCCCTCCATGTCAAGTAATGCCTCCTCGGTATTCTCCCGCAACTCCAAGAGCTCCCGCAGTTCCATGTCCAGTCCGCCAATATCTGGGGCCCCCCAGGTCCCCAAACTCCCCCCTAAACCCTCTCGAGGGAGCCGTGGCCAGCCAAAGGACGGCAATGGGTTGAGCGACATCGATGGCTTAATGAAAGAGCTCCAAAGCTCAATGCAAGGGCTCCAATCCAGCACCGTGCAGCCAAAACACCCAACCAAAGACCGACCTCGAGACAAACCCCGAACCCCATCCTACGACCGAGCAGCGCCCCCATCATTGAAGCCCCGCTCTCACCAACCTTCATTACCAGCATCCCCGATCGACTACGAAAAACCCCTCCCAAGCTTAACAGAACCCTTCTTCGCCCCCGACCCACCGCAAGCTTCGCCGCTACCTCCCAAAAGCAAGAGCCCGCGGGTCCCTCCCCCCGCGCCATCTCAGTCACCACCGAGGACCCAGCCACCGGTAGACGAACCCGCAACAGCGCCCAGAAGGCGACGAACAACCGCATCAAAAGGCAATTGCAGAGGCTGTGGTGAAGTCATAGTCGGAAAATCTGTCTCCTCCGCCGATGGGCGACTAACTGGCCGGTACCACAAAGCCTGCTTTGTCTGCCAGGATTGCCGCGAACCATTTCAGTCCGCCGAGTTCTACGTGTTGGACAATTTACCCTATTGCCATCGGCACTACCACAAGTTGAATCACTCATTGTGTCCATCATGCGATAAGGGGATCGAAGGGCCGTGCTTGGAGACGGAGACGGATGAGAGGTTTCACCCGAATTGCTTTAGATGCTATGTATGGTTTCCCCTTTCGGAGCGAGATGCTAGAGTATGTTTGTGGATGGGCAGGAGAATGTGGGCTAATTTCGTTACAGGATTGCCGATGCGAACTGAGTGGTGATTACTTTGACTTCAACGGACGACCGTACTGCGAACGACATGCTCTCCGGATGATACGGGGGGTGCAGAACGGGAACGGGAACGGGAACGGGAACTTGGGGGCAAGCAGGACTCCAGCGAACATGGAGAGGAGGAGGACAAGGTTGATGTTTATGTGAACTCGCTCAACCCAATTCATACAAACGGTTACAGTAAAACGGGAAAGAAGGAAAGAATGATAAGCTAGGCGGGGTGTATGAATGAAGTAAAGCGAACCACAACTTTTACCGCGACCTACCCTTCTCTCTCTTCTTCTCTTTCACAACATCAAACACATAATCACCACTCTTTAACCCCCCATTCTGATCACCGCAAATAACTTTTTTATACCATTTCTCAATTTCCTTTGTCAACTAGGGCAGGCAGGACAGGCATGCATTCACAAGGTATCATACAGCATCCTTCATTTTCATTTCCACTTTCCATCCCCACGCAACGGAGCAAACAATTATTATTATTATTTCCATTTTTATTACCCATTTCATGATATTTCCACCATTTCATTTCATCCCCATCCTACTCATTTCACCCCCGCCCTACATCACCACTATTCGTTCCCCCTCCCTCCTTCCCCTCCTTCCGCCATACCATGTACTTTATACATAATATCATCTTTAAACCACATCAGTAAGTTACCACAATTAATAAAACCAAACCAAACCCCACCCCCTCCCTCGAACCTACCCTACTGAGTACGGTTACCACCATTGTACCACAAGCACAATACAACCCTTGCCATGAATTAAACCCAACCCAACCCTACCCTCCCCAGCCCTGCCCTGCCCTGCCCTGCCACCTTCCTTGTCCCAGCACCACATACGAGACGTCATACCGTATGCAAGTAAGTGCAAGTAATTAATATATGCCCTGCATACGAAACGGTGTTTCAGGAGGCGCCTCAGAGTTCCTGCGGATGGAACCTAGTCCAGCAGGTCGGTCGATGGAGAAGCTTTGTGCCGCGATGGCGCGACGCTTGGACAACATCTCGGTTCCCACATACGGTGCCCTGGCAAACCACGGTACGATATCATACTGCACTCGTGGTTGTTCTTATCGGGTTGTGTTACCTGAACCCTCCCCCCCCGTTCGTATCCGTGGTGATGGTAGGGTACGGTTATATGTGGTGGGTATGGTATTATATACGTGATTTCGCAAAACGGTAGTGTGCGGCGCGCGTATCTTGGTGGGCTTTTATTCTGTAGTGAGCTTTTGTTCATCTACCGTGTACTGTAGGGTAGGCGCGTAAGTTAGGCGTTCCGCGAGCGGAATGGAAACCGGGGGGAGGTTTTTTGTGTTTTTTGCGGGAGGTTCTGCGGGATTCCCCTCCCCCCCCCTCCCCCCCCCGCCCCCCGGCAGGATCCGGTGGAATCGTGCTGCGCATACTGTAAGTACTATTACTACTCGAGCACAGGGTGTGATATGATACTTAGTATGCGAACAAGCCTCCAGAACAAATTAGCCACCAAAGGCTGAGCCGGCGACAGCGGAACCAGACACCGGAATAAAAACCGCAAAAAAACATTTCCGTCTGCTGCTAGGAACCGCTCCGTCATTTCTTTTTTTAGCATCTTGAAAAAAAAACCCCCATTTTTTGCGCTGTGCTGTTGCCGCCTCCGGATATTCAACCTCATTCCCAAGTTATGATGATACCGCTGAGATGTCCAGTTCTCGTGAAACGGTGGGGAGATTTAGCAGGAATCGACCGAGACTTCAATTGCCATCGCGATAAATTTACTCCACACAATGTGCTGTATCGGATAGTAGTCGAGAATACCGTAGGTCCATATGACGAGCACGGCAATAGCAGTTTAGTATTCAAGTTTGCTTTTTAAGTTTTTGAGTATGACGATCTGTGCCTGTCCCGGGGTATTATAGTTGGTGGTACAAGTACAATTCAGGTACCGTGCAGGACGGGGGGTGCCTTAATTCACTTAGCCTATGCAAGTATAAACCAGTATAATAATAATAATAATAGAGAAAGAGGAGGAGGAAGAGAAACCTTATGATACTGTATGCAAGTGTAACGCTCGTCCGGGGTACCGCGAATTACCATGATTGATTGTTCTATCATACCAGGATCGGGCAACCGGGGCGGTAATAGCTGTAACTGTAATAAATAATTCGGGGAAAGGATCTGGTCGCATTATATTATCCGGGCCAGACCACCGGTATACAACGGCGAGATTCAGCCTCCATAAAAGTCTCTGGCAAAAAAAATAGCGTTCGAAATTTGGTGCTGGAAGGCAGGACAGGACGTAGCTCCGGGTGCGGCTTCCCCGAGAGAGGATAAATAATAATAAAAAGGAAAAGTATTTTATGTATCATAATTTCGTGATTATCATACTGAGTCAAACTACAACTTTTTTTCCCCCCAAGAGCACGCCTCCTCCTCCTCCATAGAAGCTCTAATCACCTCCCGCAGGCAATTATACCAGTACGAAATACCACCGAATCCTAAGCAGAATAACAAAACCCAATCATTCGGGGGTTTGGACTCGCCCGTTGGATATCATAGGTGTTCGCCGAAGCTTAGTCATTGGTTACGGGGCCGCTCGTCTCTGCATCATACTCTGTACTGTTTCGCTTCTGTTTTCTTCTCTCCTCTCAACAACTTCTTCTGCCCAGCGAATCAAGCCAATGAAGCCCGTTCTTAACATAACCGACATTTGATCTTTGATTTCTCTCTTGTTCTCACATTCCGTAAAGTTCTTCCCGTACTGTCTGTGACCCATCAAGCTGCTTGCAAACACTTCATTCCCTCGGTCACTTAAAGTGCTCGACCTATATGATACTACGAATCATTTCTAACATCGCGTCAACTTTCCCTTACCCATGTTCACGATCGATCACTCAGAACCCTACAACCCGCGACTCTCACAGGTGTATGTTTAAAAATAAAGGAATAAGTATCCAAAAGGCACTCAACAGCGCGACAGAACATAACATATTTCCCCACGTGTAAGTGAAAAAGAAAAAAAGAAAGAAAAAAATGTATGTATGTATGTAGGTGTGATATACAATACATCCCATCCTTTACCGAGGTTAGAAGTATCGCATCGTAGTTTGTGACCCCACGGCTATAGATGATAGCCGACGTTGCCCTGGTTTCATGAGAGATACATATAATAACTCTAATACTATTGTATACCCGAATCCTGGGCCCGTGAGAGCGTGCTCGAGGGTGGGTGAGGGGTGTATGTACTAGTACAGTATGATATGATATGATACCCCGTGCCACCTTCGGACCGTTATCGTAGGCAAGAACATAAAACCGCATTGGTGTTTCAAGACTTCGTTCCAAGCTATCATATCATAGCAGTATTGTAGCACCTGCTCTCTCTTTTCTTCTTCTTCTTCTTCTTCTTATGCTATCATTCTCCTTTGCTGTGGTACCGTAAGCCTATACCTCGGGCACTTGACTACCGGGACTCTATTGGTATCAGGTACCTTTTTGAGCGCTGTAGTTAGTACTCCAGGGGGGGGGTTGGATATCTCTTTATGCACTATACCCCCCCACCCCCTTTGGTCTCCGGAAATGTCACAGGTATGATACACACACAGGGCTTATTCCAATGACTTTGGCATAGGAAGAAAATACCTACATCAATGCAACAGTAAATACCTCACTATACACTCGTAGGTAATCCAAGAGCAATGACCAGCATCACAACCCATCACCCACTCACCCACTCACAAACAGAAGGGCATAGGTTAAGCAAGTGACAAAGGAAAATCACTCACGGTGAATCAATCAGCCCACCGCGGCGAAGAAAAGAAAAAGAAAAAGAAAAGAAAAACGCCACACAAACCAACGGGGAAGAACAACACCAACTATATCGTAAAACCGCACTCCAATACTGCTACTACTACTCCCGCACCCAAGACCATCGAACTTAACACTCAAAAGGGGGGGCTTGGAAACAACGAACTTTACAAGTCTCTGTGGCAAGTAGAAGCCAAACACAGGGGGGGGTCCTGGGAACTGAATCTTGTATGGATGGGGGCTTGGATGCGCACGGACGATTCGCCATACAAAATATTGAACCCCCAGTGTTCTGGTTCCACATGCCGGGCGGGGACTTGTACCTGTTCAGATTCAGATATCATGACCAATCCCGGCCATGCAGGCATGTTCCAGAGCCCCAATCCAAGCTGAGCTTCCCGGAGGAGGAGGAGGAGGAGGAGGAGGAGCGAGGTGGAAAGTATGCGCGCCATTTGCCCGGGAGATACATACACACAGCGGGGATCGGGCTTCAAATGGTCCATATGATATGAAATTGTTTGAATTAAGCTTGAGTTAGAACCGTAACAGGTCCACTCCCCATGCACTAGTGTATACCACGTTCCTAGAACACCCACCTATCGCGCACCATACAGCGCAAACAGTTGAATACTCTGTACTCCCTCACCTCACCCCCCCCCCGCCTCCATGTCAGACTGTAAAGAATGACACTTCACCAACTCTCACTCGAATATATAGACCGCACTACTTGGGCGGATCACCAGATGGGAAGGAGAATAAAAAATGAACTGATCCGATTGACAGATAAGGATACATCACAAATACATGTTCCTTGGTAATAATCCAGGATAGGGTAGTGAATAGTGAAGGCCTCTAAACACCACAATGTCTGAGTATAGAACGCAACGGAGATGTCACTCAATGGGATCCAGTACGAATGAAGACTCTCCGAAGAAGGACTCCAACACACAGGAGAGCTGACCTAGGGAATAAATTCCCAAAAGCCAGATTCTAATTCCCAGCCTTGCATCCCCCACTCAACCAACACTGCGGCGACCGCTGGCGTACATCAACTTGACGGCCCATCCAAAGAACGCCCCCTTTTCCCCGCCTTGGAATCTCCAAAGTCCGCAGACCCCCCCCCCCCCCAACCCACTCCTCGACGCCGCAGCCTTCACAAGATTAACATCACATCCTAGTAACATAGGATAGCACTCCCACTCGAGTACATTCTCTCACCCGTCTCCCCTGATCCGCGACACCAGAAACCCTCACCCACTCGCTAGTTAGATGCAAAGCCTGCAAATACTTCGATTCATAATTCACAGAACGGTCCAGCACAAATATCCTGTATTGTGCATTTGTATAAATAGGAAATCTATCATAAACGAGACCCGGCAGTATATTCCTTCCCCCGTGAATCAAAACGACTTATCAAGAAACCCGGCTCAAGCAACGCAAGTGGAAGACTTTAAAAAAAGAGGTATGATACCAAACGGTAATAGATACGGTTTATATGTATATAACTTGAAAGAACCAGCGAAACATAGAGCAGGGAGAGGGAGAAAGACAGCAAACACCGAAAAAAGAAAAAAGAAAAACCAATGGCATAGCATAAAGGGCCCTCGATGATGTAATCTGAAAAGAAAAAATAAATAGACAAAGACATGGGGCAAAAAGTAGCTACCCACTAGTCATCCATCATGGTAAAAGGAAAACCAGACATTTTTCGCCACTATCTTTAAAGAAGCCAATACCCCCACGCAATATAAAGGCAAAAGGCTATGATATACCAATGTGACTCCCGAATACCTTCAGACATATTGAAAGTGGGTCGGGTGCTTGGTCACAATGTACATGACACTCATTATCGCCCATAAGTTCTAGGATCCACCTGGATATTGCATATCGAATTACGACAGCGGTCTGTCTTTGACGCCTCCCTCGCTCTCTAACAAGAACATCCACTCTGCTCGTTGTCAAGGTGGATGTTGATCGGGTCTTGAAAGTCTCCAGTAAAGTCGTCGGATTCTTCCTGCTGTAGGGCATTTCGGGCAATTACTGGGTATTGCGAGTCAGAAAGCTTACCCTTAGATGAAATTTTGATTTTGGGGAGCCGTTACCTTCAAACGCCTGCTCAACATTTATAGCCTCCTTTGCAGAGGTCTCAAAGTAGGGGATACCTCCTTTAGATGTACAGAAAGCCATAGCACGCCTTTGGGAAATCTACAGAGGGTTAGCCAAAACAAGTGTCGAAATCAAGCAAATAATAAGTTGCACAAGGGGGGACAAACCATTCTCTTGCTTTCCTCTACATCAATCTTGTTTCCTAGAACAACCTATAATTATACGTTAGAATCTGGTGACCACCAAACGCCAATAAAGAAGTCGGGAGGCGAATAGCTTACAAAAGGAAACGAATCCGGATCTCTAGGAGATGCTTGGATCAAAAACTCGTCTCGCCAGGAGTCGAGGGTATCGAAGGATTTCGAGTTATTAACATCATAGACAAGAACGCAGCAATCGGCACCACGGTAGAAAGCCACACCAAGAGATTGAAATCTTTCCTGGCCAGCAGTATCCCACAACTATTGTCATAAAATTATGAATTAGTGCATGTCCCGAAATCAAAGCGGTGATCCTCAAGCGCCCAGAAATATGAGTTTCATACCTGCATAGTCACAAGCCTATCATCGACAAGCACTTCCTTTGTCAAAAAATCGGCACCAATAGTTGCTTTGTAGCTCGCACTAAACTTCTTGTTCACCTATTCACGCGACTTGTGTCAGCATCATGGCTCTTCGAGAAATTTAAAGATTCGGATCCGTGTGATGACGAAAAAAGGCGTATCGCGCATATAAGAGTGAGGGGCATTGTACATATTGATTCATCAAAGACGTCTTTCCAACTCCACTATCCCCAAGGATAATAACCTAAAGGTTTGACAGTCAGTTACCGCAGGAGATAACACATCCTGGAGGGTAGAGTACCTTCAAAAGAATCTTCTTCTTTGTGGCCATGGCTTAATTTCGGTGGCTGCGAAGCGAGCAGAGATAGTTGTCTAGTGTGAAGGATGGATGACGTGACGTTTGACAAGCAGTCGTTCAAGCGGAGTGAAAGCTGGGTGGCGCCGATAGTGGTAAACTGAGGCTTGACAGTAGTAATCAACTGAACAGTGGTATCAGTCAGTAGTTGCGGATATGTAAGATTTTAAGGATGGATCGTCGAAGATTGTGGAGGTTGGGGGGTTGGGGTTGGCGCCTGAGAGAGGAAGTACGGGAGAGGGAGAGAACGAGGCACGAGCCGCATCGGGCTCTAAGTTATGACTTGGAGCATCAAATGACTCTCAGTTATGAGTATGTAAGCGTCGCCCACCAGGTCCCCATCGCATACACCATGATCAATTCCATTATTATAAATCTAAGCCAGGGAAATAATCATCTTGCGCAGAAATCATGGGGGGACAGTGTTGTTTGTTCAAGAAAACATTTCGTGTTGTATCTTAAACATGGTCAGGAAAAGTCAAGCAACATGAACAACAAAGTGCGCCCAACGCGTCTCCCAACGATTCTGCATCACCTGAACAAGTGTCGCCATCAACCACTTCAAGCTGAAACACCCAAAGAGATATCCACGACACTGTCCTTCACACTAGATTCCAACATAAAATACATCTCACCCATAAAGCCAGCTCCAAGAAAATATGGCCACCGGGAACTCTATCTATGATATAAAGAAGGGATTTCTTTCATCCCAACTGCGAATTTTGGATGGTGCTCTCAAGCCGAAGGAAAACTGGCAAGACAAGCTGCCGGAAGGAGAGCATGGTGACCTTTCTGAGGGGGTTTTGAATCAAGTGCTATACAAGCGTAGGTTGTTCTGTTTTACCCTTGGTGCTTTTCCCGTCGCAGAATTCACAGAAACTAAAACACTAGCTAATATATGAAGCCTTCAGTGAATGTTGTCGCTAAGAGGCACCAGAAACTTGTCTATAGTTCGCAGGCCTTGAGACATGTTGCTGAACAGATCGACGATTTATATCAGAAAAAAGACGACAGTGAGGATGGTATCACACGAGAAGACGACGTTTTGAGGCGGGGAGCGAACCTTAAAGACCCTCAGTAAGTAGCCTACTCTTTCTATAAGGTCCATGTTTATATGGTATCGCTAATCTACCTATAGAAACATCGATCTTCTTCCCGAAAGCTACCCGGCAGAAGAAAAAGATAGTGAAGAGGATTTAGAAGAGTAGCAGACCAAAAGCCGATATTTACAGCGGAGCATAGCTAACCAAGACAAGATATCAAACCCTAAAGGCAAAGCTAGCCAATCACTCAGCTGCGCTTCAGGCCCAGCGTCAGAGGCATGCATATTACTCTCGACTAAAGTCTTTGATAGCGCCCTTTGCAGACCCCCAGCAGTCGGTGCAGCCAAATCTTGTTACCAAGGACGGCCCGTTAGCAACCGAGTTGGAGAGGACCAGGCTTCTCGCTGCCAAATTGGCATATCAGATTGAGAAGTCTAAATTTCCAGACACAGACCGAATGGATGAAGACGAGGGCGATGAAATGGAAGAAAGCGTGGAGGATCGATTGAGGATGATACTTGAGCAAGCAAGCTAATTTGTCCAACATTCTTCTCCTCTTTTAAAATTGCTATCGACTCTGCTATACTCGTTTTTATTCTCATGTATCACTTCCGCCTTCTGTCATAATCTGTGCCTATGCGTGTAAGGAGTTTATCTTGGTCTTCTTTTCTGGTGGGGTCAAATATAATCATAACGATAGATTCACTTTATTCACAATGTCAATCAAGGGAAGACTCATCATACCAGCACCATGATACATAGGTTACCCCAATTGGTGGTACCATACTCTGATTTCGCCTGCCACCCGGGCACCAATAGCTCTGAGAGGTTGACACTGCTCAACACTCAGGGAGCGGTAACGGTATTGAATTGAAGTTGCAGACTCAGGTTTTGCTAGCACGACAGGTCGGATAAACTGCAAGCGACAGGCACTGCAACAGATACCGAGCAGTCTACTGGCCGGATCAGAAAGCGCGATTTCTCCCAAACCCAAGTGGGCCCTCGATCGCCACCAAAAGCCGGAATTCGTGCACCGCTTTTGTTCTATCACCTCGAACTACCGTAGACCAAGTTTACAGGAAATCCCTCAGAACTGCCCTCTCTATCTTCCTTGTATCATAGTGGGATTGTTCGACTTTGAGGGGTTGCGGTCGCGCTCGGTGTCTAGGAACAATCCACAACTCCTGTTTTGTCAGGCTAGTACTCGGGTACCTGTGCCAACCATAAAAGATCTGCCGCTAAACCCATCGGAGATATTCCCAAGGCCAAAGAGCCAACCAACCACTCTGCCGAGAGTCAAACCAGTTGCTAGTAATTTTTTGTAACCCTAACCTTGAAGAAATCTCTTTTTGCTTACCAAACACCCCTGTTCGTCACCCTCTCAGTTTCATCACGACCACGGTGAAGACTGTACTCGCACCGGCATGTTACGAGTACATATCGGCCAGATCCCTCCGACGATCCTCAAAAGCACAACTAGTCTGAGTTGACGTCTGCTCAGGTTGCGGGACTTTGCCGAGTAAGCAATACCAGACGGAAAACGTCCCCCCGCTCGAACAAGACCGTCTCAAGCCTGAAACTCCCATGAACGGATAAAAAAAAAAAATTTACCCAATTCGCGGATCAAAAAATCAGACATCGTTTAGTTTCAAACACCTCCTGATACATATTCGCCAAGAATACTCATGGCACGTTGTTTCTCGAGTTTTGCTCGTTGTTATCTGAAGATGGGGAAGTTTGGTTGCTGTCGTGCTCACAGGCCTATCGCCTGCCTTCCTCCATAAAGGATTTTTCTTCTGCATGGGCCGGGCCCGGTGATAAGCAGTGCTTGATCCAATGGTTGCTTGTTTCCCCCCGCAATATACTCGAGTACGGTATCATACTTGGAGGGAGGTGGGAGGAGTTCTCATCATACGGCTGCACCTGGAGGGACTACTCGAGTAAGCTAGAAACAGGTAGTGAATTTTATTGGGGTGCCGTACCGGAATAACATTGTTCTCCGGTAACTTTGGCTCTCTTAAAATATCCATTCTGATAAAAGGGTTAGGGATAAAATCATGGCACGGTGTATGATATGACTAAAATCACAGTAGCAGTAATGCGCCCGAGAAACATGATCCTGATTGGATATCTATTTCTTCTTTCCTCGGTCAGCTTTGAAGGCATAATTGATGGATGAGGTATCATACCTGGCCCCTAGTTCGACATACAAGTATGATACCAATTAAAAATAATAATTAAATTCTGGGCTCTTGTTAAGCAATGGAAGGTCTGCATTTCCAGATAAGCTGGCTGCAGCATGCCACTAATTTTTGCCAAAATCAACACTTCCGCTTCTTTATGCCCGACCCTTGTACTCGTAACTGAACGACGTTTGTGAACAACTGCCATTGCATAGTGCCAAAATTCAGCCTCCCCGCCGAGACCTCAGCATGATGCAATAATAGTAGTCGTGCTCACAAACGTCGTTCAATTACGAGTGTTGGTGTTGTTTGTATGTAGTGCTTGTTTTTCTCTTGGTCTATAAATTATTGCCGGTGTGCTGGAGTGCGAGCGCTTATGCCATAAGCTTCAATCCCTGCTCGCCCTAACCACCGAAAACGTGATGTCCAAAACGACCAATCGAGCCCTATCTGGAGAAAGCTTGGCAAAATCCACAAAGTGTGCTCTCCTCATAAGCGGCGCTTAGGGGAACCTCACAGTCCACAGCTCAACAAACGTTCAATCAATCAATCGAACGAACTGCAGCCGGGAAATCCTCTGGAAAAACAAAAAAAACAACTCATTCGTCGCCTGTTTTCCCCCTCCTAACTCCTTTGGTGACTGTCTCCATCTACGGCTTCTTTCAACCCAATCAGTTGATACGAGTACCTCTCCCTTACCTCTCTCTCCTCCGCCTCGGATTCCCACCGGAGAAGGAGCATCTCGTTTGAAGGCGGGAACCAAGGCACTGTGAATGTTGCCATCCAATTATCAAGATAGCAACCACAGCAATACTCCGCTCTTCTCGAATAGTGGCATTAGCATTACCGGGCGTCGCGATAGTGCCGGTTCGCTTTCTAACCATCTACTGCAGCAGCAACAACAGCATCAATTGCAACAGCAGCAGCAACAGCAACAGCAGCAACAACAACAGCAACAGGCAGGCATGGTCAACATGTTCCCCACCGCCGGGCACCAAATGGACCTTAATCACCTGTGGCAGCAGGTTCAGGAGCTTAGCGCGATCCTGGCGCAGAACAGGGAGAGCACAGCTGGGCTAGTCAGAAGGGCTGATGAGATTCGAGTATGTCATGTCTTAATCCAGAGGGCGGGTGTGAAGCCCTCTCGTTATCATCGAGAGATGTTTACTGATGATCGTCCTGGTTCACAAGAGTCGAACGAGCTCAGGGGAGGCACTACCACATCTACGAGAATCCAACGGTGAAGCAAATGGTCAGTAAAATATAGGGAATTGAGGGGCGAGACGTTTTACAGTTATGCTGAGCTCGTCCTTCATATCTAGGCACCCACGATGTCGACTTCGAAGCAGAAAATCGTGCGCTGCGTCAGGAAAACCACGATCTCCAAACAGAAAACGAGGATCTTTCACTGCTGGTTCAGGACTATGAGTCGGTACTGGACAAGGTTTTAGAGGGCCTGAGGGTCTACGCTGTGAGTTTAGCTCACCCTTGGCCGCTGTTCCCCGGGTAGAATTCTTCTATCCCGGCAACTGATTGTATTTACAGCACGAGCACACTGTCTCTACGATCAATATCCATCAAACATATACGAACCAGCTTGCAAGTGAACGACAAGCGAACGCGGTCCTACGTCAGAACGAGACCGAGAACCAGGCGCGATTAACAAGGATCAGCAAGATGCTTAGGGAAGCACATGAGCAGGATACGGCTTTGGAGCCGGATATTCTTATTGAAGGTTTAAAGGTCGAGAATGAGGCCCTGAGAGAGGCGCTTGGCTTACCTAAAGAGGATGAGGAAGAGGAAACCAGCCCGGTGTGACCGCGTAACTTAACGCGTTCGCGAGGGATGGAGTAGGAGCGGGGGGGCAAGTGAACAGCGACAAAAAGCGGAAATACTGTAGAGAATTGGTGAGAAGAATGACAGGGTTGATGACGAGGTTCACGCGTGCCATTCTCGGACCAGATGACGGGTAACAATGGGTTCTTGTATATCTTTTCTGCATTTTTTCTTTTCTTTTTCGGTAAAGTAACTGGGAGCCGGAGTCAGGCCATGGTAAAAAAAAATAAAGAAGCATGGGGTGGGTGAGAAGATGAGCGGGTTTTACAAATTTTGGGAAAGCATAGTAAAGTCAACGATATACCATAAACAAAACTAGTTAGGATATTGTAATAAATAAATAAGTTCATCCAAACTCACTCCCTTTCCAGAGTCTTCAGTCGCAGACTTGCAGCCAAGTTACTTGTATTCAGACAGGGGGCAGCATTGCATGGAACTACCGGTACCGGTACCGTACCGTTTCCTATGTCCTCCCCACAGGTTTGAAGCAAAACGAATAGAGTGTTTGAGAGGTCTCGAGATGGATAATTTGGGGGCGACATCACACCGTTCCGGTGTCCGGAGTTCATTTTGTCCCACGAGTGTGCAGTTATTTTAGGCAGCGGGCAGTCAACATACCGTGCCGGTTGAGTATTTAGCGAAGGGGGAACAAATTGATTCCCTCCCTTGACCCTGCACCATCCTGTCTCAACCTTGCCCAAGGGCGATGTGGAGAGAGGTGTGTGTGGGCAGCATTGGAAGGGCCACCAAAGGCCGGCTCGAGTTCCCCATCACCTCCCAAAAAAGAAGGGATGCTCTCCTCAAAATTTCAACGCTTCCCTTTTCCCACATCAGAATCAAGTCCAGCCCAGGAAACGCCCTGATGAACTGAGAGATCTGGGCTCACTCAGGTTGCCCAAAAAAGTCCACCGAGAACCTCAAGAGGCTGCTGAGGTTAGCGCGGAGGGTAAGCTTGAGGTTAGGGTATTTCCAGATTTGGAACAGGGAGAGGGGATGGGTTAAATTTGATACGATACCGGTATTGCGAAAAAAATGGTTCCCCCCTCCTCCATTCTATTGCTACCGGTATCGTATGCTTTTGCCTGGGATGGGGAAGGGGGGAAAGAAAAGAAGAGAAAAAAAAACATAGGGGTAATACTTTTAATTTTCGGGGATTTCTACAACGTGTTTTCCGTTTGTTTACTTTACTTGTGCCCACTGGCTAAGATTCTGGTTCCTGTGGCATGGTTATGGGTAACAAATGGGCAAAGCTGGAGCAGCGTAAGTTTTTTTCTCTTCTTTTCTCCCTCGGCCTATTCTCGTCTATTGAAAGTGAAAGAAAAAGAGAGATGAGTGCGGAAGAATTTTATCACAAGTGAGTGAGAGTGTGAGAGAAGAAGAGAGTGCCTAGCGATCTTAAATAACCGAGTCTTTTCGATCATAGGATATGAGCGGCGTGTATTAGTTGCGTATCGATGTGATGTGTTTTCTCTGCAAGTATGTGGGCAACTAAATATGTTCATGTGTGTAGATGGATGATGAGTGAGGGGGTGGAGGGAAGTGAATATCCTAGAATCAGAAGCCCACTACAGCCAACCATTGGGCATTAGATGAAAATCTGTGCCAAAAGGCATAACTCAAGAACCTTCTTTTCAGACCTTTTGGGGCAGAGGAGAGAGAAGGTCTACTCATACATTACATCTTTCTCTTTGAGTGAGGAGAGGGAGAAGGAGGGAAAGGTTGAAAAGAAAGGAAGCGCACAAAGAATCAGCCTCCCTTTGCTTGTCATTGGCTTCTTCCCTTATTGTTGGTTCTCATTGCTCGTGGTCGAGTAGTGGCCCGTTGTCGAATCTGTAAGCAGCAAGTGCCGCCTGGTGTTGCTCTCTGCCCCCCATTTGCTTTTTCTACTCCCTTTCTCCTCCCCCCTTCTCCTTCTTCCTCTCTCTCCGCTCCTCTTCTTCCTCCTCTCTTCCTTTCCCCCCCGTTCCTTTTGACTCCTCTCCACAACTCCACACTCCCTTCCCTCCGTCTCCGCTCTCTTCCCCTCCTCTCCCCCCGCCACCACCCCTTCTACCTTCTTTCGCAGTAGTAACGGCAGCAGCAGCAGTAGTAATTCTCTTTCCCCACCGGTGCCCCCGTCTGCATTCTACAGCCCAAAGCAATTCTTTCCTCGCCTTGTTTGTCGGCTCTCTCCATCCCCTATTTTACTGCTACTCAGTCTGTCCTGCTGTCGGGGTGTTTGTCTTTCTCCCCTTTTTGTGCTGAGCACTTCTCTCTCGTACATCATCACTTTTGTACATCTCAAAAAAATTCCGTCCCCTACCCTCAAAAGAGTCGGTCGTCTTCTGTTCACCGCCCGTCTTTATTCTGGCCCGCATCGCCACACACACAATACCCCCTACTACAAGTCGGTGTCTTTAACTATTATTATTATTTTCATCTTTGGCTTCATCAGCTTCGTGCACCTGCCATCTCCCGTTTGTCCTTTTTACCCTACAAGGACCTTAATCGGCTTACAAAAGGATCTGATTCCACAACCGTCTGGTCTGGCTGAAAAACCGAATCACGGAGCATTTTCCCTCCTCTTTCTTTCGACGACCACTCTAACCCTCCTTCTGTACTTAATCATCGACACACTTTTCTGTCGGGCATTTTTTTCGTTCTCTTTTTCTTTTTCATCCCATTCTATATTCTGGGACTGTTAACTGAGACCTAACGGCACATCGTCGGATCGTCTTTTATTTTCTAATCTATCTTCGACAAGTGGTTTTACCGTCCTCACTATCCCTCATTAAAAGCTAGACATCATGAGTATGGACGCAGGCGGTCTTGCTCAAATTAATTACTTCCACCAACAGGGGAATTCGGCATCCTTTGCCTCCAGGGGAAAGGGTTCGCATCTGAGGAACATCTCTGTTCCAGTTCCTTCCAACAACCTCTCTGCCCCAGCAGACAATCAGACCGCCACTACTCCTCGCACAGCAAGGTCTGCTTTGTTGGCTGGGCTTCGAACTGCACCGAGGACTCCGAACCCAACCCCCGCTTCTACTCCTCTGGCAGATAGTGGTCTCGAACCTAAGTATAGCTCGCCTGGATCGTCCGGTTTTGTTCCGCAACATGCCCGTTCTGGACAGTCCCCCAGTCGCTACCAGGGATACCAGAGCTCCCAGGGTACTTCCTATTCTGCAACTTCTCAACAGTTGCCCACCCCTCCGTCATCTTCCCCCGCACTCGGCTTGAATGGTGAAATGTTTGAGTTGTCTGACGAGATTGGTGATGAGAGGTATCAACAATTGCTCGCAACCAATTTCATCATCGCTCAGAAGCAGGCTGAGCTCCAGGCTCAGTTGGCCAACTCTGCTGCTCGTCAAATGCAACTTATTCAACTACAGCAGCTTCAACTCCAGTCTTCTGGATCCAGCAACTTTGTAACTCCTCCTATGAGCCCCGGCGGTTTGGGCTCGTACATGCAGCAATCCGCAAATGCTGCCAACATGAATGCAAACAGATATTATCCTATCTACAATAGCATTTATGGATACTATACACAGCCCCAGGTCTCGGTGGATTACCTGCAGCAATTTCAGCAACAGCAACGACAGCAACAATCCCCTCCTGCTTCTGCTCAACCTGAGAATAACGCACCTGTTTATCAGCACCAGCAACAGCAGCAGCAGCAACAACAAACACAACCCCAGGAAAAGCAATCACCCACTTTGAATGCTTCTACTGGGCGTTCGGGTCGGTCTAGGTCACCGCCAAAACTCACACTTAATCAGCCGACCAACTCGAGCGGCTTCAAGCGCGGCCATAGAAAGGCTAGCTCTTTGTCCACTTGTGTGAATGTGAGCAATTTGGATATTGCAGAGCCTCCGAAGACCTCACTCCCCAAGATAATGCCCACCACGCCGATGACGGCAACCTTTGCCCCAGGGCATGCTAGCGGATCTCACCCTATTCGCCAGCCTCGTGGTCCTCCAGCCTTTGAGGAATTGAAGGCTAAGCCGACGAACAAGGATGGGGGAAGCAAGAATTTTGCAACCAGACAACGCCGACGAGCCGTTTTCAAGTTGGTGACCGCAGGGATGGAGAGGAGGACTGCTAGATCTGCCTCTAGTTCCATCGGTGGCACTATGACTCCTGTCTCGGAAAACGAAGGTTATGCATTTGAGGATGCTGAGAGTGTGTCTTCATCCCTCTCTGGACGTGCGAGCCGTACGAGCATTCGTGGAGGGGAGTCTCCACAAGACTACAGTGCGTCTAGCGTCAGTGGCGATGAGAGTGTTGGTGCGAAACAAACTGGGAATAAAGAATCCGGGGGATTGAAGGCTCCCAGATTGGTTTTCAGTTCTGCGACAAAGAGAAACAGCGCCCAGTTTTAAGCGCGTAATTGCTTGGTGTTAATGCATTTGCTTTTGGTCTCATTGGACCGTTACTTTCACTGGTTGTTTCGTTGTTTTCCCATGTCTCTTATATTCCCTGACTTTACTCCTGTTTGTGCTTTTACAATTGGTGTTTGAAAACCCGTATGTTATGAATTAAGTGCTTGGGATGGACAGCAGCTGAGCTTTTTTTTTTTTGGAAATGGGGGGACACTGTCTTCGTTTCACTACTTTTTTTTTTTTCCTTTTAACTCTTCCTTTTAGTTTCGGGAGCTGAAATTCGAGAGAAGGGGAGATACCAGGGGCGAATGGAAATCCTCGAGAAATTTTTCAACACGCACGAGAAGTATGATTGAGGCAGTTGGTTTTTTTCTTTTTTTCTCTCCCTTGCCCGGTTACTTAACTTTGGCGATGACATGGGGTGTGTTGGGAGAGGGGAATTGCAAGCAAATGGGCATTTGAAACGAATGGACGGAATGGAGAATTGGGGGAGCTCTATTTGTATGTTTTAGTGAGATTGGGGTTGTGCTTTTTATACGACTTGTTAATTGAGGTTGCGGAGTTTTTCTTCCTCTTTCAGATTCTTGGGGACAGGGTGCGGATCGAATTGAATTGAAGTGTGAAGCAGGGGGGGGTGAGAGAGGGTTGAGAATTTGCAGATTGAATGCATCTTTCATCGGTTTTTACTGAGATCCGAGACGGAGGAGTGCGGTGGGAGGCAAGTGCAAAAAGCAAAGGATGAGGTTCAGAAATGAAGAGAAGAAAAGGGTTCATTGAATATTTGCTCTATCTTTTTTTCGTTGCTGTTGTTTTTATACTAAGACGGTGTTTGAGATGAGCCTGAGGGATTCAAAAGTCGAAGCGCATGCGCGATTGGGAAACGTTTCCCTGGCTTGAAGACGATTGAACAATTGCTTCTGGACGAAATATGCAGTTTGCTTTTGCTTTTTAGATGATGTATTTTACATATCTCCTCTCTTGTATTCTTCGTACTTTGAAAATTCTAGCACTTTTATTCTCTACATCTTTCCGTCCTTCTCCCACCAATCTCGTGCCTGCTTCCAAAACACACCGCTCACTCGCTCGCCCATTCACTCACGCAAACCCTTCTTGACCGTGACACGATCGATAGTCCATTTGGGCAGATCAGTGGAATAATAGTAATCGAGAGGCCATTCCCGTTGATTTTGATGGCCACCCAAGCACTATCCCTTCGTTCGTACAGTATTCACGGAAGGGGGCTAGTGCAGCACTAAATTCGGCTGAATAAGGTGTTAGCTATTAGCAGAATAGTCCCTGAGAAGGATTACTAAGAGTGTTGGGGGGTGAAAACTGGAAGGTGGCGATATTAGACACTAATTCATTTGGGTAATTGGGAGACAATATACACCGAATTTCTTGTCTACATCACAGCCATACTGAGTGGTACTGGTTTTGTGATATTTTGAGCCCTACACTCCTCGCAGTCAGCATTGTATTTCCTATCACATTTACGAAAATGAGTTAGTGCTAATATCTCAGTAGCTCAAGGGATAGCTTATGAATAGGCATTTCCTTTGGGTTTAGTTCGTTCGTTTAGTCTTTCTTTTATGGTATGATGTGTTACCTGGTGTGTTGCGAGAATGGTTAATCCTGTGTCGCTCTCTGCGCCACGGCACACTAATTTTCCGTGAAATTCGGCGTACGAACGAAGGGATGGCATCATAGTATGACTCGCACCGTTTCAAATCCCGGCAACCCGACTTGACCACACAGGCAGGTCAGGCTCGGCCCGTGCACTCCCGTACCGTAGTAAGCACTGTTCCGAGACACCCTGGGCCTGGGCCGGAGCACTACTGCACCAAGCCAGCACGGGACGGAAGGAGAGTGATACTATGTGACAGACAAAAACATTATGACGATGCTTAAACCTGGCCCTTGGTTTTTGGGAGGGGGGGGTAGCTATGTTGAGAGCATCGACTTTGTTTTTTACGGACAGTGTGGATGTATACGGTATACGTGCTTTATCCAACAAACTCCTAATAACCAAGGAGACAGGAGAGATGATATAAATCAGGATGGTCTTTTTCACTTATTCACAAATGGACAGAGTCCTAGATCTAGCTTTTTTTTCTTTTCTCCTTTCCCCTCCCATTCCTCCCCCATGAAAGGATTCCCTCACACGGCACATTCTTGAAAGTCTGAGCATAGTACAGTACAGTTATAGTACTCACGTACTGAGTATGATATGATATGGCCATCCATGTTGGATCTCATATCAGCCGGTATATAGAAAACCTCGTACATCAGTGATTCCGGTAAAAAAACTTTTTTCAAACAAAAAATCTGAACCAAAAAAAAACTAATCGCGGGTCGGTTGGGGGCAATTCCCGCTTAAGGGAAATGATAATATGATGGTGAGTTGCCGTGTGATATATAACGAGAGTTTATATAAGGCCTAGAGATAGGTGAGAGAAACCCCTCCCCCCCCCAACCTCCTCCTCCCCCTTCCTCCCTCTCCCCCGTGGGGCCGGGGAGATGGTTCTAAATTTGGGAGGAAGTTTGTAAGGTGATCGATGGGGGAATGGGGGGAAGAAAAACATTTTGGGTCATAGACTAGATTGGATCTCCTCGTGAGAGCGGAGGTTTTTCTCTAGCATTATGGGAAATTCCGCGCAGTGGTTTGTATCATAATATTATTGTTAACGGAGGGGGAGGGGGAGGGGAAGATTTCCCCACTAACTCCTTTCTTTCTCCCTCTCTCTACTGGGCCCTCCCCCCCCCCCTTACCTGTCCGAGATCGATGTGATATTGTCAGGCTTTATGTAATAATATACCTAGTAAAGCTCCCCCCCCACCCCCTTCTGAGATCAATAATTGACTTTATTTGCTAAGGTGCTGTTATGATGGATGGATGGATAGCTAGGGGGTTGTGGGGGTTGGGTTGGTCGAGATTCATTGCTCTCTTGGTGGGGGTGGGGTTTGGAATGTGTGAGCCCAGGTACCGGTATGTAGAGAGACGGGATATTCGATGCGCACTTAACAAATCAATAGGACTAGGAGAGTTGTACGAATTAACCAACAGCTGAAATAATCCTAGCCGTAGTCCTGCGCCTGTGCCTGGAAGGTATGATACGGTGCTGCACCTACTTCCCCATTACCAGTGCCAGGCACGCAAAACAGCACTCCAGTGAAGCACTATTACAGCACAGCCTACCGCAGGAATGTTGGGCCGCAGCCCATAACTTGGCTCGGCACTAAAAAACATACCTAGCTCTATTTTAAAAACTTTCTGCGACTCGCATGGCATATCATAGGAGCTATGAAGAACCCTCATGCTGCCGTACCCTCAAGCAAATCGGCGATGAAACCTGCTCTTCGTGATTCTCCAACGCAAAATGCTTTAGGTAGGCCTTGCTCTCCTCTCCTCTTGCTGGCGGATTACTGGGTTTTGGTTGAGGTAGTGCTGGCAGATAAAATTGGTATTGCTGTTACTGGTGAGGAAGCACAACCAGTTCATGGTACCTGTACTCTACAGTACCATGCTGGAGGACGGGTTTTCTTCCTACTGGATGGGGGCGAGGGTATAATAGTTGTCAATTGCCAGAGGTGCGTTTTTGTTTATGTCGGCATGTGCCTAGCTAGTTGCCGGTCTGGAAATATGGTACCGTGGGAAGAAAAGAAAAAAAGCCAACACTAAGATTTGGCAAATATCAAAAAAAACATCGTGATATCTGGGATGTGGGCTACCTACCGTATTAGAAAATGCTGCTAACAATGAATCTTCCACCACGCTATATAGAGAGGGATAGGGAGGGATTTAGGGCCATGTATGCCGAGCTACAAGAGCAAAAGGGATTATTAATTCTTGCGCATACTCCCCACTTCTCTTGCTTTCCGCTCTTTCCTCATTTCCTTCCCGTCCATACCTCCCACCTCTTCGTCACTCAGTGGCTTCTTCTTCTACCAAACCCTCTCTCACTTTACAAGTACACTCGATCATCCGCTACACATTTCAACCAACACCCCTCAATGATAATCATACCTAGGAAAGTATTATACAGTATTCACTTCTTACCTACCACCGGACTCCATTACAAATGATACCTACTCATCTACAACATATCTATTAACGATAATCCCTCGAGGAGGGGAACATCGTTGTGCTACGGGATGCCACGAGCACCACATTCACTCTGCTTGATCACACTTGTAGCGACTTATGGTCCACCATACCTACTTCCCAACGACTTCTCCAAACACGAAAATAAGATTATTGACACAAACACCCAAACACACACACACACCCAAACACACACACACATACACACACACACACACATCCCACCACCAGCCAGCCAGCTACTCGGGGTCATAGAAAACCGGAAAGGGGTGGGGATCCCTGCTCGGATAACTTGGGGGCTATTCAGCATACCGCGATTTGAGATACCGGTAGCCATGATCTGAAAAATCATGAATTCCAAATAATGATTAGCAGACGCCGTCCAGCCAGCCCAAACACCATGAATGTTTCAAATCATGGTTGTTGCCCAAAGAGCCCTTTATAATTATTAGGTTAGGAACGAGAAAAACTCACCGAAACTTGGAAAGTACAGTAGCAGCAATAGCAACAGGGATTGGCTCTTGATAAACTAGTATGACAAAAAAACAAAAACAAAAAAAACCTATGATTACTCGTAGAAGAAACGACATTTAATTCTAAAGAAATTTGGTCCTAGAATACTGTATGTAATATGACTATGAGAGTATGGAAAATGGTGCTTGGACAGAATGAACTGAGGAACGACGATTGATAGCAACGCAACATTCCACATCATCCTGTACTAGTTGGTACTTTCGGCACCATCTAAAGAAATTTCACTGGATCGAATATTATTTTCTATGTATGTATTCTCCTGTGAATTTATAGTTTTCTAATTGGGAGTTTTTTATTTTATTTTTTAATTGGTTTTCATGATACCGATATTGGGCTTGACGGAGAAGTGCAGTTGTCATGGCCGGAGTCTTTCCTGTTGGTTGATCCGTCAGCGCGGTTAATTATGCCCATGAACAATAACCTTGCCCATCACATGCCACAACAAGTATTGTTTTGAGAAGTCCCATCTCTCTTTTCCAGACATCGTGATCACTGGATTGCTTCGGCCCTGACTCAGCCCGGGTAGTTTCCGATTTTCAATGACCCCCAATGAGGACGGTCGGTACTCGTTGTTTACGGGTAGATGGGTGGTCCGCTGGTTGGCTAGCTGATTGGTGGGTTGGTTAGTTTGTTGTCGAGTTTGGTATAGTACGGTATTGGGGGCGGTCGGGTAGTTCCCGGGTTGCCGTTATCAAAAATGAAAAGAACGGCAACGGTAGTCAGTCAGTCGGGGATAATCCGCTTACGAGTACCTAATGCGTATGGAATTGTTCCATTCTAATTCAATCATTCTGATATCTCCTATCTATTCCATGTTAGAAAGAGGGCATGCGTGTGCGGCGGCGGCTGTAACTCGAGTTATGGTAGGGTAGGCTTGGTTCGGGTGAATTGATAAGGTTTGTTGAGGCGAGGTAGGATGCTCACCGGCCGGCTTACTGCTTAGACGAGGAGCTGTTATCGAAGGAATGAAGGAAAGGATGGTGGGCATGTCCCAGCAGCGTGGACGAATGGTGCGAGGGAATTACTATTTATGTCTGCAAAAAGAAATTTTTTTAGTTTTTTTTAGTTTTTTTTAGTTTTTTTTCTCTCTTCCACTCTCTCTTTAGGTGTGGCGTTAACAGCAAGAGACGACTGGGAGGGGCACGTTGAGTCCAGGTACCGTACCAGTAGGGAAGTGCTGGTACCGGTATTGTATGGAGGGGACAGCTTATGCACAGGGACGATAGATAATGCACGATTCCCGTAGCTACATGAGAGGAGCTTTGGGTGCGCGCTGCCCTGCATAAGGAATGGAACCGTATTAGTGTTTATTGGTAAAGTTATCTACCGGTACTTGCGGTGGTATACCGGTACACTTGTATAGTAGTTGTCACGATACTGCATAGTTTTCGGGAAGTTTCCCCTCCCTGTCCCTGAATCGCATAAACCTGCGGGCTTGATGATGTCCCGTAGGGCCGCATGCCAACCGAAGCCCGATCTAACCCTTTTCCAACCCAAGACTCGGGCCAAGAAGCTTTTCCACGCTAGGGAAGCAACCGCTATCAAGTTCCTTGAACATCAGCGAGGAGCCAGGCCCCCCCCAAAGCTGGACTCCCATCCAATGAATCCCTACAAGTACGCATTTGAGAAATGGAGCTTTCGTCCTTTGGGTGAAGGGAGGGGAAAGGCAAAGAAAAACCTTAGTTCAAGGGCCCCCAAAGAGGGAACTGGCGGAAAGGAAAGTGCTCAAAGTTCGGCCCAATGTTTTCAATTTGCCACAGTATCCTCATTCACCACTTTCACCTGTTCTTGGAAGGCCCATGATATCAAACCTTCGTCTTTCTTTGATTGCCTGTGACGCACTCACGCGCTCGGGTGAGTAGTCCAGGACTCCCGTAAGACGGATGCTGGAGCCTGCGAAGGTCGAGCTCGAGAAGATCAGATTGTAGAAGAAGAAGGCTTTTTTTTTATGTCTGATAATAAAACACTACCGGAGCATTATGATGGTAGTCAATGGATCCCGTGGACCCTGTTAGACCCTCCGTGCAGTGATATTAGCGGATGACTGACTTGTATGTAGGAAATCGCCCTTATAGACCGATAGCACAAATCCATACCAGTCACCCTATGCTACACCATCATTCCTCACCTCTCGCACTTTTTTACCCATACTCCTACTTCTTCCCCCCCCCTCCCCAATTCATATTTTCTTTGTATCTCACTTTTTGGAAATTATCAACTTGAGAAAGTATATCCCCACCGTATAGACCATATAGGTGGTCTGTTTTATTTTTACACTACTTTATTCTAGTCTAAAACCACTCAAGGCTCAATTGCCTTTGCCCCTCTCGTCTCCCGCACATCCTGATATTGATACTTGACACTTATTGCTATCACCCCTCAGGCAATTGGGTACCCAAGTGCTCCGGTTTACCGGATAAACCTCCCTTTTGCCCTAAGGCCAATGTCGGATCTTCCACCCTCTTCAATATTAGCCACGAGCCCATTCCTAGGTAGTCCGGAAGCGTCAGAAGCCAACGACAGTTCAGCAAACTCTGGTCGTGGCGGCAGTCGACCTGGAAGCTCGAATGGCGAGCGAGTTCGTAGTAATTACAGAGTACGATTTGGCTCTGGGGAAGCCTCGGACTTCCAGAACAACAGACATACATTCAACCTTCGGTCTCCAGAAGACTATCAATCCTCTAACAGTGGTAGCCCAGCTCCTGACTCTCCCGCCATAAAAACACCTCCAATTACTCTAATCTCGTCAAACACCTCCCCTTCAGGTCGTATACCTGCCCTTGCCGAGCATTTCGGCCCACCAATTGATACTACAGAGACACCGGCAGAAATTCCTGCTCTATCATTGAAGACACCACCAAGAGCATTCATCTCCAACAGCAACGATGAGGGCTTGGAGCTCGATGAGAAGTACGATAAATTCATCGAGAACGATGGATTATCATCTCAAGGAAGAGCAGCCAGGTTAGGGAGAATTGGGAGCTGCTCAGCTCCGAGTCGGGCACATAATTCACCAAGTCTCTCGGCATATAGTGTTGGTGCTGGCCAGGCCCAGGGAGGGGTGCCCGTTTATGATATCCCATTGCCAGACCTTGAGAATACCCCACGGCAGGACTATAACGATGCCGCGGATACCAAGGTAACAGCGACCAGAGAGGCCCGCGAACTGGTTAGACAACACACAACACATGGAGTTGCGGCATTGAATGAGTTGTTTAGGGCTGGCGGAGTGGAAACTTCAGACCATACCCCGAGGTCAGGAACCGCAACGCCGGTAGCTCACCAACATGAGGGCTATGTCCAACCTCCGAGCCAGTATCGCAGAGGTGTCCTCGGAAGCTTATTGAAGCTGTACAATCCACCAGGAAATTATGGGAACCACTATGGCTATGGGCGCCGTAATAGTATAGGGAGCGCCGGAAGCCTAACAAGCTCTGGACGGACAACACCAAAATGGTACAACAGGAGTGCAAACACATCGGCCGCATCGATCGGAGGACTTTTAGCGGGTTCTGGAGCAGCAGCAGGATGTCCAGCTTCTGCAGGATCAGCCGTTAAGAAAGATCGCCCGAAGATGAAGCATCGGCCACACAGCGGTGGCAGTGGGGTTGTTGGTGCCCTGAAGAACCTTTCCAGGCCTAATCTAGAAGAAGAAATCAAGGCGAGCTATTTTCCATTCTCGGTTTCAAATTTAGGCTAGACCCGCCCGGCTCGTGTAGAGTGGGTTCTAACAACTGGCTGCAGATCACTGTTCATATTGCGGAAACTTTGGCAAGACAAAAGTACATCCTGAAGCTTTGCAGAGCGTTGATGCTTTATGGAGCCCCCACTCACAGACTCGAAGGTATCTTCGAAATCCTTTTGTTTTTTTGGTCAGAAATTTTGCTGACCCAAAACAGAATACATGAAGATGACATCTCGGGTTCTTGAGATCGATGGGCAATTCTTATATATCCCGGGCTGCATGATCATCTCCTTCGGGGATTCCTCAACACACACTTCAGAAATGCAACTTGTCAGGACTGATCAGGGCGTTGACCTTGGGAGACTTCACGACACGCATGAGGGTTACAAAGAAGTCGTCCATGACATGATCGGGGTTGAGGAGGCCACTAAAAGACTGGATGAGATCATGAAGCGGAAGCCAAAACATAGCCCATGGATTTTGATACCAGTCTTTGGTATTGCTAGTGCCTCTGTCGGACCTTTTGGCTTCAAGGCTCGGCTTATCGATATGCCCATCCTCTTTGTCCTTGGATGTATTCTTGGGTTCTTACAATTGATTGTGGCACCGAGCTCTGAGCTTTATGTATATCTTTCTTCACGAATTTTCACTCGAGACTGCAGCTAACTTCTTCGTCTAGTCGAATGTCTTTGAAATATCTGCTGCTATTATAACGAGTTTCCTTGCGAGGGCCTTTGGCTCAATCCGTGGAGGAAGTGTCTTCTGTTTCTCCGCGCTAGCGCAGGCCTCTATTGCTCTAATTTTGCCTGGTTATATCATATGTAGGCGGCCCTCGGTCCGGCTCAAAATCCCCCGACGACTGAATACTGACTCCTGGTATTAAGTATGTGGATCTCTTGAGCTTCAATCGAGGAATCTAGTAGCAGGGTCAGTCCGGATGTTTTATGCTATTATCTACTCCCTGTTCCTTGGCTTTGGGATCACGATTGGATCTGCTCTCTACGGGCTCGTTGATAGCAATGCCACTTCCGCTACGACCTGTCAAAACCCGTTGGATTGGAAATTGAACTTCCTCTTTGTTCCCCCATTTGCCTGGTGGTATGTACGCATATCTTTCTGAGCCTTTAAGGAGTGGAATAACACTAACTAACCCATACCATAAGTCTTTTAACTATTAACCAAGCTAGATGGCGACAGGCTCCAGTTATGATAGCGATTTCTATGGCCGGCTACGTCGTCAACTTCTTTTCCAGCCAACGATTCATAAGCCAGCCACAGGTCGCCAACAGCCTCGGAGCCTTCGCGGTTGGAGTCTTGGGCAATCTCTATTCGAGGCTCGGTCATGGTCTGGCTTTTGCCGCCATGCTTCCGGCAATCTTCGTTCAGGTCCCCTCCGGGCTCGCCGCCCAGGGCTCCTTACTCTCCGGTATCCAGAACGCGGATGCTATGGTCGATAAATCCTCGGCGGCGCCACCACCTGCGTCGGGCCAACTCAACTCCATCGTGCTCGATGTTGGTTTCTCCATGATTCAGGTGGCCATCGGCATCACGGTCGGTCTGTTCGCAGCAGCATTGGTGGTCTACCCATTTGGAAAGAAGCGGTCCGGGCTCTTCAGCTTCTGAACTACATCTGACCACCCTTCGTGCTGTTTATTAATTGTCTTGCGTATATTTTCCTTGACCGTACTATATTGCATTAGAAGGAATTGCATACTCGGTGCACAATGTATTTCCCCCCCTTTTCGAACCCCCCCCCCCCCTTCCCTTAATGTACATACAGTACAGCCATACGTATCCACATATCTCACCTATTTTCCTTTTCTTTTGTCTCCCCCTTTCATTCTCTCTCACCGGGGACTGAACTTGTAACGGATAAACGGCGAGCCTCATCTTGTATTTTCTGGGTCGATTCAATTGTCATCATATTATTTGGCTGGTTAGGGGTTTTACATTACTTTTCTGCGAAGAGTTATCCCATTATAAATTAGACTTTGCTCCATCTTAAGAATTGTAAAGATGAAATATTAATTATTAAAATGTATTGAAAGATTATTCTGACTGTTAGAGATTGTTATATATATTGGACTCTCGAGATCCTTTTTTCTTCTCTTTGAACCCCCTCCCCCTCCCTTTTTTTTCCAAGCACAGTCTCATAGCGTTGTTTCCTCCCTTTCCTCCCTCCTTCTCCTTTCCTTTCTGTAGCAGTGAACGGAACGGCCTCATGAATTTATATAATACCCGACTGAACAGGATATAATAGGACCGCAGATTTCGAATTAACCTTATTGGAACCAGGAGGATCGATCAGATTTGGGAAGGAAGGAAGCGGATCAATTAAAAAATGCCCCCCCCAAAAAATAATAATTGAAATATAGAAATCACAATTGACGCACAACCTCTGAAAGTATGAGATTTTTTTTTCCTTCGAACCCCCCCTAGTGAGGATTTGTTGCAAAATTCACACTGTACACGTACAAACCGATTCACTTCTACGTCTGATCCACTTCCCGGTCCAGTATTATTATTATTATTATTATTATTATTATTATTATTATTATTCGCTTCGACCCCTTCTGCCCCTGCCAGCTCAAGCACTGCCCAACGCAACCCACGACAACAAAGTATGGTAGGATACCGGTATGGTGTTGTTAATCAACGCACGAGTAACGGCAGCCCGGGATCCCCGGGTGCCGTACGGTAATGGTGTTTGTTGCACAACACAGCACAAAATACATCGGCATTCTTCCCGCAAGGGTAAGTTAAGAGTAACATTATTACTAACTTAATAGACCTTGATATAGGCCTACTTCGGTACTATATTATTGAAATTTTTACCGTGTATTATAATAATGTCTGCTTGTACTGCGACACATACACGGACAGGAGTGCTGACATGTCAAGCTAAATTAACTTTCAAGCCTCACGGAAGGAGCCGTTTGCTCTGACGGGGAGAGTTAGCCTATGATGCTGGGCGGACGCGTTACGTGTGGTTGGTGGTGAATAATAGTGCAGAGCGGGGTTTATGATCATTGCAGATTGGCCGCACGTTGTTCGCACACGCGGTTTTCAGGTAGCCAGACATATTGCGCCAGCAGCCCCAAGTACTCGAGTACAGTACGCGCCTTCTTGTCGATAGAGCGCAATAAACAAAAACAAGCGAACGGGACGTTTAAAAAATGGAAGAAAAATGGTATCCTTTCAAGGTGCTACCGACTTATATTACACATTACCTAGTACTCCCCCCATTCGTGCTCCCATCTTCACCACATCACCCCCACATCGACGTCCTACAATAGCCATCCTGGAGTACTAGTGCCAACAAGCCCTCTATCTGCCGCCCATCCCCACTATCGGGAGTATGATACTAAGATTAAAACGAAACTCCTGGTTCTGGAGTCGGCAGGAGAGCTAAAAACTAAGAATAATAAAGGAAAAAAAAAAGGACTTGAATTCTCGTGCAAACATTCGTGAGGCATCATGAAAGGTAAAACGCAATGCATATGAGATGAGGGTGAGAAAGGAAAATAGAGGCAGATGGCGGGGAGTGTATTTTCGAAATGGAGGAATATTCGGAGTATGATGTAAGGAAATAGATAGGTAGCGCTGAGGACATAATAAATGGGCCGGCAAGTGAGTGAGTTAATGAAAGAAATGGAGAGGGTGTATAAGAGTCGGCTGAAATATCCGTGACTTCATTAATTAAAAGGACGATAAGGGTAAGAAGTAGAAAATAGAAGGAAAAAAAGAGGCGATAACCAACGTGAAGTTCCCAAATAAAGAAGACACCCTGAGCATAAGATGACAGCAAAAAGTAAATAAACGGCTCTACAACAGGCCTCGCTCGTGGTCCGAGACAGGGCTTATATCATACAACTCGACCTTAGCATCAAATTTACTTGGTGCTGTTGTGGCCCTAGCTAACTTTAGTCGTAGGGGCATAGAGCGACGGGAACCGTCTACTTCCGAGCAGGAGCTTGAGTCTTGACATTATTGGACAACCAACCCTGTCACGAGAAGTCAGCGTTAACTTCTTTAGTACCCATAAAGCATGTTGAATAAAACATCCATGTAAAACGAGAAAAAAAACATACCAATCCTTCAAATAGCCCCTCACCGGTAGTGGCACAGCTAGGCACCACATACCAGACCCTGTCCTTCAGCTTGTGTAATTGAAGTTTCTCTGTAACCTCTGAAGGTGGCATGCCTGATTTGCATAAAAATGTCAGCTCAACTCAGGAACATGGTAAGCCGATCTCATCCTGTGGGATCAAATATCGGCGCTTCGGCACTAGCTCTTCGAGATGGTGGATGGGGTGATTACTCACAACCAGGGATATCTTGCTTATTAGCAAAAACTAACAGGAGGGACTCCTTCATCTCTCGGTCTTGAATAATCCTGTGCAACTCTTGCCTTGCCTCATCGATACGGTCACGATCATGACTATCGATAACGAAAATCAAACCTTGGGTACCTGCATCGAAAAGATACATTAGACACTGGAACACAACAAACAGCATGGCGTTGTGGAACCGGGGCACTCACCAGAAAAGTAATGGCGCCACAAAGGACGGATCTTGTCTTGACCACCGACATCCTACGTAAACAAATCACTCTCAGCCTCGACCCCGCAGAATGTTTTGTAATCAGGAAATCATCCGAAAACTCACCCACACGTTGAACTTGACATTCTTGTAAGTTACGGTCTCGACATTGAAGCCAACCGTCGGAATTGTTGTTACATCCTGGTCAAGCTTCAATTTGTAGAGAATAGCTAGATTCAAAAAAAAAAAAAAAAAAAAGTTAGCTTATGATAGGGGACGATAGAGAGGGGCTGAGAGCAATTCCAGAAACGTACTCGTCTTTCCAGCGGCATCCAAACCTAACATGAGTAGCCTCATTTCCTTTGTTCCGAACAGCTTACTCTGGTCCAAGGTCAGTAGCTCATTTAAAACGAAAAACAAATGTTTCCAGCGAAGTATTACCATGATTTTTGATATAGAACCTGTTGGGGGAAATATTAGCCTTCACAAAATTATTTCCCATCCACAAATAGGATTCCGGCCACTTACCACCCATCTTGAACCCGTGATCTTGCTACTTCTAAGAAGAGCAGCGACAAACTGACGTGTTTATTTGGACCTTTTTAGCTTTGGGTTTTTGGAAAGGAATTCGAAAGCCTTGATGTTTTGACCAGATGAAAAGGAGGGGGAGCCTTGTGGGATGAGAGGATTTGTCTGGATTGTATAGGTGGAGGGCGTTGCTGCGACAACAGCCGACACGAAAAGATAATCGAGTTTTCGGACGTGTCGTGAGCAGGATGAAATGTTTGGCGTGAAGCTGAGGAACAGAAAGGCGGGAAAAAGGCTATTTCTTTCAAAGTTTCAAGAGAATAATAGCTGGAGGGGGCCCTCTGTGTGTGTGTGGTGGGTGTGTGATGTAGTTGTGGAAATTTTGTGTGGTGGGAGAAACTGGAGATTGCGCGGGAGACGAGGTGAACAGGTTCGGAAACGAGAATAGGGAAAAACTAGTCAGGGATGGGCCATCCACAAAAAAAAGGGGCCGTAAATTGGATCCAGGCTATGAAGACCGGATGATCCCTTCAGGCATGATAGGATGAAGAAAAAAATAAAATAAAATAAAATAAGCAGGGCAACAATCCAAGTGGAACCTGCAAACAATACTGTGCTGCACTGGCACTGTACCACACATGAAAATCTCGCCTTGATACCATGTGCCCTTACTCCGCATTGACGATACCGGCATTTACATCAAAATTTTGTTTACCAGGACAATAATAGCAACGATGGTATAACTACTAATCTGATAAATACTCCTGCATTACCATGAAAAGGGGTTCACTCCGCAACAACAACCACCCCACTGCCAGTACCGCCCCCAGATTCGCTCGCACTAGATATATGTCAATCAACCCTCATCACAATACCGGTACTCCGGGTGTCATGGCCTTTCAGCTTGTTGTATGATATGACATATTCTGCTTGTATTGCCGAATCCAATTTCCATCAAATGCAGCCACAAACGAGTGAGAAGACCAAAAAATAATGTTTATGCAAAAGTAAGCCACCATCTCTAGCTATATATAAACAATAGATCCCGGTTGAAGACAAGAGGGTAGGGAATCCAATAGATACGTGTATGAGAGTAGCACATATATCCCCAGAGAAAGCAGCAGGCCTCCGGTTCATGAAACGAAATGAGCAGGTAGGCAAATTAGGCTCTTGCAGCAATATTGGACTCATCTCCCGAACTCTGCATCCGCGACAACCTCTGTACAGTACTCGAGTATTGACTGCTCTTGGAATCACTCTGTAAATTACAGTATCATAACATACCGATATTTGCACTTATAATACGGTAGCCATTATCCTGGTATTTTTTTCATCACGCACCGTATTATCAAACGAGATAGACAATAACGGGGTGGACAGTGACAGTGAGCACATCACCCGCTCCTGACCCCCACAAGAAAACACTGCGTAAGACCAGAATATGGAAACGTGAATCCGAATCCTACACAATCCACATACCGGTATCCCCCTTATAAAAAGAGCATCTATAAATGTAGTGGCGAAAAGAGATTTACTCTCCAACTATGTCCAATTCCAATTACTACACTCCCTGTCATCATCCGGGAAGCTCCGCTCAGTTCCTGAGCCCCCCCATTCACTGAGTCTGTGCGTCTTTCTGCTTCTGATAAATGCCAACAGGGCCTTCGGTAAAGGATTGTGGGGGATCTGTCTCCCCGTGATAGGGAATACGGTGATCGCGAACAACCAGGCGTTGCAAGCTGCCGATGGTCCCGACCCTCCATGCCAATATTTGGTACGCCGAAACCATTTCTCTGAACCGGACGGCATCAGGGGAGCGCTTATAGGCTTTCCTCTCGAGATCCAATTCAAGATCTTGGTCCCCCATAAGCTTCACTTCGAGTACCTTGACAGCAGACAATCTCGCGACAAACTCGAGGAAGCGATCGAAGCGGTTAAAGGGTGGCCAGGCAGCATGGTAGATTACAGTAGTAAGGTTGGGGAATACAGAGGGTTTGAAAGATACGATTCCGGGCCCATATTCCGCCTTGCCCCGGAAATAATATTCATCCCCCACATATATGGAACGGAAGTTGCCGTCGTTTATATGGAGTAGGCGGATAGGGCACTGCTTTAAAAGTAGCATTTTGAGATCGTTATCGTTGTCAACCTCTTCGAGCCGCAGTCTCTCGAGCGTAGCAAGAAAGTATGGCCACCGAGCTGACTTCTCCCGGAGACCAGGGACCCGGTGCTGACGTATAGACAAGGATTTCACGGAAATCTCCCAGAGAAATTTCTTCAATTCTAATCCAACCTTCCCTTCGTTCCACTTCGGCCCCATAGCCAGCCCCATGCTCTCGATCGTTCGCTCCAAAGAATTGTCCCGTATGAACCCCCGCAGCTCCCTAATACTCCTACGCGTGTGCCCGTCTTCGAGGGAGAGCCTCACCGAACGGAAGAGGAAGGGGAAGCATACAGCGTGAAGTCGCCTGCATGTTAAGGACAAGTTTTTGAGCGGCGGTTGTTCCTTGGATCCGTCAATTATGGTGAATTCTTCGGGGGTATGGGCGACATATTGGACGATGTTGAGTAGAAGTTCGGTGGCCAAGAACTCCAGCGAAGCCATGGAGTATAAAGGCCTAGTGCTACTGGTGATTTGCGATACCAGTTTCTATTTATGATATAATACCGGTACTCCGCACTCGATAGAGATATCGTAGGTTCGGTTTAGAGCGGAGAGGGGGATCTTCGTGAGGTTTTGTATAAGATGTTTGTATGGGGTAGTATAATACTCGAGTGCGGCCACTGTTTTCTCGGAGTTGGTGGATATTTGCTTGGCATGCGGTCCTAGCTTGAGAAAAAAACCAGTTACGATGCGATAGTTTTCAACGGCTGATGACGAACATGGGTATTTTGCGGGCGGAAAGATGAATTCGCCAAAGTAGGGTAACAAAAATACCGGTTACTGAACCTTGCCCATCACTCGTCGGGTTTCACTGCGCCCCGTTCAAGACTGTACCGTAGTCTACTCGTGCCAGTGCGAGTGCTAGTACCGGTACTCGATTACTGGCAGCTGGTAGACTATGCTTGTATCCTCTGCCAGACAGCTAAAGCCGTCCCTACCATCCCCCCGGTTTACTTAGCAATATTGTACATATAAAAATTAATGCCTTGGCATAAATTCGCCCGTATTATATCATACGATATAACTTATTCCCCTGCCCGAAAATGCCCGCCCTACCGCCCCCAACCAAAACTCCCTTAGGAAAAATATTAGAGTCCACAGAATCGAAGAGGGACTGGTTGTGAGTAGTTTTATGGAGTTCGATTCTCAAAAACCTTTGTTATTATTGCGGGACCTGCGTTATTGACTTTCATTCTATAATACCAGTATGATACCGGTACGGTACTTGAGCAGGGATGATGGATTCCAGACGCCCTTAACTATACCCGTACTATACTCGTACTCGTGCAACGTCGGATCCCAACTCTAGGAAAGTACCCTGGGCTGTTGGATTATGGAGACCTCCCGGGAAGGGTGGCGGGTGGAATGCATCGTGGCCTGCTGCTCGATGCATCTGCATCTCTCTCTCGGCGTAATGGGTACGTCCTACCAGAATCACCATTACTCTAGATTACTCTCTCTCCAGGTGTTTGAGCGGATTGGCTCTCAAAGAATCTTGGGCAATTAGGCTTCCTCCGCATCTTCAAAATAGTGCATTATATCGTATGATGCCACAGATCTATTCTAACCATTCGCTCCTACAGGCTAGCAAACGTGACCTCCAAGCTCACCCCCCCGGTCCTGCTGAGCACTTAGGCTCTCTCCTCCACCCCGAAGACCTCATGTCAAGGGCTCGGTTCGGACCAAGGGAGGTAAATAGTGCCCGAACAATTGAAAGAAATCGAAAGACAAGGCCATCATTGGTATAGTAAACATGCGGAAAGAGGTTAGTTTGAAGGCTGCCTCAGACGGAGAGCACTAGCGCAGCATGTCATTTGATGAGTTGTTTCGGTGTCTTGAGGGTTTACCTGTATGTTGTGCTACTATTTTATGTGATGGTCACCAACTATGATGCGCCAGTCAACAGCCTGACGAATAGACTAACTTTGGTGCGGAGATCTTTAGATGTCAAGGACCCGCCGCAAGAAATCACCCAGGTCCATATTATCAATTAGGGCTTCTTAGGACTTTAGGTTAACCATTGTTGCTGGCCTAGATGTGATTAATCTTCTACGACATCGTCCGAGCAACCTATATCTAATATCTCGTCGAGGCACGTTCCAGCATCGGACACAAAACAGGCTTCCACGACCCTGTTCCCCGGAAAGATCAAGTAGGCGCAGCCTTTTCGCTCCTACCGGTACTCTTCATACTCAACTCACCTACGCCAGGCACGCCAAAACCGGGTACCTTCCCCATTTCAAACAACTCAAGAAGTTCGTCAAACCCGAAGTGAAAAACCCCAATTTCGCACTAGCTTCTCCAGAGTGGTTCGTTCTTCCCCCTCCCTCCCCCTCATATTCCATGTTGGCTGTGGTATCAAAACCGCAAGTGTCACCTGCATCATGGTAAATCATCCGGACAAACCATGTCTTGTCCTTACTCGCTGCGAATACGCACTTATGGTGGGAAATGGATATGCCAAATTTATCTGCACCAGTGGCAAAGAGCACTTTAGTAATATTGCTGCGGCGTGCATAACTGAATTGGAGATTATGTATGACGCTGGGTGCAGGTATGAGCGTGTTGACAATCCATTGTCCGTTTGTGAGCGGAGCAGCTGGAGCAATGGGTTTGCCCGGCCGCCGAGGCCATGACATACGGAAGAGTTGGGTGGGGGGCACTGAGCAGGATCTGTATCCCGTAGCTTGGGTCCGCATCACAGCGAGGGTAATCTAGGTTAAGTTTAGTTGTTTGGTTGGGATACCGGGGCATATGTAGTTATTTTAGGTTTGGGTTACTTTACACACTTTGGATACAGAAGGTTGGGGATGGATGCGCCGGTAATGGAGGTAGTGTCTCGTTCAATAGAGTTTAAATATTGGATGCCATGGCTGTGAAACACCAATTGACCCCTGATATCGTTCTATGGTACTAGTACTTAAAAAGAAGAACGCCAGCAATGATTGGGGATGCCGGTATTTAAGAGCTTAGGCAGAAGAGGCGGGCGAGAAAGACAAGACCGGATTATGACAAATATGTGTAAAAGAGAAACTCTAGATCATCCGGTATACGTTTTTCACTACGCCAATGATTAGGATATGCACACCAACTATCATATAGGTAAGATGGTTGGGTAACCTACACTCAAGCCCCTCCTGTGCAGTCTCTGGCAGTTCGTCTATTACTACGCCCGGACGCCCTGAAACAAGCGAGAATGAGGGAATAACAGTATTTGGTGCTATAACAGTGCCCTCTTCTATTCTGACACAATCCTTTATGATCGCGAACTTCCCCTACGTTTGGTGATGATAGGTTAGTAAATTTTGAACAAGGAAGGAACTAGCCATGGAAACCGACTATAACACAATCTTTGGCAATGTGAACGTAGGAGCCAATTAACGCGGCCTCGACCACAGACCCTTCACCTACGAAGACATGATCCCCAATTTTCATAGGGTAGTAACTGAAAGTCCTGTGTAACAGCAACTAGTCAGCTTCTTGTGCAACTAGAGGCCTAGGCAGCACGTGGGTGGGTGGGTGCTGACTTTTGATGCGTCCTCCCAGGAGGCCGTAGAACGCTGGACCGAGAGAGAAAACAGTAACGACCGACAGCTATAGCGACGTTCCCACTATGCTGGCCTGGTGCCACAGTACGACGAAGGTCTCCGCGAATGGTGCAATCGGCTTGGATAACGGTCTTTTCTTATCCTCCTCCCATGTTCTCCCTGTTAACTTCCATGTTGAGCTAAAAGGGTGGATAGATAAGGTGGTGGGCACCTTTCCACCGAGAATGATATTTTGAGAACCGAGAATGACAGATTTACGAGATACTTTGTTCCCGGTGTCCTAAGTTAAGGTTTTGTTCACCACGTGAGTCATTATTATTGTGGGATTGTTTGAAGGTGTGTGTGATTTTTTGCGCGCGTACCGTCTCGATGTACTCTCCCTTGGTTTGTTTTGGGGGCATTGTCGTAGCTCTCGGGGGTGAAGAGAGGCTCTTTTGAGTGATGATTGTGAGAGGGTTTGAGTTGATTTTAGAGTTCGGTAATCGTGAAGAGAGCCATGTGCTTGGCAGAAGCTGATATGATATGATAAAAGGGGGTTTTCGAAGGGAATTTGGTAGGGCACCAGCCTTTCTCAAGCTTCTCTCAGTAGTTTGGTGAGGAGAGGTTAAAGGTTTTTAGAAGCCAATCAGTGCAAAGAAGCGCAAGCTCTATCCTTGTATCAAGGATGATTCAGCAACATTGTAAGTTGGCCCATGCTTGAGCGGGGGCAGGGACAGCAAGCTCCCATCGACCTTCAACCATCGAACAAACCCTGGCAAAAGTCTCTCCTAAACCTTTTTCATTCTGGGCCCCGGGGGTATTTCCATATCTTTATTACTGCCGTTGGTTATTTCACAGTAATCCAAAATGCTTCCAGTCCCACTTATCCAGCTTCAATGCGGTAGGCTTCTGACCCAAAAAGTTCGATTTGAGTATATTTAAGGCTAACTTATATGCGGGGTTCAGGTGCAAATTCTTATGATTGGGGTAAGTTCTTTGGGTCTAAATAGGTTGAAAGGTGTTAATGCGGGGGTGCAATTGCGTACAGGAAAGATTGGAAACGATTCTGCGGCAGCTCGTTTTGCCGCTGCAACCGCCCAATCTGGGTTTAAAATTGAGGAATCAAGGCCTTATTCTGAGGTGCCCATACTGCTACTTCCCCTCAAAGCTGCTTTGCTGATTATTCTAAGCTCTGGATGGGAACCCACCCATCCAACCCATCCAAGGATGTGAACACTGGGCTTACCCTCCTTGAGCTTGTCAATGGCAACACAGCCCTTCTCTCGCACGGTATTGCAGAAAAATACGAAGGGAAACTGCCTTTCCTTTTCAAAATTTTATCGATTCAGAAAGCTCTCAGTATCCAGGCCCACCCTGACAAGAAGCTTGCCGAAAGACTACGTAGCGAAGACCCTAAGAATTACCCAGGTACGCTCCTCAGTTGCTATTAATTAGAGCTTGCAACTGAAAGCTTGTGACGTATGATTAGATGACAACCACAAACCTGAGATGGCCATTGCCGTCACCCCCTTCGATGGATTCTGTGGCTTTCGTCCCCTCTCCGAAATTGTCTCCTTCTTGAAATCGACCCCACAGCTTCGTGCACTCGTTGGCGAGTCCAAGGCAGATTCGTTTATTGCAGCTGTAGGGGACAAGGCAGATGCCAATGATGAGGCAATTATAGCTGCTAACAAGAAAGCCTTGAAGGACTTGTTTGAGGCCGTTATGACCGCTGAGGAGGCTCAGGTTAAGAAACTGGCTGGCGAACTCGTAGAATCCGCAACGCAGACCCCAGAGTCTTTTGGGGGGGGCGAACATGGGGGAAAGGAATTCGCGGACTTGATTATCAGATTGGACGGACAGTTCCCGGGAGACATCGGGCTATTCTGTTCATTCCTTTTAAATTATGTTAAGCTACAGCCTGGTGAAGCAATGTTCCTGCAGGCAAACGATCCTCATGCTTATCTTTCCGGAGGTTTGTTTATACCTCAGCCACTATTTCCTAAGACAAGTTGACTAATGTGTGCGACGTGCAGATATCATTGAGTGCATGGCTGCGAGTGACAACGTGGTTCGTGCAGGCTTTACGCCGAAATACAAGGACGTTAAGAACCTCGTCTCAATGCTCACTTACTCCTACGCTCCTATCTCAGAACAAAAGATGAGGCCGGTGCCATACCCTCGTGGATCCAACTCTAAATCCGATGTTCCTACATCGATCCTCTACGATCCTCCTATTGATGAGTTCGCTGTCGTAAAGACTGAACTGAAGTCTAGAAATTCGGAAAAGTTCGAGCCCATCGAAGGGCCGAGCATCATCATTGCGACCAGTGGGAAAGGCAAAATTTCGGTAGGCCCTAAAACGGAAGCCCTCCATTGTGGACATGTGTATTTTGTTGGCGCTACAGCTACACTCAGGCTTGAGGCAGAGGAGGACCTAGTTGCATTTAGGGCATTCTGTGAGCTCGCCAAATAATTGGCCTCGCTCCGCGGTGGGGGAATTCCAAGCCGACCTGGAGGTCAGGTTATCATAGTAGAGTATATTGAGTGTTTTATCCTTAGCCTAGAATTGGATAATAATATCTTTGCGGTCCGCTTTCCCGATATGTTATCAGGGTCCTGATAGACGAGTTCAGCCCTATGTCAGATACACACCTACCGCCTGTCACCAGTGCCTGCGAGTGATAGGTTGTGAAACGATCGAGTGTATCGTAAGTTTGCGTTTTTTAGGCGATGGTATGTATGATAACATATTATGATAGTGCCTTGCACTCGAAACGTGCACCATGCCCCATGTGACATGTAATGACCACCCCTGTAGGGAGCTGGGGCTATATCCTGAAGACACAATGTTCTAAAGATCTTGTATTCCATTCACGGAAACTTCATGCCACACCATACCACACCAACTAGCTCGCCCGGGCGTCTACCTATTATCCTCAAACTCGAGACGAGGGGATGGGGGGGAAAGCCAACTTCCAGAGGGAAAAAAAATCTAAATTCATAAATTAATAAAGCGATAGCTAATAATCATTAACCCTTCCGTCCGTACTACAACCACCAAACCGTCATTTCCGCATCCAATCCATCCTACGCATACAGGCATACGGACATACATACATACAAACATTATACTAACCCAACTAAACTAAACCCCCTACCAAACCCAGCGTTAAGAAAGTAAGAGAAAAGGAAAAAAGCGCAACTACAACCTGCTCCCCGACTGCTGTAGGAAGCCAACCAACTAACCCCACAGCACTAAAGACAATGCCAGACAAAGAAAGCACCAAAGCGAGAAGCCGCAAGAGCAAGCGTAGTCCTCACCAAGCTTTGGCTCCGTCCTCTCCGTCATCACCACCGCCGTCGTCATCGTCAAAAAACAAGTAGAAGTATTAGTGGAATTAGTAGAAAATAAATTGAATATTGGAGGTTGGGGGGTTGAGGATTGAAAAAATTGGGAAATTGAAAAATTGAAAATTGAAAATCAAGTACTCCAGAAATAGATCAGAAACTCCCCTCCCTGCCCGCTTCTCCAAACTTTGGGTTTTTTGTTGTTTTTTCGTTTTTTTCGTTTCGTGTCTTCGTCGTTGCTGTGCAAGGAAGAGAAGTGTTCCCACAGGCATCCGCCCACCCAGTCAGTAGCAGAGAGAAAAGAAAGAAATCGTTGGAAAATCGTATTGTAAAACATGGAAGAATGGGTTGGGGGAATAATATAACTATCCTAGGCAGAACCTCCATAAAATAGAAGAGAATAGAACTGGAAAAGACTCGAAATTTGCCCATCGTAAAAGTAAAGTACCATAAAAGAAAAAGAAAACTCCGTGAATATCTTGTCTCGTTCCTCATTTGCTACAGTTATAGGAAAAGAAGTGTATCACGTAGGAGACAGAGAGGTTTTTTTTAACAAAGGCGGCGAGAGACGGAAGTAATGACCCATTATCTGATCAATTCCCCGTTTGCGCCCAAGAGACATTGTATTAAACCCTAGGTTCGGGTTGCTCTAGTACTTTGGCCTCCGTGGGCCGGTAGAGGACTCGGCCCTCTGGTTCAATTGATTCTCCTGGTATTGATACTCGCTCTGGGCTCTCCTCGGGCCTCACGTCTCGGATTGTCTCCTCCGAGCCTTGTTTGGGCTCAGCCGATGATGCGGGTTTTTGCAGCTGCTCAGTGGGACCATCGACCGCAAGGGGTAAAGCTCCCTTCTCTAGTATCGGAGACATGGGTGAAGGCATATCTGCCTGATGATGAGACAATGGGGTAGGAGGTTGGACCAAAGGCGAGCTAGGTGCATAGGGTTGTATGGGAGGGCTCTTGGGATGTATGAATTGCTCCAATTGAAGAGCAACCTGCCTTTCCACTTTATCTCTCTCCTTCTCCTTCTCTCTCTCTCTCTCCTTTTCCCTCTCACGCTCGAAGTGCTGCTTCCGTTCATCGATGCTCTTCTGTAACCATCCGAATATATTTTTGGATGCCTTTGCATGGCTATCCTCGTCAAAGGGACGGGAGACCTCTCCACTGACGCTTCTCTGGCGCGCCGGCGGACTCCTAGAGGCCTTCCTTATCCTCTCTACAAGACTGCCACTAGACCCACCGCCATTTGAGGACGTTGGGCTGATAGGCGGGTTCTCAAGCCGTGGATTCGATAGGCGCCAACGCCGCCTTGTCCCCCCCGGAGAACGAGTAGGATTCGTAGCCGTGTCTGATTGGGAATGAGTGCTGCTATGGCTGGTCACACTTGAAGTTGCTGATGGTGTAGGTGACATTGCAGGCATTAGAGCCGAGGGTGGATTACCCGCAGAGGCTTGATTGGTTTGGGAGCTCGAGGGTGAAGCTATGTCGATATTCGGCGAGCGTGGAGGTGGAGATTGTGGGTGAGGAAATAATAGCTTACTAGACTCAAGCGTTACATGGGAGGTCGGAGCAGGCCCATTGGGATTATGTCCACTACCTGGTAAGGATGTTGTTGAAGATTCGGCGGAATTACCGCCGCTTCCTGGAATTCGCCTTTTTTTCAGCTTGTTTGTGGGCCTGCTGGGCCTATCACCTTCGGGGGAAAGTGAGAAAAAACTCTGAAATGTCCTTTCCTTGGTGGGTGTTACGACCGGTTGTGGCTGTATCTGAGGGTTCTCTAGACTCTGGCTAGGGAGCTTCCTAGGGGGAGCTCTAGGAGCCTCTCCAGGAACCTCAGTTCTGGGTGGAGAGGTACTTGAAGCTTCAAGTTTCGGTTCAGCCGAAGTAGTGTCCGGAGAAGTAGGACTGACGTTTTCGCGCATCTGTCCTCCAATAGAAGGCGACCTTGTGACATTTGACGCGGGTGCCAGAATGTGAGGGGAATCAGGGCTCGGCGAAACGTCTCCCGATGCAAAGGCTACGGGTCGCACAGCGGGAGATCGCTTCGAGGGAAGAGTATTACTCCTGCTCAAGCCACTGCCACTAACCCCTCCTACCGCTACGCCAACACTGCTCACAACTGGACTACCACTAGACCTCCGGGATGTGACTGAGACATTTCTGCGTATCCCGCCATACTTCCTCACATCGTCCGCTCCAGCACTAGCATTCGAAGGTGACCTACCGACCATTGTCTTTGAACGCCTTGGAGATGAGGGGGTATTTGGCCCACCTAGGCTTGTCTGATTTTGGTCCTCGCTTCCCCGCATCCCAAGTAAGAAGTGGTCTTGGTGAGTGATAAGAAATACTAGGACCTCCTGGGACAGTTTGTATTCGCCAGGCGCCATATCGTGGTTAGGATGTGATATAAGGCCGGGTTGAAAGATGGCTGCAAGGTTACTAGCGGTCATCAGGTTCTGCTCGGCCTTGGAGGCAAAAACGGCCAAAAGGTCTAATATGTAGAGAAGCAATTGCCGATTGAGTGGCGGGAGCTGGGAAATAAGACGCTGGTATGATCGAATGGCCGATAAAACCTCCTGACCCTCCGGTGGGGTTGTTAATGGCCCACGAAACCGGGAATAGAATTCTAGAGGAATTATAGGCTCCGGAAGCTGGTTAAGATAACGCCGGAGAACATTTGCTGCATCATGGACCGTGTAGCCAGTCCAATCCAAGCCTTTTCCATACTTGTCCGGAGAATTGAAAATTAACTGTAGGTCCTTTATTCTCTTGGCAGACCCACTCAGCCGGAAGATTCCTTCAACATCGGTAGCTGCGCGGGCACACAAATAAGAACTAGAATTTACAATGGAGGGGGTTAGGAGAGATTCTGATCAAACAAACCTTTCTCTTTCAAAAAGACACCACACTTAGCAACCACTATAGGAACATAGCCATAGATAAACTGTTCGCCGTTGGCATCTGTAAGGGAAATTGCGACGTTGGCATATTGTATGCTCTTATGCAATGGCACGGAAAATATTCCCGTTGGGCGTTCTACAAGTAAAATCAGTGTGAGCTCAAGAAACTATAGATAGCCTGTTTTATTTATGGATATAAGGGAACGGTAGGAAATGGGGGCCCTACCCTCTTCTTTCGGTGTAGGCTTTTTCTTGAATCTTTCCCACCAGCTTGTTAGCGACGCTTTGGTCGGAGGTGAACCTGGGTGAACCCCGGGCGAGGGCCCATCCGTTGTAGTCATATCTCTTATCTATTGGTCCCTTCTTCCGCTTGTTCTTCCAGGAACCACTTCCAAATGTTAAGCCTAACCGCTGTTCAAGGGAGGATAGATTCCCCGAGCACCGGCGGCTGACCACAAGTGCTAACTAACTAGCTAACCTAGTCGAGAGATTGAGAGGAACCCGAAATGAAGAGAGCCTCTCCTTTTCTTCTTTTTCCTTTCTTTTCTTCTTCTTCTTCCTCCTTTTCTTTCTCTTCCACGTACTTTGATATAACCGTTGATGCGGGTTGAAAAATGAAGTATTGGTAACGATGGATCGAAATTTGGGGAGGGGGGAGGTGGAAACGTTATGTATGATGGATGGGTAGCTGGAACCGACGGCTAGCGGAAAAACAGGAAGCAACCAACGGCGCCCAAACCAAGGCAACCAAGATCAACGAAGATGATGTGAGAGTCTTGGAAGGATGCGTAATAAGCCAGATGATGCGCTGGGAGGGATGGTGACAATCCTGGATGGATGAGTATGGGGTAGAGGCGTCGATGCCGTACGGTTTGTATGTGTGTATGTATGTAGGGACAACCGGTAATATGGTGTAGCCAGTGAGAAGGGCAGATGTTTGAGCAGAAGTGGGGATGAGGGGAAGGAAGAAGGGGTGGGGATGAAAAGAAGTAGAAGTACTGTAGCGGGGAGATTGGAAAGGGTGGTGTCTCGGTCGGAGGAGCGCAGGAGAAGAAAGGGATCGGTCGGGGAAAGGGGAAGTGAGTAAGAGGTAGATGGATAGAAGCGCGCGTTCGGCAAAAGCAAGCAGAAGGCAGCGACAGGAGAAAGGGCTGAACAGGCGCAGCTCCAAAAAGCAACACCAAACAGTTCCTGGATCTTGTCCTTTGGACACGAGAGAGGGGTTGTGGGTGGTGGTGTTGACTGAGGAGTCTGATACTGGAAGTACCGGCGATTCTGGACAGCTGCTATGGCATGTAAAGTGACACAATACTAAGGCCTGTGCTAAAAAAGCACCAAAGTGCTAAGTGACCACAGTTGATTCCCTCAGGGTTACTGCACACTTCTGCAAAGCACGGGTGCAGTGCTGTACTGTCCTGTACTGTACGTATAGAGGAAGGTGTTGACTTGAAAAAAGGAAATGAAAAAAGGGCGAGTCTCGAGACAAAGACACAGAGAGAGGAGGGATGGTGCCGGTACAGTACTGTATTGGAGACTCCGTGGTAGGGCAGACTATTGTTGGCCAACCCTACCTTCCTGACCCTCTCTCCCCTTGCTGACTTTGCCGCCCTGACCCTCTGGACTTGACCAGTACGAGTACCGGTAGTGATGGAGCAAGGAGGGCTGTTACAAAAGATGAATAACCGGTATTGGAAAAAGCGGGAGTGCAAAAAGGGAAGCCTTCTTCTTGACTCGTGTGAGAGAGGAGAATAGTTTAGATGACCCGGCCAATCGGTGCCCCAGGATGCTTGATCTTATAGAGGATGGGGAGACCTGAAAGAAGAAGCTCACCCAAGCTCATAGGAAAGGCTTCAACCCGTGTTGGTTTGGCAAGATGATGTCTTCAACGAGAGCGGTGAAGACGAGTTGGTTAAACCAAAGTGTAGAAGATTGCTGTCACCACACACACACACACACACACACACACGGGTCCAGAAGACACTGTCTGTAGGGTGCTCTCAGGCTCTGTTCCTGAAATGGAATCCACTGGAGGATGGTAGTCTGAACCAAGTACTCGTACAGTACCCGCACGTTCCATGTAGACCACGACGATAGAACAAATGGTCTAATTCTTCTCCAACTGTCCATTCCATCCACCATTATTCCCATAATAATAACTAGCCGGAAGTTCACGGTATCATTGCACTCCACAAGAGTCACTGAACACATATTTTCTAAAAACCTGCGGAATGATACTTCAACCCATTATCATACCTTATATTACTCGAGTACTCGTACAGTATCATATCATACCTCCAAAGAAGAAGCACATAAATTGACCCGTGACCGCCCCTGCCTTGGGTTTTGTTTCTTTTTTTGCATTTTGACCATTGATCAACAAGTGCCAAGAATGCAGCTGCCCTTTTCCATTTCTTTTCTTATTTTGATTCTTTATATAGATTTCTATTTTCCAAAAGTAGGGTAATCCAATTCAGTCATTCCTACCCAAGTTAGTCAGGCTTCTTTCCTTTCTTTATTTCTTACCAAAAGCAAAAAACTTTTTTCTTCTATTCCCAGAGAGTCCTCTTTCTCATCCGCGTCATCGGTCTACTGTACCGATCCCTTCCCGATCTTCTGAATCTCGGTCATCTCGGACAAACCCCCCATCACGTTCAATCCATACCAGTTCCCTTAACCACCAGCCACCCTCCCCCCCCCCTTCACCACCACCACTTCACTACCGGCACTACGGCCGCCTTTGCAAGTGGCTTATCCCCGACTCATACCCTTCAATACATAACCACCACAACCACCACCCGATACCACATACAAATCATACACACAAGACATACACACACTAAAATAACAATGGACTCGTGAGTTTTGCCTCAAACCTCCTTTCCCCGTTGCTCTCGTCTCCTTCAATCAAGGTAGCGTGGGAACTCGAACTCGAATAACCGAACCGAGTGCTGTGTCGTTGGAGCTCTCTTCTCTGGCAAGACACGGGTGTTTTTGTTTTGTTTTCTTGTATCTCCCGGGGGGCTGAGCAGCTCTTTTTTTGCTGTGTTTTTCGTCCTCCCTTCAAAGTATGGGACCCTTGACTACACAGCGCACAGTTCGGTTGTTCGAGTTTCTACGGTGTGTCTTTGCGTACACAATGCTGCCTTGCTAATCACCTTGCACCCCTCTTTTATGGCGGGGATTCGCTCACGTCACAGCCTCTCACCTTCCGAACAACGTGAGTTCCAATCCGTCCTCGAGAAACGCCAGACACGAGATATGATGCAGGTACGTCTTCCCTTCTCACGTGAATCTATCTCAAATTTATACTTAGTTCTCCCTTTGGTGGCGGTTGAATAACCCCTCCATATTCCCATTTTTGTCTTATTTTTCAATTATTTTTTCCTCCTACTTTACTGCTTATCCCGTCCTTATGCTTTGACTGACACCGGGGAGCTATGGTACCGGGTTCGTTAAACAGTTTTACTCCAATCTGGTCCAAAGGTTCGTTTTCATTTGTTCGCAAAAACCCTAATTTATTAGCGAGCCGAGTTGTTACCCCTTATATCCGAATGGATACTAAAATAGAAACCGTGATCGCATGCAGATGTTTCGATGACTGTATCAACGATTTCACCTCGAAAGCTTTGTCCACGAAGGAAGAGACTTGCGTCAGCAGATGCGTCGACAAATTCATCAAGACTAGCGATAGGTTAGGACAGCGGTTCGCTGAACAGAATCAAGCTATGGTGCAGGGAGGTGGCACCGGCGGTGCTGGTGCGGGTTTTGGTGGAAGATAAGGGATTTCGGAAATGTTAGACGGGTGTTTGTAAAAATAATAAAAAATCACCATGCCATACCATATCGTATCCCAAGCGAGAAGGAAATTTTCTTAAGGTACTGTACGATACTCAACCTTACAGTAAAATGTCAGGCATAGTCGGAAATTTTCCCCCTTCTCCAACCTGTTCTTTTGATGCGGCACCGTATCAGTCGTATTGGTATGATACTCAATTCAGGATCCCCACGGGAATTAATTCTAAAAATTTAACAATGACGTAGAAGTGAAATATAGCATTGAGTGGTTGGTTGCTGATGGTGCTGAAGGTGATAGTGAGGTGGAAAGCTGTAGAGTACAATATAGATACAGTACTGCGCCGGTATAGTCTTTCGAGGCAACAAGATCAGAGAAGCAATTCTGATCGATAAGGTAAATCGGAGATCGTGATGGCTTTGAGAAATAGGTTTGGTAAGTGAAAAGAGAAGTTCTTGCATGGGATTATTAATTGCATGATCTATTATGGATTGCAATCAAATCATCAATGCATCAGGCATGGAGATTTAGGAGATAGACCAGACTGCCGTACAGTAGACTATGATAGACAGCTGCCAACCCGCTCTCAACTGTTGGGCGCTCAGGGTCAACCAAAAACAAACACGATAATAATTTTCCGGGATTTCAAACGCCAACCACATGTTTAGCTTCGGAGATATGGCTTGATGCGAGTGCTCAGAAGAGATTACTCTCTCTAGTTCTATGTTTTTCGATCTCAACAAGAGCAATACCGGTATTCGTTATTATAGGGAGCAGCATATCATACGGTATCATACCTGTAATCTCGAATTGCCCATAATTTCCCACCCAGATTTTTGCCAAGCCCTACACATTTTTTTCTTTCGCCTACATTATGTAAGCAAATTCGACGACTGCGCCATGAGTGTCGATTTCAAGCCCCCCCCCACCACCATACTCTACTCGAGTACTCGTATGTTGCCAGTGCTGGAAGCAAAAAAAGCTTGGACCATAAGCTCCACGTGTCAGTTTCACGATCTAGCTATTACCGGTGGCCTGAACCACGAGTAAAAAGTTGTAGCGCTTCTAGACCACCGTTGTTGTTGTCGTAATTTTTGCTTCAGTTTTTTTCCACGAGACAAACAAGACACGTGAAATTAACTTTTTCCCCCCTCAAAAAGCCAGCAAGAAAGGAACCCAGGAAAGCCACCCTTCCACCCCCACCCCCACCCCCTCCCCCTCTCCCCCCGACTCTGTTCCATGGGGACGGTATTTGTGGCATCCTCACGCAGCATCCAAGGATGGCTTTTTTTTTTTCTTTTCCTTTTCCCCCCCTTTTCTTTCCTCTTTTCTCTCCGATTGTTGGCTGCGTGCTTGGCAATGCTCACTGCCGCACTGTATCACAGTGGAAAGGGTTCCTATGGTCCATAATATTATGGCACAGAGCTTGTGCAGATAGATCGGTCTAGAGGTGGGTGATGGTGTATACGGCAGGCTACTTATGACAATGCTACCGGTATGGGACAAGTACCCCCGAGTACTCGTACATAATGCAGAGGATATAGTATAAGTTATATCGTATGTTACTGTACAATAAAAGTACTTCCGATTCAGGCTGTCATAGAAGCACCGCTGCGAATCAACCGCGGGGTAGCCATTATCGAACTTATAGTGCAGGCTGGGGCAAGGGCCGGGGTATGGAAAGCTGCATCATCGAGAGATCTGGACGAGGACAGGGTCCAAGGAAGATGGAAGAGGTGTGGATACAGGAGGGGTTGGAGGTTGAGGTTCGGTTTGATGCGTAAATCTGGGAATTGATTATCCGTCATTTTTTCTCCACCACCATTCTTCCGTTTCCTCTCGCTACCGCAGGAATTACGATTATTGACTTGGTATGATATTTTCCCGTTTTCCCTATGATACACTTCATCGTTATGGTGCCCTTGGAAGAAGAAGGAACCTATACTCCAGTGTATACAGTGCATGCTTACTCGTCCAAGCCGCCAAAGGATGAAACGTGACATCAACCACGATCAGCAGCAGCAGGAAAGCAGAGCCAAACCGCAACTTGATTCTTGACCGTTGTCCCTTCATTAATTCGTTCCCTCGCTCATTCATTCCTCTCCCCTCCCGCCTCTCTTGTCCGCAACTTCCCCGTCAAAGCCTCTTTTGCCCTTCCTCCCCTTCTCCGCCTTCTCTCTCTCCCTTTACTCCTCGTCCCAACTCCCTCCCCCCCCCGCTCTAGCTCGGTTTTTGTAAAAAAGATCACCGTCGATAGCTTATCGCAACTACCCCACCACAACCCACCACCACCACCACCCAATAAATATTTCTTCGGACCTCCATTTCTCACCCCCCTTCAAGCATCCCGACAAATTTACCATTACCACTGGCATCATCACCCACCGCACCCCTTTTCTTGCTGCTACTAGGTTTTCTTGGGAAAGAAATTTGTTTTTTAAAAAAAAGAGAGAAGAGAGGAAAGCCGTTGTATACCCCGCGATAGTTCCTTTACCAAACATCAGTACCCCCCTCTCAGCCAATTCCCTACTCTGACAGAGAGAGAGAGAGAGAGAGAGAGCGAGAGAGCGAGAAGGTGATAGTCAGAATGGCCGGAACGACTGTCGCAATTCTCTCACCGGGCGAGATGGGGTCTGGAATCGCCTGTTTACTCAAAGCCCATCAGTTTCGAGTGATAACCAGCATCTCCGGACGCAGGTAAGCTTCGACTCTTTCCACTCGTTCATCCCCCTAACCTCAACCCCATACCCTTTCCCCCGCCCCGTCACATATCAAAAAAAAAGGGGGGGGGAAGAGAGACCCACCACCAAAACCCTATAATAAACGAGAATAATAGATATGAGCGGAATAGGGTCATACCTAATCATACATATACCCCTCACCCCCTCCTCCGCCGCAGCCCCCCCTTTTCATTTTCTCTTTTATTGTTCATAACAAGAGTTTGGTTTCATTTTTTTAAGAGGTTCCTTACCCTCTAGTTCATATACCTACAACCGGGCCATTGCTTCAAAAATCGAATTCGTCTCGTCGGATATCGACCTAATCAACCAAGCGGACTTCATCCTATCCATTGTTCCACCTAGCGAAGCCCTCCCCACTGCCCGCAGAGTTGGTTACGCATACACGTATGCTGCACGCGGGAACAAGTCGCCCCTCTATTACTTTGACCTCAATGCCGTTTCGCCCAGCCTAGCGGAGAAGGTGGAGGATGTGTTCTCGAAGCCCACCGCGGGTGCAAACAGTGTGGTCCGGTTCATCGATGGGGCGATACTAGGGGGGGTGCCGGAGTTCACGCAGGGTCCCGGAGGAGTAGGGGGCGTGTGGAGGAAGCCGAGGGTTGTGGTTAGTGGGAAGGAAAAACTTGTTGGGGACGGCGGCCGTCTGCTGGAGGAGGTGTTAGGCTTGAGGTGGGTCGGTGATAGGGTTGGGCAGGCTAGCGGTTTAAAGATGTGCTTTGCTTCTCTAACCAAGGTATAATCCCCATTCACAGCTTATTTCCACTTTAGGAGTGGAAGCCTGGTCTTTATAGTGTTGGGGCTTATGCGGTGCTTTAGGGCTTGACCGGTCTTGCCGTTCAATCCTTCACCACAGCGTCGAATCTATCACTCTTACCAGCTTTGAAGGAGGAATTAGCAATCTTCTACCCTCCGCTACTTACCTTTCTGGAGAGTGCCGTGCCCAACGTGCCTCCCAAAGCATACCGCTTCGTCAGAGAAATGGAGGAGATAGCGGATACCCACGCAGAAGCCGGCTTTTCTCGCGCCGTATTCTCGGGGATAGCAGACGTCTACAGAGGCGTCGCACAGGATGAGGTTTTGGGGAAAGAACGTAGTGGAGAACGAAATAAAGGTCAAACAGTGGACGACTTTGCAGATACTTATGGCAAAGGAATGAGGAGGAGGGAAGAAGTTAATAGGAACGGAAACAACGGCGGAGCGCAAGATGGGGTGGAGTTGGAGAAGAAGTGGATGGGCAGGGCTGTGGAAAGGATGGCCATCGACTAATTACTACCTTCATGTTTCCCCTTTCCGCACTTCCTTCCTTCTTCACCTTCCTACTCATCTCTGATTTTTTAGTTTCTACAAGCGCAGAATGGTGGGGAGACAGAATGGGGATCCGTTGGCCACTAGCATTTCTTCTCATTCTATTTGCCTTTTTTGCTCATTTAATTAGCCTTTCTTCTCTTTGTCGATCGTGGGAGGACGCTTCACCCCCGTTGGCACTTTTTAACACTTTTTCCCCCTCAAAGGCCAGGTTCTCTCGTTCGAACCAGATTTCGAGGCACCCCTGGTTACGAGGCAGGGGGGAACATGTTTCTTTGTGATGCGGAGATGCGGGGAGAGAGGGAGGTGGGGAAGAGCTTTCCGATTTGGTCGAATCCCATCTCATCCAATCTCATCCTATGTTTACCCTTCCTCGGATCATCCTTGCCGGGTCGGGGGGGTGGTAGCTTGGCTGTCAGAGTGTAAATACTCATCAAAGCTTCTGCTGGTACTTTGGATTCACCTCTTTTTCGTATCGTGCCTGCGTGGTGCCTGCCCTGGCTTGCTGGACACGGCATTGATGTCTGATGTTTAGTTGATCATGTGGTGTCACTCGTGGGTGACAATTCTCTGAAAAGTGGATTTGTATTTTTTTACCTTTATTTCCCGGATGATCTTGTTTAGGGGCAGGAGTGGGAGATCAGTGGTTGACATGAGGCGGAAGGAGTTGTAGGAATTGATGAGGGTGAGGGTCCATTGGACTATAATTATATGCATAGTTTGTCACTCGGATCCATACGTGCCTTGTATTTAGTTAGTCCAGGGGCCGGGGGAAGCTCCGCAAAGCCGTAGCGCTTTGAGGAAGCTAGGCCCACTTGAGGTGAACGAGCCAATACATACCGTACTTTATGCAAGTTTGTAGCGAAGAGCAGAATACTCGAGTAGAGTGTTGCGCTGTACCGAACTAACTTACATTCTGGGCGAGAATGAGGGAGAAAGGGAGGCATAAGCAGCCCTTTCCGGGAGCGATCATAGTGATACGTATATATAATCCCGTCTATAGATTTCTTGTGTAGAAATCAACAATCAACAACAATAATAGTGCGATTTCACACCCGGAAGACATGTGACAACGCACTTATTCCCAGGACCTTGCGAGGTGTCATAGTCACTGATATAATCCAGCTAGCATCGCAGAACCTTTTTTTTACATAAAGGGGGACCATTGATACCCCTCCTTCTACTAACAAGAGCTCCCACGCTGACAGCATATACTATATACGGCCAGGGCAGGGCTATAAATCAGTATCTATGCGTGCATGGAGCGGTAACTTTATATTACTGTCTGTACAAGTACTGCGTTCGAATATTGTACAAGTACTGTAATAGTAGTCTAACTACTGACAGTGTGAAACTATAGTAGTAGATCTTAATATGATAAATAAGTTACTTTTGGTTGGCTCATGATGGTAGTATCATAAAACTAAGCAGGGTTGTCTAACATACCGCATCATAGTACTTGTACTCGAGTACTCGAGCACCGTACCGCACTTTTAATCAGCCTGGATAAACCTCTCGCCAAGCGCCCCCTCAGATCACGGTAGACGATCGTGCCGGGATGGGATGGGGAGAGAGACTTAAGTTACTTACTTACAGGGGGACGCGATGCAACCGTTGGTTCGAGCGCTTCAATAGGAAGATGAACCAGAATAACTGAACCTTGCCTTGCACTTTTCCCCATCCCAGCGCTCGCTTCTTCCAGCCTCCGCTGGAAGCGGATTTCACCGCCATGCATACCCAAGATTACGAGTCACAAGCAGCCATGGCAACACTTCTTGCTGTAGGTACGGTACTCGAGTACGATACATGGGACTTTTCTTTTTCTTTTTTTCATTCCATCCCTCGGACTGTCGCAAGCTCCAGTCGACATGATGTGATTGCCTCTCTTTTTTTTTTTTTCTGCGAGAGCCGTTTTCTTTGGCTTTTGTAACTTATCAGTATTATATGTGAATAGTTGGCTGCTTTTTTCTTCCTGTTAGTATCAATAGTTAGTGCTCTATGACACATCGTGTCAACCACCGGCAACACGATAGCAGTGCGATAACGAAGCGAAGTTCAAGGCCCGAAAGAAGCGTTGTATGATAAGTGTAAAAATGGCTTCAGCACCGGCAGGGCAATGCTCATTCGGCTGCACCACCGCAACGAACCCACACGCAAAGCCCGATGTCGTCGGCGAAGCACCAGTAGAGGGCAGCAGCGGCAGCGGTGGAGTGCGAAACTACCTATTAGCCCGAATATCGACCCAGCATGTCGACCTACAGCTGCTCCTCTGTACATTCGTCTCTGGCGTCATAGACTCGAGCGTGTACAATTCTTGGGCCGTCTTTGCCGCCATGCAAACCGGAAATACGATCTTCCTCTCGCTCGGCGCTTCCAACCAACCCGTTACCAAACCCTACGGATGGCTAAAATCGCTGATAGCGATTAGCTGCTTCATGTCCGGAGCTGTATTAACGTACCGCCTCTCCACGCTACACAATCCTCCCACCACCACCACCACCACCACGAGGGGAATCAAGCGGGAGAAGTACAGCGCATCGAGCCGGGGTACGCTCTTCACGTCCTTCATCCTGCAGGCCGCTGCCGTCTTCCTGGCCGCGGGATTAGTCCAGGGTGGCGTGATACCAGGGTCGAAACCGCATGCGCGGAAGGTCAATGGCGGGGTGGACTTTTGGGAATTGCTACCATTGGCCTTCCTCGCGATGCAGTTTGGAGCGCAGATCGCTACTTCGAGGTTGTTGGGCGTAGGTGAGATTCCTACTACGGTTTTGACCAGCGTATATACGGATCTTGTCACCGACCCGTTGGTGCTCAGGGGCGGGAATATCAAGCGGAATAGGAGGTTTGGGAGTATCCTTTTTATGCTGCTTGGCGGTGAGTATTTTTTTCCCAACCGCAAAAATGGCCGAGAGCTGCCGAAGGAAGATTAATGGGGTACCCAGGAATCTGCGGAGGTTGGATATCGAAGAGTTCGGCTGGACTTGCGGGGTCATTGTTTGTTGGTGGGGCGATCAAAGTTGTAGTCGCGCTGGCTTGGTTGTTGCTCCCAGTGGAGAAAGTGAATGAGGAAGTGACGAAGGGGAAGGAGGTAAAGGTGGGGGTGTGACTCGATTCATGATACCGACTAGACACGGCGATATGCTCGATGATAGACGATGCTGATAGGCGGCACGGGGGACCTGCTACTTTCATTTCCCCTCGTGCCCACAACAACCAGAGTTAGATTTCCCTTCCTCTGGATGTTTATAATATACCCCCATATTAGATATTTGTTTCCCGCCTTACCCCAATTTCAAAACCCACCAAACAATTACGGCACATGTCCGAACAACCCTGGAATCCAAATATCCCTCTACAATATCACGTCGCACCAAATTTAAAATTAATCAAACCTCAAATCTCCCCTCCTACTTGTGCCCCAATCCCGAGTGCGATCCCGTGACTGTAAGCACACAGTACTGTACGGTACGTTACGGCAGCACACCCAGCCTTGTCAATCACGGTACCGGTAATCAATTAGCCCCGTGACAAGAAGACAAACAGGGGCTTGTGAGTCAGCACGACAAGAAGAAGAAGTTGACTCTCCGGGCCGAGTGGTACAAGTACCGTATGCTCGTTCGTTCATATCGTATAATAAGCAGGGGCTGACTTACTAGTATTTGGCCAGGATGGCCCGCGCACTTTCAATTATTATGCTGTGCCTCCATCAGTCACTACACTAACCCCAGTTGACAAGCAAGGCATTAGAAGGATTCTTTCCCTCTTTTTCCTTTATTTCCTTTTTTATTTCCTTTTTATTATTTCCTTTTTTTTTGGCTTTCCAGACATTCGGAGAATTTCCTTTGCATTTTTTAGACAGCGGGGGATTTTATTCGTAAATGGTAACGAGTACAGTACCGGTAGTCACAGTACGGTACGTCCAGTAGTTCACTCGGGATCACACTTCCGACCCGTACCGGTACTCGAGTACGGTAACGGTACTGGTACTGCACCTACATCTGAAAATGAGACATGGTTTTTGCTTCGCTGTGGTAGTACGACAGTAACGATAGCCGTATTTTTCAAACAATATTATCATACTTGTTGCTGGCTATGATACAGACGGGTAACAGTGAAACCGGTTTCGGGACGGGGAAGGGGTTTTGAAAACTTCTATGGGTTGGATCCGCCCGTCGCCGTGACTTTCTTTCTTGTAGGTTCTGTATGAAGTCCAACACTAGTATCAGTAATAATATCGCGGTACGGCAGGATAGAGGGAAACCTGCAGAAAAAAGTATGATAGCCCGGAAATTGCGGCATGGCACGGCAAAGTTCACTCCAGCACACTCTGGTCGGTCTGTCGATTAAGGTGTGGTTAATAGTATTCTTCACGAGGCTGTTTATTCCCGCCGATCCCCTCTGCCGCGGGCGAAAGTATCATACTGTACGTGTACTCCCCGTCTTAAATACCAAACCAGAAATCCCCGAGTCGAGTGAGCATTTATGACCGCCGATCATCCTCACAACTTCCACACATCCCCATCGACTATGTACCGTACTAGTACTCGAGTACCAGTGCCACCAAAGCCACCAGCGATTAATACCACACCATGGTTGCATAAAATGACACAGCACAGCAAGCTCCGCCCACAACGAACTTAAAAAAATAAAAAAATAAAAAAAAGCAAATTCCACCACCCCCCCGGTCCATTCTCGCTCACCAAGACCGCATGGACAACGTTGAAAAGAAAGAAAAAAAGACACTCCCCATAATATGATACTCGAGTACTTGTACAAGGGGGTAGCAAAAAGTCGGGCGCACCACCATTACATTTATGTGTAGACTAAACCGGATTAGGAAATTTGAGTGATAATTGGTGAGGATTTTTTGGTGATGGCAAAAAGTCGGGCGCGGTAACACGAAGAAGCAGCTTGTGTCACCGCGCCCGAAATACCCTTACACCCGTGTACAAGTATTATACGGCTATGAGTGCCGGTACCGGTATCTTACCCGCCCCACCTCGTCACCTTACATGACTGGTAGTGGTACGGGAGGTATGGCAGACAGGTGTATCGTCGTTGGCGAATCTGATACATCAATGGATCGGTATGCGCAAGTGTGGTGGCTCAAAGGGTAAACTCTTGCCTGCCCGCCTGTAAGGAGGGAAAGGAGGATAAAAAAAAAGTGCTTTTTTTGGCTCTCGCGCTGCGGGTGAGTCAGTGAGGGTCAAGTTGCGTATCAGTATCCTTCAGATACCGTATGGCGCCTTTTGATACTGGTGCTCCAGGACTCGTAACCTGTACGAGTGCTTGTCGCTCTGTGCGACATCTCCTTGTTGTTGTGTCACTTTGGTGGATGGGCTTGGGTCGTGGGGCTACGGTACTCGAGTAGAGTGTTGTGTGTAACAAGAGTATTCGTGCATGGCCAGCATCGCAGATGAGGGTGTCATTTTTTCTCTTTCTTTCCTTTTCCCCTTTTTCTGAGTCGCTTTGGGTTGGGCTGGTCTTTGAGTCAATAACGGTATATTTATCCTAGATAAACCTAACTGGTGTCCTCGAGCTAAAATGCACGACTGGGGGGAATCATGCTGGTGAGGTGCGGCGCTTTTTTTTTTTTTTGTCTTAAGATGGGGCTGAGGCGGTCAGTTTTTAAGGTGCCTTCGCCCCCCTATCCAAGAGAGGGAATTTTGGACGTCTTAGCGCGAGGTTCAATTATTCGGCTTCTTGGTGCATTTGTGGAATTGTATCACAAGAATAAAAAGAGTGGGGTGGTGTTTGTTTATATGTTTATTTATGGGGTGCTTTCATTGTGTTTTGTGATCAACTTTAATCGGTTACTGGCCAATGGGTTAGTTTATTTAGGAAGTTGAAGTTGTGCATGTTGTGGCATGCAGTGATGCGCGAGGATAAGGTGCTGGTACTGTGCAGTGGTGTAGTTACCAGTACAGTACCGTACTTGTATATGCAGTTCATATTAGACAAGTGTTCGTACGGTGGTGTGTGCTCCTTTTTTCTTGATATCTGCTATGGACCGTAGGGATGGTATTGACTCCGGGTCTGGATAGTTAGCAGTATTCGTACTCGACTAGATGTCGACTTGGGAGGAAGGTCCATGCTCGGAGTGCCCGGCCCAGCAAGAATACAGTATTATAGGCTTTGCAAAAAGGCTCTGGATGTGATGCAAATGCGGTTCTGGACCAGCCGGATTGCTAGGGTTTTGACCCCGTATGCGAAATCGCAAAGTCCCTATTCTTCCACAATTCCGGGTGTGTTTTTTATCTTCCTTTTCGGGAGGCTGGCTACTTGTCTGATCCTTTCCCCAAGGCTGATGCAAACAGACGGGCAGAATCCAGCCAGCCACCACCGCCACCAAAGGTCAAGGGCTATGGGTGAAAATTCTTTGGGATGGATGTGCCGACACTATGGCGCTATGCTGGCTGCCGGTTCCTTATTCTGTGCGGATAAACAGCGGCTTGTGGGTTTTTTGTGTACTCGAGTACTGTACCGGTACTGGTATCTGGTAATGACCAGACGGCAGGCATGATGGCGCAGAGTGATTTGTCCAGGGAGAAATAACTGTCTCCCTAAAGAGATGATGATCGCATTCATTCAGAGTTTGGAAAATTGCATGTTGGCCCTCCCTCCCGAGATGCGAACGAACTCCATGAACATGTCTCTCGTTCCTGGAGGAACTGGGCCTTTCGACTCGTTTCAGGATGACGTTGTGATGATTCGCCGACTTTGCAGGTGCGGAATTTGAGGCCTTCTGGGGTTGGTCACCGATTCGATTGGCTGCCATTGTCTTTCTTGTGCGGTTGGATCTCGCTCTGTGCTGTGTCCGGTGTCTTTTTTTTCCCTCTTACGAGTGCTTTATTGCAGCATCCTTCATCCCTCATTTTTTCCCTTTTCACTTGTCTTTCTTTTTCCTCTTTTTTTTTCTTTTTTCCTTTCATTCCTTTTTTTGATGGATCAGTGGTAACGAATCAAAAGAGCCCTTAGACGGAACTGGGGGCACAGCCCAGAAGCTAAAATAGAAACATCCGACGCCCAAAATTCCCTTTCCAGATTTTTTCGTGCTCATTGGCGTCTCTGATTCGCTGGTACTTATAGAAGGCCTGCACTCGTCACAACAGCCAGCCTTCTTACATCCTCGCCTTCACCTTTCTCTTTCCCCTTCTCCCCTCCTCCCTCACTCTCTAACCCTCCATCAAGCCATCTTTATCCCCCTCGCTCCCTCACTCTTGCGTTATCGCCTTTTTAAAAGGATCCTAGTCAATCGCTACGAATCACTCTCTTGGATTAAGTGCCTTCTCTCTGGCTCTCTAATCTGTGTTTCGTGAGGAAAGAAAGAAAAAACTTCAAAGAATAAAAAGGCTTGGTGATCTCAAAAGGTAAATGTCTGTTTTCTCACCCCTCATCAATACTGGTATTCTAGTTTTTGCACTTTTCGATTTCCCTTTTTGATCCGTCTATATATTCACATTTCCCAAATTTATGTTATTATTTTCCGAATCCTTGTGGCTGGGCTGTACAATTGTTACATGTCAAACTATATGATAGGCTATCCCAACAGTCCTTCCTTGTTGCAGGGACAAAGCATTGCCAGACCAACCCCCATCTGAAACTTTTACATCTGCTCTGAGCTCCTCTTTTTTCTTTTCTTCTTTCCTCTTTTTTCCTTTTTTTCTCACTGCCTGTCTTTCCTGGCCGTCGCTGTGATTGCGATTGGCTACTCTCTTGGTTGTTCGCCCTTCACTGCCTTCCTTCCCGTCTCCTCTTTCAGCCGCCTTTACTTGGCTGGCGCTACTCGCTTGCCCTCTGCTAACATAAATGTCAATAGAGCCCCACACCCTCTCAATTTCTTCATTTAGTGTTTGAACAGACTTCTCGCGAACACTCAAGGTTTACCAAGGGAAAGACAAACAAATCTCTCCTCCCCCTCCTCCCCTTCCCCCCCTTTGCACGTTTCCTCAATTGCCACGATCCGTTACGATTTTATTTCTTCCCCCCACTTTGTCCCGATAAGAACCTTGTCTGTTCCTATCAATCTTCACAAGACAATGTCACGTCGTTCAATTTCCCTCTTGAGTTCGTTGCTCTTCGTTCTGTTGCTCCTTACTCCTGCTATCCTTGCGGACGGTGAGCAGCAGTTCCAAGAGTTCGCGAGAGACGTCTCAGACGAGAGACTCCATGCAGTGCTTCACGACTACAATGGGGCCAAATTCAAGCATGGTGTGTTTCCCGGCGACCGACGTGCTCTTGATGTCATCCACCACGAACGGGCTGCTGATGCCACCCGTCTAGTCAAATTGGCGAAACGACAATCAAATACCACGACTACGAGCAACAGGATTAGTTCCACAGTTTCCCCAACTCGCCCAACAACAACCCCTACAACCATTGCCACTACTACTCAACCTTCGTCGACTAATCAGCCAGCTCGACCAACAACTTCCTCTTCCGAGAGTAAGGCCACTACAGCACCTTCTGCCACCTCCAGAAAAACGACTTCCCTCACTTCAAAAATTACCAGGACCGTCACTGGTCCAGATGGTGTATCCACCGCCACAGATATCACCGTTATTGTTGCTACGCCTACCGATGAGCCTAGTCCCCCCCCGTCAGGGGAAACCCCATCACCACCGACCACAAACAGTGGCACACCTGGGCTTCAGAGTCTTGGATTGAGGGTTAGTGGGAGAGATAGCGCGGTTGTAGCTGTTCTTGCTGCATTGTGCTTCTTCATGTTATAAGGGGTTAAGGCGATAACATGAGCATGGGGTTCTTTCAATTCTAATGGCTCATGAACTATTTTTTTCCTTCCTATCTTACCAGGTCTTCTTGCATTCGTTTGAGAGGTGGAGGTTCTTTCGTTGAGATGGGACGGTTACGATTTGGAGCTGGGATGTGTGTCCGGGATAATTAAGTTTAGACGGGACGGGTGGATTCTCGGCCATCCCTGCAGCAGAGTGTTTTGCATTGCGGCTACTCATTTGTACTCTTTTATACTGCTACTCTTTCTTATTCTTCCCATTAGTACGGTTTTCCGGGTTGGATATCTCTTGCTGTTGTAATTTCTTTTTCTGCACATAAAGGCTCAGCTTTACGGTGTTTGTTTTTACCATATAATAAGTTTGAGGTGGTGGCTTTCTCCCATGCTTTGGGATACAATTTGAAAATAGCAAAACATCGAATAACCTCGACCTAAAAAGTTTATTATCATTATTATTATTCATTATTTTGTGTGATCGCTTCAATCTCCAACGGGAGCCCTTCCTTCCCTCCACTCCGATGATCATTGATCAATGATCCTTGGCCTGTCGATCTCCACACCCCTCCCGTGATCGTCCATCCACTCCATCACAATACCACCCCCACTGCCATCCATCCATTCATTCGCCTGCTACTTGGGAGGAACGGGTGGAAGGAGATCTGGATGAATACCACTCGCAGTGTCTATTTTTAAAATATTGGATGTTTACTTGTAGCCCTGTGGTTGTAGGGCATGGGTGTTCTTTGTTTGTGCTTTGCTACGTTGGAGTGCGTTGTGAAGTATCATAGAACAATCGGAGATAGTAATAGCGTGGTAGGGTGGGGCTTACAACAGGTAAGTTGCTGTGAGTTACTGTATCATAGGATATGGTATTATAACCGCACAATGCTGGGCTGGCTGGCTTACTGGGTAGAAGATTGCACCACGTGGATGAGCTAGACTTTGTCTACCTGTCTGCCTGATACTCGGGCACTTTTTGTCTGCAGTGGAGTGGAGTGCAAGTACGCACATTACTATATAGGCGGCAGCATAGGTTGATACAGCGTTACTGTACTGGTATCTACTCGAGTACTGGCTCTAGCGTTAGCTTGGTTCAGAGAGACACAAAAGGGACAGCAGACGGCATGACTGGGTTTTGTGCTTGTTGATTGGAAGGTTGAGGTGATTCGTGACTTGCCTTTGCCCCCAGGCGTTGCTTCTCAGGATTGGGAGGGAGGGATTCTGTGCTGTACGGTACGGTACGCATGGGCTGGGAGAAGGCATGAGGGGGGGGACTAGTTGGATTAAGGATATCCTCCCCCCCGTCCTTGGTGCAGAGCGGTTTGTCATTTGGAACGGCGAGCTTAGAAGGATGAAGGTCAACTTATCCACAAGTTGTTGCGTTTTTTTCTTCTTTCCCTATGGGTATTGCCGGTTCGGCGACGCTAGGATAGTAATAATGTAAGAACTGGAATAGTGGAACGATATGCTATTCCGTTAGGATTGCCTCCTTTGACAAGGTCTGGGGATTTTTTTATTTACCTTTTGTGTCTCTTTTGAGGGGTTTAGTGGCTCTTTTTTTTGCAATGTTTTTCGTCCCTTTTCCAAAGTAGAGAATTCCAAACTACATAACACATTGTTCGATTATTCCAGTTTTCACGGTAATAGAGGTTGAATCCTGTGAGTGAAAATACCGCAATACCGGGTTTCGAGTGATGGGGCGTGCTTGGACAATTGATTTGGTATGATACTTGTGCTACGGTACCCGTGCTCTAGTCTGCCCTAGAATCGACAATCCCCTAGCTTCCGTACCTGCTCAATCCACCACCACCACCACCACCTCAACAACGAACGCATCTAAATCAAATGCCCACCGCAGCAATCCACCCCCGCCGCACACCCGCCGCCACCAGCGCCTCCGCAATGCGCGCGACGGAGCCGCACATACACACCGCGATCCTGGCAAGCATCTTCATCACCGCCTTTCCAAGTCTAGTCTCCGACCCGGCGAGCACACTCCTACGGACGCTCCCGGGGCTAGCTCTTTTGCAAGCAGCCTATCAAGTCCGCTGTCTCCGCATGCTGAACCTTACTTCCCCGTCCCCAGCGGGGAAGAAAGAGGTGATGGGGGTTAGTAGTAAGATAATTGTACCTCCTCCTCCTGTTACCCCCACCACCACCACCACTACTGCATGTATAACTGTGACTAATTTTACTAGTCTTCGTTTCTAGCAATCCTCTTCGCGGCAACAATTGGCACGACAACACTCTACGTGCTGCTCGTACTCTTCGGCGCCCCGGCGACGACACATATACTCCCCACTGTGCTGTGCGCGATGCATGCGGCGTTGCTGGTGGTTGCGCCGTTGGTGTATAAGTACCATCTTGAAGGTAGGGTTTGGAGAGAGATTTTGGGGGGGAGGGCCGTTGTTGAGGAGTCTTTTGCTGGGGCTGTCGGTGCTCTGGTGGGTGCGTGGCTTGGGGCTGTACCGATTCCTTTGGGTATGTTTTCCCTTTTCTCTCTCTCTCTCTCTCGCTGATTTTGAGGATCCGGATTGTTTTTCTGAGAGTGTGGGCTAACTGTGGGATTAGATTGGTGAGTTTAGTTTTTTTGGGGGGGATGATGTGCACGAGTATTATGATCGTTTGTGGCTGACTTGAGTCTGTAGGGATCGTGAATGGCAGAAGTGGCCGATTACTATCGTCACCGGGGCGTATATCGGATACATTGTTGGGAAGAGCTTGGGCTGGGTGTACTCAGGGAAGCGTTTGCCTTTGTAGCCTTTTCTCCCTTTTCTTTCTCTCTTTCTTTCATACACTACCAGGTCACCGGCGAGTAAGTTTGATTCGGTTCAAAACTGCCAGAAAAAAAAACCCCAATTGAGCAGCAAGTCAAGCATTGGAGACCTTCCCCTCCCCTCTTATTATCAAATAATTACAATTTTATATCAAAAGAATGTATTACCACAGTTATCACACCACAAATAGAATTGACCTCTGGAGGAGTTAATTGATCCGTCCGATGTTGCAAAAAAAGTAGTTTGTGTCACAGCACATCACCCGGATTCCCCATGCATAGGGGGCAGGGGGAGAAAATAAAGGAAAATGCAAGGGGCGTGCTTTTTTTTAACCCGCCTCACTCGCAACCTGTCCTCTTCACCAGAGCTCTTCCTCCAACAATTCAACAGCAACAACAACAACAACCACCACTACCACTACTACAAACCCCGCTAATGCAACAATGAACGAAGAATTCTTCGGCGAAAAGCGCACCTCTCTCGGCGAGAGCGTACGCACCTTCGATGCCTTCCGTACGCACCCACCACCCCACCCAAACCACAACCGCACTAACAAGAAGGAAAAAAACCGCAGCGAAAACCCGAGCAACATATACAACCCGCACCCCCCGCGGTGGCGCAATCACCCTCCTCCTCCTGCTAGCGAGTGCCTACCTAACCCTAACAGAGCTACGCAACTACCTGACGGGTACCGAGTCGCAGACATTCCTGGTGGAGCCGGGCATCGGCCACGAGATGCAGATAAACCTCGACATAACGGTCGCCATGCCGTGCTCGAGCCTGCACGTGAACGTGCAGGACGCGATGCAGGACCGGATACTGGCCGGGCAATTGCTGGCGCGGGAGGATGTGCGATTCGACGATGGGGGGGCGCACAAGCTCTTCCACCCGGTGGGTAGTGGTAGTAGTAGTAGTGGGGCCGCCGGGGAACAACAACAACAACAACAACAACAACAACAACAAGAACAGCATGTCTACGAGGTCCTCAGGAAGGGGGGGAAGAAGGGGGGGTTTAAGAGTGGGAGGAAGGGGGGGCTATTCTCGTCGTTTGGTGGTGGTGGTGCGGGTGCGGGTGCGGGGAGTAGTACTAGTTGTAGGATTTATGGGAGTATGGGGGTTAATAAGGTTCTGGGGGATTTTCAAATTACGGCCAAGGGACATGGGTATTGGGAGGATGGGGCTCATATTGATCATCAGTGTGAGTTTCTTCTCCTCGTTCTTCTCCTCGTTCTCCTTCTACCGTGAAACTTTTTTCTTCGGAACTAACAAGAATGGTGGTGGAAAAAAAAAAGCATTCAACTTCTCACACGTAATCACCGAACTATCATTCGGTGACTACTATCCAAAACTGGTGAACCCACTCGACGGGGTCGTCTCCAAAACTGAAGATAGTATATATATATCTCACTCCTCCCTCCCTTTTCTTCTCCCCTTTTACTAACGATGCCCCCCCCCCCCCACCATAAAGACTTCTACAAATTCCAATACTTCCTCTCCATAGTCCCGACAACCTACGAATCCCAAACCTCCGGGAAATCACTCCTGACGAACCAGTACGCCGTCACCGAGCAGTCCCGAAAAATATCTTCCTACTCCGTGCCCGGGATTTTCTTCAAGTACGATATTGAGCCCATCTCACTCACCATTAGCGATCGGAGGACGGCGTTGTTGGCTTTTGTTGTTAGGTTTGTCGCCCCCCCCCCCCTATTTAGCTACGTGGACTAGGGCTGATGTGTGCCTCGCGGGGGACATAGACTGGTCAACATTATTAGTGGGATACTGGTTGGTGGGGGGTGGGTTTATGGCCTGTTCGGTACGATTGCTGGGTACTTTCGTCGGCAGAGGAGGAGCACGGATGGTATGCTTAATGGGAGAGTACTTGGGGATGAGGAGTGATGGTGGGTGGCATGGGAAAAGGGTTCTTGTTTCTGTTATTAAAATGGGAGTTTTGTGTGAATCGGAATGCTATGAATTGAAAGGGTTTTAAATTTGGGTTATATCATAAGGTAGGTACAAGGGTATCAGTTGAGTCCCTTTTGCTTCCATCTTCTCCTTTTTAAGTTTCCTGCTTTTAAAATAAATAAACATTACTTTGAAAAGCTCTACTTATAACGTTCTAAACTCTTGTCCTAAGGACTGGTGGTGTGGGGAGGTGGGTGGGATGTTGAGAAGATTAACCTTCAGCCCAAGAGATGCTATGGAAACTAGTCAGCACCAACAAGCCATCCCTCAAGGAAAAGGTCAAATCTGGAGAACTTACGCAAACATAATCCCGAAACCCAAAGCCATTGCGATACTGTGCTAGCAATCAGCGACACATCCCGCGAACATGTCTGTTTTTTTACCAAGGGGAGCTTACGCCTGAGTAATCGATTTCCTAACCTCCTCCCCCTTATTCTTCCCAGTTTCTAGCAACTCGGGAATCACGCTGAAGCCCACATATAAGAAGGTACCAGCCGTGAAGGGCAGCACCAAATCCCCTGCCGTCAATCCAGTGCCCCAAATCCCAGCGTCGGACCCCTCACCACCGACAGTCTCCTTCGTAGCGCCAGAGGCGGAATACGTCTGAATAGCGATGCCGATGAACGTTCCCAAGAAGGCGCCGACAGCGGTGAAGAACTGCGCGCCCATGGCCTGCCACTTTGTGAAGCCGGATTGAACAAGGAGGGCAAAGTCACCGACCTCGTGTGGGATCTCGTGGAAGAAGACGGCAACGGTGGTGGTCGCGCCGACCATAGGACCGGCGTAGAAGGCAGCAGACATGGCGAGGCCGTCGGTAATGTTGTGGGAGAAGTCGGCGATGAGGTTGAGGTAAGAAGAGAGTTTAATGGAGTTGCTTGGCTCGGGTTTCTTCGCTATGGCATCCTTCGTCTTGTTGGAGGAGGAGGAGGAGGAGGAGGAGGAGGAGGAAGACTTCTTGCCCTTGCGATTCTTCACATCGCCGAGTTTGTTCCCCGCGTCGGTGCTGGAGCTAGCGCTTGTATCCTCAGAGGGCTCGTGGGTATGATGAGAGTGCGAGTGAGAATGCCCGTCCCCGCCGCCCAGGATGCGCATAGTCTTATCCATAGCAACGAACGTGACGAACCCAACGAATATGAACAATCCCAGCAGTGCGTTTCGCTTCGGGTCGAGCATGACAAAGTGCGCTCCATCCCCATGCGGCTCCCCCATGAAGGTCTGCGGGATCAAGTGTAGCAGCGTGTCCCCCAGTAAACCCCCAACAGCAAAAGCCACCATGACGGAGAGACTGGAGGGGTCGATATTTGTAGGAACCAGTGCCAACAGAAAATCTACCCAAACCCCCCCGTCGTCAGCAAGCCACTCACTCACCTCCCCCCCCTCTCTCTCATATTAGGTTAAAGAAAGAAAGAAAGGAACTCACTGGGAGGTCCAGAAATATACGCCGTAGCCAACAAACTATTCACCGCGGGCCCCGCAGGAAACAGCACCGCGAAGACCCTCTTCATGAGGCTCGACGTCTCGGGACTATTCAAGAGGCGCTCGTGATTCAATTTTTGCACGAGCGGACATTCCTTAGGAGACACTCCGCGTTAGCAGCCCTCCCTCCATCCATCCATACCCACCTGCCAGAAAGCGTATAGTAAGTAAATACCTGCAACAAACCCTCAACCTCCCGACTCGTGAGTTCCAAAACGTTCCTCTCCTTCTTCGCCGAAACGAGCACGGAAAAGAAGAGCACTAGCGAAACAGCTATCCACAAACGCCTCGTGAAACTCCCCATTTGAATGACGAGTTTTTTTTCTTCTCTTTTTCTTTCCTTTCTTCTTCTTCTTAGCAATGAAGTTACTGGCTAGGGTTTATGTCGTAATACTGTAGAACCGGGGTTGCGTTTCTGTTCTCTCGCGGGCGTGGGTTATATATTATAGTGACTGACGGAAAGGCGGATAGGTAGACAGGGACACCGTGGTCAGGACTCAGGAGTCGCCCTGAGCTAAACGAGTGAACAGGGGGCGGCTGATGGGCACGAATGGAAATCGATCGCGAATTTGTGTGGAGGGTATGATGGCTCGGGTATCTCTTTTTTTGAAAAAAGTTAATGGTAAAACCCCGCTGTAGGGAACTCTCGAACTGTTCGCTCTGAATATCGTACAGTGCGGTATAGTGCGCTAGTGAGGGGCCTCAATATTTACTTGAATTCACAGCTCAGGGTTGGTCTAAGTTAAGGGATTGTCGGCATGTCTATGAATGTGGTAAGCAGGGTAACACGTGCAGGGGCAGCAAGGTACCGTATCATACTCGTAGCAGGGTGGATCATTGGATATCACTCGTGGTTGTAGGAGGTTTTGTGTCCCTTATTACACGCTGTGTGGATACTGTACTACTCTTGGCTATTCAATGTTAGTGGGCGACATATTCCCCTCCGCTGTTCCCCGAGTGGAGGAAACGAGATGGGGACTACTGAGAGGAGGGCACACATTCTTTGGTGCCGTACTCGGCCGGGTTTCCCCCGTGATCCCGGAGAATTCGTGGATACCATGCCTGGATTTGAAAAAATATCGACATAGTGCCTTCCACATGGTATCTAGGACACAGTTGCTATAGGCGGGCTTGATTATTGTAGATGAGGGTTGACATGGACTCCCCGTTTCATATGGGGGTTTACCGCATATCACTTCCAAGGCACTTCATGTCCAAACAGACGATCTAGGGGGTTTGTTCTAGGTTATCGGAACAACTCTGATTCTGCGCAACAGGGTTTTTTGGTATAAGAATCAATATTACCGTTGCACTACTCCTGCTGCTCCGATGGCCCCTTGACGTCCTCCATTTTCTCAACTCCCTCCTCACCGGCACTTGTAGGGATTAGGTTCCTCAGAATAAGGTCGTAATTGACCTCCTCGACCTTCTTGACCTACATTCTCACTCATCAACATTGCCCCAGCACCGGTCTTAGAGAAAACTCACATTATACTTCAACCCATCCCCTCTCCTCCTGAGCGAATCATTCTTCAAATTCAAGACCTGGAAGGAAGAATGGATGTCCTTGATGAACCGGTTAATCATTTGGGGACGCAAAAAGTCATGTTGAGTAACAGCATTGGTGGTAAGTCGGGTCTTTGTCCCCTGTATTAGCCACAGCCCCCCGCTCGGGAGAGAAAGGAAGAAATAGGGCAAAAGGTACCAGTTCTTCAACGAGACTAAGCACAGCATGCAAATACTCTTCAATGGTCAGATGGAACTTGTCCTCCGTCTTCAAATTCACCGGAATCCCTAGAATGCCCCCGACCTCCTCGATGGTCAAGAGGCTGTTCTCCGCGTTGACAGAGGAATAACTGCGCTGCAGCCAGCCCTGGAAAAGCACCAGGAATGCCACGTTCTGTATATCCCTAGACCAGATACCGTTGTACTTGTAGTAAGGGTAATCCTTGACGATGTTGATGAGGCCTTGAATGCTGTCTTGGAGGCGCTTGAAGCCTTCATTGGCAGTGGTGGTTAGTTCAATGACTTTTGCCTTGTTAGTGATTGCGCATAGCTAGCATACAGACGTAGAAGAGGGGAGGAGGAATTGCCGTGCTGCGGGGAGACGATGTGGACTCTTGACAGGATGGAAGTGATTGACCGGACTGTCATTGATTGTTACATTAGCTTAGCTTTGTCAAATATTGTGGTCGCCCTGGGGGGGGACCGAACCTTCTTTATCAATTATCTTCAACGCCTCGCGGATATCCTACACTCTTTAGCACTATCCAAAGCCTACTTCGCTTGTCCAGACGGCGATGATGGTGGTGAGGAGTAAGTACTTCCTTAACTTGACTATCCCTCTCAATCTGTTCCTGAACTGCTGCGAATATTTCTGGATCCACCATGGCGTAGATGTTGTCGGAAGACATGATTACGAGTATAATTCTATTGGGTAACTGCTTGTGTTGTGGGTGGTGGAATGAAACTTGTGTGTGTGTGTGTGTGTGTGTGTGTTTGGTATGTAGGGAGGATAAGCGAGAAAGATTCTTATGATGCCCCGCGAACATTTCCCCGCGATCTTTAGGGTGAGCAGTGCACGGGCCACTGGCCACCCACATGGCTCCATGGATGTGTAAATCCCCCGCACAGAGCAGCCCTTAAACAAACCTTTGAGCGCGGAACATCCGCACAAGGTGACAATTTATTAGGGTCTCTACGGAACATTTTTTGTATGATAACCACGAGTTGAGCATAGCATTATTGATCTCTAAAGTTCATTACTTCATCGCAAGGATATAAAACTAAATGTTAAGTTGTGTTTGCACACAACCCTCTTGGACGAACGATCAGAGTTATAGATTCAATGCCACATGATCCTCTCCTAAGCTGCTGCGAAAGAAATAAACAGAAACACGGTACCAGAAAGGCTAAAGCGGGTGACAGCCCCATCTATGCCCACGCCTCAACCCTCCTCTGCAACACCCCCCTAGCCTCACTAATATCAATACAATTAGTACAATTAACTAACCCCAACTCCTCTAATATGCCCTGTGCTTTCTCATCATCTTCAAAAACCTTCTGCACAACCTCCTTCAACCCTACCTTCCCCTCCTCCTCCTGCCCCTCCTCAAGCGTGAGTAACACACAAGCAGCCTTAATCTTCTTCATTGAAGCTTCAGGATCTCCAATGTACCTCCCAGAAACATTCCACAACTCACCGATATCGGCAGTTAATTGCTTACCACCAGCAAGTGAGAATTGATTACGCATGAGTATGTTGTCCCAGAGGTAAGCTTGGATTCCGGTGGCGAACTCGCGGTATATCCGCTCGAAGACTGCTGGCGCGACGGTTTTAAAGAGGAAGGAGAGGAAAGTGTTTGTGGCAGTCGCGGGCTGGACCATTTCTGGGGATATAGTGCTTGGGATTGAGGGGTCGGAGGTAATTGATAACCAGAGTGTTCTGTTTGGAGTTAGTAGAGTGAGGCCGGAGAGGGGGGGAGTAGGCTGACATTTTTGAATAACCTCTTAATTCCTCTTTGATGCTTCCAATTAACAAATGGATGATCATGGCTTCTGTTGTGTCCCGGAGAGCTTTGTAGGAGCCTGCGGTCTCATCGAATAGTGCGCCATTCTCCTCTCCGGAAGCTACCGCACTGCTTGTGCAATTCGCAACCTCCTGGACATTCATAGTTCCCGCTAGATTCTGAGTGGCGTTATTTTGTTGTGCTTTCCTGGCACGCTCCTCTAGCTCTTGCCACAGTTCCAAGAAGAACTGTCGCTAGTTAGTCTGAGTATATTACACGGTGCCAGTTTGTAGACTTACGAGGTTGTCACCCCAATCCTTCATACAATTCTCTAGGAACATAGTGCTCCCATAGACTTTACAAAGTCTCTCTAAGCCACCGATTCCAGTCAGAGACTGTACCTCTTCCTTACTAGTGCCCTGAACCGCTCGAGCAATCGATGAGGAGAGCATCTTAAACGCCTCGACACTGGAATGAAGTCGGTCATGATACTGGTCTAGAATAGAGATCTGTATATCAATCAGGAAGCGAAGTCGTTGTGTGAACGAAGTTAAAGACCGATATCGACCTGTTCAAACTCAAGATCAGCAAACGAACCCTCGGGCAATACCCAAAAAAAGGGGGTATACCAGTAACAGTCTCTAACAAATCCTTTAACCGAATAGCCGACTTTGTAGGTTTCGTTTCCTCCGACTCAACGCTTTCATAATCAATGACCCAGGCGTCTTCAGCATCTAGAATACTGTGATATCTCGATAGCGCAACTACAAAATCCCCATCAGCTCAGCCCTCACAAGCGAATCGCGCAGATACTAACATTCCTTCTCAACCTTGATCCACCCCACAAACACACCCTCAACAGCCAACACCTCATGCGTAACGCCCTTCCACTCCCCATCCGCACATCCATATGGCACGTATTTGGGCGCCCCCCGAAGCTCACTCTCTTCAAACTTAATCATCTCGTAAATAAAGTGAGTAAGCAACTGCGGCTGGTCGAGTATCTGCGGGAGAAAGTGATGTATCTTCCGCCGGAGCACGGGGAGGAAAGCGGTAATAAACTCATTTACCGCATCCCGCTGCGCGATTTTCGGATTGGCCGAGGATGTGAGTAACGGCTGTACAACAGATAACAAAAACGGGGTATACTTCGTGACCAGATTCGATAAATCTTTGAGGAACCACTCCGGTTTGTCAATCCTATTCGTCTGACGGTCTCCCTCAAAATGATACCTGAACCTCAACTCCAGCGGTTTCATCAGCAGTTCCATGGGTAGCAACGGCTTGTCCCCGAGTCCAGTCTCGATCTCCGGCTCCTGTAGGACAAGGAGTTTCTCAAAGACCTTCGCAAACCCCGGCACGTTACTGACGTCCGCTTCCGCGTTCGGCCAATCAATCTTGCTCAGGGCCTCTCCGAATTGCTCCGCCAGACGATTCTTCATCTCGTCCCACAGCAGTGTTGTAGTCTTCTCGACGTAGTCCACTAAATGCACCGCTGCATCCTCCATCTCTTTGTGCCGGGACCTTAGCTCCTTCGACAATCTCTGGAGCTTATTATACGGCACCAACGCTAGCTTTGGATCCTTCTGTATCCCCTTCCTGGCTTCATCGGATAGTTCATGGACTTGGAGGACCAGAGAAACGTATCCTTTTGCCACATCTAATCTGCGGAGTTTCTCCATGCTCGCCTCGAATTTTGGTGCGGCATTTTGGGCCGTGTCCGAGGATGTAGCTGCCCGCAGACGGCGGTCGATGTCGTCTTGGTTCTGTTGGAATAATTGCGCTTGGATTAGGAGGTTGTGGGAATGCTCGGAGGCGGCGGTGCGGGCTTTCTCGGCGCGGGTTTCAGCGGCTTGGAGCTTTCGAAATTTCGTAGTGCAGTTAGTTAGAGAGAGATGTTTTGAGGGGGAGGGTGGCTAGTTGCGGGGTTTTCGTCCTACCTGTGTGCGAAGCTGTGATTGTTGGGTCCGGACGGCATTCAGGACCTCCTCGAGGCTTTCTAGATCGCCGAGTGTTTGGAATTTGTCATTTAGGTAGTCCTCAACCCGGGAGTCTCTATTTCGGGAGTCTTGCGAGATTGCGGCGGTAGGTGTGGACATTATTACATTTAGTAGTTAGTGCTTGGAGAAAGCTCTTGTCAGGACTGTCACCAGTTGCCAGGTTGCACTCAGAAGAGATCGATAAGATTAGATTATTATTTTCATCAAATCCGGGTAACCCCTCTTCACTCCAAACTCCATTTTCACACCTCTGCGCAGTACTTCCCTCCGCCGACCTTGAGCTCTACCACCAAATTCACTCAATTCGCCCCACCATCATACACGTGAGGCACAGGATACGAATAAAGAAAGACCCCAAGCATGTCTTCCATGCGCAACGCCGTCCAGGTAGTACCCTCTTTCTCCCTCTTCAATGCCATGCTAACGAACCATCCACAGCGGCGAAACCACAAGGAGCGCTCCCAACCCTCCTCCCGCCAAAAATACGGCCTCCTCGAGAAGAAAAAAGACTACGTTCTGCGAGCCCGTGACTTCAACATCAAAAAGGCCAGACTCAAGGCCCTCCGGCAGAAGGCCACGCAACGCAACCCCGATGAATTCTACTTCGCAATGATCAACTCCCGCACGCGGGACGGTGGAATCCACGTTGCTCCGCGGCAGGACGAAGGCTCGCTCAGCAATGACGTGGTCAAGTTGTTAAAGACACAGGATGCAGGATACGTGCGGTTGCAAAGCGCCGTGGAGAGGAAGAAGATTGAGAAGTTGGAGGAGAGGTTAGTGTTGAAAGATAAGGGTGAGGGCGCAGGAGGGGGAGGGGGGGGGAAACATGTGGTCTTCGTGGATGGGGAGGAAGAGGCGAGGGGGTTTCGACCGGAGGTCTATTTTGGGACTACGAAGGAGATGGTCGAGAGGAGGTTTAATAGGATGAGAAAGGAGCAGGTTGAGGAGATTGAGGCTAAAGGGAAGGCTGCTAAGGAGAAGCTGCGAAAGAGGAGGAAGAGTACTGGAGATGTTGAGGCGGAGAAAGCAAGGAGGGAGGAGGAGGCGCTTGCTAGGAGGAAATTGCAGAAGGCGAGGGAAGGGAAGGAACGAGAATTAGAGGCTCGCAAGCATCGAGAGGCCGAGCTGAAACAAACTGAGCGAGAGATGGAGTTACAGAGGGCTAGGATGGGTAAAGGTGGGATGGTGAAGAAGAACAAATGGGCAAGAGTCAGGAAGCGATAAACACCCAAACCCCGGCCGTGTCCCTTTCCATGCCTCTAGCGGATCCTTTATTTTATATATATTCCCCAGCCTTCTACTGTACAGTCCATAATTCGCCTCAAAAGTTCAATCAATAAATTAGAAGCCACTCGTAAAAGCCAACAAACTAGCGCCTAGGCTCGGCCATATAAGGGGAGGCGCCCCATTCGGGGGGAGGCTCCTTCCCTGGAGTGAGAGAGGTGGGGGAAAGAAGGAAGGAAAGGAAGAGATAGAATAGGAAAAAGAAGAGAAGAGCCGCAACTACCTTCCTCTCTTTTTTGTTCTTATTTTTTACTTGGACAAATTCCTCTGCACCGTCTCCCTAAGTTTCCTAATAACCTCCTTTGGGCTCTGCGCCCCAAACACGGCCGTCCCCGCCACAATCACATTTGCGCCGGCCTCCGCCGCTTGATCGATAGTTCCCAATCCCAACCCACCGTCAACCTCGATATCCAACTCTGGATACCTCTCTCTAAGAGCCTGTACTTTAGGCATGCACTCGGGGCGGAACTTTTGTCCTCCGAAGCCCGGTTCTACCGTCATTACCAGTACCATCTGTATAACCCAAGTTAGCCCACAGAGGAACAGACAAACAGATAAGAGGAAAAGTAAGTTAAGAAAAGGGGGTGAGGAAAGAAAAGAAAAGAAAGAGGAAAAACGAACATCAGGCTTCTCCCCACTCCCCTCCAAAAGCGGATACAAAACATCAACCGGTGTTCCAGGCTTAATCGCAACACCCGCCTTCAACCCCAATGCATGAATATTCCTGATCAATTCCGCGGACGGGGTCTTGGGATCCTTCGAAGTCTCCGCCGCTTCGTGATGGAAGCAGTAAAGATCGCACCCGGCATCTTTGAAATCCTGAAGCCATTTTTGCGGCTATGCCCCGCATTCCGTTTAGCCACATCTCCGCTTACGGGAGGGAGGGAGGGAAATAAGAGAATACCTCAGCAACCATCATGTGACAGTCGAAAACACCCTTCTCCCAATCCTCGCTTCTGTCCACGCTGCGGCGGATGCAGGTCACCACGGGCGCGCCGATGGTGATGTTCGGCACAAAGTGCCCGTCCATTATGTCGATGTGTAGCCAGTCTGCGCCCTCCGATTTGATGATCCGGGAACACTCGTGCGCGAGATTTCCAAAGTCGGAGGCGAGGATCGAGGGGGCGATGATGGGTTTTGGCGCCATTTCTATTTTTTTTTGGGTGATGGTGGTGAATTGGGATGGAAGTTAAAGTTGGGGGTTGTCGTGATCGAGGTGTTGAAATTGGTTTTGGCGGGGTAGATTTTGGTTGGACACGGCAAGGCTATCATACTGTAAAAAGCTCGGAAAATCCACTAGCCATATCCATCAGGCCTCTAATCCCTGCTGCCAGGGACAAAACATCTCGAGGAGGACATACCGGTATGATACTAAACCAGTGCCTGTATTTATCATAACTTGCCCGGCGAAGTCATTTGCAGTTTAACTCTCTTATCTGATAAGTGGATTTCGTTAAATATTCGCTTCACAGGGCATTCTTAGCAAATACGAGTGAGTATGTGATACAGTGCAGTACCGATATGTATGCCATTACGATGGGGTGAGGGGACTGACTAGTAAGCCAAGTTAATAAATCATCCGTATCGAACAACGTCAGTGACTATGATACTCGTATCATACCCGGTTGCTCGGAGTAGCAAGTCCCCAACCTCACTAACTAACCCTGCCAGAAATATTATTATATGCCATCGTGTTATAGCGACCCACCGTAGCTTTTCGTGAGGGTTAGATTCCCGCCATGAGGGGGATCCTATCCAATTGCCATTCGCTACTTGCTCAAAGTGTGACGGCCTCGTGGCCTCCAGGTCCATTCGCCAGTTCAGTTTGCCCAGCCCTAATGATAGAAGATATGGTATCATACTCGTGAAGAAAGTATGATACATAATATTATACAAAAAAAAAATCCAAGCCGAACCCCACTTAAGTAAATTCCCCTTGCTTTCTACTCGAGTACTCTAACATCAATGGTAGTGGTACTAGCCTTCATAGACTACGACTAAGAAACGAATTACATGTTATATATACCTCTTTCTTTTTAAAATCCCTTCATAAAGCTGAATAGCTCTAGGTTTCGCCCACCCTTCCATCGCTACTTGTATTATACTATACGCCTCTACTTGTATTATACTATACGCCTCTATGTGCCAGTACTGGTACTTACACAGGTACTCTCATACCGATCCGGTGCTGACATCTCGTTGTAAGCCTGCGCCCCGAGGTGCCAGATGATAGAGAGAAATCCACAAAAAAATAACACAAACAAAACACCCAAAAACCGTGAAATACCCTCCAAAAACAGGAGGCCTATGTGTATGCAATAATACAAGTATATGAATAAAAAGGATACAAACACTAACACGATACCCCCATTTTATAGAAAACAACTACTAATATGTGTGCTCACGGAAAGAGCCCAACCCAATCCTCTTCTCTTTTTTCGGTTTAGATCTGTAACGGCATCGGAAGCCAATGGATCTGAACCAAGCAAAAAACTGCATGACCAGAATCTGCAAAGTTTTTCGAAGAGCTATTTGCTCTGGAGTGCAGCCCTCTGGGTAGCCGTTACAGACGCTAAATGCATAGGAGATCTCGTAAGTGATAAAGCTCGATCGTGTACACTAACATTAAGGACATCAGGGAGAAGAAGAAATTTTACTCAAGAAATTTGACTGGGTCGTCGGTGCAAATCGCTATCCGATTGTTAGATCGTACTCTCGAAGAGCCAATTAAGGGAGGAGGTAGAGAAAAGAAAAAAAGAATTACCATCTATTTTTTTACAAATCGTCCATCTAGTCAACCGACGCCAGTAAGTCTCAGCTGTATCCCTGCCGGAAGTAGCTTGGGGAAGGCTGTGGAAATTTTAATCGTATACCTCATAGTTTGCTCGTCATTCACGGTCCACGTATATATATCCCTTCCTGCCGCTCGGGCGTCTTTCATGAACTTTGCGCCTTTCTTACCAGAAAGAATTGGATAGAAAAGATTGAACGAAACACCCGGATGTTTGAGAAACTCTCTTGCATGAGGAATTGAAAGCCCAATGTGCTATCATAGCTCCCACGCCAAAAACAGTTAGCAATACCCTAAATAAACCTTGTGGAGAGTTTTTAAGCTTACAGTGATTGGAAACCCCGGCAAGTAATAGCCACACAGCTGATGTACACTATCAGCAAAACTGAATTCTAACAAAACTAGGCCCAATTCTGGAGAGAAAGTCCACATACTGGTAAAAAATTTGGTGTCCAGCATCCAAGGACTATCCTGTCCGCCCAGAATTCCCGGCTTGGATTCACTGAATGGATTGCAGAAGCGGTCTCTCGGATGATATCTTCGGCGTCATTGTCTCCTTTTATATCTAGCAACAACCACATATCTAGAACTGCTGGTTGACACATAAACTCGAGAACTTCCTTCAATGTCGGCATAGGAACGTGTGGGGCCTCTAATGTCCGTAGAGTCTTAAGATATGAATAGTCGTGGTCAATGAGCTTTCCCTCAACGCCAAAACACCGTTTCAGGGTTGCATCCTTTGGTAACCAAGTTAGTCACCCGGACCCGCACGCCCCCTCTCATGATTCGGGTCAAGACATACGTGAGATATCATGACCACACCATCTTTCGACAAGTGCAGATCTAAATTTCCACCACAAATCTTAGCAATCCCGCCTTCCGTATCCCAATTATCGAAGTAAGCCCACCAGTCTCAATAGCATGGGCTCCAGCCTTCACCGCCCCTTCGAAAGCTATCAACGTGTTCTCGGGAAACTGAACCTTAAACCTGCCCCCGATTCTCTCCGTTAGCCATACTGATAATGAAACTCCTATGAAAAAGCCTAGTGCCCACCCTCTATGAGCAATGGCCTGCGGGAACCTCAAAGTTTCCGACCCAACATCCGTAATGCCTAACCAAAAATCAATGTCAACCACAAACCCTCATTACAAGAACTAGAGAAGATAGGGTAAGGCAAAACTAACCAAGGCTCATTTTGGAACGCAACAACGGTTCCTCGTGCTCTCTATAATCCATAATGGCAGATGTAGGAGGGAGAAGCGGACGATAATTGGTGTATGATACCTAAACCACAGCCGCACCCGCTACTAGCCGATAGAATGATACGGGAAGATGACCTGGATGCTCTCATGGAACTTTATGTAGTAAACCGTCGGGATGTCTGTTCAATTGATCTAAAGGTGTGTATGATCTGGGGAGGGAAAGAAAAGTAAGAAGGAAAAAAAGAAAAGAAGAGCAAAAGAAAAACAAATTTTATTCACAAGATGAACAGGAGCAGGTGACAAATTTGATATCACAACTTTCTTGGGAATTGGTTGGGGGGTTGCTTCATTGGATGCACGGACAGGCACAGCGAAGAAGTGACAAGCTTAACTTGACTGAGTAAAAAGGGTGGAAACGATGAAAGTATGGAGACCCAGGCAAGGACCAGAACGGAGGAACTTGATACCGGTATAAGTTTGGCTGAGTCGGTTAATGAGAAGCTGGGGGGCGAGGGGGAGGGCAAGTTTGGTTTGGGTTTAGGAAAGCAAAAGGTAGAAAAGTGAATCTTAACTTTGAGGAAGTGAAAAGACAAATAAAAGTGAATGGTTGGGAAGGGGGGGGGGGGGGGATAGGAAAGAGGGAGGGGTATGGTAGGGTAGGAGTCTGAGGTTTGGAGGGGGTACAGTATGATCGTTTCCCCTGTATCTGGCATATTTGTCCACCTTCTTCCCCCAGGGAAGATACCGGTATGGACGTGCGGTGTGAGAGTGCGTGAGTGCATAAGGACCCGAAGTCACCCGACAGATTAAGTGCCTGTAGAGGCCGAGGGAAGGTAGAAGTGTACGAGTTCTCAGTATGTGCAAGGGTGCTAGCTACAAGTACCAAGGGGTGTGGTTGAGGGGAGCAGACGCTATGTCGTGAGTACTGTGCTGTACCATACGGTACTGTACCGTACTGGCACAGTACTTTATGCAGGCAAGCTAGGATATCAGTAGGCTGTAGCTTAATACCGAAAGACCTTCCGCAGCGGTAGCGGCGGTTAGGACAAAACTCCTCAACTCATTGAGCAGCTTAAAGTGCGCTAAGTGGAATACCAAAGACCTCCTAACGAAAAATCTATAACCGAACAAAGACGGGAGAAGCAGGAGGGTTACGAGTGAAGAAGCGTGTTGATAGAGGCAAGAGCGCGGCTCTAACCCGCAGTCAAACTTACCAGGCGCTGCTATCACGCTGGTGTCATACAACACCTATACTTTCAGTTTACGGGTTGCAATAAGAACGACGCTATGGAAGTTTTAGCTCTTTTGGTAAGAGGGGGGACGGTGGACATCGGGAATGTATGGGCGAGGAGGAGGCAGATGAGGGAAGAGAGATGGGAGCAGCCGTTCACTTGTTGTTCCCAGGGGTTTTGCGGCGCTCTCTGATTCGGTATGTGTGTGATCTGCCTCACACGCATTTCGGGCGGCTGCCCAATCCCTGGTTTCAAACCCAGAAAAGGCTTGGCATCTCTCTCGAACCACATCAAACGCTTTTGGTCTCCAACAATTATGTTACAACTACCACACGCCCTCTCATGCAAAGCGAGAACGAGAAAGGGCAAAGAGGAGAAGAAGAAAAGATCCATCCATCCAAGAGGGGCTTTAGGTCTGATGTTGATGCGATATGTAGGGGGGGGGGGAAGCTTCGGAGGGTTTGGGGTCGTCGGCCCTGATGCGCGATTCCCCATGATAATTCGTATTACAGTCGTACCCCGCCATAATAGACCGCTTATAAGGGAAACCTCGCTATTACGAATGAGCCCTCAAGGAATCTTACACCCCTGCTCCCATAAAAATGGCCCCCGATATCCCTTGGGTGGTCTGAAACACTAAAGTTCGTTACCAGCACGCTAAGGCTAGGTTGGGCAGCCGCGAGCTGTACTCGTACAGTATAATACTTGGGCGAGGGATATACCGATAACAAGCTCACGATGACTACCGTACTGTACCCATCCCGCCGACAGCGTGTCATACCCCACACTCCCACACAGGGAGAAAAGGCGGAAAAGATCCCGCCAGTCCCTCCCGCCACGGTACTCCTTATCATCCACCCTTATCCTAACCACACCAGAAATCCACCAGTTATCATATACAGGCAGACACCGTAATACCATGGTACACGAGTACCTCTCACCCGCTTGGTAAACTAAACGAAGTTATTATTATGTGATAGCATTATCCACCAATTGGTAACACAACGTAACGAAAGCCACAGCATCTCCCCGCTTGAGAAGCTTAATTCAGCACTGCGTTGTGAGTCCATGCATGATATGACACTCGTACAAGCACTGGGGAAGACGGGCTCTTGCTGATGCGCTATGAGACTACTACTCAATGCACGGGATAAACCGCAATCGCTGTCTTTAGCCTTGTATCTACAGTACCGGTAGGTTGTGCTCACACTCAATAGGTTTCGAGCGCGGTATGCAACAGAACGCCCGAGAATTGCTCCCTCCTACCTTATTTATCTACTCACAGTCTTGTGGTGGTGGTGGTCCATTAGTAGGTCGGTCAGCGGCGTGATTCTCAGCATTGTGATATGATTCCGTACCGGTATGCTGTACTTGGTGGCACGGTGCTGTCATTTATAACATCATGCAAAACCCAATGACTCGCAGAAGGAGGGAAGCAAGCAAACAAAAGTGCAGTGCTAGTACTGTAAAACTTGTTGAAAACCCACTGCCTCCGTCAGCCCAGGAGAGGTTTGGTTTGGCAAGTCAAGGGAATTGCGAATTACTGTACTGTACTCATACTAGTTAATGAGATCCAACACACATTGGGGCGCTGATCTTCTACCGTGACAGGAAAGCACTAGCCCTTCACAATGCTTGTACAGTCGCACCTCGCTGTTACGAATGAACCTTCTGAAAATTTACACCCCTGCTCCCATACAAACAGACCTCGCTATAAGGAACTTCTTCTGAAACCTCGCTATAACGAACGAAAGAACCTGAATTCTTGGCTTTCGTTATAACGAGGTGCGACTGTACGGACTCTGGGCCCGGAGATTACAGCACTGACGGATGTAGCGGATCTCAAGATACCTTGCGCTGAGCCACCATATTATTAGACGAATTCAATCTCTTCTTTTTCCTTCCATTCGCTATCTGGATAAGTGGGCACTGCGCTCGACCTTTTTTAAAGTCGCCGGAACGTGAATTACTGTAAGGGTCCATGGCCAAAGTTACGGTGGTTCCCTCAAATTGTAGCACCGTGAAGCCATAGGTGAGTTGCTTTTTTATTCCCCATCTTAGAGACCTCGGGGGACGTTGCGCACTACACTACGGGAATGTACGGTACGTACAGTACTCTTCCCAACCCCAAATATACTCCCTGTCTGAGAATTGTGCCTCTCCCCAGGGGCTGATCGTTGGATCGTGCAGCTTTCCGATCCGATGAGACGAAATTTCCTAAAGTTATCCATCGTGGCACACCACTTGCATTAAATACTTGCAAACTACTGGTGGTTAGATAACCATCACCCGGGTCACTTTCCCATGCTATGCACGGCGACAATCGGATTTCCAACGTGCGGCGCAAAATCTTGTGCACCCACAGATATTATTTCTTTTTTATCTGATTCAACTGATTCAAGTACGAGTACTCGAATACCAGTGCCTATTGTACTATCATAGTAGACCGTATCATGATGGGTGCGAACTGCGCCTCCATAGGATGGATTGAAACCTTGTTTTGTTTTTTCCGTTTCGTACCGTATGTAATTTGTCGCACGGTACGTGCCCGGGTGCTGGTAGTGTCAAAGCATTTTCAAAAAGAACAGCGATTGCATTCACCCCAGATTTTAGTTGTATGCGGTAGCAGCCCTTTTTTAAAACGCCTCGACATCACGAGTACCAGTACCGGTATCATACCAAGTAAGAGCTAGAAGGGCAACGAGGGGAAAATAAAAGCTCAAATTCCCGTGCGGAAGATTATATTATACGGTAGAAGCACAAACAGGTACTAGCCCAAGTATAGAGAAGGTCAGAAGTGAAAAAGGAAGGAAGAGAGACAATCTCGAGGTTCTTTGGTGCTAATAGCAGGCCCCTAAGCGTAAAACTAAAGGGAAGTACCGCATCATGATAGCATCCACCATCTCCAGAAGGGAAGGAGATAGGGAGTGAGAGGAAGAGAAAGGCAGACTGGCAAATATCAAACAAGCCCATCCAAGATCTCGAATTGAGCCTTCTTTTTTTATTTATTTATTGCATGTTGACGACACATCTTGAATACCGCCTAAGATTAGTGCTGCATAAGAACCAATGGCAAACAACAAGGACTTGCTCACCTGATGCAGTCACCCGCCTTCATCTGGTCGAATGCGTTGTTGATTTGATCGAGAGATTCACGGTGGGTGATGACTGCAAGGTGTTATCATAAACGAGTCAGTCAGCTCCCGGGATCCCAAAATTCCTCAATTCCAATTCCAATCCCCCCAATTCTTATTGCCTAAGAAATGAGATATTGTAGATTTCCTAAAGGTTGCGAATTCTTTTTTTTTTTACTCTTTTTTTTTCCCCCTCAGGGCCCCTTGTCAGAGCTTGGCAAGTCGCCGAGAATTCAGTGTATCTGATTCTCCAAAGCAAAGCTTTAGGCACGGTCACCTGTGGATACTACAGCGTGATCGGGGGCTGAAAAGAAAGAGAAAATCTCGGGGAGCTTTGGGCTCCATTACGCAACCTTTCGGAAATCTGCAATAAGGTTGGGGTTTGCTTGCTTACACTCATCCACTTTCAGTTTTCCTTCCATGTAGTCCCTAACCAAGTCAGGGAGCTGGGTACGACCCTTAATACCTCCAAAAGCACAACCCTTCCAGACACGCCCAGTGACCAGTTGAAATGCTGTTTTGAGTAACAAGAGTATGCATGTGGTCAGTAAATGTAAACCCAGCAGCAACGCCTTAGGCAGTTGTATCACTGAGATTCCGGGAGAGGAGAGACCAACGCCTTGTAGAAATTTCCTGGCCAGCAGCCGCTACGCCGATCACGATTGACTGACCCCAACCCTTGTGGCACGCCTCCAGGGCCGCCCTCATTACTTGAACGTTTCCGGTACAATCAAATGTGTAGTCCAGACCACCGTCAGTCATCTCAATAAGTTTCTCCTGGATGGCCTGGTTGCCAATTTTGGATGGGTTGACAAAGTGAGTCGCACCGAATCTCTTACTCCATTCTTCCTTTTTATCATTGACGTCCACGACAATGATCTGGCTGGCGCCGCACTTCACGGCGCCCTGGATTACCGAGAGACCAACACAACCTGCACCGAAAACAGCCACAGTGGAGCCCTTCTCGACACCTGCAGTAACGACCGCAGCTCCGTACCCAGTTGTAATACCACAGCCCAAGAGGCAAGTCTTTTCCATGGAGACATCGTAGGTAATGGCAACGACCGAGATATCCGCGACCACGGTATACTGACTGAAGGTGGATGTGCCCATGAAATGCAGGAGGTCTTTGCCCTTGGCCCTGAATCGAGATGTCCCATCAGGCATAACGCCCTTTCCTTGCGTGGCACGGATTTTGCCGCACAGGTTGGTCTTCACGCCCATTTATTAAATCAAATATCTTGTTGGGGGAGAGGAATGTGAACCAAAAAACCACCTTTCCAGATTTGCAGAACTTGCATTCACGGCATTCGGGGGTATAGAGCGCAACAACGTGATCCCCCAGCCTCACACTAGTGACACCCTCGCCAATCGACTCGACAATTCCAGCACCTTCGTGTCCGAGGACAATTGGGAAGGCGCCCTCAGGATCTTTGCCGGAGAGCGTGTATGCGTCTGCAAATACATTGTCTCAGTCTTGTCGGAAGCGTGTAATGTCCGGGGGGGGGGGGTCATTACCGGTGTGACAAACTCCGGTGTAGTGGATTTTGATTCTGACCTCATGTACCCTGGGAGGCGCGACCTCGATTTCCTCGATAGAAAGCGGCTTTCCGGGCTCCCATGCGACAGCAGCTTTGCAGGTAATAGTCTATAATCGATTAGACGAGCCTAATTGTTAGAATTCAAACCCTCTTGTCATTTTTATTTTAGAGAAAAACTTTGATTACTTACCTTGCCTTTAGTCGAGGACATGGTTGTCATTGAACAGAACGGAGCTATGGAATTGTGTGGGACAATCTAAATTAAATATTCAGTGAAGATGGTGGTGAGAACGAAGTGGGGATTTCAGGGGAATGAGGCTCCTTTGTTGCCTTGAGGTGGAGGGAGGGGCAAGTTGGCCGGGGGTGGGGTTGGGCGCTTCGGCTGCCCCAGGCTCTCGCGCGATTCCGAGGGGGGTATGACGATGGTCGGCCAGCGATCACCATATCCTTATCACAATAAAACCACAAAATAAAATAGCTATCATACTATTGGTATTCTAGCCGTGAGAGTTCAACCTTAAGACATATAACGTAGGAAAGGCACAAGTATCGGGGGGATATTTTCGCACGAGGTAGGGCTATTTTGTTGTTTTGCACGAAAACACCCCCCCAAGGTACTGTGCTTGTATCTAGCAAATAAGACAAACACTAATGCTTATACAAGGAGGAGAGCAACCCATACAAGCAGAGCCTCTAGCAAATTATTTGACCTTAATCCCGTCCTTTCGCTAACTTCAGTAACTCTTCGAACTCCCCGCTCTTGTGCGCTAGGTTGTAGAGCATGCCCTCAGGGTTCTGCAGCAGGTTGAATGGGGTATCGAATCTACACATGTTAATTGGTAAGTAGGCCCTCGCAATTATAAAATTCAAAGGAACTTACTCCACTATCTCCCCGCCATTCCCAAGATTGTCCAATACGATTATGCGGTCGAAGGACATCACAGTACCTGCTCAAGACGAAAGTTAGCATGACAGGGAAAAAAGCCTCAAATATTATGGCTCAATGCGGGAAGCCTACGTAGCCTATGAGCGATTGTTATTAAGGTCGAATCGGGGAAACTTGTGCGTATAGTTTCTTGAATCCGTTCGTCTCTTTTCAAAGTTGTTAGCCCAGATAAGATACCGTTCCAATCAAAAGTCTTACGTTTTCAAATCGGTCGAGCTCGTTGCCTACTCTAAACATTAACAATTCGCACAAGATGTCGGGGAACCGTCGGAAGCCGACTTAGATGGTGGCCGTTTACCTCATCAAATATTACCAACTTCGACCTCCGAACGAGGGCTCTAGCAAATGCTAGCAGCTGTCTCTGCCCCTGAGATAAGTTCCCACCACCGGATGTAATCTGAGTGTCAAGCCCAATTTGCTTGTTACTTAGGGCCGCACTAGGTTCGGCCTCTGTTGGGGTCGCAGTGCCCGAAGTTGCAGTGGATGCGATACCACTATCAACCCCATCCACTTTGTCACCTGCCAATCCACTTCCGTCAAGGGCGGCCTGAAGCTCTGTATCATCCAGACCGTCAAAAGGATCGAGGTTAGTCCGAATAGTGCCGGAGAATAGGACAGGGTCCTGCGGAATGATCGTAATACGCTGTCGCAGAGCTTCGAGATTGATTTTCTGAATATCCAACCCATTGATGACTATGCTACCGTTGGATATCTCAGTGAAACGTAAAAGACTAAGAGCCAAACTGCTCTTTCCAGCCCCGGTCCTTCCAACGATACCAACTCTTTCGCCCGGCTTGATCTCGAAGCTGATCTTGTTCAAGACTTCTGGGCCGTTGTCAGAATACTTGACCGATAGTTGGGTGACCTTGAGGTCACCCTGAGTGGGCCACGCAGCGGGAGGTTCAGCTTCAGGCCTTGATGAAGGCTCCTGCTTCATTTCGATATACTCCTTGACACGCTCGAAGGAATTGAGCTCCACTTCGAGTGAATTGAAACACCTCACAGCGTAAAGGATAGAGGAACTGAAAGCCAAGGCATTTATCATGCTAAACCCGATCATACCAGGGGAAGAGCCCTTTGTCGTAAGAGCTATGATTCCAGCAGCAGCACTAATGATTGAAGTACAGGCGCTGGCGCGAACTCCAAACCATCGATTCAGGTTATAGTTGGCCTCGTTTCTAAATTTGTTAATATATGGGCTTAAGGACCTTGAAGGAATTGAGATTACGGTTGCGTGAAATCATCGATCTTCTTGATGTTTTCCTCACGAAATCGCTCCTGACAAGAGAAAGCCCGAATCGTGACAATACCAGATATCGTGTCGCCAAAATGGGATATCAAAGGAGACTCTTTGACAGAGATTATCCTTTTGATACCTATTTGGGCACGAACATAACTGAATTCTGTCAGAAATATGGTAACCCAGGGCAAGTGGCAAACTCACAGTTCGCCACATATAATCCCGATCAAGGAAATCAAGATCGTAGGAAACAAAAAGGCTGGCAACAATCCAATCATGACCCCCGCTCTGAATAGTATGTCGAGCAGCAGATCAAACACAACACTTACGTGTTCACCCAAGCTGTCATCGAGAACGCTGCTATTGTCAGCTGAGACCGCTGGAGAAGAAACCGAGAACTTACGCAATGTCATTTGAGAAACGATTGATTATTCTCCCAACAGGAGTAGTGTCGAAAAACCTTATTGGAGAGTACAATACTGCAGATACCAGTTTCTCATGAATTCTCCTTGCCCCTACCCAGGCGAAGAAATACCAAATAGAATAGACCAAAGAGTTGAAAATTGAAATCCCAACCAACAAAGCTATTAGTCTCGGTCAGCGTGTTTGGGCTAATATAGCTTATCGGATCATGCCGTCTTTACCTGCATACACCGACTAAAACATCTTAGTGTTAAGGAAAATATTTGAAAAGGGTTCAGGTTCTTACTAGCCACCACTCAACGTTCACTGGGCCCGGTTTGGAGTATTGATCTAGAGAAGTAGTCAGCTCACTTGATCTGGTGAGAATTCATACATAGGGGCAATCTACCAGACCAGAGGCCAATATAGAACGTCTCAACTAAGCTTCATATTGTTAGTTAATAAACTGCGATGAGGAATGCCCGAGAAATACTCACTCGGATACCTTACGCAACATGCTGATGAGAACTAAGACAACTGTGATCATCAATGGCCCAAAATACATGAGATATTCAAACACCAGCTTTTTTGGCACTCTTCCCTTGTTGCGAGCCTCTTCAGCAATAAGCTTTCCAGAATCCCTCGGCTTCGCTTCTGGTACTATCGCTTCTATCGGTTGCTCGCCTGGCTCGCCTGACGCCACATCTCTTGCCACCATATCAGTTTCTTCAGTCTCTCTCAAGAGTTCAATTGCATCATCAGAAAGTGCTTCCGGACTACTATCCGAAACTACCCGACCATTAGCCAGCACAATGATTTTCTTGGCGGCCGATGAAACAAGTGATACACTAGGGGACTTGTTAGCTCAAGGCTCTGTGGTGGTGTCTGTTTGGTACATACTGATGTGTGACTAGGACTACAGTCCTGCCGGCTAACACTTCGCCCTTGATACATTTTTCAAAAACCAATTTGCTGGTGCCAGCGTCTAGTGCTGAAAGTACATCGTCAAGGAGAACGGTTTGCGCAGGCGAATAAACAGCCTAGGCACATTAGCAGAATCCCTGAGACTATAGTAAGCAATTGAGCCAACATACCCTTGCCAGTGCCAATCGTGCTTTTTGACCTCCAGATAGGGTGACTATAAAGATCAGCACTATCCTTATACGAGCCTATATCCATCAAGTTTCTTACCTCCTTGCTCGCCGACCTAGATTAGAATGTTAGCGGATATGGATCGATGCTTAGGCCACTGGTTCAATCAATACCTGTGTAAGGTCGCCTGCGTCAAGTCTCTCTATGTCCTCTGATAGGCCACATGCCCCAAGAACAGTGTTGTACCTCTTCTCTTCATATGGACTACCGAACAATATATTATCCCTGATGGTTAACGACTGCAGCCAAGCTGTCTGAGCAACGTAAGCAACTCCATCACCACGAGGCAAAAACCTTTCGCCATTCAAAAGCCGCATCTCCTCCAGAAGCCCGAGAAGGAATGAACTCTTTCCGGAGCCTACGGGACCTGCAATGACGGTTAACCCGCCATACACGCACTCAATGTCAACATCGGCGAGTCTAAAGCCATCATCCGTTTCTGATCCCGGCATAGACCAGGAAAGTGTCGCATTCTTGAGATACGGCCCAATTGCTCCTTTTGCGTTATCTTCAATTTGCTCTGCCCTCTCGAGCTCCTCTTCTTCGATCAAGAATTTGTCGAGGCGATTGAAGGAAACGAAGGCTGATATCATGGATTGAGTGACATGGGACACCCATACTAGTGACCATTAGTAAAGCTCCCTCGAATTAAAAATCGAGGTTGACATACAGAACTGATTGCTAAGGATCTCAAACAAGCTAGAATTTAACTCAATTAGAAAGCATCTCCTTGGCGTATATTACACTAAACTTTAATGGAGCCAAACCTTATCGAGGTAAACGCAATACTAGGGGTCAACGGTAGTTTCATGACCTCTGTATAAATTCCAAATGTAACAACCTGGATCGGTCAATACATGCTCTAAATCTACTAATCAATAGCTAATACATACCATATTTATAATCGGCAGTAAGCGCGAAACGGTGTAAAATCCCAAATTATAAAGCATTGAGAGGAAAGAAAGCCATAACTCATTCTCTCTCTTCTCGCGGATTCGCGATAGGAAAACTTTTTCCATACCAAAGAATTTAATAATCCGAACAGAGTTGAGTGTCTCAGTCATCGCTTCTATCCTAGCATCGCTAGCCAATCGAGTTCTTCTCTCGATCTTAACTAGTAGTTTCGCAAGCATGCCGGGTATGATCATTGTAACGAGCATCATAACCACGCCAACTATACTAGACCATCCTAGCAGCTCATAGAGGAAAATCACTGAGAGAAATATCTCAATTGGCACGGATCCGAAGACAAGGAAGAAGTCACTATAAAAATATATTAGCAATAGCTTCCTCCAGATCAGAACATGCGGAAACAGACCCAGCAGAGGATAGCTGAGCCAGATCAGAACTCATAAGATTGTTGATCCTCCCAACCCTCGATTCCTTAGGGTCTTCCTCGGATTCAGCCTTGTCTTTCTTTCCCTTATCTTTCTTGGCAACGCCTCGCTTTTCTTCCTTGCTAACGGAATCGGCGGTAAATCGGATTTTGAGGGTCTTATCAAGTAGTGATTGAGTGAGGGCTGCCTTAACACGAACACCCACACTAGGGTTTTTCAGCGAATTGCCCCTCAACTCAATAGGGAATCATGCACATACCGGGTGGACTGAAAGATGTAGGCTTCCCATGCTACATTGACAATGAGAGGCCCAAAGAACATCCCCACGACAAAAGCCCAAGGGGTGACAATAGGCTGGGACGACCCCTCAATATATGCCAAAAGGTGTTTCATGGAAAGAGGCCAGATAAACTAAGGATGTACTCTTAGCAAACTATTTTTATTTCCTGGGAGCGAAATCACCACACCTGCGCAGCACCTATAAGGAAACTAAAGAAGGTCATGAGCGATAACTCATATTTCATGAGTGACAGCAAAGTCCGGAAAGTAGTTGACCGTTGGTGATTCGCAATCATTCTGCTCCACAATTTCCCACGATCATAGTCGGGAACCGGTAACAGGTCTTCTACTTCAACATCCCTGCGATAGGCAATACGTATGATGCTCTCTATCCAATAGTAACTGATAGCATAACTGAAGGGCGATGCAATCTATCATCTCTTATTAGAGCTTACCACAACTTTCATTGTTTAACCTTCTTACCTGTTCGGGAGTGGGTTCACCGCCTGCGGAAGGGTCTACTGGATACCATACCCGGGGTGTAGCCAAAGACAAGATGCCGATAGCTAGTGTCAACCCAAGCCTAGCATACACGGCCCACCCAGTGCGAACATCAAGAAGCCTCTCACGTGATGGACGTAAAAGCAATTTAGGAAATATATCACGCTCCACGATTAGCAGCAATGGTATAAGAATCCCCACAAATGTCAGGGTGTGCAATGTCGGTCGATAGGGGTTAGGGTAGAACCGGTACAGAAAGAGGGCAGATAAGAATGTCCAGTAAACAAGTTCAGCGCCTAAAATCTCATACATGTAAGTACATGGCTCTAGAGTGACACACGGGAAACCGTGGACCTACCCTCATCGATTATCATCTGGCCTCGTAGATGCCGTAGGATCACCAAAGCTATGTTGACGGACACGAGACCGCCAAAGCATAACGCTTGGATCCATGCCAACCTAAGACGGGTACCTAGATATTATGTTAACCCCAACCCTCGAAATCAGATGAACCATAAGGCCTCTTTTGGGTCTCACCTCTCAATTCTTCAATGGGAGACTTCGGTAGTTCGTCAGCATCATAAAGTTCCAGGAATAATCTTCGATTGACGATGTTGTATGATCTGTGATTAGCAGGCGGGAAAAATGGGTCGCCACTTAGAAATCTTCGCAGTAGTAAAAACGAGACGGCCAGAACGATGGTAACTCCATAGATACCCAGCCGAGTGGCACTTCCGAGACCCCTTCAGCAGACACATTGGTTGTTAGCGATTTAATCAAGAGAGTGTATTATCAGATTCAGCCGCACCAGGTATCAAGGTCGATAGAAGCCGGAGAAGCAAAATGATACTGTCTGGAAAGCGAGGAGCGGGTCTGGGTGAAAAGGAAGGGATCCATCAGTTCCGTTGGATGAATCAGAGTTCAGATATCAGGCAAGAAGATTGTCGGATTATCAACCAGGAGGAGAGCAAGTGAGAGGCGTTGTGAAAGTGTCGTTTAAGGATACAGGAAATGAAGGGACCTCCTGGTTATCTTTAGGGCCCGGGAGAATAGAGGAGGGATATCAGATGGAGATATGCTGGTATTATAGAAAGCGAGTCCTGAGGCTACAGAAAGGTGTGCGCCGGTGCGTGGTCAACACACTCGGCTTGCTTACACAAATTTCCCCTTTGACAGGACAAGACGCTGTCGTATTATTTATCCCCGGAGAGGGCAGTGATGACACTTCCTCGAGGCGTGGTTGTCAGTGCCATGCAGGCAGGAAAGACACCAACCCCCCCCCCTAGCACCATACCATGCCCGTCATGATCGATTGCCCTTCGCCCCGAGTTGTCTGTTCATCAATCCCATAGAAAATCTTGATATGAAAGATGGAGAATAGAGAATGATTAGATTGGAAAGAAGAAAAAACTTCAGTAGCTAAATGAAGGGTCCTCCCTCCATCTCTCGGTGTTGGCGCAATCCTCCCACGTTTTTAAAGCGTTCCACGAGATACCGTATGAATTGGTAAAACCCAGAATACGCTAGCAAGGGTAAAGAAGGTGTGGCAAACCGTAGCCACCCTTTAGAGGAAATTGAGAGGCCAAAAGAGACGAAATTCTGTGCTTGGGTGGCGATCATGCGAAATATTATTACTCCTTGAAGCAATTTCTCTTCCGGCGATATTTTCTTACCCGCGCTAGCGTATTCTGGGTTTTCCCAATAAATACGGTAATCTATCCATCAAGGTACAGTCACTCGACAGAAGTGTTCGTGAAACATGTCTCATATTAGTCATGCCTCGTGTAAGTAAAAAAAAAGGACACCTCATGAAGTAGAGCTGACTGTTCGTGATAGCTGACTGTTCGTGATAGCCGACCGTTTGCGATACTGAAAATACCGTGTTACAAGCCCCTCCTACCCCAAGTTTAAATCTTTATTTTACTTCTCCTATGGTTAATCGATCCGGGGGTGCCAAATATCCACCAAAAAAAACCCCCCGAAAACCTCATGGCGGGAAATGACCAATGCAGAAAAAGGCATGATCATCGCATTTTTCTACTGTTTGGGCAGCTGTTAGGCGGGAGCCTATCTCAAAGTCTTACGAGATAACTTAGGCCGATAATCTTAATCGTAGACGGAGATTGTCTAGGAAGGCTCAATGATTCAAAATAGAGGTAGGTAGAGTGATAAAGATTTTTCTAGCGTAAAAACTTATATTGATAAGATCTCTTCTCCGTTG
>Ga0307509_10000139_pt1 | contig 108589 bp, 100 predicted proteins | sample 10_EM_MG_FD_202245 | JGI IMG/M metagenome (GOLD analysis project Ga0307509, IMG submission 202245) | Populus trichocarpa ectomycorrhiza microbial communities from riparian zone in the Pacific Northwest, United States - 10_EM | ecosystem: Host-associated > Plants > Roots > Unclassified... | reverse complement strand
CGACAGCCTGGGCAACCCGTTCAACGGCCTGTATGTCGGCGGGTTGCCGACGCCCGAGTACAAGAAGATCCAGGCCTACTACCTGAACACGGTGCGCTGGCTCGCACCGAGCGGGCGCCGCTACTGCTGGCCCTTCCTCGTCGCCACACTCGCGCGCTTCGACTTCGAGATGATGGAGCTTGCGCTGCCGCAACCGCATCCGTGCCCTTGGGACTCGCTCATCCAGATCGGTTTCACCGCCGAGCAGGTCATCAACCGGCTGTGGGGGCCGGGCGCTGCGGCCGACGTCGTCGCCGGCATGCTGGCCGGGGCCGATGCGCAGCCGGCACTCGCCGCGGCGCTGAAACCGCAGCAGGGTGTGTTCGGCGACGAGGGGCGCCGCAAGGAACCATCGCTGCTGCCGCTGGCCGACCTGCGGCGCGCCGTGCTGGGCTCGGTGGTGAACCTGATCTCGGCCAAGCTGCCTGCCGACGAGGCGGCGCTCGCGCGGATGATGAAGTCCGACCACGACAAGCTCGCGCTCGAACTGGTGCGCGAGGGCGTGGCCGGCGCGATGCCGGCGATCGGCGAGCATCTGCAGCGTGCGCTCAAGAACGCCACCACGCTCTCGCAGGCCTTGGTGACAGGCAAGTGACGCGGTGACGAACAGGGACACCCGCGCGTGTCCAGCGTGAAGTGGGACGGGCCGCTATGCTGCGCGTCCCACATCACGGAGGTTCACCATGGCATTCGGTCGCTGGATTCGTCTCGTCGTTCTCGCTGCGGCAAGCAGCACATGGTGGGCGCTGCCGTCGGCCCAGGCCGCGGCGCCGCAAATCAAGACCCAGGCCCCCGGCTACTACCGCGTGATGCTGGGCGATTTCGAGGTCACCGCGCTGTCCGACGGCACGGTCGCGCTGCCGGTCGACAAGCTGCTGACGAACACGACGCCCGGCCAGATCGACCAGGCGCTGAAGCGCTCGTTCCTGAAGGTGCCTGTGGACACCTCGGTGAACGGCTACCTGATCAACACCGGCACCAAGCTCGTGCTGATCGACACCGGCGCGGCCGGCCTGTTCGGTCCGACGCTGGGCAACCTGCTGGCGAACCTGAAGGCGGCCGGCTACCAGCCCGAGCAGGTCGACGAGATCTACATCACCCACATGCACCCCGACCACGTCGGCGGGCTGCTCGCGGGCGGCCAGCCGGCCTTCCCGAACGCCATCGTGCGGGCCGACCAGCACGACGCCGACTTCTGGCTCAGCAAGGACGCGATGGACAAGGCCCCGGCCGACGCGAAAAGCACCTTCCAGGGTGCACAAGCGGCGCTGGCGCCTTACGTGGCCGCCGGCAAGTTCAAGCCTTTCGATGGCAACACCGAGCTCGTGCCCGGCATCAAGGCCGTCGCCGCACGCGGCCACACGCCGGGCCACAGCACCTACCTCGTGCAGAGCCAGGGCCAGACGCTCGCGCTGTGGGGCGACCTGATGCACGTCGCGGCGATCCAGTTCGCGCAGCCCTCGGTGACGATCCAGTTCGACTCCGACAGCAAGGCCGCGGCCGTGCAGCGCAAGAAGGCCTATGCCGAAGCGGCCAAGCAGGGGTATCTGGTGGGCTCGGCCCACCTGTCCTTCCCCGGGCTCGGCCACCTGCGCGCCGAGGGCAAGGGCTACACCTTCGTGCCGGTCAACTACAACGGGCTCAAGTAGCCGCGTCGGGCTGGCGCAGGCCGCGCAGGTAGGCGTCGAAGACCGGGCCGCCCACGCGCGGCAGGTCGAAACTTGACGGGTCCAGCATCCAGTTCTGCAGCAGCCCGTCGAACAGCGCGAGCAGGCCGATCGCGGCGCCGCGCGGCGACAGGCCCGGCCGCAGTTCGCCGGCGCGCGCGGCACGCCGCAGCGAACGCTCGACATCGGCCAGGCAGTCGTTGCGCATCGCAATGTGGCGCTCGCGCACCGCGTTCATCTCGCCGACGTACTCGACCTTGTGGGTGGCGATGTCGAACACGCGGCGCAGCTGCGGGTCCGTCGTCATCTTGCGCAGCACCTCGACGAAGCCGGTGCGCACCTGCGCCAGCGTGATGTCGTGGCTCTTGAAGCCGCCGATCGCGTCGGTCTCCTCGAGCGGCAGGGTCACGCGCTCCATCATCGCGTTGAACAGGTCGGCCTTGTCCTTGAAGTGCCAATAGATCGCGCCGCGCGTCAGGCCGGCGGCCTTCGCGATCTCGTGCAGCGAGGTCCCCGACACGCCGTGCTGCTCGAACACCTGCTCGGCGGTGTCGAGAATATGGCTGCGGGTGGCCTGGGCTTCTTCCTTTGTTCGGCGAACCATGGAATAGTTGCTGCGTCGCAGCAAAGTTGATTACATACATACAAGGCTGTATGTATACTACACCGTGCCGGGACCCGTTCGGTTGACTTCGATCAAGCGGTTTCGGTGAGAATCTTTTCGATCGGCGCGCCGGCGCGCCACATTTCCTCCAATTGAAGGGTTGCGCATGTCTGCGTTGAAAAACGTCGTGGCGAAGTCTGCCGTCGTGGCAGCGGTCGGTGTCCTCGCGGCCTGTGGCCAGTCTTCCGGCGGCGGTGCGCCGGCGGGTGGCGGTGCACCGCCGCCGACCGAGGTCGGCGTGATCACGGTCGCGCCGCAGGCGGTGGGCCTGGCGACCGAACTGCCAGGACGGCTCGAGGCCTCGCGCGTCGCGCAGGTGCGGGCCCGCGCGGCCGGCATCCTGCAAAAGCGTTTGTTCAAGGAAGGCAGCGACGTGAAGGCGGGCCAGCCGCTGTTCAGCATCGACCCGGCGCCTTACCAGGCGAGTGCCGCCAGCGCCCGCGCCACGCTCGCGCGCGCCGAAGCCAACGTGACGCAGGCGACGGCGCAGGCCGAGCGCTACAAGCCGCTGATGGAAGCGAACGCGATCAGCAAGCAGGACTACATCAACGCCGTCGCGTCGCAGAAGTCGGCCGAGGCCGACGTGGCCGCCGGGAAGGCGGCCTTGCAGACGGCGCAGATCAACCTGGGCTACGCGTCGGTCACCGCGCCGATCTCCGGCCGCATCGGCCGTGCCCTCGTCACCGAAGGCGCGCTGGTCGGGCAGGGCGAGGCGACCCAGCTCGCCGTCGTGCAGCAGATCAACCCGATGTACGTGAACTTCACTCAGAGTACGACCGACGTGCTGCGTTTGCGCAAGGCGGTCGAGAGCGGCCAGTTCAAGCGCGCCGGCACCGACGGGGCGAGCGTGCGCGTGCTGCTCGAAGACGGCAGCGACTACGGCCAGGCCGGCAAGCTGCTGTTCAGCGATCTCACGGTGGACCCGACCTCGGGCCAGATCACGCTGCGCGCCGAGGTGCCCAACCCGGCCGGCCTGCTGCTGCCCGGCATGTATGTGCGCGTGCGCCTGGAGCAGGCGCAGGCCGAGGCCGGCATCGTCGTACCGCAGCAGGCGGTGACGCGCGGGTCGACCGGCGACACGGTGCTGGTGGTCGGCGCCGACGGCAAGGTCGCTCCGCGCCCGGTGAAGATCGGCTCATCGGTCGACGGAAAATGGGTCGTGCTCGACGGTCTCAAGGCCGGCGAGCAGGTCATGGTCGACGGCTTCCAGAAGCTGCGCGGCAACGCGCCGGTGAAGGCGGTGCCGTGGAAGCCGGCAGCCTCGGCGGCCGCTGCGGCGCCGGCGGCGGCCAGCGCGCCGGCCTCGGCTGCATCCAACTGAGGGGCGCAGCACAATGGCCCAGTTCTTCATCGATCGCCCGATCTTCGCGTGGGTGATCGCGCTGTTCATCATCGTGCTCGGCGGCACTGCGATCACGCAGCTGCCGATCGCGCAGTACCCGTCGGTCGCGCCGCCGTCCATCGTCATCAACGTCGCGTACCCAGGCGCTTCGGCGTCCACGCTCGAAGACTCGGTCATCAGCGTGATCGAACGCGAGATGAACGGCTCGCCCGGCCTGCTCTACATGGAGTCGGTCAGCCAGGCTGACGGCACCGGCTCGATCACGCTCAGCTTCGAGACCGGCACCAGCCCCGACCTCGCGCAGGTCGACGTGCAGAACCGCCTGTCGCGCGCCACGCCGCGTCTGCCGTCGGCGGTGACGCAGCAGGGCGTGCGGGTCGACAAGTCGCGCTCGAACTTCCTGCTGTTCACGATCCTGTCGAGCGACGACCCGGCGATCGACCCGATCGCGCTCGGCGACTACGCCTCGCGCAACGTGCTGCCCGAGATCCAGCGCCTGCCCGGCGTCGGCACCGCGCAGCTGTTCGGCACCGAGCGCGCGATGCGGGTCTGGATCGATCCGCAAAAGCTCGTCGGCTTCAACCTCTCGACCGCGAACGTGGCGGCGGCGATCCAGGCGCAGAACGCGCAGGTCTCGTCGGGCACGATCGGTGACCTGCCGAACGTGCCGGGCCAGTCCATCTTCGCGACCGTGGTCGTGAAGGGCCAGCTGAACTCGGTCGCGCAGTTCGGCGACATCGTGCTGCGCGCGAATGCCGACGGCTCGGCCGTGCGCCTGAAAGACGTGGCCCGCATCGAGCTCGGCGGCCAGAGCTATTCGACCTCGGCGCGCCTGAACGGCAAGCCTTCGACCGGCATCGGCGTGCAGCTCTCGCCGACCGGCAACGCGCTCGCGACGGCGAAGGCGGTGAAGGTGCGCATGGAGGAACTGCAGGCCTACTTCCCGGCCGGCGTGAAGTACTCGATCCCGTACGACGCCTCGCGCTTCGTCAAGATCTCGATCACCGAGGTCGTCAAGACGCTGTTCGAGGCGGTGATCCTGGTGTTCCTGGTGATGTACCTGTTCCTGCAGGACTTCCGCTACACGATCATCCCGACGATCGTCGTGCCGATCTCGCTGCTCGGCACCTTCGGCGCGCTGCTCGCGCTCGGCTTCTCGATCAACGTGCTGACGATGTTCGGCATGGTGCTGGTGATCGGCATCGTCGTCGACGATGCGATCGTCGTCGTCGAGAACGTCGAACGCATCATGAGCGAGGAGGGCCTGTCGCCGAAGGAGGCGACCAAGAAGGCGATGAGCCAGATCTACGGCGCCATCATCGGCGTGACCGTGGTGCTGATCTCGGTGTTCGTGCCGCTCGCGTTCTTCAGCGGCTCGGTCGGCAACATCTACCGCCAGTTCTCGGCGGTGATGGTCGCGGCGATCGGGTTCTCGGCCTTCATGGCGCTGTCGCTGACGCCGGCGCTGTGCGCCACCTTGCTGAAGCCGGTCGAGGCCGGCGCGCACCTCGAGAAGAAGGGCTTCTTCGGCTGGTTCAACCGCGGCTTCAAGTCGACCGCGAAGGGCTACGAGAGCTGGGTCGCGAAGCTCCTGAAGCGCGCCGGCCGGTTCATGCTCGTGTACGTGGCGATCGGCGTCGCGGTCGGGCTGCTGTTCGTGCGCCTGCCCACGTCGTTCCTGCCGAACGAGGACCAGGGCTACATCATCGCCAACGTGCAACTGCCGCCGGGCGCGTCGCAGCAGCGCACGCTCGAGGCGATGAAGCAGGCCGAAGGCTTCTTCCTGAAGCAGCCCGAGGTGCAGGCCATGGTCAGCGTGCTCGGCTTCAGCTTCTCGGGCACCGGCCAGAACGCCGCGCTCGCCTTCGTGCCGCTGAAGGACTGGGACGAACGCCACGGCGCCGCGCATTCGGCGCAGGCGCTCGCGGGCCGCGGCTTCGGCGCGCTGATGGGGGTGCGAGACGCCTTCATCTTCGCGCTCAGCCCGCCGCCCATCCCCGAGCTCGGCAACGCGACCGGCTTCACCTTCCGCCTGCAGGACCGCGGCGGCAACGGCCACGCCGCGCTCGTCGCCGCGCGCAACCAGCTGCTCGGCATGGCGGCGCAGAGCAAGATCCTCGCGGGCGTGCGCCCCGACGGTCTCGAAGACGCGCCGCAGCTGCAGCTGGACGTCGAACGCGACAAGGCACAGGCGCTCGGCGTCGATTTCAGCGCGGTCAACGCCGCGCTGTCGACGGCGCTCGGTTCGGCCTACATCAACGACTTCCCGAACGCCGGCCGGCTGCAGCGCGTGGTCGTGCAGGCCGACGCGCCGCAGCGCATGCAGCCCGACGACCTGCTCAAGATCAACGCGCTGAACACCAACGGCCAACCGGTGCCGCTGTCGGCCTTCGCGACGACGAGCTGGATCAACGGCCCGGTGCAGACGGTGCGCTACAACGGCTACCCGACGATGCGCATCTCGGGCGACGCGGCGCCGGGTCAATCCACCGGCCAGGCGATGATCGAGATGGAGAAGCTCGCCAAGCAACTGCCGGCCGGTTTCGGCTTCGAGTGGACCGGCCAGTCGCGTGAAGAGCGGCTCGCAGGCTCGCAGGCCTACATCCTGTATGGCTTCGCGATCCTGGCGGTGTTCTTGTGCCTCGCGGCGCTGTACGAGAGCTGGACGATCCCGCTCGCGGTGATCATGGTGGTGCCCTTGGGCGTGCTCGGCGTGGTGCTCGCGACGATGTTCCGCGGCCTCGCGAACGACGTGTACTTCCAGGTCGGGTTGATCACCATCATCGGCCTCGCGGCGAAGAACGCGATCCTGATCATCGAGTTCGCGAAAGACCTCGAGGCCGAGGGCAAGAGCCCGATGGCCGCGGCACTTGAAGCCGCGCACCTGCGCTTCCGCCCGATCATCATGACCTCGCTGGCGTTCATCCTCGGCACCTTGCCGCTGGCGATCGCGAGCGGCGCCGGCTCGGCGAGCCAGCGCGCCATCGGCACCGCGGTGATCGGCGGCATGATCACCGCGGTCGCGCTCGCGGTGCTGTTCGTGCCGGCGTTCTTCGTCGTCGTGCGCAAGGTGTTCAAGAAGAGCAAGGTCAAGCCGCACCGCGGCGCGCCGTTGACCCACGCCACGCCACCTGCCCCAACCCAGGAGGGCGCATGATGAACGACAAGAACCTGAAACGCGTCGGCACGCTGTCGGCGCTCGCCGCGGCCGCTCTTTCAACGCTCGTGCTGGGCGGCTGCATGAGCTTCATCCCGGCCTACGAGCGACCCGCCGCGCCGGTGGCGCCGGCCTATGCGGCCGAGCTCCTGCCCGCCGGTGCCGCCGGCACCGCGGCGGCAACCGACATCGAGTGGCAGCGCTTCTTCACCGATGCGCGGCTGCGTCGCCTGATCGAGATCTCGCTCGCGAACAACCGCGACCTGCGCGTCGCGGTGCTCAACATCGAAGCGGCGCGCGCGGCCTACCAGGTCAAGCGGGCCGACGAGCTGCCCTCGGTCGGCGCCGGCTTCACCGCGCAACGCGCGGCCGGCGCGAGCGGCGGACTGGTCAACACCTATGCCGTCGGGTTGCAGGTCACCGGCTACGAGCTCGACTTCTTCGGCCGCGTGCGGTCGTTGAGCCAGGCCGCGCTGTCGCAATACCTCGCGACCGAAGAGTCGCGCAAGACGGTGCAGATCGCGCTCGTCGCGTCGGTCGCGAACGCCTACGTCGCGCTGCTGTCCGACGACGAGCTGCTGCGCGTGACGCGCGAGACGCTGAAGACGCGCGACGAGTCGTTCAAGCTCACCAAGCTCAAGTTCGACAACGGTGCCGCGTCGGAACTCGACTTCCGCCAGGCCGAGCAGCTGCTCGAAGGCGCGCGTGCGACGCTCGCGCAGACGCAACGCCAGCGCTCGCTCGACGAGAACGCGCTGGTGCTGCTGCTGGGTCAGGCCTTGCCCGCCGATTTGCCGGCCGGGCTGACGCTCGCCAGCCAGCAAGTCGTCGCCGGCGACCTGCCGGCGGGGCTGCCGTCCGACCTGCTGACGCGCCGGCCCGACGTGCGCGCCGCCGAACAGCAGCTGCTGGCCGCGAATGCGAACATCGGGGCGGCGCGCGCGGCGTTCTTCCCGCGCATCTCGCTGACCGCGAACGCCGGCACCGCGAGCCTCGAGCTCGGCGACCTGTTCAAGAGCGGCACGTTCGGGCTCACCGGCAGCGCCACGCTATTGCAGCCCATCTTCGACGCCGGCCGCAACCAGGCCAACCTCGACACGGCCAAGGTCAACAAGGACATCGCGATCGCGCAGTATGAGAAGGCGATCCAGACCGCGTTCCGCGAGGTGTCGGATTCGCTCGCCGGCCGTGCCACGCTGGGCGAGCAGCTGCGCGCACAGACGGCGCAGACCAACGCCGCGCAGGTCTCGTTCAATCTCGCCGACCTGCGCTACCGCAACGGCGCGGCAAGCTACCTCGACGTGCTCGACGCGCAGCGCAGCCTGTTCACCGCGCAGCAGGCGCTGGTGCAGGTGCAGGCGTTGCAGGCGCAGAACCTGATGACGCTGTACAAGGTGCTGGGCGGCGGCTGGACCGAACCGACCAAGACGACGAGCAACTGATCAGAGCGTCTCGACGCGTCCGCTCTTCGCGGATGCGAGCACGGCTTCGATGGCACGCATGTTCGTCACCGCATCGTCGAGTGCGGCGGCGCTCGGTGGTTCGTGCCGCACCGCATGCGCGAACGCATCGCACTGCAGCGTGTACTGGTTCGCAGCCGGGACGCTGATCGCGCGCAGCTCCGTGCTGCCGGCGGATTGGATGAAATAGCGCGCGCTGCCGCCCTCGGGCGGGTTGAACGGCGTCTCGATCTCGATGCGCCCGAGCGTGCCGACGAGCTGCACGCGCTGGTAGCGGAACGACAGCGTGCCGACCGTGAATGCGAGCTGTCGGCCGGCGCCGAAGTCGATGAGCGCACTGGCGAGTCGGTCGGTCCCGAACGTCGGGTCCATGTCGACCATCGCGACGACGCGCTGCGGATCGGCTTCGAAGAACCAGCGTCCGGCGACGATCGCGTAGCCGCCGATGTCGTAAACGCCACCGCCGCCCACGCCGGGCGCGTTGCGGATGTTGGCCGGGTCGTCGTTGAAGTAGCTGAACGGCACCTGCATGTAGCGCAGCGCGCCGATCTCGCCGGCGTGCACGTGCGCGCGCACCGCGTGCCACTGCGGGTGGTGGCGCACCATGAAGGCCTCGCGGATGTGCACCTGCGACGCGTAGGGCCGCAGCACCTCGAGTTCGCTCGCGTGCATCGCGAACGGCTTCTCGCACAGCACGTGCTTGCCGGCGCGCACGGCGGCCAGCGTCAGCGGCACGTGCAGGTTGTTGGGCAGCGGGTTGTAGATCGCCTCGACGCTCGGGTCGGCGATCAGGGCGTCGTACGAGCCGTGCGCGACCGGAATGCCGAACTTGGCCGCGGCAGCTTGCGCCGCTTCGGGTGTGCGCGACGCGATCGCGACGATCTCATGGGCCGCGCTCGCTCGCAGCGCCGGAATGACTTTCTCGCGCGCGATCTTCGCGGTGGACAGGATGCCCCAGCGCAGCGGCGTGGTCATGGGTGGTTCTCCTTCATGCCCCCATCTTAGGCACTTTGGCGCGCCAGCATGCGCCCGGCGCGGGCCAGCGTCTTCGGTTCGGCATCGCTGCCTGCGTAGGCGAGGGCGCCGTTCACGAACACTTGGCGGATGCCGATGCTCGCGCTGACGGGCGCCTCGAAGGTCGCGGTGTCGGCGATGGTTGCCGGGTCGAACACGACGATGTCGGCCATCGCGTTCGCGCGCAGCACGCCGCGGTCTTGGATGCGGAAGTTGCGGGCCGTCAGGCCGGTCATCTTGTGCACCGCCTGCTCGAGCGTGAACAGCCCGCGCCCGCGCCAGTAACGCGCGAACACGCGCGGGAACGCGCCCCACAGCCGCGGGTGCGGGTGGCGGTCGTGCGGCAGGCCGTCGGAGCCGATCATGGTCAGCGGGTGGGCGATCACGCGCTCGACGTCTTCCTCCTGCATCTGGAAGTAGCACGCACCGCCCGGCTGCAGGCGCCGGCATGCGGTCTTCTGGTCGACGCCCCACTCGGCGGCGATGTCGGCGAGCATGCGGCCGCCGAACGCGGGGAAGGCGTCGGACCAGGTCAGCATCACGGCTATCACGCCATCGACCAGGTCTTCGCGCAGCACCGTCGAGCCCGCGACATACGGGTAGACGTCGAGCGCGATCTGTTGGCGCTTCGCGAAGGCCTCGACCAGCGGCAGCGTCTCGCGCGTGCGGCCCCAGTTGGCCGGGCCGGCGCATTTGTGGTGCGACAGCACGAGCGGCACGCCGGCTTCGAACGCGCTGTTGCCGGCCTCGGTCATTGCGTCGAGGATGGTCTCCATCTCGCTGCGCAAATGGGTGGCGTAGACGCCGCCGTGCTTCGCGACGACGCGCGCGAGGTTGGTCACCTCGTCGGACGGCGCGGCGTAAGCCTCCTCGTAGAACAGGCCCGACGACAGGCCGTGCGCGCCGTCGGCCATGCAGGCCTCGAGCAGGCTCGCCATCGTCGCGCGCTCGGCGGTGCTCGCGGCGCGCGTCAGGTCGTTCATCGCGGCGAAGCGCAGCGTCGTGTGGCCGACCAGCGCGGCGACGTTCAGCGCCGGCCGCGCGGCCGTCACCGCGCGCTGGTAGTCGGCCATCGTCGCGTGCCGGAACGAATCGGCGCCCAGCAGCGTCAGCGGAGGCAACGCGGCGGTCGTCGCGTACGGCGCGAGCGAGATCCCGCAGTTGCCGGTCACGACGGTCGTGATGCCCTGCGACAGCTTGGGCACGCAGTCGGGGTCGCGCAGCACGATCGCGTCGTCGTGGGTGTGCGCGTCGATGAAGCCGGGCGCAATCGCATGGCCGCGGCAGTCGATGACGTCGAGATCGTCAACGGTCAAGCCGTCGGGCAGCCGCTCGCGCAGGCCTTCGCCGAGGCGCGCGATGCGGTCGCCGATGACCAGCACGTCGCCGGGCCACGAGGGGCCGCCGCTGCCGTCGATCACCAGGCCGGCTTCGAGCAGCGTGGCGCGCTTCGGTGTCGGGTCAACCATGTTGCACCCCCGGGCCATCCCAGCTTTGCAGCGGGTGGGTGCGCGTGTCGATGCCGTGGCGCGCGAAGGCCGCGCGCACGCCGTGCAGGCGCTGCACTGCGGCGTCGCCGAGGCGCTGCGCGACGAGGACCGTGAGGATCTCGATCAGCGTCAGGTGCGTCAGGTAGGCGTCGATGCCGACGTGCATCACTGCGTCGTCGGGCACGCTGAGCGCGAGCAGCATGTCGGCGCGGTCGGCCAGCGCGGTGCCGGGCCGCGTGATGCAGATCGCCTTCGCGCCCTGCGCGCGCGCGATGTCGACCGCGTCGAGCAGCGACGGCATGCCGCCGACGTGCGAGATCGCGATCACGACGCCGGTGGTGCGCTGCGCCGCCGCGGCGACCTGCTGCAGGTGGTAGTCGGACCACGCATTGGCCGACAGGCCGAGCCGGAACAGCCGCGACTGCAGGTCGGTGGCCATGAACCACGAGGTCTGGCCGGCGCCGAACACGTCGACGTGCGGTGCGGTCGCGATCGCGCCGACGGCGGCGTCGAGCGCCGCCATGTCGATCTGCGTGCGCACGCCGGCCACCGACGCGGCGGCGCTGCGCGCAATCTTCGCGACCACGTCGTCGGCGGTGTCGGCGATGTCGACGCGCCGGTGCAGCGCCGAGCCGCCGAGCGCGAGGTCGTGCGCGAGTGCGAGCTTGAACTCGCGCAGGCCGGCGAAGCCGAGGTCGCGGCAGGTGCGCATCACCGTCGGCACCGAGCTGCCGGCGCGTTGGGCCAGCGTGTCGAAGCTCTCTTCGAGCACGCGGTCGGGGTCTTCGAGGATCGCGTCGAGGATGGCGCGGCGCGCGGCGGGCGCGCTGCTGCGCAGCTCGGCGACGCGTTGAAGCAGGGCGTTCGTCATGGAATCAGAAATGCAGGCTGACCGCGTCGACGACGCGGTAGCCGTTGTCGACCAGCGGCATCCAGCGCCACTTGTCGAAGGTCGTGCAGGGGTGCGAAATGCCCAGGCCGACGCGGTCGCCGACGGCCGGTGCGGCGGCTTCGTCGGCCGCGTCCCAGCGCAGGTAGGCGTGCTGGTCGTTCAGGCCGGTGACCTTCCAGCTCGTGGGCACGTCGGTGGTGGTCATCGCGCCACGCACGGCGCGTTTGATCGGCACCGGCAGGTCCAGGTCGTACGAGATGTCGCGCTTGCCGACCGCGAGAATCGCCAGGCCGGGTTCGGGCCGCGACTGCACCAGCGCCCACACTTCCATCGCCGGGCGCAGGCTCTCGCCTTCCGCGCAGCCGAGGCGCGAATCGACGACCTTGACGAGGCGCTTGTAGAAACCGTGGTCGTGGGTCACGTAGCAGCCCGAGCGCAGCAGCCCGCGCACCGGGCGGCCGAGCAGCGGCGTGAGGCGGTTGGCGACCAGGTCGAAGATGGCCGAGCCGCCGGCCGAGACCAGCACCTCGTCGGTCTCGAACCATTGGCGTTCGGCGCACTCGACCGCGATCGCCTCGACGCGGTCCATCAGCGCGGCGGCGAGCGGCGCGTCGTGATCGGTCGTGCCCTGGATGCCCAGGCCTTCGTAGCATTCGATGCCGACGAGCTTGACGGCGCTGCTGGCATGCAGGCGCGCCGCCAGCGTGGTCGCTTCGGCGTGCGTGCGACAACCGCTGCGGCCACCGGCCAGGCCGATCTCGAGCATGACCTCGAACGGCCGCGCGATCTTGTGTGCGGCCGACCAGCGCTCGATCAGGTCGAGCTGCGCGGTTGAGTCGACGAGGAAGGCGATGCGCAGATCGGCATGACCGGCGAGCAGCGCCTGGATGCCCAGGAGGTCGGCATCGCTGACGACCTGGTTCGCGATCAGTGTGTGGCGCGCACCGGCCGCGATGCCAACGCGCAACTGCTTCACGGTCGCGAAGGTCAGGCCCCAGGCGCCGGCGTCGAGCTGGCGCTTGAAGAGCTGCGGCGACATCGTCGTCTTGCCGTGCGGGGCGAGGTCGATCTTCCAGGCGCGCACCTGCTGCTGCATCCACGCGAGGTTGTGGTCCAGCGCGTCGCGCCGGATCAGCGCGATCGGCAACGGCAGGTCGCCGGCCAGCACGTTCCAGCCGAGGCCGCCGACGGCGCTGCGGCGCACCGCGTCGTGCGTGTGCGGGAAGCCCTTGAGGCGCGAGTCGAGAAGAGGGTCGAGCAGGTCGTTCACGCGGCTGCTTTCATCATGAAGAGGTCTTGGCGGATGCATGCGACCTGGTGGCCCGAGGCTACCGTATCGAGCGGCGGCACGGTCTCGGCGCACGCGGCGATCGCATGCGGGCAGCGGGTGCGAAACACGCAGCCCGAGGGTGGTGCGATCGGGCTCGGGATGTCGCCCTTCAGCGGCACGTGCTCGGTCGCGATCAAGGGGTCTGGCTTGGGGCTCGCGGCCAGCAGCGCCTGCGTGTACGGGTGCAGCGGCCGCGCGAAGAGTTCGGTGGTGCTCGCCACTTCCATCACCTTGCCGAGGTAGAGCACGACGACGCGGTCGCACAAATACTCGACCACGTCGAGGTCGTGCGAGATGAACAGCATGGTCAGCGACAGCCGCTCGCGCAGGTCGGCGAGCAGGTTGATGACCTGCGACTGGATCGACACGTCGAGCGCCGACAACGGCTCGTCGGCGACGATGAACTCGGGCTCGACCGCGAGCGCGCGCGCGACGCCGATGCGCTGGCGCTGGCCACCAGAGAACTCGTGCGGGAAGCGGCTCGCGTGCTCGGCGCGCAGGCCGACGGTCTCGAGCAGCTCGGCGATGCGCTTCGCGCGTGCCGCGCGGCCCGGGTGAAGGCCGTGCGTCGCGAGCGCTTCGTCGAGGATCGCGCTGATGCGCATCTTCGGGTTCAGGCTCGCGTACGGGTCCTGGAAAATGATTTGCAGCTTGCTGCGCATCTTGCGCATGCGCTCGGTCGACAGACCCGCGAGGTCGTCGCCGCGGTAGAGCACCTGGCCCTCGGTGCGTTCGATCAGGCGCAGCACGGTGCGGCCGATCGTGCTCTTGCCCGAGCCCGATTCGCCGACCAGGCCCAGCGTCTCGCCGGGCTGGATCGCGAACGACACGTCGTCGACCGCGCGCACCGGGCGCGTCGTGCTGCCGAAGTATTTCTTCAGGTGGCGGACTTCGATCAGCGGCGTGCTCATGCGGCGCTCCTCAGCACGCAACGCGCTTGGCGCGCGTCGGCAATCGTGACGAGCGTCGGCATCGCTTGCGCGCACGCGGCCACCGCCTGGTCGCAGCGCGGCTCGAACGCACAACCCGGCGGTGGCGCGAGCGGGCTGGACACCTGGCCGCGGATCGCGAACAGGCGCTTCGGCCGCGGTTGACCCGCCGCATGCGCCTTGCCCGGCAAACACGCGAGCAGACCCTGCGTGTACGGATGCTGCGGCGTCGCGAACAGCGGCCGCACCTGCGCGCGCTCGACGACGCGGCCGGCGTACATCACCGCTACGTCGTCGGCGTGGTGCGCGACGACGCCGAGGTTGTGCGTGATGAACAAAATGCTCATGCCGGTCTCGGCCTGCAGCCGGCGCATCAGCACCAAGATCTGCGCCTGGATGGTCACGTCGAGCGCAGTCGTGGGTTCGTCGGCGATCAGCAGCGTCGGGTCGCAGGCCATCGCGAGCGCGATCATCACGCGCTGGCGCATGCCGCCCGAGAGCTGGTGCGGGTACTCGTGCAGGCGTTGCGCAGCGGCCGGGATCTCGACCAGGTCCAGCATGCGCTTGGCGTGCGCGAGGGCGGCGGCGCGGTCCAGCTTCTTGTGCAGCCGCACGCTTTCGGCGATCTGCTCGCCGACCGTGAACACCGGGTTCAGGCTGGTCATCGGTTCCTGGAAGATCATCGCCAACTCGTTGCCGCGCAGCTGGCGCATGGACTCGTCCGGCAGCTGCAGCAGGTCGACGCGGCGGCCGTCGCGCGTGCCGAACTCGGCCGTCCCGCTGACCTGCGCGTTCGCGGTCTTCGGCAGCAGGCGCATCAGCGTCAGGCTGGTCACCGACTTGCCAGAACCCGATTCGCCGACCAGCGCGGTCGTCTTGCCCGGTGCGATGCTGAAGCTCACGTCGGCGACAGAACGCACCAGGCCGTCCTCGGTCGGGAACGAGGTGCTGAGGCCCTGAACGACGAGGCGGGCTTGCTCACTCATGACAGGGTCTTCTTCAGCTTGGGGTCGAGCAGGTCGCGCACGCCATCGCCCAGCAGTTGCAGCGACAGCGCGGTCAGGATGATCGCCAGGCCCGGGAACAGCACGACGCCGATCGCCTGTGACGCGTACTGCTGGCTGCCCGCGACCATCGTGCCCCAGGTCGGGATCTCGGGCGGCACGCCGACGCCGAGGAACGAGAGGCCGGCCTCGGCCAGGATCGCGTACGCGAAGATGAACGACACCTGCACCAGGATCGGCGACATCAGGTTCGGCAGGATGTGGCGCCACAGGATGCGCGAGGTGCGCACGCCCAGCGCACGCACCGCCTCGACGAACAGCAGCTCGCGCACGACGAGTGTGGACGCGCGCACGACCCGCGCGACGCGCGGCGTGTAGACCAGCACGAGCGCGAGCACGACGTTGAGCAGCGAGGGCCCGAGGATCGCGACGAGCGCGATCGCGAGCAGGATGTCGGGGAAAGACATCATCGCGTCGACGACGCGCATCAGCGGCGTGTCGAGGCGGCGGAAGAAACCGGCGACGAGGCCGAGCACGGTGCCGGCGATGACCGAGCCGAGCGCGGTCAGTGCGGCGATCGCGAGCGAGTAGCGCGCGCCGTAGACGATGCGCGCGTACAGGTCGCGGCCCAGCTCGTCGGTGCCCATCAGGTGCGCGGCGCTCGGACCTTTCAGGCGTTCGAGCACGGCCGTGTCGTTCGGGTCGGCCGACGCGAACCACGGCGCGCCGAGCGCGAGCACGACGATGACGAGCAGCACGAAGGCCGACACCATCACGATGCGCCGGTGCAGAAGTTGGCGGACGATTCTGGGAAGTTGCATCGCCGGACCCTCAGAACTTGACCCGCGGATCGACGACCGCGTACAGCAGGTCGATGCCGAAGTTGATCAACACGTAGATCGCAGCGATCACCAGCAGCGCACCCTGGATGACGGGATAGTCGCGCCGCAGCACCGCGCTGACGACGAGGTTGCCGACGCCGGGCAGGCCGAACACCGTTTCGGTGACGACCGCGCCGCCGATCATCAATGCGACCGTCAGCCCGAGCACCGTGACGATGGGCACGAGCGCGTTGCGCAGCGCGTGCTTGAGCACGACGGTGCGCTCGGGCAGGCCCTTCGAGCGCGCCGTGCGCACATAGTCTTCGCCCAGCACGTCGAGCATCGACGCGCGCGTGAAGCGGATGATCAGCGCCGAGTTCAGCGTGCCCAGCACGAGGGCCGGCAGCATCAGCGCATGCAACCGCTCGGGCAGCGCTGCGTCGGGCGCGCCGTAGCCCGAGACCGGGAACCAGCCCAGCGACACCGCGAAGATCTGCATCAGCACGATGCCCAGCCAGAAGCTCGGGATGCTCGCGCCCAGCATCGCGACGCCGGTGAAGAGCTGGTCGATCGCGCTGCCGCGGTACACCGCCGAGACGATGCCGCAGGGGATGCCGATGCAGGCCGCGATCGCGACCGCCATCAGCGCCAGCAGCGTGGTCGGCTCGGCACGCTCCCACAGCGCTTGGGTGACCGGCCGCTGCAGAAAGATCGACTGGCCCAAGTTGCCGTGCACGACCTCGCTCAGCCAGTAGCCGAACTGCACCGGCAAGGGCTTGTCCAGGCCGTAGTCCTTCTTGACGCGGGCGATGTCGTCGGCGGTGGCCTGGTCGCCCAGCAGCACCGACACCGGATCGCCCGACGCGGCACGCGTCAGCACGAACACCAGCACCGCGACGATGGCCAGCACCGCCAGCATGCCGGTCAGCTTGGAGAGGATGAAGCGGTGCATGGCGCGCGGCTCTTGTGCGTCTGGCCTCTTCTTACTTGATCTTCGCGTTCCAGAAGAACGGCCAGGTCGCCGGCACATAGCCCTCGAGCGCCGGGCTCTTCGCCGACAGGCTCGCGAACTTGCCGACGTTGATGTAGGGCACCTCGTCGTACACGACCTGCTGCACCTTGCCCCACAGCGCGGCGCGCTTGGCCGGGTCGCTCTGCTGGTTGAACGCGGTCAGCGCGGCCTGCTTGGCCGGGCTGCTCCACCAGCCGGGCGCACCGTCGCCGAGTTGCGGCGGCGACAGCATGGGCTCGGGGAACTGGCCGCTGTGGGTGATGTAGATGTCCCACAGCTTCGCGTCGTTGCGGCGCTGCACGAGGGTCGCCCAGTCGACCACGTTGAGGTCGACCTTGAAGCCGGCGCGCTTGAGCTGCTCGGCCATCAGCAGCGCCATGTTGTAGTGGAAGTCGTACTGCCGGCTCGTCAGCACGCGGATGGGCTCGCCCTTGTAGCCGGCCTTCTCGGCCAGCTCTTTCGCGTGCTTCGCGTTGCGCTGGTTGTACTGCTCAGTGCCGGCGGTCGAATAGAACGGCGAATTCTTCGGGAAGTGGTTGCCCTCGGCGGTGAAGAAGCGCGTGTCGCCGAAGCCGGCGGCGAGCATCTCGCCTTCGCCGATCGCGGTCTGGATCGCTTGGCGCAGCGGCTGGTTCGCGGCCACGCCCTCCTTGGTGTTCAGCACCAGGTACGGAAAGCCGAACGACGGCGTCATGATGGGCAGCGTCTTGCCGGCCGCCTTCTCGAGTCGCGGCAGCGCTTCGACCGGCAGCAGGTCGGCGTAGTCGTACTGGCCCGCGAGCGCTCCCTCGACGCGCGTATTCGCGCTGGGCACGGGCACGAAGCGCAATTCCTCGATCAGCGCCTCGCGCTTGCCGCCGTAGCCGCTGGCCGGCTCCTTGCGCGCGCTGTACTTGTCGAAGCGCGTCAGCAGCACATAGGCGTCGGGCTTGCGCTCCTTGAACTTGTACGGGCCGGTGCCGACAAAGCTCGCGAGCGGTGTCGCGATCGATTCCTTCGCCATGATCGCGGCCATGCCGCTGGGCAGCGCGAGTTGTGCGACCAGCGGCGCGTACGGGCCCTTCAGCGCGATCTCGACGCCCAGCGGGCCCTTGGCCTTGATCGCTTCGAGTTCCTTGCCGACCGCCTTGCCGCGCGGTGACACGTCCATCCAGCGCTGCAGGCTCGCCACCACGTCGTCGGCGTTCAGTTCGCGGCCGCTGTGCAGCATCACACCCTTGCGCAGCGTGATGCTGTAGGTCTTGCCGTCGGCCGAGACCTTGGGCAGCGACTCGGCCAGCATCGGCACCACGTTCCACTTCGCGTCGAAGGTGTAGAGCGGCTCGAACACGTGCTGCATGATCGTGCCGACCAAGTCGGCGGTCGACGCCATCGGGTCCAGCGTCTGCGGTTCGGCGACCATCGCCAGCGTCGCGTGGTTGCGTGGCGCCTGAGCCAGCGCAGCCCCGCCGACACTGCCCAGCAGAAGGGCCGCCAAGGCCAGCACGGCCGGGCGCTGGATGAAGACACGGCGAGGGGATGCGAAGGTCATGGTTGGCTCCAAACTGAAAGTAAATTTCACAACAGCGTGACTATGAAGGCTTGATGTGCCCTATCCATCGGGGTTTACACGCATTTCTCATGCCAATCATGAAATACACTTTCATATCGACGACCACTTGGAGACCCCATGCCTCTCGAATACCTGGGCGCCCCGCCCGTCGCCTCTGACCGCCAGGCGCGGCCTTTTTCCCCTGCCGTGCGGGCGGGCGACTTCATCTACGTGTCGGGCCAGGTGCCGGCCGATGCCAACGGCGAGATCGTTGTCGGCGGCATCGAGGCGCAGACGCGTCAGGTGATGGAAAACCTCACGGCCGTGCTCGCGCTGGCCGGTGCGACCTTCGACGACGTCTGCAAGAGCACCGTCTGGTTGCAGGACGCGCGCGACTTCGGTGCGTTCAACCGCATCTACATGAGCTACTTCAAGAACGGCAGGCCGGCGCGCTCGACCACCGAGGCGCGCCTGATGGTCGATGCCAAGGTCGAGATCGACATGGTGGCCTACAAGCCCAAGGCCTGAGCCGACGCGGCCGGCGCCGAGGGTAGACGGCCTGTGCAGCGGTGGGCCAACGCCGTATGCTGATCAGCTCACTTCGAGGAGCCAGATCATGGTGCTTTGCCCCATCGCCATCGCCGTCGGTTGCAAGAAGTGCCCGGCGTTTTCGGTCTGCCCGTTGAAGAGCGCGATCGGCGACCAGAAACCGCCACCGCCGCCCGCCGGCAAGCCCTAGCCGTAGTGGGCGATCCACTCGATGCCTTGCGCGTAGGCGGCATCGATGGCGGTCTGCTCGGTCGTGTACTCGCCGCGCTGCACCGCGATCTCGCGCGGGCGTGTCGGCCAGACCTGCTTCGAGACGGTCAGCATCGGCGCAAAGCGGCCGCTGTCTACGGCCTTGGCCGAGCAGACCAGCTCGTAGTCCTGGTGCCGGAAAGTCTGGCTGGCGCCCATGGCGTCCTCTGTTGTGCGCAAAAGCCCAGTATGCGCCCTGTGCGGTGTCAGACGGTGGCGACTGTCGTCAGCGGCTCGAAACCGGCCGCGGTCTTGGCCTTCCAGGCCGCGATCGCCACCGCCATCTCGTCGGTGTCGAAGATCGCGCTTTGCAGCAGCGTCATCTGCTGCAGGCTCGCGGCCGTGCCGTGGTCGCGCGCGTGGTTCAGCGCGAGCTTGCTGCCGGCGATCGCGAGCGGCGACTTCGCGGCGATGTTGCGCGCGAGACCCATCGCATGGTCCAGCGTGGCCGCCGCGTCGGGCAGCACCGCGTTGACGAGGCCGATCTGCAGTGCACGCTCGGCACTGACGCGGTCGCCGGTGTAGGCCATCTCCCGCGCCACGCCCTGCGGCACGATCTTCATCAGGCGCTGCAGCACGCCCAGGTCGGCCATCATGCCGATGTGGATCTCCTGCACCGTGAAGAACGCGTCGGCCGAACAGACGCGGAGGTCGCACGCGGTCGCGAGGTCGAGTGCGCCGCCGATGCAGCCGCCCTGGATCGCGCAGATCACCGGCAGGCGCGCCTCGTCGATCGCGCTGAAGCAATCGATCAGCTTGCGCAGCGATTCCTGAAAGCTCAGGCGCGCACGGGCCGTGCGCGTGACCAGCAGCGCGTCGTCGTCGCCGAACACGTCGAGTGCCATGCCGGCGCAGAAGTGCTTGCCGGTCGACGAGATCACCAGCACGCGGGCTTCGCCTGAGTCGCTCAATGCGCGCACCGCATCGCGCAGCGCCGGGAAGAAGGGCGGTGCCATCGTGTTCAGCCGCTCGGGGCGGTTGAGCCGCAGGTGGGCGATGCCGTGGTCGGTGGCGAGCTGGAAGAAGTCGTTGTTCATGGGGCGTCTCCGAAGTGCCCGGCAGTATGCCTACACTGCGCGCGATGAACGCTGCCCTGACCACCGCCGACCGCCTGACCCTGCGCGTGCGCGAATGGCCACATCCCGATCCACGTGGCACGGTGCTGGTGGTGCACGGCCTGGGCGAACACAGCGGTCGCTACGACCATGTGGCGGCGCAGTTCAACGCCTGGGGCTGGCGCGTGGTCGGCTACGACCAGCGCGGCCACGGCGCGAGCGAGGGCGCGCGCGGCGCGCTCGCGCAGCCCGATGACCTGTTGCAGGACCTGGCGCGCGTCGTCGATGCGGTCCGCGCCGAACACCCCGGGCCGCTGGTGCTGCTCGGCCACAGCATGGGCGGCCTGGTCGCGGCGCGCTTCGTGGCGGAGGGGCTGCGCGCGGTCGATGCGCTGGTGCTGTCGTCGCCGGCGCTGGACGCGGGCATGAACCCGTTCCAGAAGTTGTTGCTCGCGGTGCTCGGCCCGTTGGCTCCCAACCTGGCGGTTGGCAACGGCCTGAAGCCGACGTGGATCTCGCGCGACCCGGCCGTGGTGCAGGCCTACATCGACGACCCGCGGGTGCACGACCGCGTCACGCCGCGCCTGGTGCGCTTCATCGTCGACGGCGGCGAGTTCGTGCGTGCGCGGGCGGCGCAATGGACCGTGCCGACGCTGCTGCTGTGGGCTGGCAGCGACCGCTGCGTCGCGCCGGCGGGCAGCGCGGCGTTCGCGGCGGCGGCGCCGGCGGCGGTGCTGACGGCGCGCGTCTTCCCGCCGCTGTTCCACGAGATCTTCAACGAGCCCGAACAGGCCGAGGTGTTCGCCGTGCTGGGCGCCTGGCTGGAAACGCGGCGAGGAAGTTGACTGCGCCGCTCCGTTGGGCCTGAAGTTCTACACTCGACCACTGCTGCCCATTCCCCACGAAGGAACCCGCCATGAACGCACGCGATCCGCTGCTGCCCGTCCAGCCCGACGAGGCGAGCGCGCTGGCCGAATTCGCTGCCCGCACCTGGGACGAAGAGATCGTCCCGGCGATCACGAACTACATCGCGATCCCCGCGAAGAGCCCGATGTTCGACGCCGACTGGGTCGCCAACGGTCACCTCGAGCGCGTGATCACCGACGCCGCGCGCTGGGTCGAGAGCAAGCAGGTCGCCGGGCTCAAGCTCGAAGTCGTGCGCATCCCGGGCCGCACGCCGGTGATCTTCTTCGAGGTGCCGGCGACCAAGGTCGGCGGCAACGCGGCTGATGCGCCGACGATCTGCCTCTACGGCCACCTCGACAAGCAGCCCGAGTTCAACGGCTGGCGCAACGATCTCGGCCCGTGGACGCCGAAGTACCTGGACGGCCTGCTCTACGGCCGCGGCGGCGCCGACGACGGCTATGCGGTCTATGCCTCGATCACGGCGATCATGGCGCTCGACAAGCAGGGCATTCCGCGCCCGCGCTGCGTCGGCATCATCGAGAGCTGCGAAGAAAGCGGCTCGTTCGACCTGCCGGCCTACCTCGACGTGCTGCGTCCGCGCCTGGGCAACGTGAGCCTGGTCGTGTGCCTGGACAGCGGCGCCGGCAACTACGACCAGCTGTGGCTCACGACCAGTTTGCGCGGCATGGTCAGCGGCGTGCTGAAGGTCGAGATCCTGACCGAGGGCGTGCACTCGGGCGACTCGAGCGGGCTGGTGCCGTCGAGCTTTCGCATCCTGCGCCAGGTGCTGGACCGCCTCGAGGACAGCAAGACCGGCGAGCTGCTGCCGCAGAGCTTTCACTGCGAGATCCCGGGCGACCGCATCGAACAGACGCGTGCAACGGCGAAGATCCTCGGCGACCAGGTCTGGAAGCGCTTTCCTTGGGCCTGCGGCGCCGATGGCGGTGCGGCGCTGCCGACCACCACCGACCCGATGCAGGCGCTGCTGAACCGCACCTGGAAGCCGACGCTGAGCGTGACCGGCGCCGACGGCTTTCCCGAACTCAAGAACGCCGGCAACGTGCTGCGGCCCTACACCGCGTTCAAGCTCAGCCTGCGGCTGCCGCCGCTGGTCGACGGCAACGTGGCAGCCGCCCAGCTGAAGACGCTGCTCGAAGACAACGCACCCTACAACGCCAAGGTCACGTTCGCGGCCGACGGCCGTGTCGGTGCGCAGGGCGCGACCGGCTGGAACGCGCCCAGCCTCGCGCCCTGGCTGGAAGATGCGCTCAACAGCGCGTCACAAACTCATTACGGCGCGCCCTGCGGCTACATCGGCCAGGGCGGCACGATCCCGTTGATGAGCATGCTGCAGCAGGGCTTCCCGGCCGCGCAGATGATGGTCTGCGGCGTGCTCGGGCCCAAGAGCAATGCGCACGGGCCGAACGAGTTCCTGCACGTGCCTTACGGCAAGAAGCTCACCGCCGCGGTCGCGCAGGTGATGGCGGCTTGCCCCTGAATCGACGCGGGCTGCGCGGCGCTCAGCCGCTGCGGCTGCGGCGCAGCACCAGCAGCCCGAAGCACGCGGCGCTCGCGACGAGCGCAAACCCGAACAGCGGCTGACCCAGGTCGCGCAGCGACGTCAGCGCGTCGGTGAAGAACCAGCGCGGCGCCTCGTCCAGCCAGGCGAGCGTGGCCTCGATGCCGCGGGTGCGCGCGGGCAGGTCGTGCACCATCGCACTGCGCGCGTTCGCGAGCAGCCCATGGACCGTGTCGCCTATCCAGGTGATGCCGTAGAAGGTCGCGAGCAGCTTGTGCCCGATGCTGAGCGCCAGCGCGAGGATGGGCGCGCCCCAGCGCTTGAGCCAGGCCGACGCCACCATCGTCAGCAGCAGCAGCGGCATCAGCCAGGCGCAGGCCAGCACCACGCCGAGCAGCGCGCGCACCAGGCCTGCAGCGCCCGCCGACGCGAGCGCGCCCCAGGGCAGCGTGAACGCAACGGTCGGACCGAAGCCCTTCCACACCAGCGCGAAGCCGATCGCCTGGCTCATCACCGCACCGACCAGCACTGCCATCAGCGGTACCAGCACGAGGTGCATCAGCACCGTCGCGCCGATGCTGGCCGAATGGCTGGTCGGCAGCGACAGCCAGAACTCGATCGACCGGTCCTGCTGGTCGCGGCGCGCCAGGCCGGTGGTCTGGAACAGCAGCGCGACCGCGGTGATGCCCAGCACCAGCGCGGGCACGGCGGCCATCGCCATCATCATCAGCGCGACGGCGGGCAGCGGGCCGAGTTCGCCCGGGCCGATCTCGACGCTGCCGAATGGCACGACGAGCAGGATCAGCAGCGGCGGCGCGAGCATCAGCACGAGCCAGCCGCGGTGGTGCTGCATCCATTCGCGCAGCAGCAGGGTGTTGAAGCGGGACATCGTGGGTTCTCCTTGGGCAGCGGTGTTCATCTCAGCCCACCGTCCGGCTCATTTCGGGGGCGCGCGTCAGCGCGACGAACAGGTCGACCAGGCTGGGCTGGAAGCGCTGGCCCAGCGCCTCGACATGCGCCGGCGGCGGGCCGTCGAACAAGGCCGCGGCCTGCCCTTGCTGCCGGTAACGCAGCAGCGGGTGGGCGGCGGCGATCTGGTCAGCGGCCGCTGCGTCGTGGCTCAGGCCGACGAAGCGCTGGTCCAGGTCGACCAGGCTGGTGCTGAGCACGAGCCGGCCTTCGTTGAGCATCATCACGTCGCTGAGCAGCGGCTGGATCTCCTCGACCTGGTGGGTCGAGATCAGCACGCTGCGCTCGCCGTCGCACCATTCGTCGATCAGCATCTCGTAGAACGATTTGCGCGACAGGATGTCCAGGCCCAGCGTCGGCTCGTCGAGGATCATCAGCTTCGCGTCGACCGCGGCGATCAGCGCCAGGTGCACCTGCACGACCATGCCCTTGGACAAGGTCTTCACCTTGTCGCGCAGGCCGACGCTGGTGCGCTTGAGCAGCGCGCGTGCGCGCTCGGCCGAGAAGCGCGGCTGCAGCCCGCTCATGATCGTGATCAACTCATCGACGCGGGCCCAGCGCGGCAGAATCGCCACATCGGGGATGTAGCACAGCGACTCGAGCATCGCGACGCGCTCGCGTCGCGGGTCCAGCCCCAGCACGCGCAGCTCGCCGCTGCACGGCACCAGGCCGACCATCGCCTTCATCAGCGAGGTCTTGCCGGCACCGTTGTGGCCGAGCAGGCCGACGACGCGGCCTTTCGGGACGGTGAAGGCGATGCCGTCGACGGCGGCCTTCTTGCCGTAGCGCACCGTCAGGTCGCGGGCCTCGATCAGGTGGATCGTCGTCATCACAGGTCCCAGTGGAGTTCGTCGGGTTTGATGCCGAGCTGTCGCAGGCGTGCGCGCAGCGCGGGCCACTCTTGGTTCAGGAAGCGGTCGCGCTCGCTGTGGCGCAGCCGGCTGCGCGCGCCGTTCTGCACGTACATGCCGACGCCGCGGCGGCTCTCGACCAGGCCGTCGTCGACCAGCACCTGCAGCGCCCGGCCCACCGTCAGCGGGTTGATCAGGTACTGGCTGGCCAGCACGCGCACCGAGGGCATGGCTTCGCCCTCGGGCGGATCGCCGGCCAGCAGCTGGCCGGTCAGGCGGTCGGCCAGCTGCCGGTAGATCGGCGTGGTCTCGTTCCAGGTGTGCATCGCGATCCGTTCAGTGTGTTACTGATGTAGATCACTGTAGCGGCGGGCGCCGCGCCGAGCCCGCGGATTGCGATGGACTGCAGATCGGGCCGACAGACCGGCGCGGCGGGCGGTCAGCCCGGCGAGGGCAGGCCCAGCATCGCACGCCCGAGCGCCTCGGCAACCTCGATGCCGTCGACGCCGGCCGACATGATCCCGCCCGCGTAGCCCGCACCTTCGCCGGCGGGGTACAGCCCCTTCACGTTCAGGCTCTGGAAGTCGCGTCCGCGCGTGATGCGCAGCGGCGACGAGGTGCGCGTCTCGACGCCGGTCAGCACCGCATCGGGCAGGCTGAAGCCCTTGATCTGGCGCTCGAACGCCGGCAGCGCTTCGCGTACCGCGTCGATGGCGTAGTCGGGCAGGGCCGCGTTGCCGCGTCGGCCGAGGTCGGTGAGCCGCACGCCGGGCTTGTACGAGGGCAGCACGCTGCCGAACGCGGTCGACGCCTGGCCCTTGATGAAGTCGCCGACGAGCTGGCCCGGCGCTTCGTAGTTGCCGCCACCGAGCTCGAACGCGCGCGACTCCCAGAAGCGCTGGAACGCGATGCCGTCGAGCGGGTTCACCGGGCCATCGGACTTGCCGTCCTGCCGGTAGTCCTGCGGCGCGATGCCGACGACGATGCCGGCGTTGGCGTTGCGTTCGTTGCGCGAGTACTGGCTCATGCCGTTGGTCACGACGCGGCCGACTTCGGAGGTGGCGGCGACCACCGTGCCGCCCGGGCACATGCAGAAGCTGTAGACCGAGCGGCCGCGCGCTTCCCCATTTCGCGCGTGGTGCACCAGCTTGTAGTCGGCCGCGCCGAGGATTTCGTTGCCGGCGTTCGGGCCGAAACGCGCCTGGTCGATCAGCGATTGCGGGTGCTCGATGCGAAAGCCGATCGAGAACGGCTTGGGTTCCATGTAGACGCCGCGCGCGTGCAGCATCTCGAAGGTGTCGCGCGCGCTGTGGCCGAGCGCGAGCACGACGTGGTCGGCGGCAATTTGCTCGCCGCTCGCCAGCGTGACCCCGCGAATGTGCTGGTCTTCGATCAGCACATCCGTCACGCGCTGCTCGAAGCGGATCTCGCCACCCAGCGCGACGATGTCGGCGCGCATCTTCTCGACCATGCTGACGAGGCGGAAGGTGCCGATGTGCGGCTTGGCGACGAACAGGATCTCGTCTGGCGCGCCGGCCTTCACGAACTCGGTGAGCACCTTGCGCGTGAGGTGGCGCGGGTCGCTGATCTGGCTCCACAGCTTGCCGTCCGAGAAGGTGCCGGCGCCGCCCTCGCCGAACTGCACGTTGGACTCGGGGTTCAGCACGTTCTTGCGCCACAGGCCCCAGGTGTCCTTGGTGCGTTCGCGCACCTCCTTGCCACGCTCCAGCACGATGGGGCGCAAGCCCATCTGCGCGAGGATCAGCGCGGCGAAGATGCCGCACGGCCCGAAGCCGATCACGAGCGGGCGCCGCGCCGGCGCCGCGCCCGCGTGGCCGACGACCCGGTAGCTCGTGTCGGGTGTGGGCCGGACGTGCGGGTCGTCCTGTAGGCGCGCGGACACGGCGGCTTCGTCGGCGAGCGCGCAATCGACAGTGTAGATCAGCTGAACAGCGCTGCGCTTGCGCGCGTCGTAGCTGCGCTTGAAGACGGTGTAGTCGGTCAGCGCCGCATCGTTGATGCCGAGGCGCTGGACGATGGCCGGCCGCAGCGCGTCGGCGGCATGGTTCAGCGGCAGTCGGAGCTCGGTGATTCTCAGCATGGCGCGGGATTGTCGGTCAGGCCTGGACCGACGGCGGTTCGTCGCTGGTGTTGGGTTCGGGCTGCTCGGCGCTGCGCATCTCGCCGCGCCCGTTTCCGGCGAGCGCCGCCTGCAGCTCGGACTCGGCATCGGTGGTCCCGACCGCCACCGCATCGTCGGGCAGAAAGCCGCCCGACTGGTGCGCCCACAGCTTCGCGTAGTGCCCGTTCAGGCGCAGCAGTTCGTCGTGCGTGCCGTGCTCGACGATGCGGCCCTGCTCCAGCACGACGAGCCGGTGCATGCGGGCGATCGTCGACAGCCGGTGCGCGATCGCGATCACGGTCTTGCCTTCCATCAGGCCGAGCAACTGCTCTTGAATGGCGAGCTCGACCTCGCTGTCGAGGGCCGAGGTCGCTTCGTCCAGCACCAGGATGGGCGCGTTCTTCAGCACCACGCGCGCGATCGCGATGCGCTGGCGCTGGCCGCCGCTGAGCTTGACGCCGCGCTCGCCGACATGCGCGTCGTAGCCGGTCCGGCCCTGCCAGTCGCTCAGGTCGACGATGAAGTCGTGCGCATGCGCCTTGCGTGCGGCGGCGACGATCTCGTCGTGCGTCGCGCCCGGGTGGCCGTAGCCGATGTTCGCGGCGATCGAGCGGTGCAGCAGCGAGGTGTCCTGCGTGACCATGCCGATGGCGGCGCGCAGGCTCTCTTGCGTGACGTGGCCGATGTCCTGACCGTCGATGCGGATGCTGCCCTGCTCGATGTCGTGAAAGCGCAGCAGCAGGTTCACCAGCGTCGACTTGCCCGCGCCCGAGCGGCCGACGAGGCCGACGCGCTCGCCGGGCCTGATGACGAGGTTCAGGTCGTCGAGCACGCGCTTGCCGTCGGCGCGGCCGTAGGTGAAAGTCAGGTGTTCGAAGCGGATCTCGCCGTGCGGGACCTCGAGTTCGCGCGCGCCGGGCTGGTCGGTCAGCGTGTGCGGCACCGCGATGGTCTCCATGCCCTCCTGCACCACGCCGACGTTCTCGAAGATGCCGGTCACTTCCCAGCTGACCCAGCCGGCGACGTTGGCGATCTGCCAGGCCAGCGGCAGCGTGGTGGCGACGATGCCAGCGCTGACCTGGCCATGCGACCACAGCAGCATGCCGATGGTCGCGGTGCTGACCAGCAGCAGCGCGTTCATCACCGACAGCGTCGCCATGAAGCGCGTCGTCACGCGCATGTGGGCGGCGATCGCGCCGGTGTGCTCGTCGACCACGTCGCGCACGTAGGCGTCTTCGTCGCGCGTGCGGGCGAACAGCTTGACCGTCAGGATGTTGGTGTAGCTGTCGACGACGCGGCCCATCACCATCGAACGCAGTTCGGAGCTGGTCTTGGAGCGGTCGCGCATGCGCGGCACGAAGTAGCGCAGGAAGAAGACGTAGCCGCCGAACCACAGCAGCGTCGGGATCGCGAGCCGCCAGTCGGCCGCGGCCATCAGCAGCAGCGAGGACACGCCGTAGATCGCGATGTACCAGAGCGCGCGGATGCTGCTGACGACGGACTCACGCACCGAATTGCTGGTCTGCATCACCCGGTTCGCGATGCGGCCGGCAAAGTCGTTCTGGAAGAAGGGCCAGCTTTGCCGCACCACGTGCCAGTGGCTTTGCCAGCGGATCAGGCTGGTCACGCCGGGCACGACGGCGTTGTTGCGCATCAGGCTGTCGGCCACCAGCGCCAGCGGCCGGCCGATCAGCACGGCGCCGGCCAGCAGCAACAGCATCGGTGCCGCGGCGCTGAACGCGGCGGCGCGATCGGCACTCTGCATCAGCGTGACGAGCTTGCCGATGCTGAGCGGGATCAGCGTGTCGATCAGCGCCACGCCCAGGCCGGTGGCGAACATCGCGAGGTACAGCCCGCGCGTCTGGCGGATGAAGTGCCAGTAGAACGCGACCAGCCCGGCGGGCGGCGAGCCGGGCGGCGCACCGGTCGGGCGGATGCGGGTTTCGAAGAAGGCGAACATGGGAAGGCGGTCGTGACGGCTGACCATTCTCGCCGGGACGCTCGAGGCGCCCACGAAAAAGCCGCCCGAAGGCGGCTTCTTGCGCAGGCCAATGCCGGCTCAGCTTTGCTTGCTCGAGAACAGCGCCTTCACGCGCTGCGCCAGTTGCGTCGGCGCGGCCGTGTGCTGGTTCGCACGGCGGGCAGCGACGGCCGCGTCGTCGTAGTCGGTGCGTTGCAGCGTGCCGGCCGCGGCGGCCTGCAGCACTTCGCTCTTCACTTCGGCGCGGGTCAACGTCGAGTGGGCGAAGATCTCGGTGCCGTACGGGTTGTAGTTGCGGTTCGCGTCCGGGCCCAACAATGCCTTGCGGGCGGTCTTGGCCACGGCCAGGTCGGCGGCCACCTCGGCGCGGGTGCGCGTCGACACTGCCGCGCTGGGGCGATCGGCGTCGTAGTCGGTGCGCTGGATCGTCTTGTTGGCGATCGCGTCGGCGAGTTCGGATTGGACCTGAGCGCGCGTGACGGGCTCGGCCGCGGTGGCTTCATCGGCCATGGCCACGCTGCTGAGCACGGAGATCGCGACGGTCGCGGCGAAGAGGAGCTTGCTGTTCATGATGCTGACTTTCTTTCCGGTTTGAGACGTTTCCGGGCAGGGCGGCGTTTGTTGTTGGGTGCCGTCTTGTCCAGCCTCGGTGAGTGTTTGCCTCATCGATGGACTGAACTGTAGACATTGCCGATGCATCAATAAACAGCCTATGCTTCAATTGCGTATTGCTGAAATAGAAACAAAGCTGGGGGTTGAAACATGGACCGTCTGCATTCGATGCGGGTGTTTTCCAGGGTGATCGAGCAGGGCAGCTTCGCTGGCGCGGCGCGCGATCTGAACCTGTCCCCCGCGGTCGTGACGCGTCTGGTCGCCGACCTCGAAGAGCACCTGGGTGCGCGCCTGATCAACCGCACGACGCGGCGCCTGTCGCTGACCGACACCGGCGAGCTCTACCTGGACCGGGTGCGCCACATCCTGACCGAGGTGGATGAGGCCGAGGCGCTCGCGACCGCGGCGACCTCGGAGCCGCGCGGCCACCTTCGGGTGCTGTGCCCGCCCGCGTTCGCGGTGCACCAGATCGCCAAGCACCTACCGAAGTTCCGCGCCCAGTACCCGCGGGTGACGCTGGAGCTGTCGGTGCCGGGGGCGGTCGAGACGGTCGACGAGAACTACGACGTCACCATCCTGACCGAGGGCCGTCGCCCGCTGGACGGCAGCTTCGTCGCGCGGCGGCTGGCGCGCTCCGAGGTGATCGCCTGCGCGTCGCCCGAGTACCTGGACCAGCGCGGCCGGCCGCAGCACCCGAGCGACCTGGCGGCCCACGACTCGATGGTGCCGAGCTTTCTGCGCGAGGTCGTGTGGCACCGCGGACCCTGGGGCGACGACGAGCCGATGGGCGAGTCGTTCACCGTGATACCCAAGCACTCGGCGTTGAGCACGGTGCACACCGACACGATGTATGCCGCGGCATTGGCGGGCCTGGGCATCACCGGGCTGCCGTCGTTCGTCGCCGAAGACGCGCTGATGGAGAACGCGTTGGAACGCGTGCTGCCGCAATGGCATCTGCTGACGACCACGCTGTATGCCGGCATGCCGACACGCAAGCACGTGCCGGCGCGCACACGGGCGTTCGTCGATTTTCTGGTGAAGACCTTCGGCGGTGAGGACCGCGACCCGTGGCTGATCGCGGCCGGCTGCGAAACGCAGCTGAAGTCCAAGCGCCCGCCCGCGCAGGCGCCGCTCGCCTTTCAATGAGTCAGCGATAGACCTCGAGGCGCTGCGCGCCCATCAGCGGCTCGAGCAGGCGCGACAAGGGCCGCAGCGCGTTGTAGCGCGCCGCGACCTTGTGCGCGTACGCGAAGAAGCGTGGCAGGTCGGCGCTGTAGCCGGGTTTGGCATCGCGGTGCTTGAGGCGGCAGAAGATGCCCAGCACCTTGAGGTGGCGTTGCAACCCCATCCACTCGAGCTGGCGCCAGAACTCGCCGAAATCGTCGGGCATGGCGAGGCCCGCCTTGCGTGCGGCCTGCCAGTAGCGCACCGCCCAGTCGATCTCGTGTTCTTCGTCCCACGAGATGAAGGCATCGCGCAGCAGCGAAGCGACGTCGTAGGTGACGGGGCCACGCACCGCGTCCTGGAAGTCGAGGATGCCGGGGCCGCGCGGGTCGCCTTCGCAGACCATCAGGTTGCGCGGCATGTAGTCGCGGTGCACCGCGACCGTGGGTTGCGCGAGCGCGCTCTGCACCAGCAGGTCGCAGCTCGCGGCCCAGACCTGTTGCTCGGCGGCGGTCCAGTGGGCGCCGCACTCGCGCGTCACGCACCAGTCGGGGAACAGCGCGAGTTCGCGGCGCAGCAGCGCGTCGTCGTAAGCCGGCAAGGCGCTGGCGTCGCCGCGCGTCTGCCATTGGATCAGCGCACGGATCGCGTCGCGCATTAGCGCGTCGGCGGCGGACATCCGGCCATCCGCGACCGCTTCGTTCAGCGCCTGAAGGTAAAGATGCGACCCGAGGTCGGTGAGCAGCAGAAAGCCATGGGCGACGTCGGCGGCGAGCACCTGCGGCGCGTTCAGATCGGCCGCGTGCAGCAAGGCGGCGACCTGGATGAAGGGCCGCACGTCTTCCTGCGGCGGCGGCGCGTCCATCACGATGAAGCTGGCGCCGCCTGCACCGTCGATGCGGAGGTAGCGCCGGAAGCTCGCATCGCTGGACGCGCTGCGCAGCGTCGCCAGCTGCAGGCCGCGCGCCGGCGCGATCGCCTGCAACCAGGCGTCGAAGGCCTGTTGCCGGGGCGCGTCGGCCCAAGCGATGGGCGCGGAAGAGGGAGATGAGCTCAAACGATGCTTCGGCGATTCGCCGCTGAGGGCCCAGCGGCGGTGGGGCGAGCGAAGCCGCAGAGGGCCTCGTGGATAATCGATTCTACAAACCGCGCTGCTCACTCCTCATCGTTCCTGGTGCTCTTCCTCAGAACCCGCGCGGAACCCCCGCGACTCACGACCCTGGCCGCATCGCTCGCTGCGCTGCTCGCCGCGCCCGCGTGGGCCCAGACCACGGCGCCTGACGAGCCCATCGAGCTGCGCCCGTCACCGGCACTGCAGCCGCCGGTGCGCGGCGACGCCGCGCGCAAGCTGCCCGCCATCCTGCGCGCGCAGACGCTGTCGGGCCGGCCCGACCTCGAGACCATCGCCGAGGGCAATGTCGAGTTTCGCCGCGGCGGCACGGTGATACGGGCCGATCGCCTGAGCTACGACCAGCCCGACGACCTGGCGATCGCCAAAGGCGGCGTGCGCATCAGCCGCGACGGCAACATCTACACCGGCCCCGAGCTGCAGCTCAAGGTGCAGCGCTTCGAGGGCTTCTTCTTGAAGCCGACTTATTTTTTCAACCGCACCGGTGCCGGCGGCAAGGCCGAGCGGGTGGATTTCATCGACGACCAGCACGCGGTGGCCACCGCCGCCACCTACACGAGCTGCCCGGCCGATGGCTCCGGCGGGCCGGCCTGGCTGCTGACGACCGACCGCGTGAGCCTGGACTTCTCGACCAACGAGGGTGTGGCCGAGGGCGGCGTGCTGCGCTTCTACGGCGTGCCCATCCTGGCCGCGCCCAAGCTGAGCTTCCCGCTCACCGACGCGCGCAAGTCGGGTTGGCTGCCGCCCAGCTTCGGGCTCGACTCGACGAGCGGGTTTCAGACGTCCGTCCCGTACTACTGGAACATCGCGCCGAACCGCGACGCGACCTTCACACCCGAGATCAGCACGCGCCGCGGGCCGTCGCTGGCGAGCGAGTTCCGCTACCTGGAGCCGAGCTACAGCGGCGAGGCCAGGCTCGACCTGCTGCCCAACGACCGCACCACCGGCACGTCGCGCTATGCGATCTCGGGCTTGCACGAGAGCGACTTCGGCAACGACTTGCTGCTGAAGATGAAGGCACTCCGGGTGTCCGACAACGACTACTGGAAGGACTTCCCGGCCGACGTGACCAGCCTCACGCCGCGGCTGCTCGCGACCGACTTCCAGCTCAGCAAGTCGCTCGGCGACTGGACCACCTACACGCGCCTGCAGAAATGGCAGGTGCTGCAGACCGTCGACCCGACGACGCGCATCGAGGCGCCTTACGAGCGCACGCCGCAGATCGGCGCGCGCTATCTCGGCCGGGTCAGTGGCGGCTTCGAGATCGGCTTCGAGACCGAGTTCAACCATTTCAGCAACCCGACCGACGCATCGCTCACCGAGCGCCCGACCGGCGCGCGCATGCACGCGCTGGGCAGCATCAGCCGGCCCTATGTGACACCGGGCTGGACGTTCACGCCCAAGGTCTCGTTCAACGCGGCGTCGTACTCGCTCGACCGGGACAGCCTGAGCGCCAGCACATGGGCTGCCAGCTCCTCGCGCGTGATCCCGTCGCTGAGCCTGGACAGCGCGTGGGTGTTCGAGCGCAGCACGAGCTTCTTCGGCCACGCGGTGCGCCAGACGCTGGAGCCGCACCTGTTCTACGTCAACACGCCGTACAAGGATCAGAGCAACCTGCCCAACTTCGACGCAGCGGCGAAGGACTACAACTTCGATTCGGTCTATACCGAAAACGCGTTCTCGGGCGTGGACCGCGTCTCCGACGCGCACCAGGTCACCGCCGGCGTGACCACGCGCTTGCTCGATCCCGACAGCGGTGCCGAGATCCTGCGCCTCGGCGCGGCACAGCGCTACCTGCTGCGCGACCAGCTCGTCACCTCGGACGGCACGCCGTTGACGCAGCGCCTGTCCGACCTGCTGCTGCTCGGCTCGACGACGCTGATCCCGGCCTGGACCCTGGAGAGTTCGGTGCAGTACAGCCCCGACAGCGAGCGGGTCACGCGCTCCGTCATTGGTGCACGCTATTCGCCCGGGCCCTACCGGACCGTCAGCCTCACTTATCGGCTGACGCGCGGCCTCAGCGAGCAGTTCGAACTCGGCTGGCAGTGGCCGATCTACGGCCGCACGCCGGTCGAGTCGCGTGCTGCCTCAGGTTCCGGCAGCGGTGGCGGGTGCGGTGGCAGCTTGTACGGTGTGGGGCGAATCAACTACAGCACGATGGAGCGGCGCATGACCGATGCGATCGTTGGCCTCGAGTACGACGCCGGTTGCTGGATCGGTCGCGTCGTCGTCAGCCGCCAATCCACCGGCACGAGCGAAGCGACGACGCGGTTGCTGCTGCAACTCGAACTGGTGGGGCTGTCCAAGCTGGGTTCCAACCCGCTGCAGACCTTGAAGGACAATATCCCCGGCTACAAGCTGCTGCGCGAGGGACGCGCGGAGCCTCTTCCCTCGAGTACCTATGACTGATTTCCTGTTCCTTTTTCGCGCCCGCGTGCTCCGCGGTGCGGCGCTTGCCGCCCTGCTGGGCGGGCTCGCGCCGCTGGCGCTGGCACAGACCCGCGCCGCGCAGCCTGCCATGGCCGACTACATCGTCGCCGTGGTCAACCAGGAACTCGTCACCAACGCCGAGCTGCAGGGGCGGCTCGCGCGCATCCGCGACGACGCCGCGCGCAGCAAGACCCAGTTGCCGCCGCCCGCCGAGCTGCGCAAGCAGGTGCTGGAGGCGCTGATCGACGAACGCGTGCAGGTCACCAACGCGCGCGAAACCGGTCCCAAGATCGACGAAGCCGAACTCGACCGCGCGGTCGGCAACGTGGCGGTGCAGAACCAGATGACGATGGCCCAGCTGCGCACACGGCTGCAGCAGCAAGGCATCGCCTACAGCACCTTCCGCAACAACGTGAAGGACCAGATGTTGATGGAGCGGGTGCGTGAGAAGGAAGTGAACCAACGCATACGCATCAGCAACGACGACATCGACAAGCTGATCGAGCAGCGCCGTGCCGCCGCCGGCACCTCGGCACAGCTGAACATCGCGCAGATCCTGGTCACCGTGCCCGAGGGCGCGAGTGCCGACGTGGTCGCCGAGCGCAAGGCGCGCGCTGAAGGCGCGCTGGCGCGTGTGAAGGGCGGCGAGGCCTTCGACGTGGTCAACAAGGAGATCTCAGAGGATGGCAACAAGGCCCAGGGTGGCGTGATCGGCATGCGGCCGATGGACCGGCTGCCCGATGTGTTCGTCGACGTGGCACGCAACCTGAAGCCTGGCGAGGTCTCGTCGACGCTGCTGCGCAGCGGCGCCGGCTTCCACGTGCTCAAACTGATCGACCGCCAGGAAGGCGGAGCGTTCACGGCGCAGCAAACCCATGCACGCCATATCTTGTTGCGTGTGTCCGAGCAGTTGTCGGTCGAGGCGGCGAGCCGGCGCCTGGCCGAATTCAAGCGTCAGATCGTCAGCGGTGCCAAGTTGTTCGAGCAGCTCGCCCGCGACAACTCCGAGGACGGCAGCGCGGCCGCCGGCGGCGACCTGGGCTGGACCTCTCCCGGTGCCTTCGTGCCCGAGTTCGAGGAGACGATGAACGCGTTGCCGCTGAACGGCATCTCCGACCCACTGCCCTCGCGTTTCGGCGTGCATCTGATCCAGGTGCTGGAGCGCCGTCAGGTCAACATCGACATCAAGCAACAACGTGAACAGGCGCGCAACGTGTTGCGCGAGCAGAAGTTCGAGGACGCCTACCTCGATTGGGTGCGCGACCTGCGTGGTCGTGCCTACATCGAAATGCGCGACGCGCCGCAATAGGCCAGGTCTTCTTGAAGCACATCGCGCGCAAGCGCTTCGGCCAGCACTTCCTGACCGATGGCGCCATCATCGACGCCATCGTCGACCTGATTGCGCCGCAAACCGGTGAGGCCCTTGTCGAGATCGGCCCGGGCCTGGGCGCGATGACCCATCCACTGGTCGCGCGCTGCGGCCAGCTGACCGTGATCGAACTCGACCGCGACCTGGCTCAGCGCTTGCGCGCACAACCCGGCATCGAGGTCATCGAAGCCGACGTGCTGCAGGTCGACTTCGCCGCGCTGGCGCAGGCGCGCGGCCAGCGGCTGCGCGTCGTTGGCAACCTACCGTACAACATCTCGTCGCCCATCCTGTTCCATCTGCTCGGCGTGGCCGCGCGGGTCGTCGACCAGCACTTCATGCTGCAGAAGGAAGTCGTCGAGCGCATGGCGGCCGGGCCGGGCACCAAGGACTACGGGCGCCTGAGCGTGATGCTGCAATGGCGCTACGACATCGAGTCGGTGCTCGATGTCGGTCCCGAATCGTTCGACCCCCCGCCGCGCGTCGAGTCGGCCATCGTGCGCATGCTGCCGCTGCCAGACGCGCCCGGCGTCGAGCCGGCGCTGCTCAGCGAACTGGTGCGCGTGGCCTTCTCGCAGCGCCGCAAGCTGCTGCGCCACACGTTGGGCCGCTGGCTGGACGAGCGGGGCTTTGCCGGTGGGTTCGACGTACAGAGGCGTGCCGAGGAAGTGCCGGTGTCCGACTACCTGGCACTCGCTGCCGCGCTCGCCACGCAGGCGTCGAAATAAAAACGCCCTGCGAGGCAGGGCGTCGAGGGGTGCTTCTTTCGCCGCGTCAGGCGGCGTTGAGCCACATCGCTGTGTCGAAGGCGCTGCTCATCATCGGCATGTTCATGCCGAAATTGTTGTTCGCAGCGCTTTTGGCGGCCGGCTTGGCCGGCTTGTCTGCAACTGTGGGGGCCACATCCGTCGCCCGCTCCCATGACCCGAGTTCTTGGGAGCGGGCTACTGAAAAGAATAGAAGCACCTGAAGGGGATCTTCCGTTCGGCCCAGAAGTCGGCCGCGTCTCGGAAGACATCGAGCAGGCTCTCTCGCGCCTCCCGGTCGAAGCGCGGGTTGTCCGGCAACTGCTCCAGCACGACCACGAACCCAGGCTGCGAGCCCGACTTGTGGACGAGGTCGGTCATGCAGTCGTACAGCGCATCCAGGTTCTTGCCGAAATGCGCGGGGAAAGTGAAGGCCTGCGCAATGGCTTCGAGAACGTCCTGCTTGGACTGGGCCGCGGTGAGGTTCGCGTAGAGGAAATGCTGGCCGGCGCCTTGCGCCGCTTCCATCAGGTCCTCGACGCGAAACGCGCGGATCGATTGAACAATGTTTGGACGGACTGTCTGCAACAGCATGGTCACGTTCCTCCTCGAGTCAAAAAATCAAACCTCAAACACAAACGATCGGAAAGCACGACGATCACGGCACGATCTTCTGGAAGCTCGCATAGTGATCGGCGGTGTAGAAACACGCTTCAGGGGCCTGCCGCTGGGGACCGCCGCAAACGATGCGGCGCGCACCCCGGTCACGCGACCCAGGCGTGCGAACCGTGTACTCGTGGTAATAACCGCGCGCCTGGCGCGGCAACATCCGCTCGCGATTGCCGAAGACCGTGCCGTCTTTTCCGTGGGGGAACGGCCCGCCTTGCAGGATCAGCCGATGCGTGGTCTGGGCCTCGACGGGCAACTCCGCGAATGCCACGGTGGTCGAGGTGCCAGGTGCCGCCTCCCGGGCCTGAACCACGCCGCTCAGCAGAGCCGCACACGCCACAGTGACCAACAGCCCCGTCTTGTGCAGAGCTTGCCACCACAGTGGCCGACCGGTGAAAGACACGGGAAATCCCTGAATTCAGAAGCCCCGATGTTACCGAATGGGGCCAGAAACCTCAAGCCTTTGCCTCAAATTGGGGCAATTGACTTGTGAAGATTGTGAGCGCTTGCTCTCTGAAAATCCTTCGCGATTGTGAAGCTGTCTTTCTGAAATCATCCGAATAAGTGACGATTCAGCTCGGTCATGAAACGTTCACAAGGCCTTCGGGTTTTCCCGGACATTGCCGCAGTGCACTCTTTCAGCGCGCGGCGTTGGCGTCCGCAACGGTCAGCGCCGTCATGTTGATGACGCGCCGCACCGTGGCCGACGGCGTCAGGATGTGGACCGGCTGGGCCGCCCCCAACAGCACCGGCCCGATCGCGATGCCGCCGCCGGCGGCCGTCTTCAGCAGGTTGTAGCTGATGTTGGCGGCGTCGATGTTGGGCAGCACCAGCAGGTTGGCCTCGCCGGTGAGCGCGCTGCCGGGCATGATGGTCTTGCGGTAGCCGGCATCGAGCGCGGTATCGCCGTGCATCTCGCCGTCGACTTCGAGCCACGGGGCCTGTTGCTGCAGCAACGCGAGCGCCTCGCGCATCTTCACGGCCGAGGGCTGGTTGCTTGAGCCGAAGTTGCTGTGCGAGAGCAGCGCAGCCTTGGGCTGCAGGCCGAAGCGCATCATCTCTTCGGCGGCCATGACGGTGATCTCGGCGAGCTGCTCGGCGGTCGGGTCGTAGTTGACGTGGGTGTCGACCAGCATGACCTGGCGCCCGGGCAGCATCAGCCCGTTCATGCAGGCGTAGGTCTTGGCGCCGGCGCGCTTGCCGATGACCTGGTCGATGTAGTGCAGGTGCATCGACGTCGTGCCCCAGGTGCCGCACAGCATGCCGTCGACTTCACCCGACTTCAGCAGCATCGCGCCGATCAGCGTCAGGCGGCGGCGCATCTCGATCTTCGCGAACTGCACCGTCACGCCCTGGCGCTCGGTCATGCGGTGGTAGCTCTGCCAGTAGTCGCGGTAGCGGTGGTCGTCTTCGGTGTTGACGACGTCGTAGTCGGCGCCCGCCTTCAGGCGCAGGCCGAACTTCTCGATGCGGCGCGCGATGATCTCGGGTCGCCCGATCAGCGTCGGCCGTGCCAGGCCCTCGTCGACCACGATCTGCACCGCGCGCAGCACGCGTTCTTCCTCGCCCTCGGCGTAGGCGACTCGCTTGTGCGTCGCGCGCTTGGCCAGGCTGAAGATGGGCTTCATCACCGTGCCCGACGCGTAGACGAAGGTCTGCAGCTTCTCGACGTAGGCGTCCATGTCCTGGATCGGGCGCGCCGCCACGCCCGACTCGGCCGCGGCCTTGGCCACCGCCGGCGCGATCTTCATCATCAACCGCGGGTCGAACGGCTTCGGGATCAGGTATTCGGGCCCGAAGCTCAGGTTCGCGCCGACATAAGCCGCCGCCACGACCTCGCTCTGCTCGGCCTGCGCCAGCTCGGCGATCGCGTGCACCGCCGCGATCTCCATCTCGATCGTGATCGTGGTCGCGCCGCAGTCGAGCGCGCCGCGGAAGATGTACGGGAAGCACAGGACGTTGTTGACCTGGTTCGGGTAGTCAGTGCGGCCGGTGGCGATCAGCGCGTCGCTGCGCACCTCGAGCACCTCTTCCGGCAGGATCTCGGGGGTGGGGTTCGCGAGCGCGAAGATCATCGGGTTCGGCGCCATCGCCGCGACCATCTCCTTCTTCAGCACGCCGCCGGCCGACAGGCCGAGGAAGATGTCGGCGCCCTTGATTACCTCGGCCAGCGAGCGCATCGAGGTCTTCTGCGCAAAGCCGATCTTGTCCTCGTCCATCAGCTCGACGCGGCCTTCGTAGACGACGCCGGCCAGGTCGGTCACCCAGATGTTCTCGCGCGGCAGGCCCAGCTTCATCAGCAGGCCCAGGCAGGCCAGCGCCGCGGCGCCCGCGCCCGAGGTCACGAGCTTGACCTCCTTGATGCTCTTGCCCGAGACCTTCAGCCCGTTCAGCAGGCCCGCGCCGACGACGATGGCGGTGCCGTGCTGGTCGTCGTGGAAGACCGGGATCTTCATGCGCGCCCGCAGCGCACGCTCGACGTAGAAGCAGTCAGGCGCCTTGATGTCCTCGAGGTTGATGCCGCCGAAGGTGGGTTCGAGCGCGGCGATCACGTCGACCAGCTTGTCGAGGTCGTTCTCGGCGACCTCGATGTCGAACACGTCGATGCCGGCGAACTTCTTGAACAGCACGCCTTTGCCTTCCATCACCGGCTTGGCGGCGAGCGGGCCGATGTTGCCCAGGCCCAGCACCGCGGTGCCGTTGGTGATGACCGCGACCAGGTTGCCGCGCGCGGTGTAGCGGAACGCGTTCGCCGGGTCGGCCACGATCTCCTCGCAGGCCGAGGCCACGCCGGGCGAGTAGGCGAGCGCCAGGTCGTGCTGGTTCAGCATCTGCTTGGTCGCATGGATCGCCACCTTGCCCGGGGTCGGGAACTCGTGGTATTCGAGCGCGGCGCGGCGGAGTTCGGCGGCCTTTTGGTCAGATGCGGTGGACATGCGGCTTGTCTCGGCAGTTGTTGAAAGGGCCCGCCGGCTCGGGCGCGTGCGCGAGGGCGGGGGGCCATTGTAGAAGTGCGCGAGGCCGCCGGGTCGGCCGCCGATAATGCCGATGCCGCATCGCCGCAGGTTCGCGTCGCATGCGTTGTCGTCTCGGTGCACGCAAGCCATGTCTCTCGGCGAATTCGACCTCATAGCCAAGTACTTCACCCGCACGGTGACACGCGCCGCGCTCGGCGTGGGCGACGACTGCGCGCTGTTCGCCACCTCGCCAGGCATGCAGCTCGCGGTCTCGAGCGACATGCTGGTCGAAGGCCGGCACTTTCTGCCCACCGTGCCGCCGCAGCGTCTGGGCCACAAGGCGCTGGCCGTCAACCTCAGCGACCTGGCCGCCTGTGGTGCGCGGCCGATGGCGTTCACGCTCGCGCTGGCCTTGCCGCGCGTCGACGAGCGCCTGCTCGAAGGCTTCGCGCGTGGCCTGCTCGCGCTCGCCGATGCGCACGAATGCGAGCTGATCGGCGGCGACACGACGCAAGGCCCGTTCAACATCTGCATCACCGTGTTCGGCGAGGTGCCGCACGGCCAGGCGCTGCTGCGCTCGGGCGCGCAGCCCGGCGACGACCTCTACGTCAGCGGCACGCTGGGCGATGCGCGGCTCGCGCTCGAGGCGTTTCGCGGCACGGTCGCGCTCGATGGCGCCGCCTTCGAGCGCACGCGCCTGGCGATGGAGCAGCCGCAGCCGCGGGTCGCGCTGGGCCTGGCGCTGCGCGGTGTGGCGACGAGCGCGATCGACGTGTCCGATGGCCTGCTCGGCGACCTCGCGCACGTGTTGCGGCGCTCGAACGTCGGCGCCGAGGTCTGGGCCGACGCGCTGCCGCGCAGCACCGCATTGAGTGCGATGCCGCTCGCGTGGCAGCGCGAATGCACGCTGGCCGGCGGCGACGACTACGAGCTGGTGTTCACCGCAGCGCCGCAGCGCGCGGCGCAGGTGGCGGAGGCGGCGCGCAGCGCGCAGATCGCGGTCACCCGCATCGGGCGCATGGTGTCGACCGTGGGCCTGCGGCTGCTCGACCGCGACCAGCAACTGCTCGCGAATCATTTCGGTTCCTTCGATCACTTCAAGACCTGATGACCCCGCTGAACCCACCATTGGCCACCGCGGCACGCAAGCCGAGCTGGCGCTTCCTGTTCTCGCACCCGGCGCATGCGATCGCGCTCGGTTTCGGCAGCGGCCTGTCGCCGATCGCACCGGGCACGGTCGGCACCCTGTGGGCGTGGATCGCGTTCATCGTGCTGCAACCGCATCTGAACGACTTGCAGTGGGCCTGGCTGCTGGCCGGCAGCCTGGTCGTCGGCTGGTGGGCCTGCACGGCGGCGGCCCGCCACCTCGCCGTTGCCGACCCCGGCGCGATCGTGTGGGACGAGATCGTCGCGTTCTGGCTGATCCTGTGGCTGATCGCGCCGGCCGGTTGGTGGGCGCAGCTCGTGGCCTTTGCGCTGTTCCGCTTTTTCGACGCCGCCAAGCCCGGGCCGGTGGCCTGGGCCGACCAGCTGTTCAAGGTCAAGCGCGGTGTGCCGATCGGCTGGGCGCAGGGCTTCGGCATCTTGTTCGACGACCTGGTGGCGGCGCTGTGCGCGCTGCTGGTCATCGCGCTGTGGAGGTGGTGGTGGTGATGATGACGCGCTTCGAGCCGGCCGTGCTCGCGCTCGCGCAGGCCTTGCGCGCGCGAGGGGGGAGGGTCGCGACGGCCGAGTCCTGCACCGGTGGGCTGATCGCAGCGGCGTGCACCGCGGTCGCCGGCTCCAGCGACTGGTTCGAGCGCGGCTTCGTGACCTACTCGAACGAGGCCAAGGCCGAGTCGCTGGGGGTGCCGATGACATTGATCAACGCACACGGTGCGGTCAGCGCCGAGGTCGCGCGCGCGATGGCCGACGGCGCGCTGGCGCATTCCCACGCCACGCTCGCGATCGCGGTGACCGGCATCGCCGGGCCCGGCGGCGCGACGCTGGGCAAGCCGGTCGGCACGGTCTGGTTGGCGTTGGCGCAAGCGGGCCAGCCCACGCAGGCCGAGCTGCTGAACCTGAGCGGCGACCGCGCCGCGGTGCGCGAGCAGACCGTGCAGCACGCGTTGCAGCGGCTGCTCGAACGCGCATGACCATTCTCGTCGCCGCCAATTTCGACGCCGCCGAATGGCACGACTGGTGGCCGCAGCTGGCCGCCGCGTTGCCGGGCGAACGCCTGGTGCGCGATCGCAGCGAATGCGATCTCGCGGCGATCGATGCCGCCCTGGTCGCCAACCCGCCCGCCGGCGCGCTGCAGGGACTGCCGTCGCTGCGCCTGGTGCAGTCGCTCTGGGCTGGCGTTGACAAGCTGCTCGCCGACACGACCGTGCCGACGCACGTGCCGCTGGCCCGCATGGTCGATCCGGCCATGAACGAGACCATGGCCGAGACCGTGCTGTGGGCCGCGCTGAGCCTGCAGCGCGGCTTCTTCGACTACGCGGCGCAGCAGCAGGCGCGGCAGTGGGCGCCGCACGCACTGCGGCGGCCGGCCGATCTGGGTGTGGCCGTGCTGGGCCTCGGCCAGATGGGTGCCTGTGCTGCGCAAGCGTTGGTGCAGCAAGGCTTTCGCGTCACCGGCTGGAGCACGCGCGAGACGCGCATCGCCGGTGTCGACACGCGGGCCGGCGCGACCGCGCTGCCCCAGGTGCTGGCCGCGGCCGACATCGTCGTGAACCTGTTGCCGCTGACACCGGCGACGCGCGGGCTGTTCAACGCTGCGACCTTCGCGCAGATGCGGCACGGCGCCAGCCTGGTGAACTTCGCGCGTGGTGCGCACGTGGTCGACGCGGACCTGCTGCAAGCTCTGGCCACCGGCCAGCTCGCACGCGCGGTGCTCGACGTGTTCCACACCGAGCCGCTGCCGACTGACCACCCGTACTGGTCGCACCCGCGGGTCATGGTGTTGCCGCACGTCGCGGCGCCCACCGATCCGCGCAGCGCGGCGTTGATCGCCGCGGCCAACGTTCGCGCATTGCGCGACGCGCACCCGCTCGCGAACGTGGTCGATCGCGCGCGCGGCTACTGAACGACGCGGCTACGCGCTCAGCGCCAGCCGCAAGCCCGCGCCCGCCGGCCGACGCGTCGCACCGCCGCCGACACGCTCGCAGACCATCAGCACCAGGCGCTTCAACCCGTCCCAGGGGTCGTCCGGCCAGTCGGGATGGCGCAGTCCCTTGACGAGGCCATCGCAGACTTGCGCGGCCTCGACCAGGTGGGCCATCGTGTTGTCGGTCAGCAGCGGCACGACGCGTTCGAACAGCCGCTCCTTCGCGCCCCAGACGCGCGCCTCGCGCAGCGCCATCGGCAGCGGCTTTCCCGAGGCGACGGCGTCCTTCACGCGCTTCAGGCCGCGGATGTCTTCGGTCAACGTCCAGTGCACCAGCACCGCGGCCTCGCCCTCGGCCTGCAGGCCTTCGAGCATGCGCAGCGCGCGCGCCACCTGGCCCGCAAGCACCGCTTCGCCGAGCTTGAAGACGTCGTAGCGTGCCACGTTGAGCACTGCCGATTCGATCTGCTCGAAGCCGAGTTCGCCGGACGGGTAGAGCAGGCCGAGCTTCTGGATCTCCTGGTGCGCCGCGAGCAGGTTGCCCTCGATGCGGTCGGCGAAGAACGCGAGCGTGCGTTGGCCCTCGTCGCCGCCGGCAACGCGCTGGCCTTGCGCGGCGAGGCGCTGCGCGATCCATTGCGGCAGCGCCGTGCGGGCGATCGGGTCGACGCGCACCATCAGGCCGGCGCCGTCGAGCGCGTTGAACCACGCGCTGCTTTGCTGCGTGCGGTCGAGCTTGGGCAGTTGCACCAGCGTGACCACGTCGTCGCTGGTCGCTTCGCAGTAGCGCTGCAGCGCGTCCGAACCGTCCTTGCCCGGCTTGCCCGACGGGATGCGGATCTCGATCAGCTGCTTGTCGCTGAACAAGCTCATCGCCATCGCCGCGCCGAGCAGGCCGCTCCAGTCGAAGTGCGCGCCGGCAACGGTGTGCACCTGGCGTTCGCCGTAGCCCGCCGCACGCGCCGCCGCGCGGACCGCATCGCCGGCCTCCTGCGCCAGCAGCGGCTCGTCGCCCCACACGGTGTAGAGCGGGCGCAGGCCCTTGGCGAGGTGGCCGGCGAGCTGGTCGGACTTGATCTGCATGCTGACGAATCGGTGCGTCAGAAGGTCTGCACCGACGCGAGCCGCCGCATCACCTGCGAGACGATGTCGCTCTGCATCGCGCGGTAGAGGAAGTTCTCTTCCTGTTCCTTGCCGAGTGCGGCGCTCTCCGTGTAGCTCATGTCGCGGGTCAACACGATCTCGGTGCGCGGGATCAGCTCACGGCCGGACACGCTGCGCAGCCTGAACGTGAAGCGACCGCGCAGCTGGAATTCCGTCACCTGCCCGACCGTGCCGCTCGCGACGACGACCTTCTCGCGCACATCGTCGAGCACCTCAAGCACCACCTGCGCTTGCGCCAGGCCTTCGACGACGATCGTCGTGGTGCTCGCGTTGATGTTCATGCGCAGTTCCTCCAGCATCGGCGAGCGCGGCTTGAAGCCGGTCAGCTGGATGGTGCGAAAGCGCAGCTCCGGCGCGCGCCGCAGCTCGAAGCCGCAGCCGGCGACCGATGCCATGACCAGCAACGAACTGGCGCCCAGAAACGCACGGCGCGTGGGGGCCGTCAACTCAGACCACCACGTTGACGAGTCGGCCCGGCACCACGATGACCTTCTTCGGCCGCTTGCCTTCCGAGAACTTGATGAAGTCCGGGCTGTGCAGCGCCGCGGCCTCGATGGTGTGCTTGCCGGCATCGGCGGCGACGCGGATGCTGCCGCGCAGCTTGCCGTTGACCTGCAGCATCAGCTCGATCTCGCTTTGCACCAGCGCGGCCTCGTCGACCTGCGGCCAGGGCGTATCGAGCAGCTCGCCGTGAACCGCGTTCAGCCCGAGCCCGTTCCACAGCGCCCAGGTCGTGTGCGGGCAGGCCGGGTACAGCACGCGCAGCAGGATGGCGTAGCCCTCGCGCAGCACCGCGGGCGCGTCGCCCTTGAAGCCCTCGAGCGCGTTCAGCAGCTTCATCGCACCCGAGATCACGGTGTTGTATTGCATGCGCTCGTAGTCGTAGCTGATCTGGCGCAGCACGGTGTGCACCTCGAAGCGCAGCGCCTTCGCGGCGTCGCCGAGCGTGGCGGCAGCGAGCGGGCCCGCGTTGCGGATTTCGCTGCGGCGCGCGCCGAAGTTCCAGACGCGCTTCAAGAAGCGGCTCGCGCCTTCGACGCCGGCGTCGTTCCACTCCAGCGTCTGCTCCGGCGGCGACGCGAACATCACGAACAGGCGCGCGGTGTCGGCGCCGTACTTCGCGATCAGCTCCTGCGGGTCGACACCATTGTTCTTGGACTTGGACATCGTCGTCCAGCCCTCGTAGTGCACCGGCGCGCCGTCGGCCCGGGCGGTGGCCGAGACCACGTGGGCGTGGTCGTCGCGCACGATGTTCAGGTCGTCGGCCCAGTAGTACTCCTTGCCCGCGCCGTCGCCGCTGCGCACGAAGGCCTCGTTCAGCACCATGCCCTGCGTCAGCAGCCGCGTGAAGGGCTCGTCGACATCGACCAGCTTCATGTCGCGCATCACCTTGGTCCAGAAGCGGGCGTACAGCAGGTGCAGGATCGCGTGCTCGATGCCACCGATGTACTGGTCCATCGGCATCCAGTACTTGGCGCCGTCGCCGACCATCGCATCGGCGTTGCTCGGGTCGCAGTAGCGCATGAAGTACCACGAGCTGTCCACGAAGGTGTCCATCGTGTCGGTCTCGCGCCGCGCGGGCCTGCCGCAGGTCGGGCAGGCGACGTTCAGGAAGGACGCGCACTTGTTCAGCGGGTTGCCGGAGCCGTCGGGGATCAGGTCTTCGGGCAGCACGACCGGCAGGTCGGCCAGCGGCACCGGCACCGCGCCATGCTCGTCGCAATGGATGATGGGAATCGGCGTGCCCCAGTAGCGCTGGCGGCTCACGCCCCAGTCGCGCAGGCGCCAGGTCGTTTTCTTGCCGCCCAGGCCCTTGTGCTCGAGCGCGGCCGCGATCGCGTCGACCGCGACCTGGAACGACATGCCGCTGTACATGTCGGAGTTGACGGTGACCGAGCGCTCGCCGGACAGGTCTTTGACGCCGTACCAGTCCTGCCAATGGTCGTAGGTGAAGTGCGGCTCGTCGTCGAAGTGCACGACCTGCAGGATGTCGATGCCGTATTTTTTCGCGAACGCGAAGTCGCGCTCGTCGTGGCCGGGCACGCCCATCACGGCGCCGTCGCCATAGCTCATCAGCACGTAGTTGCCAACCCAGACCGGGATCGGCTCGTGCGTCAGCGGGTGCTCGACGACCAGGCCGGTGGGCACGCCCTTCTTCTCCTGCGTCGCGATCTCGGCCTCGGTCGTGCCGCCGGCCTGGGTCTCGGCGATGAAGGCCGCGACCGCCGGGCTGCTCGCCGCGGCATGCGCGGCCAGCGGGTGCTCGGGCGCGACGGCGCAGAAGGTCACCCCCATGATGGTGTCGGCACGCGTCGTGAAGACCCACAGCTTGCCGTCGTTGATCGGACGGCCATCACTGCCGGCGATCTGGTGCGTGAACGCAAAGCGCACGCCCTCACTGCGGCCGATCCAGTTCTCCTGCATCAGCTTGACGCGCTCGGGCCAGCCGGGCAGGTGGTGTTGCACCTGGTCGAGCAGCTCGTCGCTGTACTTCGTGATGTTCAGGTAGTAGCCGGGGATCTCGCGCTTCTCGATCAGTGCGCCGCTGCGCCAGCCGTGGCCGTCGATCACCTGTTCGTTCGCGAGCACGGTCTGGTCGACCGGGTCCCAGTTGACGACCTGCGTGCGGCGCTCGGCGATGCCGGCCTCCAGCATCTTCAGGAAGAACCACTGGTTCCACTTGTAGTAGCCCGGCGAGCAGGTCGTGACCTCGCGGCTCCAGTCGATGGCCAGCCCCATCGCCTGCATCTGCTGCTTCATGTAGGCGATGTTGTCGTAGGTCCACTTCGCCGGTGGCACCTTGTTCTTCATCGCCGCGTTCTCGGCCGGCAGGCCGAAGGCGTCCCAGCCCATCGGCATCAGCACGTTCATGCCCTTCATGCGCAGCTGGCGCGCGAGCATGTCGTTGATGGTGTAGTTGCGCACGTGGCCCATGTGCAGCTTGCCGCTGGGGTAGGGCAGCATCGAGCAGGCGTAGAACTTCGGCCGGCTCGCGTCCTCGACGACACGGTAGGCGTCGGCGGCGCGCCACGCGGCTTGAGCGGAGCGCTCGATTTCGTCGGGTTTGAAGTCGGGGTTCATGCGGCTGGTTCGCGGACGCGGGGGTCGGTTGCGATCGATTATAGGAAGCGGGGTGTCGCACGGCCCTCTTTCGGGGGCCCCTGCGCGGTGGATGGACGCTGCGACCGGTGCGACGCGAAGATTCGCCGCACCGCCACACCCTGGAGACGACCATGTCCACGACCCGCCGAAACCTGTTGCTGTCGCTCGCCGTCGGCGTGTTGCCGTGGCGCGGCGCGTTCGCGGCGCCGGCCTTGCAGCTGCCGACCGTGTACGACCCCGCGATCGACCCGGCGCCTTATCTGGTGAGCGAGAAGTACGACGGCGTGCGGGGCCATTGGGATGGCAGCGTGCTGCGCTACCGCAGCGGGCGGGTCGTGCCGGCTCCGGCGTGGTTCACGGCGCGGCTGCCGCACACGCCGCTGGATGGCGAGCTGTGGCTGGGCCGTGGTCGCTTTGACGAACTCTCCGGCATGGTTCGCAAGACGACGCCGGTCGATGCGGATTGGCGCCAGCTGCGCTACATGGTCTTCGAACTGCCCGGCGCCACCGGAACGTTCGCCGAGCGCGCGCAACGCATTCAAGAACTGGCCGCGCAGACGACCTGGCCGCAGCTCGTGGCCGTCGAGCAGACCTCGGTCGCCGACCGCGACGCGCTGCAGCGGAGGCTCGCGGCCACGGTCGCGCAAGGGGGCGAGGGCCTGGTGCTGCACCTCGCGAGCGCCGCCTACCGCCCCGGCCGCAGCGACGTGACGATGAAGCTCAAGCCCGAGCTCGACACCGAGGCCGTCGTCGTCGCCCACCATGCCGGGCGGGGCCGCAACGCCGGTCTGCTCGGCGCACTCGAGGTGCGTGCGCCGGACGGTCGGCAGTTCCTGATCGGCAGCGGCTTCAGCGATGCGCAGCGGCGCGATCCACCCGCGGTGGGCAGTGTCGTGACCTACCGCTACCGTGACCTCACGCCCGCCGGCGTGCCACGCTTCGCGAGCTTTCTGCGCGTGCACCAGGCGCTTTGAACCAGCTCATGCGGCGAACGCGAGGATAGGCAGCAACTCGTCCTCGTCGTCCTCGACGCCGGGGATCACATCGATGATCTCGAACAACGGCGTGGCGAAGAAGGGCTGCGCGTGCAGCGCGTCGACCGCCGCCTCGTACTGCCAGACGTCGGCCCCTTCCGTCAGTTCCCAGACGATCACGTGCGTGCAGCGGCCATGGAAGGCGCCGGCGGTGAAGCGGCTCATGCGCAACTCCGGGTAGCCGTTGAAGACGGTCATCAGGGCCCGGTCGAACACGGCGCGCTGCGCGTCGGTGTCGAGCGCACGCCAGTGCGTGGTGGCCTTGAGCAGCATGAAAAAAGTGCGCTGGGACATGACGGTGTTCTCGTCGAAGAGGTGGGTGCTTGACGGCTTGCGTCGCGATGGTCACACTATGCGAGCTTTTACTCGCATTGCCTACTCGCATTTCGAAACCCCTCACCGGGACCGCCATGACGCCCCAACTTTCCCCCCGCAAAGCGCCGCGCCAGTCGCGTTCGCAGGCCACCGTGACGGCCATCCTCGACGCCACCGCTCACATTTTGATCGAGCACGGATACGCGGCAGCCAGCACGAACGCGGTCGCCGAGCGCGCCGGTGTCAGCGTCGGCTCGCTGTACCAGTACTTCCCGAACAAGGACGCGCTGATCGCCGCGCTGCACGCACGCCACGGCGAGCAGATGATGGACGTGATCCAGCGCGCGCTGACCCAGGCGATGGATGCGACGCTCGACGACGCGCTCGGCGGCCTGATCGAGGCCACCGTCGAGGCGCATCGCGTCGATGCCGACCTGCACCGGGTGCTCGAGGAGCAGCGCGGCGGTCACGACCAGGCCATGCACGAGGAGTACATCGGCGTGATGGAAGACCGCGTCGTCACGATGCTCGCGCGCCACCGCGACGAGATCGCCGTGCCCGACCTGAAGCTCGCCTCCTACATGCTGATGAACGCGGCGCACGGGCTGATCCACGCGGTCGTCCAGCAGCGGCCCCGGGGCGTTTCGCTGAAGGCTGGCACGCAGGAGATCGTGCGCATGATGAAGTCCTACCTGACGGCTCCGGCTTCGACATGAGCCCGCCGGGCCGTCCCAAGGGCGAATGCCGGAGTGCGAAGCACGAAGGTGCCTCAATGAGCGCCGATGCAGCAGAACGGACGCGTGCGTGGGTCGAACACGCCGTGGTCGGCCTGAACCTGTGCCCGTTCGCGAAGGCGCCGATGGTGAAAGGGCAGATCCGCTACGTCGTCACCGAGACCGACGACCCGCGCGTGCTGCTGGCCGAGCTGTGCGCACAGATGGCCGCGCTCGTCGCGACCGATCCGACGGACGTCGAGACCACGCTGCTGGTCCACCCGAACGCGTTGACCGACTTTCTCGACTTCAACGACTTTCTCGAGGCCGCCGACGCGGCGCTCGAGGAGCTGGGCCTGGACGGCGTGCTGCAGATCGCCAGCTTCCACCCGGACTACCAATTCGACGGCACCGAACCCGACGACCCGGGCAACGCCAGCAACCGCGCGCCCTATCCGACGCTGCACTTGTTGCGCGAGGCGAGCGTGGACCGGGCGGTCGAGGCCTTCCCCGAGGCCGAGGCGATCTTCGAGAACAACCTGCGCACGCTGGCCGCGCTGGGCGCCGACGGCTGGGCGGCGTTGCAGGCGAAGTGGCGGCCTTAGCCCTCAGCGACGATGCGGCCCAGGCGCTTCAGCGCCGCATCGGTGTCGTGCGTGAAGGCCGCGCCGCAGCTGATGCGCAGGAAGTGGTCGAAGCGGTTCGAGTTCGAGAACAGCGCGCCCGGCGCGACGCGTATGCCCTGCGCCAGCGCGGTCTCGAACACGGCCTGGCCGTTGCGCTGGTTCGGCAGCTCGACCCACAGCATCATGCTGCCCTCTGGCACGCTGAGCTTGGTGCCGGCCGGCCAGTGCGTTGCGATCGCGTCGGCCACCTGCTCGCGCTGGCGCCGCAGCACGCGACGCAGGCGCGCGAGGTGGCGCTCGCAGGCGCTGCTCGCCATGAACTCGGCCATCGTCAGCTGCGGCAAGGCCTCGTTGGCGCGGCTTTGCGCGTAACGCAGCATGCGGATGCGCGCCTGCCAGCGCCCGCCGCTGACCCAGCCGAGACGCAGCCCCGGCGCGATGGTCTTGCGCAGCGACGCGCAGTGGATCACGTTGCCGGTCTCGTCCCATGACTTGAGCGCGCGCAGCGGCGCGTCGTCGCGGCCGAGTGCGCTGTAGGTGTCGTCTTCGATCAGCGGCACGGCGTGCTGCTCGCACAGCGTGACCAGGCGCGCCTTGTCGGCGTCCGGCATCACGCTGCTGAGCGGGTTCTGGTAGTCGGGCACCGCGACCACGGCCTTGATCGCGTGCGTCTGCAGCGCGAACTCGAGCGCGTCGACCGACAGGCCGGTCTTCGGGCTGGTCGGGATCTCGAGCGCGCGCAGGCCCAGGCTCTCGAGCACCTGCAGCAGGCCGTAGTAGCTGGGCGACTCGACCGCGATCGTGTCGCCGGGCTGCGCGACGGCGCGCAGCGCGACGTTCAGCGCCTCGGTGCAGCCGTGCGTGACGATGATGTCGTCGGGGCCCAGCCGCATGCCGGCATCGAGTGCGCGCCGGGCGATGGCTGCGCGCAGCGGCGCCGCGCCGGGCGAGAACACCGGGCTGACGAGCAGCAGCGGATCCTGACGCAGCGCGCGCATCGCAGCAACGCGCAGGTCCGCGGCGGGGTAGGCCTCGGGCGCCGCGTAGGTCGATGCGAAGTCGGCCGGTGCCGGGTGCGCCTCGCTCATCGCGACGAAGTGCGAGACGCGGTCGTGCACGCCGACGTACTGCGCCGGGTCGAGCGTGCGCCGCACGTCGGGCTCGGCCACCGGCGGGATGCGCGCACGGCGCGGCTGCAGCACGAAGTAGCCGGAGCGCGGGCGCGCTTCGAGCAGGCCTTCGTCCTCGAGGCTGCGGCAGGCCTGCAGTGCGGTCGACACGCTGACCTGGTGCAGCCGCGTCAACGCGCGCACCGACGGCATGGGCGCACCGGGCGCCAGCGTGCCGGCGCGGATCGCGCCGCGGTAGTGGCCGGCCAGGCGTTGGTAGAGCGGTGAGCTGCTGTTCATTCAGCGCAGGATGATGAGCGAGGTGGTGCGCCGGCACCGGTACAGACAGGCCTTAGTCAGACCGGCACAGCGCCCGGCCGCCGGCATTGATGCGATGCCCGAAGGCACCGCCTGTGTCTTTCGTGTGGCGATCACCTTGCCTATTCTCGTGCCATCGCCACTCGGCCCTTGCCTATCATGTTGCACGATACCTGCCCCACAAAGACTTGGCTGCTGACCGCGGGCGAGCAGCGCCTGATGCACACGCCACCCGGCAGCCGCTGGATCGCGGCGCGCGGCGACGTTCGCCTGGCCGAACCGCCGCGCTGGCTCGGCGACCGCCTTGTCGGCATCCAGCTGGTGCTGCACGACGGTGCCGAGCACGTGGTCGAACGCGGCGGCTGGGTCGCGCTGCAGGCTCTCAGCGACAGCGCCCTGGTCTGCGAAACGCGGCTACCCCTCGCGGGCTTGCTGGGGACCGTCTGGCGCATCATTCGACCCGGCCGCGCCATCGGTGTGCCGGCCTGACCTCTCTCCACTGCCGATCCCACCATGCTGCAATTCAACGACATCCAGGCCGCCGCCGCACGCCTGCAAGGCCACGCCCACCGCACGCCCGTGCTCACCTCGCGCACGCTCGACGCGCTGCTGGGCGCGCAGGTCTTCATGAAGGCCGAGAACCTGCAGCGCATGGGCGCGTTCAAGTTCCGCGGCGGCTACAACGCGGTGAACGCGCTGAGCGACCTCCAGCGCGCGCGCGGCGTGGTCGCGTTCTCGTCGGGCAACCACGCGCAGGCGGTCGCGCTCGCCGCGCAACTGCACGGTTGCCGGGCCACCATCGTGATGCCGCACGACGCGCCGGCGCTCAAGCTCGCGGCCACGCGCGGCTACGGCGCCGAGGTCGTGATCTACGACCGCTACAAGGAAGATCGCGCGGCGATCGCGAACGCGCTGGTCGAGCAGCAGGGCGCGACCTTGATTCCGCCCTATGACTACCTGCCTGTGATGGCCGGTCAGGGCACCGCGGCGCTGGAGCTGATCGAGGACGTGGGCTCGCTCGACGCGCTGATCGTCTGCGCGGGCGGCGGCGGCTTTCTGTCCGGTTGTGCGGTCGCGGCCAAGCATTTGTTGCCGAGCATCCGCGTGATCGGTGCCGAACCCGAGCGCGGCAACGACATGCAGCAGTCGTTGCGCGCCGGCCGCATCGTCAGCATTGACGTGCCGCGCACGATCTGCGACGGGCAGCAGACGCAGTCCATCGGTCAGCACCCGTGGGCGGTGATCCAGGCGCTGGTCAGCGAGGTGCTGACCGCGACCGACCCGGGCGTGGTCGAGGCGATGCGTTTCGCTTTCGAGCGCATGAAGCTGGTGCTCGAACCTTCGGGGGCGTGCGCGCTGGCGGCGCTGATGCAGCACCGTGAGCAGTTCAAGGGTCAGCGCGTGGGCATCACGCTGTCGGGTGGCAACATCGGTATCGATCGTTTCGTCGCCTTGATCACGGGTGCGGAGATCGTCGACTGAAACCCTCGAGCACGTTGACGGTGTTGATGCCCACCTCGGCGACCGCGTAGCCGCCTTCGAACACGAACACGGTCGACAGGTTTGCCGCGGCGATGTCCTCGCCGACGTCGAAGTAGTCGGCGCTGCGCAGCGTGAAGCCCGAGATCGGGTCGCCCTCGAAGGTGTCGACGCCCAGCGAGACGACCAGCGCGTCGGCACCGAACGATGCGATGGCGGCGAGGCCCGTGTGCAGCGCCGCGCGCCAGCGCGTGAAATCGGTGCCGCGCGGCAGCGGCAGGTTGAGGTTGAAGCCGATGCCTGCACCGGCGCCGCGCTCGTCGGCATGGCCGAGGAAGAACGGGTATTCGGTGCGCGGGTCGCCATGGATCGACACGGTCAACACGTCGTTGCGCTCGTAGAAGATGCTCTGCGTGCCGTTGCCGTGGTGGTAGTCGACGTCGAGCACCGCGACGCGCGCGGCGCCGCCGTCGCGCAGCGCTTGCGCGGCGAGGGCGGCGTTGTTCAAAAAGCAGTAGCCGCCGAAGAAGTCGGCGCCGGCGTGGTGACCCGGCGGGCGCGACAGCGCGAACGCGCTGTGCACGTGGCCCGCAGCCACTTCGCGCGCCGCGTTCAGCGCACACGCGGCGCCGGTGCGTGCGGCCGTCCAGCTGCCGGCGGTCAACGGCGTGCCGGCATCGAACGAGAACAGGCCCATGCGGGCGGCGAAGTTCTCTGGCAGCACGTCGAAGCGCATGCCCGGTGCCGGCCAGACCGAGGGCAGGGCGTCGCGCTGCGCGTTGGTTGGATCGAGGGCGATCCACTCGTTCCATGCGTGCTCGAGAAACTGCAAGTAGCGCCGATCATGAATGCGTGCCAGCACCGCATCGAGCCCATCGCCGCCGTCATCGGCGGCCAGCGGGCGCAGCGCGCCGAACTCGCGCCGTCGCAGCTCTGCCAGCACGTGATCCAAGCGCTGCGCCGTTTCGTGGCACGGTACGAGCCGGCCACGGAACATCTCTTCGCGGCCCTGGTGCAGGTGGTGGAGCGTGTTGTAGATCGTCAGCATGATGAATCGTTCCTGGTGGGCACTCGTCGAGTCAGGCTAAGATTTTGGTTTCAATCCTCACGCGCCGTGTCTGGCGTCTCCTCATGAAGTTGACCCTCCTTTCCACCGCGCTGCTCGGCGGCGCGCTCGCCGTCGGTTGTGCTTCCGTACCTGAAGACGCCTCTCAATCGCAGACCAGCAGCGAACTCGTCTACCGCACCGGGTCGCACATTCCGGTGCGTGACAAGACGCCGATGACGAAAGAAGAAAAGGAAAAACAGGCTGACGAGGCGCGCCGCACGATGCAGCAGATGCAGACGACGGGCGCCGGCAGTCCGAAGCTCTGAGGAACGGGTAGCACGTCTCGATCGGGTTATGGCTTGCCGCCCCTGACAGCCGCTGCGGGTTCGGTGACGAACCCGATCCGGCTCAGCCCGGCCTTCTGCACCACCCCGATCACCTCGGCCACGCGCCCATAAGGCACGCCCTTGTCCGCACGCAACTGAACCTCGGTGCGCGGGTTCTTGCGCGCCGCGTCGACGACACGCGCGGCGAAGGCGTTCGCGTCCACGACGTCCTCGCCGAAGTAGAGCTGGCCTTGCGGGTCGAGCGCCACGCTGATGAACTGCGGCGCGTCGTTCGGCTGTGCCGCGTCGGCTTTCGGCAGGTCGAGCTTGAGGCTGGACGACATCAGCGGCGCGGTGATCATGAAGATCACCAACAGCACCAGCATCACGTCGATCAGCGGCGTCATGTTGATGTCGCTCATCGGCGTGGGGCCGTTCGTGCGTTCGAGGCGTCCGAAGGCCATGACCGTCACTCCTGGCGGGGCGTGGACGCCGCGGCGTCCATGACCATCTCGCGCAGGTCGTGGGCGAAGCCTTCGAGCTCGGCTTCGCACGCACCGACCATCTTGCCGAACACGTTGTAGGCCAGCACGGCCGGGATCGCGACCGCCAGGCCCGCCGCCGTCATCACCAGGGCCTCGCCGACCGGGCCGGCCACGCGCTCTATCGTCATCGAGCCGGCGGCCGAGATGCCGAGCAGCGCGTGGTAGATGCCCCAGACGGTGCCGAACAGGCCGATGAAGGGCGCGGTGCTGCCGATCGACGCGAGCAGCACCTGGCCGAACTGCAGCTGGGCGAGCACGCGGTGCAGCGCGTCGCGCAGGCGGCGCGTGAGCTGCGAATCGGTGTGGCCCTTGGCTTCGAGCGTGCCGCCGGGCGGCGTGGCCGTCGCGGCGGCGAGCAGCGGGCTCAGCGCCTGTTCGCGGTCGAACACGGCGAGCTGCTCCCGGCCGGCTTCGAGCGTGGGGGCGGCCCAGAACGCGGCGACCGCGCGTTCCATGTCGCTGCGCACGCGCCGCAGCAGCCAGCCCTTCCAGAGGATCACGACCCAGGCGCTGACCGACATCAGCAGGAGCAGCACGGCGACGCCGCGGATGATCGGGTCGCTTTGCGACCAGAAGTTCTCGATCCCGGTCATCAGAATCCCAGCACGTCGTTCATGCCGTAGAGGCCGCTCTGGCGGCCGGCCAGGAAGCGTGCGGCACGCAGGCTGCCTTGCGCGTAGCCGGCGCGGCTGTTCGAGCGGTGCGTGATCTCGATGCGCTCGCCGGTGCCGGCGAACAGCACGGTGTGGTCGCCGACGATGTCGCCGCCGCGCACGGTGGCAAAGCCGATGGTCGACCGGTCGCGTTCGCCGGTGACGCCTTCGCGCGCGTAGACCGCGCAGTCTTTGAGGTCGCGGCCGAGCGCGGCGGCGATCACTTCGCCCATCTTGAGTGCCGTGCCGCTGGGCGCGTCGATCTTGTGGCGGTGGTGCGCCTCGATGATCTCGATGTCGTAGCCTTCGTTCAGCGCCCGGGCCGCCATGTCGAGCAGCTTGAACACCACATTCACGCCGACGCTCATGTTGGGCGCCATCATGATGGCGATGTGTTGTGCGCAGGCGGCGATCTCGGCCTTCTGCGCATCGCTGAACCCGGTCGTGCCGATCACGGCGTTGACGCCGAGTTCGCGGCACACCGCCAGGTGCGCGAGCGTGCCTTCGGGGCGGGTGAAGTCGATCAGCACCTGTGCATCGGCCAAGCCGGCGCGGATGTCCAGGCCCACGTCGAGCTTGCCGGCGAGCACCAGGTCGTCTGCCGCACCAACGGCGTCGATCAGCATCTGCCCCATGCGGCCGGAAGCGCCGGCGATCGCGACGCGCAGCGGCTCTGAGCTCATGACCGCGGTTCGAGCGGCGGGTACTCGCGCGCCGGCCCGATGGGCTCGGCCTCGACGATCGCCGGCTTGGCCGGTGCCGGCAGCGCCTTGGTCTGCTCGGGCGTGAGCTCGAGCGGGGGCGCGTTGCGCGAGGTCTTGAAGGTGTCGATGGAGGCGACGAATTCGCGCTCGGAGGGCAGTTGTCCGCCGGTGTCCATGCTCTTGAAGGTGTCGCCCTCGAACAGCACGACGACGCGACGCGCTTGCGGCTCGGTGCCCTGGCGGCGGATCGTGAAGACGTAGTCCCAGCGGTCGACGTGGAACACGTCGGCCAGCAGTGGCGTACCCAGCACTTCGCGGATCTGGGCGCGGTTCATGCCTGGCTTGACGACCTGCGCCTGCTCATTGGTGATGACGTTGCCCTGGACGACTTCGACGCGGTACGGCGTGACCACGCCGAGAAACCGGTCGGTCGAGGTCGACAGCGATTGGCAGCCGGTACTGCCGAGCGCGGCGGCGAGGGCCAGGCCCACAGGCAGCAGCTGGCGCGGGCGGGTGGAGAGCGAACGGAAATCCATGGTGTGCGCACTGACGCGCCGCGGGCGGGCGCCAACCTCGATATGATCGCCAGATTCTAGCGGCTGGGCCTCGCGCCACGGCCATTGCCCGACTCCGCGCAGACCCGAACCCATGCCCATGACGCACGCCGACGAACTCAAGAACAGCGGGCTGAAGGCCACGCTGCCGCGCATCAAGGTGCTGGAGATGTTCCAGAAGACCTCGCAGCGCCACATGAGCGCGGAAGACGTGTTCAAGATGCTGCTGGCCGAGGGTGCCGACGTGGGTCTGGCCACCGTCTACCGCGTGCTGATGCAGTTCGAGCAGGCCGGCATCCTGTCGCGCAACCATTTCGAGACGGGCAAGGCGGTGTTCGAGCTCAACGAGGGCAAGCACCACGACCACCTGGTGTGCGTCGACTGCGGCCGCGTCGAGGAGTTCTTCGACGCCGAGATCGAGAAGCGCCAGCGCAGCGTCGCGCAGACGCGCGGTTTCGAGCTGCAGGACCATGCGCTGGCGCTCTACGCCACCTGCACGAAGAAGAACTGCGAATACAGGTCGAAGTGAAGTGAACGGCGCCGGGCCGAGCGCCGGGCCGCCCCAAGCCGGCCCGACCCCCTTGGGGGGTGGCGCGGTACTCCGCGCCGGGGGCGCCATCACTCGGGCTTGAGCATCGCCTTGGCGTGGCGCTCGATGAACTCTTTGTACGTGTCGATGCCGCGCAGCTGCAGGATGGTGTTGCGCACCGCGGCCTCGACCAGCACCGCGAGATTGCGCCCCGCGTCGACGGCGATCACGGTCTTGCGCACCGGGACGTCGAGGATGTCTTCATTCAGCGGCTCGTAGGGCAGGCGCTCGAACTCGCGGTCCATCGTCTCCTTGCGCACCAGGTGCACGATCAGCTTCAGGCGCATCTTGCGGCGCACGGCGGTCTCGCCGAAGATGGCCTTGATGTCGAGCAAGCCGATGCCGCGCACTTCGAGCAGGTTCAGCAACAGGTCGGGGCAGCGGCCCTCCAGCCCGGTTTGCGACACACGGTAAAGATCGACCGCATCGTCGGCCACGAGGCCGTGACCGCGTGAGATCAGCTCCAGCCCGAGCTCGCTCTTGCCCAGGCCGGACTCGCCGGTGATCAGCACGCCCACGCCGAGGATGTCCATGAACACGCCGTGGCGCGTCGTGCGTTCGGCGAAGTGCTGGCTCAGGTAGCTGCGCACGACGTCGATCACGTGGCCGGCCGATTCGCTGGTCGCGAACAGCGGAATGTCGGCGCGGTCGCACATCGCGACGAGTTTGTCCGGCGGGGTTTCGGCGTCGGCGACGATCAGCACCGGCGGTTCCAGCGTCACGATGCGCGAGATGCGGCGTTCGGCGATCTCGGGGGCGGTGCTCAGGTAGGCGACCTCGCGCTTGCCGACGATCTGCACCCGGTAGGGGTGGATGTAGTTCAGGTAGCCGACCAGGTCGGCGGCCGACTGGGCGTTGCGCACCGCAGCTTCGTCGAAGCGGCGCTCGGGATGGGCATGGCCCGCGATCCACTCCCAATGCAGGACTTGCCGGTGCTCTTCGAACAGCGCCTCGGCGCTGATGACGGAAGGTTTCACGCCGTCAGGCGACCGACTTGAGCGGTTCCCAGTTGGCGATCAGCTGGTGCACTGCGGCTGCATCGGGCTCGGTCTTCAGGCGCTCGCGCAGTTCGCGGTCCGACAGCATCTCGGCGATCTCGGACAGGATCTCAAGGTGGCGCTGCGTCGCCGCCTCGGGCACCAGCAGGAAGATCAGCAGGCCCACCGGTGCGTCGTCGGGGGCGTCGAAGGGGATAGGCTGCTGCACCCGCAGCACCGCGGCCAGCGGGTTCTTCAGCCCCTTGATCCGACCGTGCGGAATGGCCACGCCATGGCCCAAGCCGGTGGACCCCAGGCGTTCGCGGGCGAACAGGTTGTCGGTGACGGTGGCGCGCGCAATCGCATGCTGGTTCTCGAACACCAGCCCGGCATGCTCGAAAGCGCGCTTCTTGCTGGTGGCGTCTACATCGACCAGCACGTTGCTGGCGGGCAGGATGGCAGCGAGGCGGTTCATCGGCGGCACACGTGGCAGAGGGTTCGGCCTCGGGATTGACACGTCAATCGCGGGGGTGGCGGGGGTCTCGAATTATGAAGTGCATGCCGCCGTCAGGGACAGTGCGGACGGCGCTGCGATGCAAGATTGTGCATCCGGTGCTGCATCGCAGCAACGTTGCGGCCGCCCCCGGGTTGCGGGGAAACGGGTGCAGGCGTGAAAAAAGCGGCCCACGGGCCGCTTTTGGTTGGAGTGCCTGCGGGACTCAGACCGGCGCCGTGTCTATCCGTTTCGGCGACGCGTGGTGGTGATCCTGCACCTTGTCCTTGTGGCGGCAGACCTGACGATCCAGCTTGTCCATCAGCTGGTCGATCGCGGCGTACAAATCTTCGCTCGATTGCTCGACGAAGATGTCCTTGCCCTTCACATGGAGAGTCACTTCGGCTTTTTGCCGGCGTTCCTTCTCCTTCAGCTTCTCCACCGACAGCAGCACATTGATATCGACCACCTGGTCGAAGTGGCGCGTGACCCGGTCCAGCTTGGTGAGTACGTACTCTCTGAGAGCTGGGGTGACATCAAGGTGATGGCCGCTGATGGTCAAGTTCATGGGGGCGTCCTTTCGCAGGGGTGGGGGAGGCAGGGCGAGGAGGCGGGTGCGGGGCGAGAGGGTCGGCGCCAGGGCCGTTGAACCCAGTGTGCCCACCTTCCGCGCTCGTGACAAGCGGATGAAACGGCTGCTCACAAGCGGGTGCGTCGGGGCCGTGAACTGTGCCCGGACCGGTGCGAAACCGGCCGACATCGGGTGCGATAATCCAAGGCTGTACCGCGGTGAAAATCTCGGGCACCCGCCCCCTTCGGTGATCGTCCACTCAGTGCCCGCATGCTCAATGTCTTCACGCTGGCCAACGGCCGACTCGCCCAGGAAGAGATCGAAAGCCTGGGCGCTCTCGCCCAGGTTCTGAACCGCGTGCGACCGGTGTGGGTCGATCTCGATGCCCCCACCGATGAAGAGAAGAGCTGGATCGCCCAGCACTTCGGCGTCACCATCCCCGACGACGCGGTCGACGACGACCTCGAAGAATCCGCGCGCTTCTATGAAGAAGACAACGGCGAACTGCACATCCGCTCCGACTTCCTGATCGACGACGACGAGACGCCGCGCAACGTGCGCGTCGCATTCATCCTCTACCAGGGCGTGCTGTTCTCGGTGCACGGCGAGGAGCTGCCGGTGTTCCGCCTGCTGCGCTTGCGCGCGCGGCGCATCCCGGCGCTGATCGAGGACGCCAAGGACGTGCTGCTCAAGCTCTACGACGCTGATGCCGAGTACAGCGCCGACGCGCTCGAGGGCATCTACGACAGCCTCGAGAAGGTCAGCGCGCGGGTGCTCAAGCAGGATGTGAACGACCAGGCGGCCGGCGAGGCGCTGAACGCGATCGCGCGCGAAGAAGACCTGAACGGCCGCATCCGCCGCAATGTGATGGACACGCGCCGCGCGGTCAGCTTCATGATGCGCAGCCGCATGCTGAACGCCGAGCAGTTCGAAGAGGCGCGCCAGATCCTGCGTGACATCGACTCGCTCGACAGCCACAGCACCTTCCTGTTCGACAAGATCAACTTCCTGATGAACGCCACCGTCGGCTTCATCAACATCAACCAGAACAAGATCATCAAGATCTTCTCGGTGGCCAGCGTTGCGCTGCTGCCGCCGACGCTGATCGCGAGCATCTATGGCATGAACTTCAAGGCCATGCCCGAGCTGGACTGGTCTTGGGGCTACCCGTTTGCCTTGGTGCTGATGCTGGCCTCGGTGGCCGCGCCGTTCATCTTCTTCCGCCGCAAGGGCTGGTTGAGGTAGCCGCTGTCAGGCGTGGCACAGCGTGAACTGCATGACGCTGGTGTTGCCGGTCGCGAACGCCGCCTCGCAGTAGCCAAGGTAGAACTCCCAGATGCGCATGAAGCGGGTGTCGAAGCCGAGCTTGCGGACCTGGGCGTCCGCGGAAAGAAAGCTCGCGCGCCAGCGCTTCAGCGTTTCGGCGTAGTCCACGCCGAAGTCGAGCTCGTTGACGACGCGCAGGCCGGCCTCCGCGGCGGCGGCGCGGAATGCGCTCGGACTGGGCAGCAGGCCGCCGGGGAAGATGTACTGCTGGATGAAGTCGGTCGACTTCAGGTAGCGCTCGAACAGGTCGTCGCGGATGGTGATGCTCTGGACGCAGGCTGCACCGCCCGGCTTCAGCTGCGTCTTCAGCGTCTCGAAGTAGCTGGGCCAGTATGCGCGGCCGACGGCCTCGAACATCTCGATCGAGGCGATGGCGTCGAACGGGCCGTCGGCGATGTCGCGGTAGTCCTGGTAGCGCAGTTCGCCGTTCAGGCCGGCGGCCTGCAGCCGCTGCTGCCCCCACGCGAGCTGTTCGTGCGACAGCGTCACGCCGGTCACCGTCGCGCCGAACTCGCGCGCTGCGCACTCGGCCAGCGCGCCCCAGCCGCAGCCGATCTCGAGCACACGGGCACCGGGCTTGGCGCCGCACTCGCGCAGCGCGCGCCGTACCTTGGCCCATTGCGCGTCGACCAGGTCGCCGTCGCGCGTGCCGTTCTCGAACCACGCGCTGCTGTAGTTCATCGTCGGGTCCAGCCACAGGCGGTAGAACGCGTTGCCCAGGTCGTAGTGGGCGTGGACGTTCTTCTGGCTGCCGCGGCGCGAATTGCGGTTGAAAAAATGCTTCGCGCGGTACAGCAGTGAGCCCCACCAGGTGCCGTAGACGACGGATTCGATGTCGTCGCGATTCGCGATGAGCAGCGTGAGCAGCGCCGCCAGGTCGGGCGTGCTCCAGTCGCCGGCGATGAAGCTCTCGGCAAAGCCGATGTCGCCGGACTTCAGCGCGGCGGCACAGGGGTTCCAGTTGCGCAGGCGGATCGCGGCGCGCGGCCCCTGCGTTTCGCCGAAGTTCAGCGCACTGCCGTCGGGCAGTTGCACGGTCAGCGAGCCGTGCTTCAGGCGCTTCATCAGCCGGAACACCGCGCGCGCGGCGGCGGGTGCCGAGTCGACGCGGTGGGGCAAGTTCAGGAGGCTGCTGCTCATGGGCGTGTCGTTTTGGGCTGGGAAGCGCGGGTGACGAAGGTCGACGGTGGGGCAGGCTTGCGGAAGAACGGCACGCGCTTGCACCACAGTTTCAAGGCCTGCCAGTGGATGCGCGCGATCACGCCCAGCGTCATCAGCGGCATGCCGAAGAAGGCGCTGCGCATGCTGGCCGCCGTGAGCGGGTGCAGCGCACCAGACACGCAGGTCTGGATCAGCAGCCCCTGCGCGTCATGGTGGTCGATGCGGGCGATGGTTCTGGGGGTCGTCATCGGGAGTTCGCTACGCGTCGATCCGGCGGCCGGATGCAGCCCCGTGCACATGAAGCGGAAGCGGTAGCCGCCCGCCACGTCGCAGAACGGCGAGACGTGGAACACCTTGGTCGCATGCAGTTCGCGGCCGAAGGCAAGCTCGGGCCCGGCCAGCAGGTAGCAGTGGCGCTCGCCGAAGGTGTTGTTGACCTCCACGACGACGGCGGTCAGCGAGCCGTCGGCACGGTGGCAGTACCAGAAGCTCACCGGTTTGAAGGTGAAGCCGGCCACGCGCGGGTAGCAGTGCAGCCAGACTTCGCCGGTGGCGTCGCCTACGCCTTCGCACGCGAGCACCGCGTCGAGCCAGGCCAGGCTGTCGTCGCGGCCGTCGCCGTGGTCGCGGTCGAAGAAGCTGATCAGGGCGAAGCGGTTGCGCGGCAGCGCCGGGTTCGGCGACCTGCGCAAGCTGCGCATCGGCAGCATCAGGAAGTAGGTCGGGTAGGCGAAGCCGTTGCGCACCGGGCGCACGCGGGTGTGGCGGACCTCGCCGGTGCCGATGAATGGCGCGCTGGGGATCACGCCGCCTCCGGCAACGGTTCGACGCGGGCCCAGGCGGCGCGCAGACCTTTGCACACGGCCAGGCCGGACATCAGCCCGTCTTCGTGAAAGCCGTAGCGCGTCCACGCGCCGCAGAACCAGGTGTGCTGGCGCCCTTGCAGCGCTGGCAGTTTGTGTTGCGCGGCGATCGCGGCCTGGTCGAACACCGGATGGGCGTAGTCGAACTCGGCGTGGACGCTGTCGGCGTGCGGCGCGCGCACCGGGTTCAGCGACACGATCACCGGCGTCGTGAACGGCAGCGGCTGCAGGCGGTTCAGCAGGTAGTGCAGGCACACGGTGGCCTGCTCGCGCGAATCCGTGCTGGCGCGCTCGTAGTTCCAGGCCGCCCAGGCGAGTCGGCGTTGCGGCAGCAGCGCGGTGTCGGTATGCAGCACCGCGCGGTTGCGGTGGTAGCGGATCTTGCCCAGCACCCCGGTCTCGGCGGCACTCGCATCGCTGAGCAATGCGAGTGACTGGTCGCTGTGGCAGGCCATCACGACCTCGTCGAAAAGCTCGGTACCGGCGTCGGTCGCGACAAGCACCGACGGACCGTCGCCGCCGGCGAGCCGGCGCACGCTGCGCACCGGCGTGTTCAGCCACGCGTCGGCGATGGACTCCAGCATCTTGCGCACATACGTGCGCGCGCCGCCGCGCACCGTGTACCACTGCGGCCGGTTCGCGACCTGGATCAGGCCGTGGTTGTGGCAGAAGCGGATCATGGTCGCGACCGGGAAGCGCAGCATCTGGTCCACCGGGCACGACCAGATGCAGCCGATCATGGGCAGGAAGTACCAGTCGCGGAATTCGTCGCTGAAGCGGTGTTGCTTCAGGAAGTCGGCGATCGGTTGGTCGAGTTGCGCGGCCCCGCCGCTCTCGGCGAGTGCGGTCGCGAGCCGGTTGAAGCGCACCAGGTCGGCGAGCATGCGCCAGAAGTCCGGACGCAGCAGATTGGCGCGCTGCGCGAACACGGTGTTGAGGTCGCAGCCGCTCCATTCCAGGCCGCGGTGGCCCGCCGCCGCGGGCACCTGGACCGAGAAGGACATGTCGGATGGAGCGATCTCGACGTCGAGTTGCTCGAACAGCCTCAAGAGGTTCGGGTAGGTGCGCTCGTTGAGCACCAGAAAGCCGGTGTCGACGCCATGGGTGACGCCGTCCAGCGTCAAATTGACCGTGTGGGTGTGGCCGCCGAAATAGTTGCCGGCCTCGAACAGCGTGACGCGTGCCTCGTTCGCCAGGCCGTGCGCGACCGCCAGGCCCGAGATGCCCGACCCGATGACGGCGACGCGGCGCATCGGGGCCTCAGGCCGGGGCGCGCGCAGTGCGACGCGCCCCGGCGGGGAGAAGAGTGTTGCGAAGCGTCCCCGGGGGAATCAGGGAGGGAGGAGGGAGGAGATCAACCGCCCGGGGCTTGCTGACGGCCGAGGCCGTAGGCTTCGCAACAAAAAACGAGTCACGTGTCCGCGACCCGCGTAGGAGTGGGCTGCGTGCGCGGAGTTCCGTGTTCTTCAGGGCAGCCCGGGCGGCAAAGTCGTCGAGTCGCATGGGATCGTGGTGTGACTGGTTGGTATTAAATATAACCGACCAGTCTATCTACGCATTCGAGCCTGCTTTGGATGCATCGCCACGCCGCGACCCTGGGCTGACCACGTGGTGTCATGCCCCGCAGACTAGAATCGCGCCGATTACGAGGCCTATGCCATGATTTACCCCGAACTTTTCAAGCAGCTCGAAGCCGTGCGCTGGAACATGGACACGGACATTCCGTGGGACCACTTCGACGCCAGCAAGCTGAGCGACGAGCAGGCGCAGACGATCAAGATGAACGCGATCACCGAGTGGGCGGCGCTGCCGGCCACCGAGATGTTCTTGCGTGACAACAAGGACGATGCCGATTTCTGCGGCTTCATGAGCGTCTGGTTCTTCGAAGAGCAGAAACACTCGCTGGTGCTGATGGAGTACCTGCGCCGCTTCCGGCCCGACCTCGTGCCCACCGAGGCCGAGCTTCAGGAGGTGCGCTTCGAGTTCGACCCGGCGCCGGCGCTCGAGACGTTGATGCTGCATTTCTGCGGCGAGATCCGCCTGAACCACTGGTACCGGCGTGCCGCCGAATGGCACACCGAGCCGGTGATCCAGGCCATCTACGAGACCCTGGCGCGCGACGAGGCCCGCCACGGCGGCGCCTACCTGCGCTACATGAAGCGCGCGCTCACGAAGTTCGGTGACGAAGCGCGTGCCGCGTTCGCCAAGGTCGGCGTGCTGATGGCCAGCGCACGCCGCACTGCGCAGGCGCTGCACCCGACCAACCTGCACGTGAACGCCAAGCTGTTCCCGCGCGACACGGTGCAAAGCCGATTGCCCAACCCCGAGTGGCTGGAGCAGTGGCTGGACAAGCAGATCCAGTTCGACGCGATCTGGGAGACCAAGGTCGTCGAACGCATCCTGCACAACATGAGCTTGCTGATGGAGCGCAGCTTCGCCAGCGTCCAGGAGCTCAACCGCTTCCGCAAGGAAGTGACCGCGGCGGTTGCCGCGGCCGCCCGGCCCGCTCCGGCGGTCTGAGTCAGCCGGCCTTCGCGGCCGCGGCGCGTTCCTGATCGGCCTTGCGGTCGGCGGTGACGCGTTGCGCGCTGGCGCGTTCGCCGACCACCTTGCCATAGGCCTTCCAGTCGACGCCGCCGGCCGCCAGCAGGTCTTCGCCGTAGACCGCGCGCGTCGCCATCGACACGATGGGCAGGCTCACCCATGCCGCGCAATCGGCCTGCGTGAAGCTGTCGCCGGCAACATAGGGCGAGAACTTCGCGAGGCGCTTGAACGCCGCGATGTTGCGCACCAGCAGCTTGCGCAGGCGTTCGGCATTGGCGTCGCTGATCGTGCCGCCGAAGAAGGCCCGCGGGTACAGGTCGCGCGCGACCAGTTCGAGGTGCAGGTCGACAAAGGTGACGAGCTCACGCACCTTGGCCGCCTGCCACGGATCGGCCGGCATCAGCGGCGGGTTCGGGTGCACGCGCTCGATGTATTCCATGATCACCTGGCTCTCGCACAACGGGCCGTGCTCGGTGCGGATGAAAGGCACTTTGCCCAGTGGCGAGGCATCGAACACGGCCTCGCTCTTCTGGCCGGTGGGGACGGCTTCTTCGGTGAACGCCACGTCTTTTTCGAGCAGCGCCAGCTTGACCTTGTTGTAGTAGTTCGACGCGGTGAATCCGCACAGCACGATCATTGAAGTCTCCTGGCGCTGGGTGTGCCGCAGTCTATTCTCGGGACAGCGGCACTGGCTGCAACGCAAGCGACAATCCGGCCATGTCAGCCTCCTTTCTCGACAAGCTCTGCACGCGCGCCGACCTCGCCGCGCGCGTGGTCGCTCTCGCGCGGCCCGTTGTGTTCACCAACGGCGTGTTCGACATCCTGCACCGCGGCCACGTCAGCTACCTTGCGCAGGCGCGCGCGCTCGGCGCGAGCCTGGTGATCGGCCTGAACAGCGACGCGTCGGCGAGCCTGCTCGGCAAGGGGCCGGACCGGCCGTTGAACGCCGAGCTCGACCGGGCCTGCGTGCTGGCGGCGCTCGAAAGCGTCAGCCTGGTGACGCTGTTCGACGAGCCCACGCCGGTCGAACTGCTCAAGCTCGTGCGCCCGCAGCTCTACGTGAAGGGCGGCGACTACGACATCGAGACGCTCGAAGAAACGAAGTGGGTGCGCAGCTGGGGCGGCGATGCGAAGGCGCTGTCCTTCGTCGAGGGCTATTCGACGACGGCGCTGGTGCGGCGTATCCGCGCCTAACGCCGCTCGCGCAGGCGCCGCGCCGGGAAGGTGATCGTGCGTTCGGCCCAGTGCATGAAGCGCCCGGCTTCGGCCGAGTTTTCCTTGCGCAGGTGCACGAGCAGTGCTTCGTCGCTGAAGTGGGCTTGCGGCGGCTTGCCGAGCACGCGCCAGCCATCGGGGTAGGTGAGCGCGAGCGCGCCATCGGTGGCGGTGAAGCCGACGATCGCGCGCACGTCGGCGGCGCGCACCCAGCGCACTTGTGCGTCGTCCTCCAGCACCTGCACCGGCGTGCCGCGGTACACATAGTGCCGGCCTTCGAGCGGTCGCCACACCAGCACGCGCGTCTGGTGACGCAAGTCGCTGACCAGGTCGAGCAGCGGCCTGGCCAGCAGCACGCCGTACAGCGGCGCGGTCGCCACCATGGGCACCAGGCCGCCGACGCGCCAGACGAACCAAGAGACCAGGCCGCACAGCGCCAGCCGCCACGCGATGCGGACCAGCGCGGTGTTCACGGTCGGCGGTTCACCAGCACGATGCCGGTGGCGACCGCGAGCAGCGCGACCACCAGCCGCGCGGTGATCGCCTCGCCGAGCAGCAGCGCGCCCAGCACCAGCCCGAACACCGGTGTGAGCAGCGTGAACGACGCGAGCCGCGTGGCCGGGTAGTGCCCGATCAGCCAGAACCAGAACACGTAGCTGAACGCGGTGACGACGACGATCTGGAAGCCCATCGCGCTCCAGGCCAGCGGCGACAGCGCGGCCGGCAACTTCGTGCCCGTCATCAACGCGGCCGCGAGCAGGATGACCCCCGAGACGGCGAGCTGGTACAGCAGCGTCTTCTCGGCCGCGGCACTCGAGAGCTTGGTGGCACGGATGGCCAGCGTCGTCGCGCCCCACAGCACGCCCGCGACGACGCCGAGGGCGTCGCCGAACAACTGGTGCGGCCCCGCGGCGGGTGCATGGAAGCCTTCCTCGAACGCCCACGCGACGCCCGCGAACGCGATCAGCAGACCGATCATCTGCAGCCGCGACAAGCGTTCGCTGCGGGCGATGAACGGCATGCCCAGCGCCACCACGAACGGCGCGATGTAGATGAACACGACCATGCGTGACGCGGTCGTGTACTGCAGCCCGATGAAGATGCACAGGAACTCGGCGCCGAACAAGGCGCCGGCCAGCAGGCCGCCGCGCCAGGTGGCGTCGCGCACGAAGATGGGCACGCCGCGCCAGGCCGCCCACGCGCCGACCAGCAAGGTGCCGAAGACCGAGCGCAGCGCGGCCTGCCACAGCGCCGGCACTTCGGGCATCGCGGCCTTGGCGGCGACCTGGTTCAGGCCCCACAGAAGGCAGCAGAACACCAGGGTCGAGATGGCCAGCGTGTCGAGGTGGGTTTTGCGTGCGCTCATGGGCGGATGCGTCGATGAGTGGCGATCGCGACGAGGGCGCACAGCGCGCCCGCCAGCGCGCCGGTGGTGTGAACGAGCGGGGCGACCGTGATGTCCCAGCCTTCGGGGTGGCGGAAGGTGGTGCCCCAGGGCGCTTCGCTGACCAGCTTGGCGACGAAGCCGATCGCGACCATGGCGCCGACCCAGCGCTGCGCACGCGTCCGGCCGGTCGCCAGCACCCACACGACGACGGCCGCGACGCCCGCGTGCACCACGCCCGACAGACCGCCGTAGTGCGCCAGCTCGGGCCGCACCAGCAGTCCCAGGTGCGTCAGCGGCCAGGCGGCGAGCCAGGCCCACGCCAGACGCGTCGGCACGACCGCGGCGACGCCGTAGACGCCGGCGAGCGCGACGCCCGCCAGGTTGCCGATCAGGTGGGTGCTGCTGTAGTGCACGCCGATCGCGGTGAAGGCACGCCAGGGTTGGCTGAACGCGAGCGCAGGCTGCCAGTCGATGGCCTCGTGTGGGACCGGCCAGCCGGCCAACGCGCCGACGGCGAACAGCGCGGCGACGCCGAGCCAGGCCGCGTACGGCCGCGTCACGACGCGGCGGCGGTGGGTGCTGCTGCGCCGAACACCGCGCGCCACAGCGCGAGCACCGCGTCGCGATACCCGGCCATCTCGCCCATTGCCTCGGGCTCGATCTGGGTCGGCTGCTCGTCGAGTCGGGCCCGGTGCTGGGCGCGGCGCAGCTCGCGGTAGGCGTCGGCCGCGGCGTTGCCGATGGGGTCGGGCAGCAGGCCGTAGAGCTGGGCGCGCTGCAGCAGGGCGATGTTGCCAACGTCGTCGAGCAGGCCGGCGTGCGAGGCGCCGTGCGCCAGCACCAGGTACTGCACCGCGAACTCGGCGTCCATCATGCCGCCGGCGCTGTGCTTCACGTCGAAGCGGCCGCCGCGCACCGGGTGGGCGCCGCGCACCTTCTCGCGCATCGCAACGACCTCGGTGCGCAGCGCCTCGGCATCGCGCGGCGCGCACAGCACCTGGCGCCGCACCGCGTCGAAGCCGGGCTCGAGGCCGCGCCAGCCGGCGCACCAGCGCGCCCGCGTGAGCGCCTGGTGCTCCCAGGTCCACGCGGTGTTGCCGCCGCGGCCGGTCTGGTAGCGCTCGAACGACGCGAGCGAGGTCACCAGCAGGCCCGAGTTGCCGTTGGGCCGCAGCGCCGTGTCGATGTCGAACAGCTCGCCCGCCGCGGTGCGCAGCGTGAGCCAGCTGATGACCTTGCGCACGAAGGCGCCGTAGACCTCGGCGGCGCGGTCGGGGTCGGGCTCGGCGGCATCGTCGTACAGGAACACCACGTCGAGGTCGCTGCCGTAGCCCAGCTCCTTGCCGCCCAGCTTGCCGTAGGCGATGACCGCAAGACGCGGCTCGGCGATGTGGGCCTGCTTCAGGTGGCGCCAGGCCCAGCGCAGCGCGAGTGCGAGCGTGGCGTCGGCCAGCGCCGAGAGGTCGTCGGCGACCTGCTCGACCGTGATCTCGCGCTCGACATCGCGCACCAACGTGCGAAAGACCTCGGCGTGGTGGGCGCGGCGCAGCGTGTCGAGCAGCGATTCTTCGTCGGCCTGGCCGGAACGTTCCCAGGCTTCGTGGCGCTCGTCGAGCTCGCGCGTGAACTCGGTCGCGTCGAAGCGGCCATGCAGCAGGCGCTGATCGGCGAGCTCGTCGATCACGCCGGGGTGCAGCATCAGGTAGCGCATCGGCCAGCGCGCCAGCCCCAGCAGGCGCAGCAACCGCGTCTGCACCTCGGGCCGCTCGACCAGCATCGCGAAGTAGCTCTCGCGCCGCAGCAAGGGCTCGACCCAGTCGACGAAGCGGGTCGCGGCCTCCATCGGGCATTGTTCGTCCTTGACCGCCTGCGCGGCGCGCTTGATCAGCCGCGCCAGGCGCAGCTTGCTCTCGTCGCGCAGCATCTTGATCTTGGGCTGGTCGCGCCACGGCTTCACGCGGGACGCGAGCTCGGGCGGCAGCTGGTCGAGAAAGGCGTCGCTGTCCACCGGCTGCGGCGTGCCGCCGCAGCGCTTGCAGCCGTCCGCCGCCGCGGCGGTCGGTGCGCGACCGTCGCGCAGCAGCGCGTCGAATTCCATCGCGACGAACTCGCGCACCTCGCCGAGCTTGTCGAGCAGCTCGCAGGCGTGGTCGGTGCAGACCATGCCCAGGCTGCGCGCGATCCAGTTCAGGTCGGCATCGACGGTGGGCAGCAAATGCGTCTGCTGGTCGTCGAGGTACTGGATGCGGTGCTCGACGCGGCGCAGGAACTCGTAGGCCTCGGCCAGCTTCGTCGCACTTGCGGGCTTCATCAGCCCGCCGGCGGCGAGCTTGGCGAGCGACTTCAGCGTCGAGCGCGTGCGGATCTCGGGGAACTGCCCGCCGCGCGCCACCAGCAGCAGCTGCACGATGAACTCGATCTCGCGGATGCCGCCGCGCGAGAGCTTCACGTCGTTCGCACGCTCGGGCCGGCCGGCGGCGCGGCGCTGGGCTTCTTCGCGCACCTTGGCGTGCAGCTGGCGCAGACCCTCGAACACGCCGTAGTCGAGGTAGCGCCGGTAGACGAAGGCGGTGACCAGGCTGCGCAGCGCCAGCGCACGACCGCTCGTCACGCTGGCGCGCGGCGCGACGACGCGGCTCTTCAGCCACGCGAAGCGTTCCCACTCGCGGCCCTGCACCTGCAGGTATTCCTCGAGCATCGCCATGCTGACCGCGGGCGGGCCGGAGCTGCCGTTCGGCCGCAGCATCAGGTCGACGCGGAACACGAAACCGTCTTCGGTGGTCTCGCCGATCAGCGTGTAAAGGCTCTTCGCCACCTGTGCAAAGTATTCGTGCGCGCTGATTTGCTGGGCACCATCGGTCTGGCCGTCTTCTTCGTAGACGTAGATCAGGTCGATGTCCGACGACACGTTCAGCTCGCGCGCGCCCAGCTTGCCCATGCCGACGACCCAGAAGTCGATGGCCTCGCCCGCGGCGTTGCGCGGCACACCGAAGCGCGCGTCGTGGTCGACGCGCGCCTGCGCCAGCGCACGGTCCAGCGTGGATTCGGCCAGTGCCGTCATCGCGCGGGTGACGTCGACCATGCTCGCGCCCTGTTCGACGTCGAGCACCGCGAGGCGCTCGAGCACCAGCTGGCGTGCCACGCGCATGGCCGCGCCGAGCGGGCGGCCGTTGGCCAGCAGGTGGTCGATCAGCGCATCAATCGTGTCGCGCGCCGGCAGCCCGGTCGCGAGCAAGGGCAACTCGGCGTCGTAGCGGCGTCGGATGCGTTGCACAAAGCGGCTGTGGTCGGCGCGGGCGCCGGATTGGAGTGCAGAAAGCGGAGAACTTGAACCCATGGTGGCCGATGGGGTCTGTGCTAGATTGAACCAACAGTTTTTCGCCGACTATGTGGCTGGCGCACCGATGTCTCCATGTCTCTGATCCTGCCTGCCACGTCTGCCCCCGTTCCCGTGCTCAAGCGCTGGGCGCGCATCCGGTGGATCGCGCGCGTGCTCTTCGGGCTGGTCACGCTGGCGTGGAGCTTATTGCTGATCGCGTGGCTGACACTCCACTGGGGGATTCTGCCCCACATCCAGCAATGGCGTGAGCCGATCCAGGAGCGTGCCAGCAAGGCGCTCGGGGTTCCGGTGCGCATCGGCCAGATCGCGGTGCGCTCCAGCGGCTGGGTGCCGGCGCTCGAGCTGCGCGAGGTCGTGCTGCTCGGGGTCGACCAGCGACCGGCGCTGCGGTTGCCGCGCGTGTTCGCGGCGGTCTCGCCGCGCTCGCTGCTGTCGCTCGAGCTGCGCTTCGAGCAGCTGCTGATCGACGGCGCCGAGCTCGAGGTGCGGCGCGACGCGGCCGGCCGCATCTCGGTCGCCGGCCTGAACTTCAGCACCAGCGAGCTCGACAAGAACGAGGGCAATGCCGCCGCCGACTGGTTCTTCGCGCAGCGCGAGTTCGTGATCCGGGCCGGCGCGCTGCGCTGGGTCGACGAGCAGCGCGCCGCGGCGCCGTTGGCGCTCAGCGACGTGCAGCTAGTCGTGCGCAACACCTTGCGCCGCCACGACATCCGCATCGACGCGACCCCGCCCGCCGACTGGGGCGATCGTTTCAGCCTGATCGGGCGCTTCACGCAGCCGCTGCTCGCGCGCAGCGGCGACTGGCGGCGCTGGAGCGGCCAGGCCTACGCCAGCCTGCCGCGCGCCGATGTGCAGGCGCTGCGCCAGCACGTGGCCCTGCCTTTCGAGCTGAGCGAGGGCGTGGGTGCGCTGCGCGGCTGGTTCGAGCTGAACGACGGCCAGCCGACCGCGGCCACCGTGGACCTGGCGCTGCGCGCCGTCACGCTGCGCCTGGGGCCCGACGTCGACCCGCTCAGCATCGCGGAGGTGCAGGGCCGCGTCATCGCACAGCGCAACGCCGAGGGCATGACGCTGGCGGTGCAGCGCGTCAGCTTCGTGACCGGCGACAACATCCGCTGGCCCGAGGGCGACATGAGCCTGACCTGGCGCCAGCGCGAAGGTCAGCCGGCCAGCGGCGGCGAGATTCGGGCGCAGCGCCTAGACCTCGGGTTGATGGCGCAGATCGGCTCGCGCGTGCCGCTGGGCGTGGCGCTGCGCAAGCTGCTGACCGACGTGAACCCGCAGGGCGTGATCAGCGACTTCAGCGCGCGCTGGGACGGTCCGCTGGACGCGCCGGCGCACTACCGCGCCAAGGGCCTGCTCAGCGGGCTGTCGCTGGCCGCACAACCGTCCAGCGAGCCCAGCGGCGTCGGACGGCCCGGGCTGCGCAACGCCACCATCGAGCTGGACGCGACCGAGGCCGGCGGCAACGCCCGCCTCGTCATCAACCATGGCGAGATCGACCTGCCCGGCGTGTTCGACGACCCGGTGCTGCCGCTGGACGAATTCAACGCGCAGTTGCTGTGGAAGATCGAGCCGGCCAAGGCCGCGGACCAGGCGCCGAAGATCACGGTGCAGGTCAAGAACGCGCAGTTCGCCAACGCCGACGCGAAGGGCGAGCTCAGTGCGACGTGGAGCCCGGGCGCCGGCACCGGCGTGGCCCGCGGCGGCCGTTACCCGGGACGACTCGAACTCGACGGCAAGCTCAGCGACGCGCTGGCCGCGCGCACCTACCGCTACCTGCCGCTGGGCATCTCGCGCGACACGCGCGAGTACGTGCAGCACGCGATCCAGGGTGGCAAGCTCGCCAGCGCGAGCTTTCGCGTCAAGGGCGACCTGTGGGACTTCCCGTTCTACAACGCCAAGAGCAGCAAGGACGGCGAGTTCCGCATCACCGCGAAGATCGAGGACGCCAGCTACGCCTTCGTGCCGAGCACGCCGGCCAGCGGCACCGCGCCGGGCTATGTCTCGCCGTGGCCGGTGCTGGCCAAGACGAATGTCGAGCTGGCACTCGATCGCGGCACGCTGGCGCTGAACAACGGCAGTGCCCAGTTCGGCAACCTCGAATTCCGCGGCGTGCAGGGTGCGATCCGCAACCTCGAGACCGAAGGCCTGCTGACGCTGGACGCGACCGCGCGCGGCCCGCTGGCCGAGATGCTGCGCGTCGTCACCACCACGCCGATCGGCGGCTGGATCGGCAAGGCGCTCGACACCAGCACTGGCGGCGGCAACGCCGAGCTCAAGCTCAACCTGGGCATTCCGCTGGACCACGTCGACAAGGCCACGACCAAGGGCAGCGTCACGCTCGCCGGCAACGACGTGCGCATCACGCCCGACAGCCCGCTGCTCGGCAATGCCAAGGGCCGCGTGAACTTCACGCACAAGGGCTTCGACGTGGTCGGGGCCAGTGCCAAGCTGTATGGCGGCGATGCGAGCTTCGACGGCGGCATGCAGGCCGACGGCTCGGTGCGCTTCAACGGCCAGGGCACGGTGACGGCCGAGGGCCTGCGCAAGGCCACCGAACTCGGGCAGCTCGCGCGCGTCGCGAACTCGCTCGGCGGGCAGACCGGCTACCGCGTGAGCCTGGGCTTCGTGCACGGCGAGGCCGAGGTCAACGTCACCAGCACCCTGGTCGGGATGGCGATCAACCTGCCGGCGCCGCTGAACAAGGCCGCCGAGACGGCGCTGGCGATGCGCTACCAGAGCGTTGTCGACCCGGCCTCGCTGGTCGCCGGGCAGACGGTACGCGACACCTTGCGCTTCGAGCTTGGCAACCTCGTGCAGGCGCAATACCAGCGTGACCTGGCCGACGCGCAGCCGCGCGTGCTGCGCGGGGGCATCGGCGTGCTCGAACCGGCGCCGCAGCCCGCGACCGGCGTGGCGGCCAGCGTCAACCTGAAGACCCTGGTCGTCGACGACTGGGAGGCGGTGGCCGACAAGCTGACGGGCACGGCCGAGGCGCGCGACACGGGTGCCAACACCGGCTACGCCCCCGATACCATCGGCCTGCGCGTGCAAGAGCTCGTCGCCGGCCCGCGCCGGCTGACGCGTGTGTCCGCCGGCCTCTCGCAAGAGCCCGGCGGCCAGTGGCGCGCGAATGTCGACGCCGACCAGCTCAACGGCTACCTCGAGTACCGCCCGCCGGCGCGGCGCGGTGGAGCGGCGGCAACCGGTGGCCGCGTGTACGCGCGGCTGTCGCGGCTGTCGCTGCCCAAGAGCGATGTCGAGCAGGTCGAGAGCCTGCTCGACCAGCAACCCGCCAGCCTGCCGGCGCTCGACGTGGTCGTCGAGGACTTCGAGCTGCGCGGCAAGCACCTCGGCCGGGTCGAGGTCGATGCGGTGAACCGCGCCACGCCGCAAGGGCGCGACTGGCAGCTGACCAAGTTCAACGTCACCACGCCCGAGGCGCAGCTGACCGCCACCGGCCACTGGTCGGCGGTCGGGACGGCGGCGATGCGCGGGGCGGTGGCGCCGCGGCGCGCGGTGATGGACTTCAAGCTCGCGCTCGCCGACAGCGGCGCGCTGCTCGACCGCCTCGGCACCCCCAAGGCGATACGCGGCGGCAAGGGCCAACTCGCCGGCCAGATCGCCTGGAACGGGTCGCCGTTCGCGCTCGACTATCCCAGCCTCACCGGCCAGATCAATGTCGCGATCGACGCGGGCCAGTTCCTGAAGGCCGAGCCGGGCGCTGCCCGGCTGCTCGGCGTGCTGAGCCTGCAGTCGCTGCCGCGGCGCCTGTCGCTGGACTTCCGCGACCTGTTCCAGGAAGGCTTTGCGTTCGACACGTTCACCGGCGACGTGAGCATCGCGCAAGGCGTGGCGAGCACGAACAACCTGCGCATGCGCGGCGTGCAGGCCGCGGTGCTGATGGAAGGCAGCGCCGACATCGCACGCGAGACGCAAGACCTGCGCGTCGTCGTCGTGCCCGAGATCAACGCCGGCACCGCGGCGCTTGCCTATGCGGTGATCAACCCGGCGATCGGCCTGGGCGCGTTCCTGGCGCAGGCGGTGCTCAAGAAGCCGCTGACGGCCGCCGGCACGCGCGAGTTCCGCGTGACCGGGCCGTGGGCCGACCCCAAGGTCGAGCGCGTCGAGCGCAAGTTGACCGATGATGTGCCCAACGTCGACGCCCCGGCCTCGGCGCCTGCCAAGACACAGTGACACCGGAGGTTCAGCACATGAAGGTTGCCGCCATTCAGATGGTCTCCAGCACCGACGCCGCGGCCAATGCCGAAGCCGCGCGGCGGCTGGTGGGTGAGGCCGCGCGGGCGGGCGCGACGCTGGTCGCGCTGCCCGAATACTTCTGCCTGATGGGTCGCCAAGACCGCGACAAGCTGGCGATCGCCGAAGCGCCCGACGACGGCCCCATCCAGCAGATGCTGTCGGACGCCGCGCACGAGCACGGCATCTGGCTGATCGGCGGCACGCTGCCGATCCGCACCGACGACCCGGACCGCGTGCTCAATGCGAACTGCGTCTACGCACCCGACGGGTCGCTCGCACTGCGCTACGACAAGATCCATCTGTTCAAGTACGACAACGGGCGCGAGCGTTACGACGAGGGCCACGCGATCCGTGCCGGCACGGCCCCGATGGCGTTCGAGGCCGGCGCCTGGCGGGTCGGGTTGAGTGTGTGCTACGACCTGCGTTTCCCCGAGCTCTACCGCGCGCTGATGCAGCCGCCGTGCGACATCATCTCGGTGCCCGCCGCGTTCACGCACACCACGGGCCTCGCGCACTGGGAGTTGCTGTTGCGCGCCCGCGCGGTCGAGAACCAGTGCTACGTGATCGCCGCGGCGCAGGGCGGTCTGCACGAGAACGGTCGCCGCACCTTCGGCCACAGCATGGTCGTCGACCCCTGGGGCCAGGTGCTGAACGTGCTGCCCGAAGGCGAGGGCGTGGTGTTGGCCGACCTCGACCCGGCCCGGCTCGCGTCGGTGCGCCAGCAGTTGCCGGCGCTGCAACACCGCGTGCTCTAGGTTGCGACGACGCCTTCGCCGTGCGGCGCCTTGCTGAACGCGGGCAGCCGCTCGGCCTGTTCCGAGTGGGCCTGCAGCGCCGGATGCTGCGCGGCGCTGACCAACTCGGGCAGCATCGCGCGCACGAAGAACCAGGTGACGGCCGCGCTGACGCCGGCCTGGTCGACCGTCGACGTCGTGCATGCGAGCGCTCGACGCGCCAGTTCCGCGTCGAGCGCCGCGAGCGCCGCCGCCAGCTGGCCCTGCACGCGCGCGACCCACGGCGCGTGCTGCTTCTCGGCCGGGCGCAGGTGGCGCTCGTAGACGATCTGCACGCTCTTCTCGCATGCGGCCAGCGCGAGGCCGACGAGTTGCAGCGTGCGCTGCCGATCGGCGATGGCCGCCGGCATCAGGCTGCGCGGCGCGGCCAGCGCCTCTGCGTACTCGAGGATCAGCGTCGAGTCCATCAGCACGCCACCGTCGTCGCAGACCAGCGTCGGCGCCTTCACGACCGGGTTGATGCGGCTGAACTCGTCGAAGCCGCGAAACACCGAGATGCTGCGGTGCTCGAACGGCAGGCCCAGCAGTTGCAGCGAGACCGCGACGCGGCGCACATAGGGCGAATCGAGCATGCCGATGAGTTGCATGAACAGGGGCTCCTGAAAAGACCGGAAACCACTGTAGCGCGGCCGGCGCGCCGGCGTCAGGTGAGTTCGGCGTTGATCGCGGCGAGTGCCCCGCGGCCCGGGCAGAGCTCGCGCGCGTTGAGCGAATTCAGCGGCGCGTCCACGGTGTTCAGGTGCTCGTGCAGGTCTTCGGCCGACGCGTTTACGTAGAGCAGCCCGGTCAGGATCTCGCCGCGCGACTCGTGCGCGGCGATGTGGGTCATCGCCGCGAGCCGGTCGCCGGCGTCGTAGCCGGCGCTGAGCTTGCGCAGGCGCAGCACACTGCCGTCGTGCTGCTGCACCTCGATCACCTCGCCGGGCGCATACATCGCGCTGATCGCCTCGCGGTTGGGGATGAAGTCGAGCCGGTTCACCGCCTCGTTGTGGGCGCGCACGTGGTCGTAGCTCTTGGTGCTGCCGGTGTGGTTGTTGAACGCCACGCACGGGCTGATGACGTCGATCAGTGCCGCGCCGCGGTGCGTCAGCGCACCCTTGATCAGCGGCACGAGCTGCTCCTTGTCGCCCGAGAAGCTGCGCGCGACGTAGCTCGCGCCGAGCTGCAGCGCCATCGCGACGAGGTCGATCGCGGTGTCGGTGTTGACCACGCCCTTCTTGCTCTTGCTGCCCTGGTCGGCCGTTGCAGAAAACTGGCCCTTGGTCAGGCCGTAGACGCCGTTGTTCTCGACGATGTAGGTCATGTTCACGCCGCGCCGCATCGCGTGCGCGAACTGGCCCAGGCCGATGCTGGCCGAGTCGCCGTCGCCGCTGACGCCGAGGTACAGGAGCTCGCGGTTCGCGAGGTTGGCGCCGGTCAGCACCGAGGGCATGCGGCCGTGCACGGTGTTGAAGCCGTGCGAGTTGCCGAGGAAGTAGTCGGGCGTCTTGCTGGAGCAGCCGATGCCGGAGAGCTTGGCGACGCGGTGCGGCTCGATATCGAGCTCCCAGCACGCTTGAATGAGCGCGGCCGAGATCGAGTCGTGGCCGCAGCCGGCACACAGCGTCGAGACGCGGCCTTCATAGTCGCGGCGGGTGAAGCCGCGCGCGTTCTTCGGCAGCGTCGGGTGATGCAGCTTCGGCTTGGCCAGGTAAGTCATGCGGCCTGCCCCTTCTTGATCGGCGCCACCTTGTGCGCCGCCATGTGCTTTGCGATCGCCGCGGTGATGAAGCGCGCGGTGATCGGTGTGCCGTCGTAGTGCAGGATGGGTTCGAGCTTGGCCGGGTTCACTTCCTGTTCGGTCGTGATCAGCGTGCGCAATTGCGCGTCGCGGTTCTGCTCGATGACGAACACCGTCTCGTGCGACGCGAGAAACAAGTCGACCGCCGCGCTGAACGGGAACGCGCGGATGCGCAGCGTGTCGACGTGGACGCCTTGCACCTGCAAGGCCTCGAAGGCCTCGTTCATCGCCGGGCTGGTCGAGCCGTAGTAGATGGCGCCGAATTTCGTCGGCTTCGCGGCCTGGCGTACGACCGGCTGCGGCACCAGCTGCTTCGCGGTTTCGAACTTGGTCAGCAGCCGCTGCACGTTGTACAGGTAGTCTGGGCCGGCCTCGGAGTAGCGCGCATACGCGTCGCGCGTCGTGCCGCGCGTGAAGTACGCACCTTTGTCCGGGTGCGTGCCGGGGTAGGTGCGGTACGGGATGCCGTCGCCGTCGACATCGAGGTAGCGGCCGAAGTCCTTGCCCGCGTCGAGATCGGCGGCGGTCATCACCTTGCCGCGGTCGAGCTGGCGCTGGTCGTCCCATTCGAGCGGGTCGCAGAGGCGGTGGTTCATGCCGATGTCCAGGTCGGTCATCAGGAAGATCGGCGTCTGCAGGCGGTCGGCGAGGTCGAGGCAGGCGGCACCGAACTCGAAGCATTCCTTCGGGTCTTCGGGGAACAGCAGCACGTGCTTGGTGTCGCCGTGCGACGCGTAGGCGCAGCTGATCACGTCGGCTTGCTGCGTGCGCGTCGGCATGCCGGTCGACGGGCCGCCGCGCTGCACATTGATGATGGTCACCGGGATCTCGGCGAAGTACGCGAGGCCCAGAAACTCGGTCATCAACGACACGCCCGGGCCCGAGGTGCAGGTGAAGGCACGGGCGCCGTTCCAGCCGGCGCCGGTGACGATGCCGATCGATGCGATCTCGTCCTCGGCCTGCACGATCGCGAACTTGTGCTTGCCGCTTGCCTTGTCGACCCGAAGCTTCGAGCAATATTTCTGGAACGCCTCGGCCACCGACGAACTCGGCGTGATCGGGTACCAGGCGCAGACTGTCGCGCCGCCATACACGCAGCCCAGCGCGGCGGCGGCGTTGCCTTCCATGAAGATCTTTTGGCCGACCGCGTCGCGGCGTTCGACCTTCAGGCCGAGCACGTCGCCCAGGTACTCCTGGCCGTGGTGCAGCCCCATCATGAAGGCGTCGAGGTTGGGCTGGATCAGCTTGGCCTTGCCCTTGTACTGCTCGCCGAGCAGCGTGGCGATCACCTCGGGCTCGACGCCCAGCATCGCCGCGAGCACGCCGACGTAGACGATGTTCTTCAGCAGCTGGCGCTCGCGTGGGTCGGTGTAGCGCGTCGCGCACAGGTCGGTCAGCGGCACGCCAAGCACGTGGATGTCGTCGCGGAACTTCCCCGTGGTCGAGTGAGGCAAAGGCTTGCTGCTGTCGTACATCAGGTAGCCGCCCGGCTCGATCTCGGCGACGTCCTGGTTCCAGGTCTGCGGGTTCATCGCGACCATCAGGTCGACGCCGCCACGCCGGCCGAGCCAACCCTTCTCGTTGACGCGCACTTCGTACCAGGTCGGCAGGCCCTGGATGTTGCTTGGGAAGATGTTGCGCGGGCTCACCGGCACGCCCATGCGCAGCAGGCTGCGCGCGAACAGCTCGTTGGCCGATGCCGAACCCGAGCCGTTGACGTTGGCGAACTTGACGACGAAATCGTTCGTCGCTTCGATCTTCGGCTTCATGCGGCCTTCCTCGGGGCGATCCCCTTGTCGCTGCGGCAGCCGCGCCCGGCCTGCGTCATGTCGATCATGAATTTCTGCATGTCCCAGGCGCCGGTCGGGCAGCGCTCGGCGCACAGGCCGCAGTGCAGGCAGACGTCTTCGTCCTTGACCATCACGCGGCCGGTCTTCAGGTCGCTCGACACGTACAGCGCCTGGTCGGCATGCCGTGCGGGCGCGCGCAGCCGCGTGCGCAGCTCGGCCTCAGGGCCGTTCGCGGTGAACGTGATGCAGTCGGTCGGGCAGATGTCCACACACGCGTCGCACTCGATGCACTGGCCGGTGTTGAACACCGTCTGCACGTCGCAGTTCAGGCAGCGCTGTGCTTCCTTCCACGCGAGCTGCACGTCGAAGCCGAGCTCGACCTCGACCTTGATGTTGCGCAGCGCCTTGTTCACGTCGCGCCACGGCACCTTGTGGCGGGTGTCGGGCGTGACCGCGTTGTCGTAGGTCCACTCGTGGATGCCCATCTTCTGCGACACCAGCGTGATGCCGGGCGCGGGTCGCAGGCTCACGTCCTCCCCGTGCAGAAACTTGTCGATCGAGATCGCCGCGGCGTGGCCTTGCGCGACGGCCCAGATGATGTTCTTCGGCCCGAGCGCGGCGTCGCCGCCGAAGAACACCTCCGGCCGGCTCGCCTGCAGCGTGACGGCGTCGAGCGCCGGCATGCCGTGCTCGTCGAACGCGATCCCGGCGTCGCGCTCTATCCACGGGAAGGCGTTCTCCTGGCCGACCGCGACCAGCACCTCGTCGCACTCGAACACCTGCGGCGGCTCGCCGGTCGAGACCAGTTGGCGGCGGCCATTCGCGTCGCGCTGCGCGCGCACCTTGTCGAAGCTCATGCCGGTGAGTCGGCCACTGTCGTGGATGAACGCGATCGGCACCAGGCAGTCGAGGATGGGGATGTTCTCGTGCGCCGCGTCTTCCTTCTCCCACGGCGAGGCGCGCATCTCGTCGAACGGCGAGCGCACGATCACCTTCACGTCCTCGCCGCCGAGGCGCTTCGCGCTGCGGCAGCAGTCCATCGCGGTGTTGCCGCCGCCGAGCACGATCACGCGCTTCGCGATGCGCGTGACATGGCCGAACGACACCGACGACAACCAGTCGATGCCGATGTGGATGTGCGCCGCAGCCTCGCTGCGGCCGGGGAGCTTCAGGTCGCGGCCGCGCGGCGCGCCGGAGCCGACGAAGACCGCATCAAAGCCGTCGGCCAGCAACGCCTTCATCGACTCGACGCGCGTGCCGGCGCGGAACTCGACACCGAGGTTCAGCACGTAGCCGGTCTCTTCGTCGATTACCTCTTCGGGCAATCGGAAGCGCGGGATCTGCGACCGGATCATCCCGCCGGCCTTCAAGTCGCCGTCGAACACGGTGACCGAATAGCCCAGCGGCGCGAGGTCGCGTGCGACCGTCAACGCGGCCGGCCCGGCGCCGACGCAGGCGACGCGTTTGCCATTCTTCTGCTGCGGCGCCCTCGGCAGGTGCTGGCTGATGTCGTCGTCCTTGAAGTCGGCGGTGACGCGCTTCAGCCGGCAGATCGCCACGGGCTCGGGCTTCTCGGTCTGCGCCTCTTCGACGCGGCCGCGCCGGCACGCCGGCTCGCACGGCCGGTCGCAGGTGCGGCCGAGGATGCCGGGGAACACGTTGGACGCCCAGTTGACCATGTAGGCGTCGGTGTAGCGGCCGGCCGCGATCAAACGGATGTATTCGGGGACGGGAGTGTGGGCGGGGCAAGCCCATTGGCAGTCGACGACCTTGTGGAAATAGTCGGGGGCATGGATATCGGTCGGGTACAACGAATCCCTTTCCGCGCGCTCGTGCCGGGTGGGGGGTGTGCCGTCCGGGGCCAACGCGCTGTGGCGCATCTGCGGTGCGGCCATGCTAGGCCGCTGGTTTGCGGATGTCAGCGCGGGTTTGCGCCAGTGTGGGGCGATCAGAATCGTTAAGACCGAATCGGGTCAAAGTTTGCGCTTGCGCGGCTGAAGTTCGGCGCCTAGGATTTCCCGACCGGACCGCAGAGTTCGGCCTCATCACACAGGAGACGCCACCGAATGAGCCGCTGGGCGCAGCTGTCGGCCAATGAACTGAGCGTGCTGGAAGGCGTGTTCTGGTTGCACGGCCCGTCGCGCGAGGCGCTCTCGTCGCGGCTGAACTTCTCGAAGACGCGCGCCAACGCCGTCGTCGCCGGCTTGATCGAACAAGGCTGGCTCGACGAGGTCGGCCCGCGCGCGTCGTCCGGCGGTCGGCGCGCCGAGACGCTGCAGCTGCATCGCGGCCTGGGCGTCTTGCTGTGCGCCGATCTCGGCGCGACCAGTGTCGAGGTCGCGGTGCTGACGCCCGACCTGCAGGTGCTCGCGCGCCACGGCGAGGCGATCGACGTGCGCGACGGGCCGGGCATCGTGCTGTCGCGCATGCGCACGCTGCTGCGCGAACTGCTGGTGCGCAGCGCCATCAAGCCGCGCCAGGTCATCGCGATCGGCATCGGCGTGCCGGGGCCGGTGGACTTCGCGAGCGGCCAGCTCGTCGAGCCGCCGCTGATGCCGCAGTGGGACAGCTACTCGATCCGCGACGACCTGCGTGCCGACTACGACGCGCCGGTCTGGGTCGACAACGATGTGAACCTGATGGCGCTCGGCGAGCTCTGGCGGCTCAAGCGCGAGCTCGCGAACTTTCTCGTCATCAAGGTCGGCACCGGCATCGGCTGCGGCGTGGTCTGTCACGGCGAGGTGTACCGCGGTGCGAACGGCTCGGCCGGCGACGTCGGCCACATCTGCGTCGACCCCGACGGCCCGCGCTGCCATTGCGGCAACCTCGGCTGCGTCGAGACCATGGCGGCCGGCCCGGCGATCGCGCGCCAGGCCACCGAGGCGGCGCAGACAGGCGGCAGTGCGATGCTCGCCGAGCGGCTCAAAGACCAGGGCCACCTCGCGCCGGAAGACGTGGGCCACGCGAGCCGCGCCGGCGACTCGGCGGCGAATGCGATCGTGCAGGGCTCGGGCACGCTGATCGGGCAGATGCTCGCGTCGGTGGTGAACTTCTTCAACCCGTCGCACGTGTTCGTCGGCGGCGGCGTCACGCGCATCGGGCCGCTGTTTCTCGCGTCGCTGCGGCAGAGCGTCTACCAGCGCTCGCTGGCCTTGTCGACGCGCCACCTCGAGATTCTGTATTCGCCGCTGGGCGACCAGGCCGGGTTGATCGGCGCCGGTGTGCTCGCGCTTCAGGAGACCTTGCGTGGGCGCGGAAAGGTGCTGGCATGAGCGCGGCGGTGTCCTTCGATCACGTCGAGAAGTCCTTCGGCCCGGTGCAGGTGCTGCATGGCGTCAGCTTCGAGCTCGCGCCTGGCCGTGTCGTCGGGCTGCTCGGCGAGAACGGCGCCGGCAAGAGCACGCTGATGAAGATCCTCGCCGGCTACGAGGCCTTGAGCGGCGGCGAACTGCGCATAGCCGGTGACGCGGTGCGCTTCGACGGTCCGCGTGCCGCCGAGGCGCGCGGCATCGTGATGATCCACCAGGAGTTTGCGCTCGCCGAAGACCTGACGATCGCGCAGAACATCTTCCTCGGTCACGAGAAGACACGCGGCTGGTGGCTGGACGACGCCTTGATGCGCGCCGAGACCGAGCGCGTGCTGCAGCAGGTCGGACTCACCGCGAGCCCGGACACGCTGGTCAAGCACCTGATCGTCGCCGAGAAGCAGCTGGTCGAGATCGCGAAGGCGTTGCAGCGCCAGGCCCGGCTGTTGATCATGGACGAACCGACCGCGACGCTCACGCCGGGCGAGACCGAACGCCTGTTCGCGCTGATCGCGCAGCTGAAGAGCGACGGCGTCACGCTGATCTACATCTCGCACAAGCTCGACGAGGTCGAGCGCGTCACCGACGAGATCGTCGTGATGCGCGACGGCCGCTTCGTCACGCGCGAAGAGACCAAGAACGTGACGCGGCAGCAGATGGCCAACCTGATGGTGGGCCGCGACCTGAGCGACCTGTACCCGCCGAAGGACGCACGCCCCAACGCGCCGCCGCTGTTGAAGGTGCAGGGGCTGACCGTGCCGGGTTGGGCCCGTGACGTGAGCTTCGAGGTCGCGCCGGGCGAGATCCTCGGCTTCGCGGGCCTCGTCGGCGCCGGCCGCACCGAGTTGTTCGAAGGGCTGCTCGGGTTGCGCGCGCACCGCCTCGAAAGCATCGAGCTCGACGGCCACACGGTGCGCTTGCGCAGCCCGCGCGAGGCGGCGGACAACGGGCTGACCTACCTCAGCGAAGACCGCAAGGGCAAAGGCCTGCACGTGAATTTCGGCCTGCGCGAGAACCTCACGTTGATGGCGCTGCGCCGGTACGCCGCCCCGTGGCTGAAGCCCGAGGCCGAGAAGGCCGCGTTGAAGACGGCGGTCGCCGACTTCGGCATTCGCACCGGCTCGCTGGACATCAAGGCCTCGTCGCTGTCCGGCGGCAACCAGCAGAAGCTCGCGCTCGCGAAGGTGTTGCACCCCGGCCCGAAGGTGATCGTGCTGGACGAACCGACGCGCGGCGTCGACGTCGGCGCCAAGCGCGACATCTACTTTCTGATCCAGCGCCTGGCCCGCGAGGGTCGCGCGGTGATCGTCATCTCCAGCGAGCTGATGGAACTGATCGGCATCTGCCACCGCATCGTCGTGATGCGCGGCGGCGCACAACAGGCCACGCTGTCGGCCGAACAACTCACCGAAGAGGTCTTGATCGCCCATGCCACTGGAACGCACTGAACAACGCAGCACTGAGGCGGCACGGCCGTGGTGGTCACGCCTGCACGGCGTCGGGCCCATCCTCGGCCTGGTGCTGCTGTGCCTCGCCGGCGGCCTGCTGAACCCCGACTTCGCGACGCTGGACAACGCGATGAACGTGCTCACCCGCACCGCCTTCATCGGCATCATCGCGGTCGGCATGTGCTTCGTGATCATCAGCGGCGGCATCGACCTGTCGGTGGGCTCGATGGCGGCGCTGATCGCCGGCGGCGTGATCCTGCTGATGAACGCGCTCGGCGAGGCCGGCAAGAGCGGAGGCCTGCCGCCGGTCGCGGTCGTTGTGCTCGGTGCCGGCTTCGCGGTGCTGCTCGGTGCGGTGTTCGGGCTCGCGCACGGCCTGCTGATCACGCGCGGCAAGATCGAGCCCTTCATCGTCACGCTGGGCACGCTGGGCATCTTTCGCGCGGTGCTCACCTACCTGTCGAACGGCGGCGCGATCACGCTGGACAACAACCTCGCCGACGCCTACGCGCCGGTCTACTACGGCGCGCTGCTCGGCGTGCCGGTCCCGGTCTGGGTGTTCCTCGTCGTCGCGCTGTTGGGCGCGCTGATCCTGAACCGCACCGCCTACGGCCGCTATGTGCAGGCGATCGGCTCGAACGAGCAGGTCGCGCGCTACGCCGCCGTCGATGTCGACCGCATCAAGCTGCTGACCTACGTGCTGCTCGGCGCCTGCGTCGGCGTCGCGACGCTGCTCTACGTGCCGCGCCTCGGCTCGGCCTCGCCGACGACCGGGCTGCTCTGGGAGCTCGAGGCGATCGCCGCGGTGATCGTCGGCGGCACCGCGCTGAAGGGCGGCGCGGGCAGCATCACCGGCACCGTGATCGGCGCAGTGCTGCTCTCGGTCATCAGCAACATCCTGAACCTCACCAGCATCATCAGCGTCTACCTGAACGCGGCGGTGCAAGGGGTCGTGATCATCGTCGTCGCGTTCATGCAAAGACGGCGCTAGTTTTTCCACCGCAGCAGATGCTGCTTTTCATCAAACCAAGACGGAGACAAACGCCATGAAACTCATCACCCGCAGAACCGTTCTCGCGCTGGCGCTCGCGGCCAGCAGCGTCGGCGCCTTCGCGCAGCAGAAGGTCAACCTCGGCGTCGCGATCCCCGCGGCGACGCACGGCTTCACCGGCGGCATCGTCTGGTGGGCCAACGAGGCGAAGAAGGAGCTGGAGAAGAAGTACCCGGACCTGAAAGTCACGGTCAAGACCGCGGCGAACGCCGGCGAGCAGGCCAACCAGCTGCAGGACCTGATGACGGTCACCAAGATCAACGCGCTCGTGATCTTCCCGTTCGAATCGGCGGCGCTGACCAAGCCGGTCGCGCAGGTCAAGGGCAAGGGCGTGTACGTGACGGTGGTCGACCGCGGCCTGACCGACGAGTCGGCGCAGGACGCTTACGTCGCCGGTGACAACACCGCGTTCGGCAAGATCCCGGCCGAGTTCATCGCGAAGCAGCTGAACGGCAAGGGCAACATCGTCGCGATGCGCGGCATCGCGACCACGCTCGACAACGAGCGCATGGACGCGTTCAACGCGGTGATGAAGGCGCATCCCGACATCAAGCTGCTCGACGCCAAGTACGCGAACTGGAACCGCGACGACGCGTTCAAGGTCATGCAGGACTATCTGACGCGCTTCAAGCAGATCGATGCCGTGTGGGCCGCCGACGACGACATGGCGGTCGGCGTGCTGAAGGCGATCGATCAGGCCAAGCGCACCGACATCAAGCTGGTGTTCGGCGGTGCCGGCGCGAAAGGCATGATCAAGACGCTGATGGACGGCAGCGACCCGCGCATCCAGGCCAATGTGTCGTACTCGCCCAAGTTCATCTACGACGCGATCAAGATGACGGCCGAAGCGCGCTTGAAGGGCGAGAAGCTGCCAGCCAAGTCCATCATCCCGTCGGTGCTGATCACGAAAGCGACGGCGAAGGACTTCTACTTCCCGGACTCGCCGTTCTGATGAAGCGGGAGGAGCGGATCGGGCCGACGGGGTGTTCTGCTCCGTTCATGTCCCCCGCCTCGGGCTGCGCCCGAGTCTCCTCCTTTACTTCACTCCGCAAAACACCCCGCCGACCCGATCTTCCACCGTTACCTTCATTCGAACGCCACTGCCCAGCCAAGAGCGCCGGGTGGCTGACGGAGCGAAGTAAAGGAGGAGGGCCGGACGAAGTCCGGTCCGGGGGACATGAGCGCAGTCGGCCACCCGGTGATCTTGGCGTGCGCAGTGCACAGATAGAGCGTTTGGAGCAAGCAACATGACCCGTCCCATCACCCTCTTCACCGGCCAGTGGGCCGACCTGCCGCTTGCCGAGCTCGCGCCGCTGGCCAAACGCATGGGCTACGACGGCCTGGAGCTGGCGTGCTGGGGCGACCACTTCAACGTGCAGGAGGCGCTCGCGTCCAAGCAGTACCTGCTCGACAAACGCGCGCTGCTCGCCAAGCACGGGTTGCAGTGCTTCGCGATCGGCAACCACCTGGTCGGCCAGGCCGTGTGCGACCTGATCGACGCGCGTCACGAGGCCATCTTGCCGGCGCATGTGTGGGGCGACGGCGACCCCGAAGCCGTGCGCCAGCGCGCCGCGCGCGAGCTGAAGGACACGGCACGCGCCGCGGCCGCGTTCGGCGTCAAGACGGTCACCGGCTTCACCGGCTCGTCGATCTGGCACGCGACCTATGCGTTCCCGCCGACCACGCAAGCGTACTGGGACGCCGGCTTCGCCGACTTCGCGAAGCGCTTCACGCCCATCCTGAACGTGTTCGACGAGGTCGACGTGAACTTCGCGCTCGAAGTCCACCCGACCGAGATCGCGTTCGATATCGCGACCAGCGAACGCGCGATCGCGGCGGTGAACGGCCACCCGCGCTTCGGCTTCAACTTCGACCCCAGCCACCTCGGCTACCAGGGCGTTGACTACATCCGCTTCATCCGAACCTTCGGCCCGCGCATCTTCAATGCGCACATGAAGGACGTCTGGTGGGGCAAGGGCGACGGCACCGTCGGCACCTTCGGCGGCCACACCAGCTTCGGCGACGCGCGCCGCACCTGGGACTTCCGCAGCGTGGGCCGCGGCATGATCGACTTCGAATCGCTGATCGTTGCGCTGAACGATGTCGGGTACAAAGGCCCGCTGTCGGTCGAGTGGGAAGACAGCCGCATGGACCGCGTGCACGGCGCGACCGAGAGCGCGGCCTTCTGTCGTCGGCTGGATTTCGAACCCGCGGCCGGTGCGTTCGACGCCGTGTTCGACAAGAGCAAGCAGGCGGCGACCACATGAATCGCAAGCTTCGCTATGCGATGGTCGGTGGCGGTCGCGATGCGTTCATCGGCGCGGTACACCGGCACGCGATGGCGCTCGACGGGCTCTACGAGTTCGTCGCCGGCGCGTTGTCGTCGTCGCCGGACAGGGCCAGGGCCTCGGGCCGCGACCTGGGCCTGGCCGACGCGCGCAACCACGGCAGCTGGCAGGCGCTGCTCGAGGACGAGCTGAAGCGCCCGGCCGGCGAGCGCATCGACGTCGTCAGCATCGTCACGCCCAATCACGTGCACTACGAGGTGGCGTGCGCCTTCGTCGACGCCGGCTTCCACGTCGTCTGCGACAAGCCGCTGGTGCACACCAGCGCGCAGGCCGACGACCTGGTCGCGCGTGTCGCAACGCAGCGCACGGCGTTCGCGGTGACCTACAACTACACCGGCTACCCGATGGTGCGGCAGGCGCGCGAGATGGTGCGTTCGGGCGCGATCGGACCCATCCGCAAGGTCATCGTCGAGTACCACCAGGGCTGGCTCGCGACGCAGCTCGAAGCGACGACCAACAAGCAGGCCGACTGGCGCACCGACCCGGCGCGCAGCGGCATCGCCGGCGCCATCGGTGACATCGGTTCGCACGCCGAGAACCTGGTCGCGACCGTCACCGGCCTGCAGATCGAGAGCCTGTGCGCCGACCTCACGACCTTCGTCCCCGGCCGACGCCTCGACGACGATGGCAACCTGCTGCTGCGCTTCACGAACGGCGCGCGCGGCGTGCTGATCGCGTCGCAGATCGAGACCGGCAACGAGAACGACATCCGGCTGCGCGTGTTCGGCGAGCGCGGCATGCTGGACTGGCGCCAGGAAGACCCGAACCATTTGATCCACGCGCCGATCGACGGGCCACGCATGATCCTGACGCGCAACTCGCCATGGCTCAGCGACGCGGCCAAGCGTGCTTGCCGCCTGCCGGCCGGGCATCCGGAGGCCTTCATCGAGGCGTTCGCGAACCTGTATGTCGGCGTGGCCACCGACATCCACGCCCGCCTGGCCGACGGCGCGCCGGCCTCGCTGGCCGAGGCCGACTACCCGCGCATCGCAGACGGTGCGCGCGGCGTGCGCTTCATCGAGAAGACGGTCGCGTCGGCCGCGAGCGCGCAGAAGTGGACCGCGTTCTGACTCAGGCCAGCATGTCGGCCCAGATCGTCTTGGCCCAACCGAACGCGTAGGCCGCTTCCTGCTCGTTCGGCGCCGGCGACAGCCCGCCCGAGCCCGCCACCGGCTTGAACGTGCGCTCGGCCGCCACATACGCGTGCACGCTCGAGACGTGCACGACGCGCTGCGCGTCGACGAAGCTGTAGCAGGTGTTGGTCAGCATCGGCGCCGGGTCGAGCTCCCAGCCGTTCAGCTCCGCGACGATGGCCGCGGCCGTGACCTTGGCCTGGCTGTTCGCCATGTGGCCGCTCTTGGGCATTTGCGACGCGATCTGGATCGAATCGCCGATCACGTGGATGTGTTTCGCGGCGGTCGACTCGAAGTTCAACCAGTTGACGTTGCACCAGCGCGCGTTCGAGTTCGCCAGGCCGGTCTGCACCGCGATCGCGCCGGCGCGCATGGGCGGCAGCACGTTCAGCACGTCGGCGCGGACGTCGTCCTGGATCTCGAACTTGAGCGTGTTCGTCGCCGCGTCGACGCCGGTGGCCTTGTGTTGCGGCCGGTACTCGAGCAGGCCTTTGTACGACTCGGCCCAGACGCGCTTGAACAGCGGGCCTTTGCTCGTCACGTCCTCGTTCGCGTCCAGGATCAGCACTTTGGACTTCGGCTTCGCGGCCTTGAAGTAGGCCGCCACCACGCTCGCACGTTCGTAAGGCCCGGGCGGGCAGCGGTAGGGCGCCTCGGGGATCGCGATCGCGAACACGCCGCCGTCGGGCATGGCCTCGAGCTGGCGCCGCAGCGCGGCGGTCTCAGGGCCGGCCTTCCACGCTTGCAGGATGCGGCCTTGCTGGCTCGCCGCGCGCAGGCCGGTGATGTCGTCCCAGATCATCTCGACGCCGGGCGAGAGCACCAGCTTGTCGTAGCGGATCGTCGCCCCCGACGCGAGCACCGCAACGCGCGCGTTCGCATCGATGCGCGCCACCGTGTCGCGCACGACGCGCACACCGTGCTGCGCGGTCAAGCTCGCATAGGGTCGGGTGATGTCGCCCAGGGACTTCGAGCCGCCGAGCACGAGGTTGGACAGCGGACACGAGACGAAATCGGCATCGGGCTCGACCAGCACCACGCCTATCTTGTACTGCGACAGCAGGCGCACGTACTTGGCCGCCGTCGCGCCGCCGAAGCCGCCGCCGACGACAAGCACGCGCGCTACGTCCGGTTGGCCGATCAGCGCGGCCGTGCCCGACGAGCTTGTCGCGCAGCCACCCAGGCCGAGTGCACCAGCCGCGCCGGCGAGTTTCAACAGGTCGCGCCGCTGCATGGTCAGGCTCATTTCTGGGCCGCCGGCGCCTGCGCGAACCAGGCCGCCAGCTGGGCGATCTGCGCCTCGCTGAAGCCCTTGGCGAGCTGTGGCATCACGGTGCCGCTGCGGGCGCCGCTCTTGAACGCGTTCATCCGCTCGATCAGCGCGGCGGCCGGCATGCCCGCCAGACCTGGCACGGCGCTGCCGTCGACCGCGCGGCCGTCGGTGCCGTGGCACTGCGCGCAGGTCGCAGCGAGGCTGCGCGCGCGCAATGCGGGCGCGTCCTGCGCGAACGCGCCCGTGGCGACGATGGTCCACACCGCGCCGACGAGCGCACGATGCCAGCGCGCACTCATGAGGCAGCGTCCGGCAGCGGTGCGCCGTAGTGGCGCGCGAGTTCGGGCGGCAGCGGCGAGGCCAGCAGCGCGCAGCTCAGGCGCAGCGCATCGGCCGCGGTGTCGGTGAGCCGGCCGTAGCGGCTGTGCTGCGTCGCGGCGCCGACCCAGCCGCGCACCAGCGCCGGCCGCTGCATCCAGGCGACGGCCTGCAGCTCTTGCAGCGCGTGCACCAGGCCGTCGGTGTTGGGCGGTTCGCAGGGCGGGATCTCGACCCGCGCCTGCCACGGCGCCATCACGCTCGCGTACCAGGCGATGCCGGCTTCGGTCGGCGCGGCATTGTCGAGCGCGGTGGCCTCGGCCGGCACCATGCGCGCCAGAAACGCGGTGTAGGTGGCGATGGCCGCGACGTCGCTCTGCGGCAGCTGCGACAGGTCGGACGTGGCCGCCACGCGCGTCTCGGCGGCCGAGAACTCGCCCAGCCGCTGGCGCATCGCCAGCCAGTGCAGCCGGTCGAGCGGCCGCTGGATGCCGCGCGCGCTCATCACGCGGCGTGTCGCTTCGAGCAGCGCCTGGCGCTCGGCCAGTGCGTGGCCGCGCAGGCGCGACACCAGCACCTCCAGCCACGGCAACCGCCGCGTGCCCGGCAGTTGCCCGACCGCGTCGCGCACCGCCTCGGCGCCGGCGATGGCCTTGCATTCGATCTGCCAGGCGCGCGCCGCGCGCCGGCTGCCGGCCGGCAGCAGCAGCGCGAGGATCGCGGCGTGCAGTTCCTGCGGGCCCTGCAGGCGGTCCAGCTGAGCGGCGGCGTCTGTCATGGCGCGATTGTCACAGGGTGCCCGCGCTGCGAAAACCGAACAGGCCCACGATCATCAAGGTCGGGAACTGCGTCACTGCCGCGTTGTAGCCGGTCACCGCGTCGTTGAACTGGCGTCGCGCGAAGGCCAGCGCCGCGTCGCTCGCCGCCAGTTGCGTGTTCAGGTCGCCGAGGTCCAGGCCGGCGATGCCCTGCACCGGCAGCCGGGCGCGCGCGTCCGCGAGGATCTCCTCGGCCAGCCGCAGGCTCGTGATCGCGCCCGTTGCGCCGGGGCGCTGGCGCGCGTGCGCACACGCGGCGTCGACCTGGTGGCTGGCCGCGCGCAGCGTGTCTATGCGCGCGGCGGCGTTCGGCAGCGCCGCCGCGAGCGCGTCGATCTGCTGCTGCAGCAGGGCGTGGCGCAGCCTGAACTGCTCGTCCACCGGCCCGAACCGGCGCACGATCGCAGCGCGCAGCCGCACCAGCCGGTTGTAGGCGCCGACGATCCAGAACAGCAGCACCGCGGCGATGACGCCGGCGATGATTTGCAACGAGTTCATCAGGCAACCTCCGTGCTTCGCACTCCGATATTCGCCCTTGGGGCGGCCCGGCGTGCTCATGGGCTGCACTCTACGGCACCGAATGCTTCGGTCCGGCCCGAAGTGTCGCGGACCGTTCCCGAGCCATGATTTGCGCATTGCTTCTCTTGACGAGTCACTTCATGTCCGACCTGTTGCTGTCCCCGACCCTGTGGGTTCTCATCGCCGCCGTCTTCGTGCTCGGCGGCTTCGTCAAGGGCGTCGTCGGTCTCGGGCTGCCGACCATCACGATGGGCTTGCTGAGCCTTGCGATGCTGCCGGCGCAGGCCGCGGCGCTGCTGGTCGTGCCTTCGCTCGTCACCAACCTGTGGCAGATCGGCGGGCCGGGGTTCGTCGCGCTGCTGAAGCGGCTGGCGACGCTGCTGGCCGGCGTGTGCGCCGGCGTCGCGCTCGGGTCGGGCTGGCTCAGCGGCGGTGGCGCGGCCAGCCTGGCGCTGGGGCTCGCGCTCGTCGTCTATGCAGCACTCGGCCTGCTGCACTGGCGGCTGCACGTGCGGCCGGCGCACGAGGCCTGGCTGGCACCGCTGGTCGGCGTCGCGACCGGGCTGGTGACGGCGGCGACCGGCGTGTTCGTGATCCCGGCCGTGCCCTACCTGCAGGCGCTCGGCCTGGACAAGGACGAGCTGGTGCGCGCCCTCGGCCTGTCGTTCCTGGTCTCGACCGTCGCGCTCGCGGCCAGCCTGGGCATGGACGGTGCGCTGCACGGGCCGGCCCTGCTCGGCTCGGCCCTGGCGGTCGCGCCGGCGCTGCTGGGCATGGGCGCCGGGCAGTGGCTGCGCTCACGGGTGAAAGCCGAGACCTTCAAGACGATGTTCTTCGCCGGGCTGCTGTTGCTGGGCCTCTACCTGGCGCTGCGCGGCGGCTTGCATCTGTGGCATGGTTGAGTTCATGACCTCGCCCGAGCCCCGCTTTGCCCGCATCGCCGCGATGATCGGCGACCCGACGCGTGCCCGCATGCTCGCGGCGCTGATGGGCGGTCAGTACCTCGCCGCCGGCGAACTCGCCGACGCCGCCGGCGTCAGCGCTCAGACCGCGAGCGGCCACATCGCCAAGTTGCTCGACAGCGAACTCGTCGAGCTGCGCGTCCAGGGCCGGCACCGCTACCTGCGGCTGGCCGACGCCGAGATCGCGCACGCGCTCGAGGCGCTGTCGCTGGTCGCCGAGCGCGGTGCCGCGGCCAGCAAATGGGAGCAGGGTGCCTACAAACCGCTGAAGGCCGCGCGCACCTGCTACAGCCACCTGGCCGGCGAACTGGGTGTGGCCTTGTTCGAAGGCCTGCTTGCCCGCGGCACGCTGGTGGCGCGCGGCGGGCACTTCGTGCTCAGCGAGGTCGGCCGCGAGACCTTGCGGGAGATGGGTGTCGCATTGCCGGCCGCTGCGTCGAAACGCTATGCCTACGCATGTCTGGACTGGTCCGAGCGACGCGACCACCTCGCCGGCGGCCTCGCGGTCGCGTTGCTGGACCACGCGTTGACACAAGACTGGCTGCGGCGCACGCCGTCGTCGCGTGCGCTGACCTTGACGCCGCCCGGCGCGAAGGCACTGGCGCCGTGGTTGGCGGCGCCGCGATCCGCGCCGGCGCGCGGGCCGGTCGGTCAGCCGGCGTCGCCGCCCACGGTGTGATCTTCGGGCGGCTTGGCGGTCTCGAACAGCGCGCGGTTCGCGCCCAGCGCGGTCAGCACGGTGGCGCTGATGCCCTCGCCATCGTGCTCGTCGATGTGTTCGAAGAGTTGCTGGCGCATGCGCGGCTCCCAGAAGCGGCGCACGTGCTGCGCGAGGTCGCGGTTGGCTTCGTCACGGTCGGGCATCGCTTCGAAGAACGAGCCGATGCGGTTGACCATGCGGATCAGGTTGTCGTTGTTCATGATTCAGTTCGGATGGGCATCGAGCATGACGCGATGGCCGTTCGCGTAGATGACCAGGTCATCGCCGCGCACCAGGCCGACCAGGCCCATGCCGGCGGTGCGCGCGGTCTCGACCGCGAGCAGCGTGGGTGCCGATACCGCGGCGAGCAGCGGCGCGCCGGCGACCGCGGCCTTCTGCACCATCTCGATGCTGGCGCGGCTGGTCACCGCGATGAAGCCGCCGCGCGTGTCGACCTTGGCACGGGCGAGCGCGCCGATCAGCTTGTCGAGCGCGTTGTGGCGGCCCACGTCTTCGCGCAGAGACTGCACCTCGCCGTCGAGACCGCACCACGCGGCAGCATGCATGGAGCCGGTGGCCTGGTTCAGCCGCTGGTGCTCGCGCATCGCATGGACAGCACGGGCAACAGCACCCGAGTGAATCGGCGCGCCCGCGGCCACCGTCGGCACCGGCCGCAACACCTGGTCCAGGCTCTCGGTTCCGCACACGCCGCAGCCGGTGCGCCCGGCCAGTGTGCGGCGGCGTTCCTTCAGGCCGGCGAAGCTGCGCGCCGACACGTCCATGCTGACGGTGATGCCCTGGGCCGACGTGTTCACCTCGCAGCCGTAGAGGTCGGCGACGCTGGCGAAGATGCCTTCGCTCAGCCCGAAGCCGAGCGCGAAGTCTTCGAGGTCGGCCGGCGTCGCCAGCATCACCGCGTGCGCGATGCCGTTGAACTCGAACGCGACCGGCACCTCTTCGGTGAGCCAGTCGTCGACGGCGCTGCGCACGCCGTCGCGCCAGCGCACGACCGGCGCGAGCCGCGCGCCATCGACCGGCATCTCGAACTCGGCGCGGTTCATTTGCCCGTCACCGCCTCGGCTGCGTGGCGCTGCTCGAGCAGTTCGGCCTGGACCTTGTCGAAGCGGCTGAACTCGCGCTGCCATTCGGACGGCTGCGACACCGGCATCACCTGCACCGCGGTCACCTTGTACTCGGGGCAGTTGGTGGCCCAGTCGGAGTTGTCGGTGGTGATCACGTTCGCGCCCGACTCGGGGAAGTGGAAGGTCGTGTAGACCACCCCCGGCTGCATGCGCTCGCTGACGATGGCACGCAGCACCGTGTCGCCGGCACGGCTCTGGATGCCGACCCAGTCGCCGTCCTTGATGCCGCGGTCTTCCGCGTCGACCGGGTGGATCTCGAGCCGGTCTTCGCTGTGCCACTGGTTGTTGTCGGTGCGCCGTGTCTGCGCGCCGACGTTGTACTGCGACAGGATGCGGCCGGTCGTCAGGATCAGCGGGAACTTGCGCGTCACCTTCTCGTCGCTCGCCACATATTGCGTGATGATGAACTTGCCCTTGCCGCGCACGAAGTGGTCGATGTGCATGGTCGGAGTGCCGTTCGGCGCCGCGGCGTTGCAGGGCCACTGCACGCTGCCGAGCTTTTCGATCAGCTCGTAGCTCACGCCCGAGAAGCTGGGGGTCAGGGCCGCGATCTCGGCCATGATCTCTTTCGGGTGCTTGTAGCTCATCGGGTAGCCGAGCGCGTTCGACAGCATCACGGTCACTTCCCAGTCGGCGTACTTCGCGGCCGGCGGCATCACCTTGCGCACGCGCGAGATGCGGCGTTCGGCGTTCGTGAAGGTGCCGTCCTTCTCGAGGAACGACGAGCCCGGCAGGAACACGTGTGCGTACTTCGCGGTCTCGTTCAGGAACAGGTCTTGAACGACGATGCACTCCATCGCCTCGAGCGCGTGCGCGACGTGCTGGGTGTCGGGGTCGGACTGCACGATGTCCTCGCCTTCGCAATACAGGCCCATGAAGCTGCCGTCGATCGCAGCATCGAACATGTTCGGAATGCGCAGGCCCGGCTCGCTCTGCAGCGACACGCCCCAGGCGGCCTCGAACTCGTTGCGCACGGTCGTGTCGGACACATGGCGGTAGCCCGGCAGCTCGTGCGGGAACGAGCCGATGTCGCACGAGCCCTGCACGTTGTTCTGGCCGCGCAGCGGGTTCACGCCCACGCCTTCGCGGCCGACGTTGCCGGTCGCCATCGCGAGGTTGGCGATGCCCATCACCGTGGTCGAGCCCTGGCTGTGCTCGGTGACGCCCAGGCCGTAGTAGATCGCGGCGTTGCCGCCGGTGGCGTACAGGCGGGCGGCGGCGCGCATGTCGGCCGCCGGCACGCCGGTCGTCGCTTCGGTCGCTTCCGGCGAGTTCTTGGGGCGGCTCACGAACTCGCGCCATTCGTTGAACGACTTGTCGTCGCAGCGCTCGGCGATGTACTGCTCGGCGAGCAGGCCTTCGGTGACGATGGTGTGCGCCAGTGCGGTGACGACGGCGACGTTGGTGCCCGGGCGCAGCTGCAGGTGGTACTCGGCCTTGATGTGCGGCGACTTGACGATGTCGATCTTGCGCGGGTCGATCACGATCAGCTTCGCGCCTTCGCGCAGCCGCTTCTTCATGCGCGACGCGAACACCGGGTGGCCGTCGGTCGGGTTGGCGCCCATCACCAGGATCACGTCGGACTTCTCGACCGACTTGAAGGTCTGGGTGCCGGCCGATTCGCCCAGCGTCTGCTTCAGGCCGTAGCCGGTTGGCGAGTGGCAGACGCGGGCGCAGGTGTCGACGTTGTTGTTGCCGAAGGCGGCGCGCACCAGCTTCTGGACCAGGTAGCCCTCTTCGTTGGTGCAACGCGACGAGACGATGCCGCCGATCGAGTCCCGGCCGTACTTGGCCTGGATGCGCTTGAACTCGCTGGCCGCGTAGGCTATCGCTTCTTCCCAGCTGACGGCCTGCCACGGGTCGGTGATCTTCTTGCGAATCATCGGCGTGGTGATGCGGTCCGAGTGCGTCGCGTAGCCCCATGCAAAGCGGCCCTTCACGCAGCTGTGGCCTTCGTTCGCAGCGCCGTCTTTCCAGGGCACCATGCGCACGACCTCGTTGCCCTTCATCTCGGCCTTGAAGCCGCAGCCGACGCCGCAATAGGCGCAGGTCGTGATCTTGCTGTGCTCGGGTTGGCCGAGCCAGATCACCGATTTCTCTTGCAGCGTCGCGGTCGGGCAGGCCTCGACGCAAGCGCCGCAGCTGACGCATTCCGATTCCATGAACGGCTCGTCCATGCCCGGCGACACGCGCGATTCGAAGCCGCGGCCCGAGATCGTCAAGGCGAACGTGCCCTGCGTCTCTTCACACGCGCGCACGCAGCGGTTGCAGACGATGCACTTGCTCGCGTCGTAGGTGAAATAGGGGTTCGATTCGTCTTTCTCGGCCTTCAAATGGTTCGCGCCATCGAAGCCGTAGCGCACGTTGCGCAGGCCGGTCACGCCGGCCATGTCCTGCAGCTCGCAGTTGCCGTTCGCGCTGCAGGTCAGGCAGTCGAGCGGGTGGTCGGAGATGTAGAGCTCCATCACGCCCTTGCGCAGCTCCTGCAGCTTGGGGCTTTGCGTGCGCACCTTCATGCCGGGTTCGGCCGGCGTGGTGCACGAGGCCGGGTAGCCCTTGCGGCCGTCGATCTCGACCAGACACAACCGGCACGAGCCGAAGGGCTCGAGGCTGTCGGTCGCGCACAGCTTGGGCACCTGGATGCCGGCGTCGACCGCCGCGCGCATCAGCGACGTGCCCTTGGGCACGGTGACCTGGTTGCCGTCGATCTCGAGCGTGACCTCTTGCTCGGATTCGCGCCGCGGGGTGCCGAAGTCGTTGACCTTCAGATGTTCGAGCATGGGGTTCTCCTAGGCCGCCTGGCGGTCGGGGTTGGCGAGACCGAAGTCCTGCGGAAAGTGGTTCAGCGCCGACAGCACGGGGTAGGGCGTCATGCCGCCCATCGCGCACAGACTGCCGTTGACCATGGTGTCGCAGAGGTCGCGCAGCAGCTGCACCTGCTGCGGCTTGTTGTGCTTGGGCGATGGAGGCGCCATGATCTTATCGATCACTTCGACGCCGCGCGTCGAACCGATGCGGCAGGGCGTGCATTTGCCGCATGATTCAATGGCACAGAACTCCATCGCGTAGCGCGCGAGCTTGGACAGGTTGGCCGAATCGTCGTGCACGACGATGCCGCCATGGCCGACGACCGCGCCGACGGCCGCATAGGCTTCATAGTCCATCGGCAGGTCCCACTGCGATTCGGGCAGGTAGGTGCCGAGCGGCCCGCCGACCTGCGCCGTCTTGATCGGCCGACCGGTAGCGCTGCCGCCGCCGAAGTCGAACATCAGCTCGCGCAAGGTCACGCCGAAGGCCTTCTCGACCAGGCCGCCGTGCTTGATGTTGCCGGCCAGCTGCATCGGCAGCGTGCCGCGCGAGCGGCCGACGCCGTAGTCGCGGTAGAAGGCCGCGCCGCGCGCCAGGATCAGCGGCACGCTGGCGAAGCTGATGACGTTGTTGATGACGGTCGGCTGGCCGAACAACCCTTCGATCGCCGGCAGCGGCGGCTTCGCGCGCACGATGCCGCGCTTGCCTTCCAGGCTTTCGAGCATCGCGGTTTCTTCGCCGCAGACGTAGGCGCCGGCGGCCTTGCGGATCGTCAGGTGGAAGGTGTGGCCCGAGCCCAGCACGTTGTCACCGAGGTAGCCCGCGGCGGTGGCCCGCACGACGGCCTCGTTCATCGCCGCGATCGCGTCCGGGTATTCGCTGCGGATGTAGACGTAGCCGCGCGTCGCACCGACCGCCATCGCCGCGATCGTCATGCCTTCGATCAGCATGAAGGGGTCGCCCTCCATCGTCATGCGGTCCGAGAAGGTGCCCGAATCGCCCTCGTCGGCATTGCAGACGACGTACTTCTGTGCAGCTTGAGCGGCCGCCACGGTCTTCCACTTGATGCCGGTCGGGAAGGCCGCGCCGCCGCGCCCGCGCAGGCCCGAGTCGAGCACCTGCTGGACGATGGCTTCGGGCTTCAATGCCAGTGCCGCGCGCAGGCCGGCATAGCCTTCGTGGGCTTCGTAGTCGGCGATCGACACCGGGTCGGTGATGCCCATGCGCGCGAAGGTCAGGCGTTCCTGCTTCGCCAGGTACGGGATCTGCTCGGTGACGCCGTGGCACAGCGCGTGCGGGCTGCCCGCCAGCAGGCCGGCGTCGAGCAGTGCCGGGACGTCGGCGGCCTCGACCGGGCCGTAGGCGATGCGACCTTGCGGTGTCGCGACCTCGACCAGCGTCTCCAGCCAGAACATCCCGCGCGAACCGTTGCGCACCAGGTTCAGCGCGAGGCCGCGGCGGGCGCATTCGGCCTGCAGCGCGGCGGCGACCTCGTCGGCGCCGACCGCGAGCGCGGCCGAGTCGCGCGGCACATAGACGGTGACCGCGCTCATGCGTCTTCTCCGAGGGCGCCGATGAGGCGGTCGAGCTTGGCCGGCGTCATGCGCGCGTGCAGCTTGTCGGCTATGACCACGGCCGGCGACGAGGCGCACAGCCCGAGGCAGTAGACCGGGTTCAGCGTGTAGCGACCGTCGGCACTGGTGCTGCCATGGCCGCCATGGGCGTGGCAACCCAGCGTGTGTTCCGCGTGCGCCATCAGCGCGTCCGATCCCATGGCCTGGCAGGCCTCGGCGCGGCACACCTGCACGATGTGCCGGCCCGGGGCTTCGGCGCGAAAGTGGTGGTAATAAGTCACGACACCGTGGACTTCGGCGCGCGACAGGTTCAACCCTTCGGCGATCTGCGGCACCACGTCACGCGGGATGTGGCCCAAGGCGTCCTGCACCTCGTGCAGGATGGGCAGCAAGGCGCCCGGCTCAGTGGCGTGGCGTGCCAGCACGGCTTGCGTCACGCTCGCGGGGGTGGGGTTCATGCGCGGTCTCCATATAAGCGCTCAACGACATAAGCACGCTTTCGTGTGCTGCCAATGTAGGGAGGCCGCTAACATCGCGCAATATGATGGTGCGGGCCAACCGCATAGGCTCAATAAAGCATAAGCAGAATCCCTTGCATCAAGTCAGCATCAAGCCCCAATGGACCATCGCCCGGCCGGGCGGCGCGGCCCTCGCGGAGCGCACCGTCGCGCTGCTCGTCAGCGTGGCCGAGCACGGCAGCCTGTTGAAGGCCTGCCAGGCGATGCAGGTGTCTTATCGCCACGCGTGGCAGCTGATCCGCCAGGGCGAAGAATTGCTCGGCGCGCCACTGCTGCGCATGGAGCGCGGCAAGGGCTCGACGCTGAGCCCGCTGGCCGAGAAGCTGGTGTGGGCGGATCGGCGCATTGCGGCGCGGCTGTCGCCGATGCTGGACTCGCTCGCCTCCGAGCTGCAGGCCGAGATCGACCGCGTGCTGATGAGCGTGCCGCCGCTGCTGCGCATCCATGCCAGTCACGGCTTCGCGATCGAGGCGCTGCACGACGCATTGGGCCGCGCCGGCATCGTCACCGAGTTGCGCTATTGCGGCAGCTCGGAGGCGGTGGCATCGCTCGCGATGGGGGGCTGCGAGATCGCTGGATTCCACGTGCCGCAAGGCGAGTTCGAGCAACCCGCGGTGGCGCACTACGCGCAGTGGCTGAAGCCCGCGTCGCAGAAGCTGATCGGCATCGCGACGCGGCGGCTCGGGCTGATGCTGGCCAAGGGCGACCCGAAGAAGGTCTACGGCATCAAGGACCTGGCGCGGCCCGACCTGCGCTTCATCAACCGCCAGTCCGGTTCGGGCACGCGCTTCCTGCTCGACCTGCTGCTGGCGAAAGAGGGCGTGGACCCGTCGCGCGTGCACGGCTACGAACAGTGCGAGCTGACGCATGCGGCGGTCGCGGCCTACGTGGCCAGCGGCATGGCCGACGTCGGCTTCGGCGTCGAGACACCGGCGCGGCAGTTCAAGCTCGACTTCGTGCCGGTGCAGACCGAGCGCTATTTCCTGCTCTGCGAAGAACGTTCGCTCGAAGCGCCGGCGGTGCGCGAGATGCTGGCGATCATCCAGGGCGACGAGTTCAAGGCCGCGGTGAACAAGCTGCCGGGCTACCAGGCCAACGAAGCGACCGGCGTCGTGACCGACCTGCGGCCGGTCTTCCCCTCGCTGGGCGGCCCCAAGAAGCGTCAGCTGGCCAGCCAGGCCCGGTAGCCCTTGCGCCGCAGATCGCAGGCCGGGCACATGCCGCAGCCATAGCCCCAGTCGTGCCGCTGGTCGCGGTCGCCGAGGTAGCAGGTGTGGGTGTGCTCGACGACGAGGTCGGTGAGCGCTTCGCCGCCGAGCTGGTCGGTGAGCGCCCAGGTCTGCGCCTTGTCCATCCACATCAGCGGCGTCTCGATCGTCATCGGCGCATCGACGCCCAGGCTCAGCGCGACCTGCAAGGCCTTCAGCGTGTTGTCGCGGCAGTCGGGGTAGCCCGAGAAATCGGTCTCGCACATGCCGCCGACCAGCACGTTCAGCCCGCGCCGGTAGGCGACCGTGGCCGCGAAGGTGAAGAACAGCAGGTTGCGCCCGGGCACGAAGGTGTTGGGCAGGCCTTGGGCCGTCATCTCGATGTGGCGGGCGTCGGTCAGCGCGGTGTCCGAAATCTGGCCGAGCAGCGACAGGTCGAGCAGGTGGTCGTCGCCCAGGCGCTTCGCCCATGGGGGGAACTGCGTGTGCAGCGCCGAGCGCACATGCAGCCGGCATTCGAGCTCGACGCTGTGACGCTGCTGGTAGTCGAAACCGATGGTCTCGACATGCTCGAAGCGCGACAGCGCCCAGGCCAGGCAGGCGGTCGAGTCCTGGCCGCCCGAGAACAGCACCAGCGCGCGCCGCGCATCGGCGGTGGGCTGAACCGTCATGTGCGGATTTCGCCCTGACCCATCACGACCCACTTCATCGACGTCAGCCCTTCGATGCCGACCGGCCCGCGCGCGTGGAACTTGTCGGTGCTGATGCCGATCTCGGCGCCCAGACCGTACTCGAACCCGTCGGCGAAGCGCGTCGACGCGTTGACCATCACGCTGGCCGAGTCGACCTCGCGCAGAAAGCGCATCGCGTGCGAGTGGGTTTCGGTCAGGATCGCGTCGGTGTGGTGCGAGCTGTAGCGGTTGATGTGGGCGATGGCCGCATCGAGGTCGCGCACGACCTTGACGCTGATGATGGGCGCCAGGTATTCCTCGGACCAGTCCTGCTCGGTGGCGGGCACGAGCCTGGCATTCGGAACGCTCTGCAACCAGGCCAGCGCTGCCGCATCGCCGCGCATCTCGACGCCCTTGGCCGCGAACAGCGCGCCGATGCGCGGCAGAAACACCGGTGCGATCGTTTCGTGCACCAGCAGCGACTCGGCAGCGTTGCAGGGGCTGTACTTCTGCGTCTTCGCGTTGTCGGTCACGCGCAGCGCGAGTTCGAGTTCGGCGCTCGCGTCCACGTACACGTGGCAGTTGCCGTCGAGGTGCTTGATCACCGGCACCTTGGCCTCGCGGCTGATGCGCTCGATCAGGCCCTTGCCGCCGCGCGGGATGATCACGTCCACCGCCTCGGGCGATGCGATCAGACAACCCACCGCGGCGCGGTCGGTGGTCTGCACCAGCTGCACCGCATCGGGCGGCAGGCCGGCCTCGGCGAGCGCGGCCTGCACCAGCTTCCACAGCGCCAGATTGGAATGAATGGCCTCCGAGCCGCCACGCAGGATGCAGGCGTTGCCGCTCTTGATCGCCAGCGACGCGGCCTCGATGGTCACGTTGGGCCGGCTCTCGTAGATCATGCCGAACACGCCCAGCGGCACCCGCATCTGGCCGACGTGGATGCCGCTCGGCCGGCGGCGCAGATTCGTGATCTCGCCGATCGGGTCGGGCATCGCGGCGATCTGCTCGCAGCCCTGGGCCACGGTCTCGATGATCTTGGGCGTGAGCTTCAGCCGGTCGACCAGCGGCGCGGCCAGGCCGGCGGCCTGTGCCGCGTTCACGTCGAGCGCGTTGGCGGCCGCCAGCGCCGGCTGGCTGTCGCGCAACAGGCGGGCCAGCGCGAGCAGCGTGGCATTCTTGGCCGCACTGCCTGCGGCAGCCATGGGGCCGCTCGCTGCGCGCGCGGCCGCGCCCATGTGGGCGATGGTGGCTTGCAGGTCGGTCGAGGTCATGACGCAATTGTCGCAAACCCGCGCCGCGAGTGCTGGGCCGCTCGTTTCATCCTGTGCAAACGCAACAGAGTGTGTGAACGAGAGCGGCTCCCACCCGGTGGCGTTACATCATCGAACGCCAAAAATCTTGCATCCGGCCATGATCGAATCATGCAAGACACCCAGCCCGCCGACCTCTGGAGCGTGAGCGAGTTCGAGCGCGCCCACGCGCAGGCCCGCAACAGCGCCTTCTCCAACCTCGAGGGCAACACCGTCCTGCCCACGACGCTGCTGGCCGATCTGCGCCGCCTCGACGCCTTCGGCCACCGCGGTGACGTGCTCGAGGTGGTCGCCGCCTGCATGCGCCACCACGAGCCGGCACTCGTGTGTCTGCAGCTCGACGGGCGGGTCTGGCCGGTCACGCTGTTCCCGGCGCAGATGCTCTACCACTCGCCGCGCGACATGGCCGGCGCAAGTGCGACGACCCTGGCGCGGTTGAGCCTGCTGCGCGTCGAGCCGCCCGGCGTGCGACCGCCCGGCCACTGGATGCACGAGCGCGTCGCCGAGGCCGAGCACTACCGGCCGCTGGAGCCGCTGGCGTGGTCGCTGGCGATGGCCGGGCCGCGCGCCGAGTTGCTCGCCGAGATCGCCGGCACGGCCGCCTACCGCGCGCTGAAGAACCCGGCCGACGAGGGCCTGGCCCTGGGTGGTGCGATGCGCTCGGCGGCACAGCGATTGCGGCGCGAGACGGTGTCGCTGCGAACCGTCTGCGCCTGGCCGGGCATGGACGTCGAACGCGCGAGCCGGTTGCTGAATGCGCTGTACCTGCAGTCGGCGCTGCTCGTCACGCGTGCCCACCCGGCCGCCCACGACAACAAGCCGGGCGGCTGGCTCGACAAGCTGCGCTGGAACAAGCGCAGCTAGCGCTCAACCCTGCAGTTCGCGCCAGCGGTGGCAAGCCACCGACTGCGCGCCGCCCGTGTCTTCCAGCACCGGCACCTCGACGCTGCAGCGCGCCACCGCGTGCGGGCAGCGCTTGTGAAAGGCACAGCCCGGCGGCGGCGCCAGCGGCGACGGCAGTTCGCCGCTGAGCACCTGGCGCTGCTGGCGCGCGCCAGCGTCGATGCGCGGCGTGCTCGCGAGCAAGGCCTGCGTGTACGGGTGGCGCGGTGCGGCGAAGAGTGTCTTCTTCGGTGCACGCTCGACGACCTTGCCGAGGTACATCACCAGCACCTCGTCGGCGATCAGCTCGACGACCGCGAGGTTGTGCGAGATGAAGACGTAGGCAACACGGGTCTCGTCCTGCAGGTCCATCAGCAGGTTCAGCACCTGGGCCTGGATCGACACGTCGAGCGCCGAGACCGGTTCGTCGAGCACGACGATCTTGGGCTGCAGCATCAGCGCGCGGGCGATCGCGATGCGCTGCCGCTGGCCGCCCGAGAACATGTGCGGGTAGCGCGTGGCGTGCTCGGGCCGCAGGCCGACGCGGGCCATCATCGCGCGCGCCTTGTCGCCTCGCGCTGCCTTGTCCAGGTCGGTGTTGATCTTCAGCGGCTCTTCGAGTGCATGCAGGATCTTCTTGCGCGGGTTCAGGCTCGCGAACGGGTTCTGGAACACCATCTGCACCTGCTGGCGCAGCTGCTTCTTCAACGCAGCGTCGGCGTGTGTCACGTCGGCCCGCTTTTCGCCCGAATGCGCGAGCAGCAGCGCGCCGCTGCTCGCCGCCTCGATCATCGTCAGCTGGCGCGCCAGCGTGCTCTTGCCGCAACCCGATTCGCCGACGACCGCGAGCGTCTTGCCGGCGGCGAGCGTGAACGACACGCCGTCGAGCGCGCGCGCCAGCGCCTTCGGTTTCAGGAAGCCGGTCGAGACGCTGTAGTGCTTGGCCAGCGCCTGCGATTCGAGAACGATCGTTGGCTCGCTCGTCATGCCGCCACCTGCGTCAACGGATAGAAGCAGCGCGCCTGCGCGCCGACATCGCCATCGAGCGCCGGGCGCTCGTCTCGGCAACGCGGCTGCACGTAGGCGCAGCGCGGCGACAGCAGGCAGCCGCTCGGCCGGTCGAACGCGCCCGGCACCATGCCGGCCATCGAACGCAGCCGGCGCTGGCCGATGTTGTGCTCGGGCAGCGCCGACAGCAGGGCCTCGGTGTAGGGGTGGCGCGGCGCCTCGAAGATGTCGGGCACGCGCGCTGTCTCGACGACCTGGCCGGCGTACATCACCAGCACGCGCTGCGCGACTTCGGCGACGACGCCGAGGTCGTGTGTGATCAGCACCAGCGCCATGTCGCGCTCGCGCTGCAACTTGATCAGCAGCGCCAGCATCTGGGCCTGGATGGTCACGTCGAGCGCGGTCGTCGGCTCGTCGGCGATCAAGAGGCGCGGGTTGCAGGCGATCGCCATCGCGACCATCACGCGCTGGCTCATGCCGCCCGACAGCTGGTGCGGGTAGGCCGACAGGCGCCGCTCGGCGTCCGGGATCTCGACCTGCTTCAGCAGTTCGAGCGCCCGCGCGCGCAGCGCCTTGCGCGAGCCGCCTTCGTGGATGCGCAGCGTCTCGACGAGCTGGAACTCGACCGTGAAGCACGGGTTCAGGCTCGCCATCGGGTCCTGGAAGATCATCGCGATGTCTTTGCCGAGCAGGCTGCGACGTTCCTTGACCGGCATCGCGAGCAGGTCGCGGTCATCGAACATCAGGCGTTGCGCGTGCACGCGGCCGGGCTCGTCGATCAGCCCCATCAGCGCGAGCGCGGTCACGCTCTTGCCCGAACCCGATTCGCCGACGATGCCCAGCACCTCGCCGGCATCGACGTGCAGGCTGACGTTGTCGACGGCGCGGAACGCGCCGAACTCGACGCCCAGGTCCTTGACTTCGAGCAGGGCCATCGCGTTATCTCTTCAGGCGCGGGTCCAGCGCATCGCGCAGCCCGTCGCCCATCAAATTGAAGGCCAGCACCGAGACCAGAATCGCCAGGCCCGGCAGCGTCACGACCCACCACGCACTCTGGATGAACTCGAGCGCGCTGGCCAGCATCGAGCCCCATTCCGGCGTTGGCGGCTGTGCGCCCAGGCCGAGAAAACCCAAGGCGGCGGCGTCGAGGATCGCGGTCGAGAAGCCCAGCGTGGCCTGCACGATCAGCGGCGCGGCGCAGTTCGGCAGCACGGTGTCGAACATCAGCCGCAGCGTGCCGGCACCGGCGATGCGCGAGGCGCTGACGTAGTCCTTGCCCATCTCGCCGATGACCGCGGCGCGCGTCAGGCGCACGAAGTGCGGCAGCATCACGATCGCGATCGCGTACATCGCGTTCATCAGGCCCGGCCCGAGGATCGCGACGACTGCGACCGCGAGCAGCAGGCTGGGCAGCGCCAGCATGATGTCCATCAGCCGCATGATCGTGAACTCGATACCGCCGCGGAAGAAGCCCGCAAGCAGCCCGAGGATCACGCCACCGCTCAGCGACAGCACGACCGACACGAGACCGATCAGCAGCGACAGCCGCGTGCCGTGGATCAGCCGCGACAGCAGGTCGCGCCCGACCGGGTCGGTGCCGAGCAGGAAGACATGGCCGCCGATCGGCTGCGTCGATGGGGCTTTCAGCACCGCGTCGGTGAACTGCTCTTTCGGCGAGTACGGCGCAATCACGTCGGCGAGCAGCGCGGCGAGCACGAGCAGCACGATCACGACCAGGCCGATCATCGCGCCACGGTTGCGGCGGAAGTCGCGCCACAACTCGGCGAACGGCGACGGCGGCGCGCTGGGTTGAACGATGGTGGACGAACTCATGTGTGCCGTATCCGCGGGTTGATCACGCCGTACATCACGTCGACCAGCAGGTTCACGCCGATGATCACGCTCGCGCTCATCAGCAGGCCGCCCTGCACGGCCGGGTAGTCGCGCCGGCCGATGGCCTCGACGATCCACTTGCCGATGCCGGGCCACGAGAAGATGGTTTCGGTGAGGATCGCGCCGGCCAGCAGCGTGCCGACCTGCAGGCCCACCGTCGTGATCACCGGGATCAGCGCGTTGCGCAGCGCGTGGATGCCGACGATGCGAAAGGTCGACGCGCCCTTCGCGCGCGCGGTGCGCACGTAGTCTTCGCGCAGCACCTCGAGCATGCTGGAGCGCGTCATGCGCGCGATCACCGCGAGAGGGATGGTGCCGAGCGCAATCGACGGCAAGATCAGGTGCGACAGCGCACTCTTGAACGCGCCCTTGTCGGACGACAGCAAAGAGTCGATCAGCATGAAGCCGGTCACCGGCGGGATGTCGAACTGGATCGCGATGCGGCCCGACACCGGCGTCCAGCCCAGCGTCACCGAGAAGGTCAGGATCAGCAGCAGGCCCCACCAGAAGATCGGCATCGAGAAGCCGGTCAGCGAGGCGCCCATCACCGAGTAGTCCCACACGGTGTTGCGCTTGACGGCCGCGACGATGCCGGCCGGCAAGCCGATCAGCAGCGCGAGCAGCATCGCGCAGATCGACAGCTCGATGGTCGCCGGGAAGCGCGCAACGAACTCGCGGAACACCGACTCGTGCGTGATGGTCGACAGGCCCAGGTCGCCGTGCAGCGCCTTCCACACGTAGTCGGCGTACTGGACCGGCAGCGGCCGGTCCAGCCCGAACTCGTGCAGCAGGCGCTGGTAACGCGCCGGGTCCATGCCGCGCTCGCCCGACAGCGCCTCGACCGGGTCGCCGGGCAGCAGCCGGATCAGCGAGAACACCAGCAGCGTGATGCCCAGGAAAGTGGGCACCACCAGCGCGAGGCGCCTGAGGACGAAGCTGAACAAGGGAGCGCCCTCAGTGCTTGCGTCGGCTTACTTGTCGGCCAGATCCACGTGGGTGAAGTAGTGGTGCGCGGTCGCGTCCATCTTGTAGCCAATCACCTCCTTGCGCACGGGGTCGAAGCGCACCGAGTGGGCGATGGGGATCCAGGGCGCCTCGTCGTGCGCGATGAGCTGGGCCTTCTCGTACAGCGCGGCGCGGTCGGCCTGCTTGGTCACGAGCTTGGCCTTTTGCACGGCGTCCTCGAAGTCCTTGTTGCACCAACGCGCGACGTTGCCGCCGCCCTTGACGGCCGAGCAGCCGAGCAGCGGCACGAAGAAGTTGTCCGGGTCGCCGTTGTCGCCCGACCAGCCGAACATCATCGATTGCTGCTCGCCGGTCTTGCTGCGCTTGCGGTACTCGCCCCACTCGAAGGTCACGAGCTTGGCCTTGACACCGACCTTCTCCCAGTCGGACTGGATCAGTTCGGCCATGCGCTTGCCGTCCGGGTTGTACGGGCGCGTCACCGGCAGGTACCAGAGATCGACCTCGGTGCCCACGGGCAGGCCGGCCTGCGCGAGCAGCGCCTTGGCCTTGACCGGGTCATAGGGGTAGTCGGCAACCTTGTCGTTGTAGCTCCACAGCGTCGGCGGGATCGGGTTCTTGGCCGGCGCACCGGCGCCCTGGAACACCGCGTCGAGGATGCCCTTCTTGTTCACCGCCATGTTCAGCGCCTGGCGGACAAGCTTGTTGTCGAACGGCTTCTTCTCGACGTTGAACGCGATGTAGCCGACGTTCAGGCCGTTCTTCTGCACCAGGTTGATGTTGGGATCGGTCTTCATCAGCGCGACGTCGGCCGGCTTCGGGAAGGCCATCACGTGACACTCGCCGGTCTTCAGCTTCGCGTAGCGCACCGACGCGTCGGTGGTGATCGCGAACACCAGGTTGTCGATCTTCGGGCGGCCGCCCCAGTAGGCGTCGAAGGCCTTGTAGCGCACGACCGCGTCCTTCTGGTACGAGACGAAGCTGAACGGGCCGGTGCCGATCGGTTCGCGGTCGATCACGTCGGGTGTGCCGGCCGCCTTCATCTTGTCGAAGTATTCGGCCGAGAGGATCGAGTTGAAGTCCATCGCCATGTTGGCCATGAACGGTGCCTCGGCCTTCTTCAGCACGAACTTCACCGTCAGCGCGTCGATCTTCTCGACGTGGTCGACGATGTTCTTCATGTCCATGTCGTCGAAGTACGCGTAGGTGACGCCCGGCGTCGTCTTCGGGATGG